>JAESGM010000357.1_pt1 | contig 52480 bp, 58 predicted proteins | sample 9269721 | NCBI WGS metagenome assembly JAESGM01 (sample SAMN15720920, study PRJNA650825) | algae metagenome | isolation source: Komarekiella atlantica HA4396-MV6 and co-occurring heterotrophs from... | place: USA: Theobald House, Kauai, HI | collected 2009-07-29
GTTCGTTGCATGCGGCGTGAGTAGCGGTTGCGTGGCGTAACACTTCCTCCCCCTGCCCTGAAAAAAGTGCCGCGAAATTCAGGGTGGGGGGGTCTGTTGAACCTGATCGGACGAGACGCACCATGACCACGATCGCCACACCGCCAGAGTCCGACGAGACCGAACTCGGCAAGAGCCTCAGTCTCGAATTCTGGCCGATAGAGCGACTTCTCCCCTCGCCCCGGAATGCGCGCACGCACAGCGAAGCGCAGGTCGCCGAGATAGCCGGCTCCATTCGAGTCTTCGGCTTCACCAATCCGATCCTTGCTGGCGCGGACGGCGATGTCATCGCCGGTCATGGCCGTCTGGCGGCTGCCCGGCGTCTTGGTCTGCGCGAGGTGCCGGTGATCCCGCTTACGGGCCTCAGTGAAATTCAGCGTCGGCAATTGATGCTGGCCGACAACCGTATTGCCCTGAATGCCGGCTGGGACGCCGAGCTATTGCAGCTCGAGTTGAAGGATCTGTCGGAACTCGGCGCGGACCTCTCCGGCCTCGGCTTCACGCAGAAGGAACTGGCGGCAGCCCTTTCTAGCGGCCGAACGCCCGGGCTCACCGATGAGGATGAAATCCCGGCCCTTGCCGAGGTCGCTATCACCCGGCCGGGCAATATCTGGTGTCTTGGGCCGCACCGCATCGCCTGCGGCGACTGCACGAATGCGGAGGTCGTCTCCACCCTCCTCCGCTCTGAGAAGCCCCTCTTGATGGTCACCGACCCACCTTACGGCGTGATGTATGACCCAACGTGGCGCCATCAGCGTGGTGTCAACAAGTCTGCCCGCGTCGGCAAGGTAAAGAACGACGAGCAGGCCGACTGGTCGCCCGCCTGGAAGCTCTTTCCGGGCAGCATCGCCTATGTGTGGCATGCGGCACTTCGCGCAAAGACCGTCGTCGAAAGTCTCGAACGCGAGGGATTCACGATCCGCGCCCAGATCATCTGGGCCAAGGAGCGACTCGTCATCGGCCGCGGGGACTATCAATGGCAGCACGAGCCCTGCTGGTATGCCGTGCGCAGCAAGGGCAACTGGACCGGAGACCGCAAGCAGACGACGCTCTGGGCAATCTCTAGCCGCGGCCAGGACACCGAAACCGTCCACGGCACCCAGAAGCCGGTCGAATGCATGCGCCGGCCGATGTTGAACAACACCGAGCAAGGACAAACCATCTACGATCCATTCCTCGGCAGCGGGACCACGCTGATTGCGGCGGAGAGCTGCGACCGCTTCTGCCGGGCCATAGAGATCGATCCGTTATACGTCGACGTCGCGGTGCGACGCTGGCAGGCCTTCACCGGCAAAGCGGCAATGCTCGACGGCGACGGAAGGTCATTTGAAGTCATTTCCGCCGAACGTCATGCGGAAGCGCCTGATGCCACAACCGGTTCTGAGTCGGTTGGAGGAGAATTGCGATGAGAGGCCGCAGACCCAAGCCCACTCGTCTGAAATTGCTAACCGGAAACCCAGGAAAGCGACCAATGAACAAGGACGAACCAAAGCCAGATCTGGCCATACCCGAGTGCCCACCTGAACTGGGACCCGTTGCCCAGAAGGAGTGGCATCGTCTCGTCACGGAGCTTGCCGCACTCCGCATGCTCACAAATCTCGATCGCGCAGCCTTGGCAGCCTATTGCGGCGCATACGCGCTTTGGGCCGAAGCCACCGAGAATATCCAGAAGTTCGGCACGATGGTGAAGTCGCCCTCAGGCTATCCCATCCAGTCGCCGTACGTCGCTATCGCAAATCGCCAAGCCGAAATCATGATGCGCATCGCCTCGGAATTCGGGTTCACGCCGGCCAGCAGAAGCAGGATTTCGGCGCCAAGAGCCAATGAATTTCCCGATCTGTTCAGCCTCCAATCCAGCCCGGACGCATAACGGCGTATGTTACTTTGCGCCTAAAGTAGAGTTTGTAGGGAGGCGCGCGACTAGTGCAGTGACTGGGTACTCAGACGCGATCCCGAAGGCCGCTTACGCCCTCCTTCTCTGCACAATGGTCGCAGCAGAAATATATTCCGTCCTTTTCCAAGCCGTGGCCTACAATCCGAACGTTGCAATGTTTGCATGTAGGCGCCAAGGCCTGAATTGCGCACTCAAAACTGTCGAAGGTATGATTCTCGCCGTTCATCACTACCTGGAACGACTTGTCATAATCATTGCCGCAGGTCTCACATGTAGCCATTGCTTCCTCCGCAAACTTTCCTTGAGGCTGGGACAGTCCAATTCGGACAAACGAAGTGAGTTCCCTGATCGACATTTCGGATGGGTGTCGTGATCACTGTAGAGTGCACGAGCCAATTGTCGTTGACCTGCAATTGCTTAGACAGCTCACCGTCCGGAGGGTTATTCGCCACTCCCGCGCAATTCTTGCGGAAAATGCCCATTAGCTACGATAGAAATGAGAAATATCCCTCAACCCAACGCCGAGACTGGCCAACGCCGCTCGGATCATTCTTTGCCTTCCCCGCCGATATCTGCAGCAAGATTCGAAACACAGTCTGAAAGGGCTGCACAACGTGAACAAGGCCACGACCTTACTCTTGGTAGCGGCGCCTATGATTGCTCTGCTCAGCGAGCCGGCGTCTACTATGGTTGGCGGCGCTGCGCCGGTAAATGGTGCGCATTCGGCCGTCACCATCGTCGGCTCGCGCGGCAATTTCTGCACCGGCGCCTATATTGCGCGCGACCTTGTGCTGACCGCCGCGCATTGCGTCGTGCCCGGCGCCGACTACAAGCTCGTCGCCTATGACGCGCAGCGCCAGCCGTCCTTGCGCGACATCGCGCAGATCGCGCGGCATCCGCAATTCAATCTCGACAATTACAACAAGGCGCGCGTCACAGCCGACGTCGCTCTGATCAAGCTGCCCTCGCCCGCGAACGTGACACCGGTGCCGCTCTCCGGCGAGCGGCTGAACGTGCAGCCGGGCGACCGCTTCATCGTGTCTGGCCTCGGCGTCACCGCCCGCGGCGATGGCAAAAGCGGCGGCACGCTGCGCCAGGCGACGCTCGCCGCGACCGGCCGGCCCGGCAATCTGCAGATCCGCCTGATGGACCCGGCGACGAAAAACGCGCGCGCCGGCCTCGGCGCCTGCACCGGCGATTCTGGCGCGCCGGTCTTTCAGGAATCCGGCGGCCGCTTTGTGGTGATCGGCGTGGTGAGCTGGTCCACCGGACCGAACAACTCAGACGGTTGCGGCGGGCTGACCGGCGTCACCCCGCTGTCTTTATATTATCCCTGGATCGCGGACACGGCGCGGAAGCTCGGCTCGCCGCTGCCGTAGCTTCCCATTTTCGCACCCATTGCGGATTTGCGCAGCCTGTAGTCGCCCCGACACAGGCTGCTTTTTTGTGAATCGCATGCCTTCCCGGACTCGACGCCACCTCAGGTGGTGTGCACACATTATCTGAATTGATCATTTTTATTGATTCATCAATGGTTGGGAATGACCGTCATCACCCGCAATTTCGCCGCAGGGCTTCTTTCCTTCAGTCTCTGTCTTCTGTCGTTTGATGGCGCATCGGCTGCCGACGTGGCAGCGCCCGTCTACAAGGCTCCGCCTGCTCCCAGCTGGACCGGCTTCTATGCCGGAGGCCATTTCGGCTATGGCTGGGCCGAAAACCGTGCCGTCAGCTTCACTCCGAATGATCCTGCAACTGCGGTTATTGCCCTAAATGCTGTTCCGTCGAGTTCGCCCGGGTCGCTTGACCTCTCCGGACTGCAGGTCGGCCTGCAGGCCGGCTACAATTGGCAGCTCGATTCGCGCTGGGTGGTCGGCGTGGAGGCCGACATTGCGCTGGGACGGCTGGAGGACACGACATCTGCTCCCTTTCTTCACCTTGGCATAATCCCCTTTTCATCCACGGCCACCGAAGAAGTGAAGTGGTTCGGCACGGTGCGCGGTCGGCTCGGCTATCTGGTCAATGACAACCTTCTGCTGTTTGCCAGCGGTGGCTTGGCCTATGGCAGCGTCGAGCGCAACGCGCAGATCGCAAACAACTCAGGAACCTTTGCTGGTGTCGGCATAGCGCCGGCCTTCGGTTGTCCTACGTTCTCAACCTGCTTCGCCGGCTCCTCGCGCGATACCGACTTTGGCTGGACGGCGGGCGGCGGCTTTGAATATGCGCTGGACAGCCGCTGGCGGCTGAAGGCCGATTATCTCTATGTCAATCTCGGCAGCAGCACCTACAACATCGTCGCCGTGACCAACAATCAGGCCTCCTTCACTGTCCGCTCGGATGACGTGGATTTCCATGTCGCCCGCATCGGCGTGAATTACCGCTTCTGACATCGTTCGCCTGGCGCGAGCGCACTTCCGGGAAGGCTGCCGCAGCCTGACCGGCGTCACGCCTGTATTTACATTATCCCTGGATCGCCGAAACGGCGAAGAAGCTCGGCTCGCCGCTGCCGTGACTCGCCGTCTGTGTGGCGGGAACAAATGCGCCGCCCGGCGCTTGCCAAAGACGATGTCCGCGCCGTCGAGGCGCCCCGAACTGACGAGGAGCCGTCATGAAACCGGGTTTGCTGTTGTCCTTCGCTGCTGCCGCGCTGCTGATCGCGGCGGCACCCCACACCGCAGTCGCCGCCGACACCGGCTTGCGCATGCCGGACCATGTCTCGGCGGCGAAGAAAAAGACCAAGAAGAAGGCCAGCCCGCAGGCGATCTATGTCACGCCTTCGGCGCGTCGCGCCTACGGATTCAGGAATGACCCATCCTTCGACCCCTATGGCCGGCCGTGGCGTCCGAATTTCTACGCCACCTGCTATGAGGATCTTGGTTACGGCCGCTTCCGCGACTGCAGCGACTTCTAGGCCTCAGGTCGGCTCACGGCCGTAGATGTTCACCCGCTCCTGTTGGTCGAGCCGGACCGAGTTGGAGATATTGGCGGTCGCGATGCTCTCCTGGAACGCGCTCAGACCATAAGCTGCGGCAACCGCCAGCACGATTGCAACCATGGCAGACAAAATGAATACGCGCATCTGACCTGCTCCTATTGTCTGGCGTTACATCTGGTCATCCGCCGCAGCGGCCGCAATCACATTTTCGGGACGAATCTCGGCAAGGATCGTCAATGACGCTTGACCTGATCGACATCATCCTGCGGCTTGGCGGTGCGGCCTCTGCCGGCATCGTTCTCGGCATCAATCGCGACGTGCAGAACAAGCCAATCGGCTCGCGAACGCTCGGCCTCGTCGGACTCGGCTCCGCCGTCGTCGTTGTCGCCACCATCCAGTTTCCCGGCATGGCGGAAAATCCCGACGCCGCAAGCCGTGTGATCCAGGGTGTGATACAGGGCCTGATGGCCGGCATCAGTTTCATCGGTGCCGGCGTCATCCTGCGCGATCCGGATCGTCAGAATGTGCAGGGCCTCACAACGGCCGCAACAGTCTGGGTGACGGCTGCCCTCGGGATCGCCTGCGGTCTCGCCATGTGGCGGGCCGCGCTCGCGGCGATTGTCATTGCGTTCTTCTTGCTGGTTGTCATGGCGTGGATAGAGAACTTCATAGAGCGGCACATGAAGTGACAGCGCCTCCGGCGGCACCAGATAGCCGCCATCGCAGCTCCAGCCATGCTGATGGGCTCGCCTGTCGCGCCGGGCCGATCACGTCTTTCTGATGCGGCTTTGGACGAGTTTCATTTCGCGAGTGCGGCCGGCGACCTAGACTTGCGCGAGCTGCCTCAGCGCCGGGGCGCGCCGACGCCCCCTGCAAACAGGCAGTGAGCATGCCGTCGGCGGGCAAACCACTCCCCAGCACGCTTTCTCCTGCTGTTCTTTCATCGTCCAGGTCACGCGCGCGAACGCGCGAGTCGAAGGAGGAGACCTATGAAGCGACACAATCGCCTTCTCATCACTGCGATGATCGCGGCTGTGTGTGCGTCACTGCCCGGCGCCGCATTCGGCCAGGCGGGCGAGCACAAGATGATTGCACCGCAGGACATCACATGGCGGCCGGGCCCGCCTTCGGTCCCACCCGGCGCAGAGGCTGCCGCGCTGTACGGCGACCCGTCCAAGGAGGGCCTGTTCGCGTTCCGGCTGAAACTTCCCAGGGACTACCACATCCCTCCGCACACCCATCCCAAGCCCGAGGTCGTCACCGTCATCTCAGGCATCGTGCGCGTGGGGATGGGCACGAGCGCGGATCGCGACAAGGCGCAGGCCATGCCGGCGGGAAGCCTCTTCGCAATGTCGCCGGATGTCGTCCATTACGTCTTCACCGATGAGGAGGCCGTCGTGCAGCTCAATAGCACCGGCCCCTGGGCGGTCAATTACGTCAACCCGAAGGACGATCCGCGGCAGACCACAGGAACAGCGCCGGCACGCTGACGATGCAGGGTGCCGATGCGCAATTGCGGAAGGGCGGTCAACCGCCCTTCCCGCGCCGGCCCTTCGGCTTGCCGCACATGATCCGGCGCGCGGCCGCCGGATGGTCTAGCGGTGGACGCCGGCCAGCGTGGCGTCCGCGCTCACATGTTCGACCAGTTCGACAATGGAATGCTGCAATCTTCGATCCCCGATCTTGCTGAAGGCCAGCAGCAGGCGCACCGCGTGGGCATTGGACAGAAGGCACATCGGCCCCTCGTCATCGGTCGCAGACTCCTGTGATGCGCCGGAAAAGAGCGCCTCCGGCGTAACACCCAGCACACGCGCGATGTTCTGAAGCCGGCCCGCCCCGACGCGGTTCCGGCCCTTCTCGTATTTCTGTACTTGCTGAAACGAGACGCCGATTTCCTGACCAAGCTCCGACTGCGACATCTTCTTTGCGATCCGCAAAGCCCGGATGTTGACGCCGACCAGCCGGTCCACGGGATCTATCGATTTCGACATGCAAGCCCTCTGCAAAGCGGTGGCGCCCACAGCAAGCTAGCATCATTTTTGGCCCGGTATCAGTGCAACCGCTTGTTGTCCTCTTTGGCAAGGGCTTTGACCATGTCGGCGGCGGACGGGCAGAATATCGAAATCTCCCCCTCGTCCTCGATGCGGACCCTGAGGCTTGCGGGATCGCGGTGAACCGTCAGGTATTGCTCCAGGATCGACCGGCTCTCCTGTGGCATGGCGGCGATGGCGCGCACCAGTTCGAGCGCGCCCGGGCTGTGTGCCAGGTAATACAATTCCATCACCCGTTCAGGGCTGCCGCATGTCTTGATGATGCTCGCGATGATCTCGTCCAGGGTCGGATTGGTTTCGGCCGGCGATACAGGACGCTTGCGTTTTTTCGTCATGACAGCACCGCGACCGTCTCGGGCGCCTCCACCGGCACGCGAACCAGCGCGGCGCCATCGATATCGAAAAATCGCCGCGTCGAATCGAGCACCTGCTGGTCGATCGGCAACAGCACCGCGATCGACCACTCGCCCTCGATCAGCACAGGCAAACCGAGCGGCTTGATCGTCCAGCCCATTTCCTGGAAATGCGGCAGCCACCACATCTCGACCAGCGCCGACAAGGCGCTGACGTCGGATTGCAGGCAATATTCAAGAATGCCGCAGAACACCATGCCAGCCACCCGGCCGCGGTTGCGGCCTTCACGCCGCGCCTTGACCACGTGCACGCGCGTCCATTCTAAAATATCGGGGCCGCGCGGCACCGCGCCGTCGGCCAGATGCGGAAACACCTCGCTCAGCAGATGCGGCTTGAGCGAAGGGACGAGGCGTGAGCCGCCCACCACCTGTCCCTGGTCGATCGCCAGCACATAGATCGCATCGTCGGTATCGAACTGGTCGCGCTCCAGCCCGTCGGGCTTTGCCAGCGCCATCCATTTGCGTTCTCTCACATAGATGTCGTGACGGATGCGATAATGTTCGAGCATTTCAATCTCATACGCCGCGATATTCCGCGACGACACAACATGGATCATGGCCGCCCCCACCTGTTAACCGGCGGAGACAGGAAGCGACGCTTCCGATTACAGGGCGACTGTCAGTTCTGACAATTGACGGTCAGATTTCGATTTCACCCGACAGCAGCGCGTTGACGGCCGCTTGTGTGCGGTTCACCGCGTCGAGCTTCTGGCTGGCCCGGCCCACCATGAAATTCACCGTGCGCTCGGTGATGCCCAGGATCCGGGCGATGTCCCAGGACGACTTGCCAACCGCGACCCAGGTCATGATCTCGCGTTCGCGCCGCGTCAGTTTCTTGGACGCGGACTGCGTCTCCCCATGCAGCAGGCTGATGCGGCCATGCGCCATCATGCTGATGAGATGGATCGCCCGCTTCGCGGTCGGATCGAAATCCGGCCGCTCGCCGGCCATCGTCACGCAGGCATGAAAGCCGGTCGAACGCACGATCGGAACCAGATAGCCGCGCCGCATGCCGAAATCCTCGGCGATGCTCATCACCTCCGCCGCCTTGGGCGAACGCACGCGATCGTAGGGCGCCTCCGACCATTCGAACGGATCGATCGAGCGCCGGCAATGCGCGGCCACCGGGTCTTCGGCGTAATAGCCCCTGGCTTCGTACAGCTCGGCCCATTTCTGCGGCCAGCCGTTCAGAAGGATGTAGGGCGCGAGGCGCAACGGCGGCTCGGGAACGCCGGTGACGAGGAAGGCCGTATAGCCGAAGCTCGACAGCGCCTGCGACAGCTGGCCCATGACGATCGAGGAGCTTTTTGCCCGCTCGAACTGCGCGATGGCGTCGAATGCACGCTGCGAATAGCTCTCGATGGTTCCCACCGCCTGTTGTCCCTCGGTCGCAGCACAATCCTACCGCCAATTTTACGGCCTGCAATCGGGAATCCTCGCTTCTCTCTGCTATCGACCTCATATTCGCAGCATGGTGACAGGCTTAGTGGCCGGATCGGCTGATGTGAGCCTACGCCCCTCATTCTCACGCTCGGAAATGTCTCACTACTTGAGGCGCCAAGACGCATGCAGCAGGAGCACAATTACAACCGTCAAGGCAAAGGCCAAATACTGCACGTTTGACTGTTGAGAAACGCCGACCACGAATACGACAAGCGCCACGCCAAAATAGGCGGGATCAAATTTCTTCCACCAGCGTTTAGGCAAAACAATCCAACATAATCCTCTGCGCATCCAACCCTCCATCGAGAGTTGGATTTAATTCCTACATTCCGGCAAAATCAAGACAAAAGGATTATTTTCCGAAACACTGCTTGCCGAATTTGCGAAAACCGCGGTCCGTAGGGGCTATACCGCCGCGGACAGTGCAGATTAGATAGTCCGACGATGTCGGCCTCTCAGTTCCTGTGGAAATGGACCATCGGCAACAATCGATATGAAGATATCTCGTAGCTCCAACGAAAATCCTGGCCAACGTTTGTCGAGAAATGTTGCTGTGACGGGACTATAAAGAAGTGGCGCAAAAAACCGCCATGCAATGACGAAATCTAATGAGCGATCCAGGGACGTATCTTGTTCAGCATCATCGCCGGCAGGCGCAAGCAACTGCGGAATCGTTTGAATTCCGTGTGTATATGTCAGCTTTAGAAACGTTGGATCGGCGAGCACCTGTCGCATTTGCTCGATTGCTCTACTGATACGCAGGTGCCTGGTGAGCTCCTGATGGTCAGCCCCTAAATTTGAAAGTACTCTGCTCCTGCGCGCCTCCGCTCTGCGTACCTCACGCATATCTACCATTTTGGCACCTCAAGCGCCCTCCGCGCGCACAGGTCATAGAATTTATCCAGCGTTTTGCACCTGAAACGGTCCAGCCTGGTGGCACTCGTCATGCTCGTTGTCACCCAACTGCCGTGTGGCATGAGCATGAAGGGAAGCAGATAGTATTCTGTGATAGGCCCTCCTCTTTCAGCAACACGCGCCCCGACAACGATATCTGGCTTCTTCTCCGACCGATAACCGAATTGCCATACGCGCGGGCCTTTCGTTTTCAGGCGACTGATGAACACGTTAACAGTGAACTCATCATTGATTAGAAGCTGCTTGTTCCATGGCGACACAGACACGTTGCCTCCGCGTCTCGCGATTTTCTCCTTGATTTCCTCGATAAGGGCCTTTCGCATGTCGGCGTTCTTTCCCCTGCTGTCTTTTTCCCTGTATCCAATCATGCGATATGCCCTCGCTAGGCTTCCAAACTTGCTGTGATAGGAGTGGTCGCAGGGTCCATACGGTGATTCATTTACAAGGGCCGCGCTCAGGTATCCGTGGCGACACCAAAGCGCAGTCAGGTAGTCGAGCATGTCATTCTTGGATGGACGCCATCTAATCTCCGTGAGCCTGTTACAGGCTTCGCGAAAGCGCTCCATCGATACGATCGGGGCAAACGCGCCATTGCATCGCACCCATTCCGATGCCGGATTGCGCCTCGCTTTGCCTCTGAGCTTCTGAGAGGTACGATTAAATACGGCGTTGCCGATATATTTTTCATTGGACAGTACCTCTCGAACCGTCAGATACGTCCACGGGCGGCCGTTTTCTCCAGGCACCCCTCGTTTATTGAGATTTCCAGCGATTTCTCGCAGCCCGCGCTTCTGATTGACAAAAAGATCATAGATCAGATGCACTGTTCTGATTTCTGAGCGGGGGCCTGGAACAAGGATGACGCGTTCGGACCGCAGCGACTTCCTCTGACCAAACTTCAGTTCCATCTTCCGGCGGCCATCTTCATCGAGGAGTATTCGGCGCAACCCATATCCGGCCGTCGCACCTACATGGAAGCCATTCTCGACAACTTTTCTTTGACCAGCGAACACCTTTTGCGAAAGTTCGCGACTGTATTCGCCGGCCATAGCCCTCTTTATATTCTTGAGAACTGCTGAAGTGAGACTTCCATCATTGGAAAACTGTTCGGCGCAGTACTCAACTCCGACACCCGCCTGCCGGCACAAATACTCATAATGCGCACTCTCGTCGCAGTCCTGGAAGCGTCCCCATCGACTCACGTCGTAGACAAGGACGGTCCGGAAATCGGCGCGCCCCGAACAGACATCATCAAGCAACTCTTGTAAGGCCGCACGTTTGTCAATTCGAACCCCGCTTCGCCCCGCATCTTCGTAGCTTTTGATAACTGTGAGGCCGCGCTTTGCGGCATAGATGGTAATAACTTCGGATTGGAACTCAATCGAGTACACTTGCATGTCGGTCGACATGCGCACGTACTTCGCGGCTTTATACTCGGGTAATAACATTCTCTATATAGGCGCGCAGAACATTGACGGCGCGGAAAGAACACTCCGAGAATTGGCCGACATCTTTTTTTGTGTTGGAGTAAAATATTCGCGATACTGGACTGGATTTGATTCAACTCGCGCTAGCCTGAGCGACTACTTCACTAAGCGATGCATCTAGCCGTTCGTATAAGGTCGATTACGGAACCCGCCCTGCAGGTCCCACTCGTCGCTAGTTAACTGATGCGAAGACGGGTAACTCACTCCGCTAACGTGCGGCCAAGTCGCCCTGGCCGCAGATCGCAAGCGATTATTTCTTGCCGGGAGGATTTTCCGGCCGATTTCCCGGCGGGTTTTCCGGCCGCGCACCCGGAGGATTTTCCGGACGAGCTCCAGGCGGATTTTCCGGGCGGGCTCCCGGAGGATTCTCAGGCCGCGCACCGGGCGGATTTTCCGGGCGCGTGCCGGGAGGGTTTTCCGGACGGCCGGGAGGATTGCTCGTTGCCTGTCCAAAGGCCGGCGTTGCGGCCGCAATGGCAAGCAGCGCCAATCCAATGAGACGTGTCTTCATCTTCATCTCCTTTTTGGCACGTGATTTAACTCTGCGATCGCAGAGTTCTTGATCGGATCCAGTCATGGCGTCTCCAGTACCAAATCCAAATGCAAGCTTTGTGTCCGCGTTGTATCCGTACGATGATCACTGTCAGTTCGGCGGCGGCTCTCGACATTCATACTTAGGCTCAACGCGCGAAAGACGCTCGTTAGAGCTTGTGAGACTTTGTTAGCGGCTGGATCGCATCATTTCGTAAGACGATGCCTTTATAGGTGTGACTTTATTCACATCGATGCAATGAGCGCTAACTCAGAGACAACGTCAGTGTCATCGGCCCGATAGCGGGACGCGGTTACCGATGCCATCAAGGGTTAGACAAGCGTGGCGCGCGGCTATATGCCGTACCGTTCGGTCTTGATCGACCTTGGATTAATCCCTGCTTCAATCGTTGCCGCGGCTGCCACTTCCACAAACGGATTTGATCCGCAAATCAGCACCTGACGCATCGGGGTCGTTACGGCTGCTACGACCTCCTTGATGAACACCGCATCAATACGTCCAGCCCGAAACGGATGCGGGCGTTCTTCCCGCGTCAACGTGACCATGAGCTTGAAGCTGTCTCCGGATGCTGCGTACTGAGACAATTCGTCGAAATACAGCAGGTCCTTGCGCGATCGCGCTGAAAATACCAATGTCGTCGGCACCGTGGAGTTGGTCGCAGAGCGGTGGCGAAGCATCGACATAAAGGGGACCACGCCGGCGCCCCCACCCACGAAAAGCACAGGGCCGCCATCCTCGGGGCTCCAGATGAAGTGTCCTCCGATCGGTCCGCCCAATTCAATTTCGTCGCCCACCTGCGCGACGTCATGCATGAAGGGTGACACCTCGCCGTCATCGAGTCTTTCAATTGCCAGCTCAAGCGTCTGAGCCTCCCCTGGCGCAGATGCGATCGAATAGCTGCGCTGGGCACGATAACCTTCCGGTGCGGTCAGCCGCACCAGAACGTGCTGACCGGGCCGAAACACGATCGGCTCTGGAAGGCGGAAGAAAAAGCTCTTCACGCGCGGTGAGCGCGTATCGATGCGCGTGATTGTTGCGCTCTGCCAATGCATGGCGGGCTCAATCGTTCCTGTAGCGTTGTTCACGCCAAGGATCGCCGTAATGATGGTAGCCGCGCAATTCCCAGAAGCCGAGTTCGTCGCGCTCGGTGAATTGCAGCGCGGTCACCCATTTCGCCGATTTCCAGAAATACAGATGCGGCACCAGGAGACGGGCCGGGCCGCCATGTTCATCTGTGAGCGGCCGCCCGTCGTATTTTGTCGCCACCATCGCTTTGCCGCGGGTCAGATCCTTGACCGGCACATTCGTCGAATAGTCGTCGTAGGAGTGGACAAGCGCGAAGGCGGTCGGCGGCTCAAGGTTCGCTTCTGCGAGAAGATCGTCGATGAGGACGCCCTCCCAGGAGGTGTTGAACTTCGACCAAGCGGTCACACAGTGGATGTCGCGGGTCATTTTGGTCTGCGGCAAGGCGTTGAATTCGTCCCAGTTCCATTTTGCCACGATCCGCGGCCCGACCTTCACCGCGAATGTCCAGTCATCGACGTTAATCCGGGGTGTTGGGCCGGCCGTGAGGACCGGAAAATTCGTGACTGTATGCTGGCCCGGTGGAAGGCAGTTCAATGCATCGGACTTCTCTGATCTGCCTGTAAAGCCGCGCGTGACCATTTCAAATCTCCTTTGGATTTCGAGATAACCTTTGAAGTCAGCGTTTGGCGGCGCCCTCGCCCGAGATGGCAATGGGTGTCGGGGACGCAACCGTTCTTTGCCGCGTCGCCCATTTGCGCAAAGCCACATAGAAGACAGGAGTCAGGAGCAGCCCGAACAGTGTCACACCCAGCATGCCGGCCAGAACGGCGACACCGATCGCTTGTCGCACCTCGCTACCGGCGCCATTACCCAATAGCAGCGGCACGCAGCCGGCTATGAATGCGACCGACGTCATCACGATGGGGCGCAGCCGCAAATGGCAGGCTTCGAGCGCTGCCTCGATGATGCCCTTGCCCTGGAGTTCCAGCTCGCGGGCAAACTCGACAATGAGGATGGCGTTCTTGCAGGCAAGCCCCATAAGCACGACCAGGCCGACCTGCACGAAGATGTTGTTGTCTCCTCCCGTGACCCAGACGCCGAACAGCGCTGACAGGATGCACATCGGCACAATAAGGATCACGGCAAGCGGCAGGGTCCAGCTTTCGTACAGCGAAGCAAGCACGAGAAAAACGAGCAACAATGCCAGCAGAAAGACGATCGGCGCTGCATTGCTTTGGCTCACTTGCTGGTAGCTCAGATCCGTCCATTCCAGTTCAATGCCACGGGGCAAGACCCGCTTTCCGATCTCGGTGAGCTTGGCGATAACCTCCGCCGAGGAAAATACTCGAGGGTCGGAGTCGCCAATCACGTCCGCTGCCGGGTAACCATTGTAGCGAACCACGGGATCGGGGCCATAGGTCGGCACGATGGTCACCATCGAGCTGACTGGCACCATGTCCCCGCGCGCATTGCGTGTCCGCAAGTTGCCGATATCTTCGGCCTGCTGACGAAACGGCGTGTCGGCCTGAGCCAGCACTCGATAAACCCGGCCAAACTTGTTGAAGTCATTGATATAGGTCGAGCCGAGATACACCTGAAGCGTTTCGAACAGGTCCGATAAAGCAACGCCTTGGGCCTTCGCCTTGATCCGGTCAACCTTGACCTCAAGTTGCGGGATATTGGCCTGGTACGAGCTCACAGGGTGAGTCATCCCCGGCGTCCGGGCGACCTCCGCCATGAACGCGTTCAGTGCATCCTGCAGCGCACCATAGCCAAGGCCAGCTCGATCCTTGAGATAGAGCGAGTAGCCCGACCCGTTACCAAGCCCCTGAATGGGAGGCGGAAGTAACGCGTACGAGAACCCATCCTTGATACCAGCAAGCTTGGCATTCAGTTCGGCGGTGATCTCCGCGGCGCTACGGGTGCGTTCATCAAACGGCTTGAGCAGAATATAGGCCGTCGTAATGTTTGGCGTATTGACGAACTGCAGGGCATTGAACCCGGCATAGGCGTTGACAAAATCGACGCCCTCTACGGTGCGCGCGATCTCGTTCATCTGCCGCGTAACCGCTTCAGTACGCCCGAGCGACGCTCCCTCGGGCAGCTTCGCACCGGAAAATAGGTAGAGCTTGTCCTGTGTCGGAATAAAGCCGCCGGGTACCGCCTGGAACAACACGACGGTCACCGCCAGGAGGCCTCCATAGACTGCTAGTGCAGCGCCGCGCCGGCCGAGCGAACGCCGCACCATGCTCTGATAGCCTTCCGCGCTGAACTGGAAGAACCGGTTGAAGGGTCGAAACAGCCAGCCAAATGCCGCATCGATGATGCGCGACAGTCGATCCTTTGGCGCCCCGTGCGGCAATAGCAGTTTCGCAGCCAATGCCGGCGACAGTGTCAGCGAGTTGATCGCAGATATGACAGTGGAAATCGCGATTGTCACCGCGAACTGCTTATAGAATTCGCCGGTGACGCCAGAGAGAAATGCCATCGGCACGAAGACCGCGCACAGCACCAGTGCGATGGCGACGATAGGCCCGGAAACCTCACGCATTGCCTGGTATGCGGCATCGCGCGGGCTCAATCCCTTCTCGAGGTATCGCTCAACGTTCTCAACGACGACGATCGCATCGTCGACAACAATGCCAATGGCCAGCACCAGGCCGAATAGCGTCAGCGTGTTGATGGAGAAGCCCAGCAGATAAAGGAACGCGAAGGTCCCAACCACTGACACGGGCACTGCGAGCAGAGGGATGACCGAGGCCCGCCAGGTCTGCAGGAACAGGATTACAACGAGGACAACCAGAACCACCGCCTCGAGAAGTGTATGCAGCACCGCGCGGATGGACTCGCGCACGAACACGGTCGGATCCCAGACAACTTTGTAGGTGATTCCCGGCGGAAAACTTTCGGACAAATCCTTCAGTTTGCCATAGACGGCCTCGGCCACACCCAGCGAGTTGGCTCCGGGCGAGAGGAAGATGCCCGCAGTTGCCGCCGTCTTGTCGCCCTCGAACACACGCATGGTGTAGTCGCCGGCGCCGAGCTCGATTCGTGCGACTTCGGACAGACGAACCACTTGTCCGTCAGCGCCGCTCTTGATGACGATCGCGCCGAACTCATCTTCGCTTGCGAGACGGCCACGAACGTTGATCGAGACGAGGAAGTCCGTAGACTTTGGCGAAGGCTCGGCGCCGAGCTGTCCGGCCGAAACCTGAACATTCTGGTCGCGAACCGCATTGAGCACGTCGGTTGCGGTCAGACCACGCGAAGCAAGCTTGTTCGGATCAAGCCAGATGCGCATTGCGTAGTCGCCCGCACCGTAGAGGCCGACGTTGCCAATGCCATTCAGCCGCGATAGCTCGTCCTTGACGTGCAGGGTCAGATAATTGCGCAGATAGAGAGTGTCATAGCGACTGTCCGACGAGTACAAACTCACATACATAAGCGGCGTCGGTGACTGCTTCTGCGTCGTCACGCCATACTGTCGGACCTGCTCAGGCAGTCTGCTGAGGGCTTGGCTGACCCGGTTCTGCACACGGACGGCAGCGGTATCGGGATCGACGCTGGGCAGGAATGTCACGACAATCTGAAGGCTTCCATCAGAGCCGGCGACCGACTTCATGTACATGATGCCTTCCACGCCGTTGATTGCTTCTTCCAACGGCGTGGCCACCGACTCGGCCGTCTCTTTCGGATTGGCGCCCGGGTACGTGGCGCGCACCACCACACTTGGGGGAACCACCTCCGGATATTCTCCGACAGGAAGTAATGGAATTGAGATCAGGCCCACGAGGAAGATGATAACTGAAAGGACGATCGCGAAGATCGGCCGGTCAATGAAAAAACGCGAGATGTTCATCATTGCCTCCTTAGTTTTCCGCGATCTGCATGGATACTTCAGACGGCTTCACCGGCGCGCCCGATTGGTAGATTCTCTGCAACCCACCGATGATGACCTTGTCTTCGCGACTCAGACCGGTCTCCACCACGCGAAGACCATCGCTCTTGCGGCCAAGTTGAATGTCCTTGCGCTGCGCAATATCGCCTGCGCCGAGTACGTAGACGTACTTGCGGTCCTGGTCGGTCAGAACCGCCTTGTCATCGATCAGGATCGCCTCGACCTCGCTTCCGCTGGCGACCCGCACGCGCACATAGAGGCCCGGCGTGAGTACGCGTTCGGGATTTCGCAGCCTGGCTCGCATGCGAATGCTACCCGTCGCTGAGTCGATCTGGTTGTCGAGAAAATCGACCATGCCCACGTGTCCAAAGTCCTCCTCGCCAGGAAGTGCGGCACGTACCGCCAGCATGTTGCCGCGATCACGGCGCGTATCTGCACTGTAGCGCAGGTAGCTTTGTTCATCTGGGTCAAAGTCGACGTAGACCGGATCCTGCGAGACCATTGAAGTGAGCAAGGTCTGATCGGCGACCGCAAGATTGCCGACGGTGAGCATGGCACGGCCTACTCGACCATCGATCGGCGCGCGCACCTCCGTGAAGCCGAGGTTAAGTTCCGCAACGTCAACGGCGGCCCTGGCATCCAGGACGTCGGCTTCGCTTTGCGCATGCGTTGCATGGCGCGCGTCAGCCTCATCCTGGGATACGCTGCTTGACGGCAAGAGCTTCTGCGCGCGGTGGACGCGGCTCTCCGCCAACATGGCCGTTGCCCTGGCACGGTCCAATCGGGCCTTCGCACTGTCCAGCGCTGCCTGGTAAGACCGTGGATCGATGATGAACAGAAGATCGCCGCGACGAACCTCGTCCCCTTCCTTATAGGCCACGCGCGTCACGTAGCCGCTAACCCTGGAGCGAATCTCGACTGACTCGACGGCGCTGATTCGGCCATTGAATTCGTCCCAGTGCTGGATGCGCTTGACCAGAACCGGCGCTACATCGACATGCGCCGGAGGCGCCTTGTCCATGGCAACGGCTCCTCCGGAACCAGGCAGCACTCCGGACGCTGAGAGCAGCCCGGTCACCACTCCGACAGTTGCAACGACCGCCACCGCGGCCAGTATCCGACCTGTGTTCATGTGAACCTCATCTCAATTTTGGATGGGAAGCGGCTTCGGTCAGAGCTGTCACGACAAGCGCACCAAACAGGCGCGGCATCGCTCGCGCCGCGCGCAGATAATTGCGATTTCAGCAATGGGCTGGCGGCAAGGCCCATCGTGACCGTGGCCAATAGCCGGCTGTGATAGGCATCAATGCATGCGTTGGTCGTCATGGTTTCAACCTCTGTCCAGGTATGGTTTCGGCTGCTCCGCGCTCTGATTGCTACGCCGACGAAGTGCGAATTGCCCGTTATGGGTTGTGAGATCGTGTTAGGCGCTGGCCGGGACAGACACGCCCTGCGTCTGCGGCATGCAACCGCCGCGGCGCTACTCAACCTCGCCGCGTTCGGCCATGCAGGCGCGATAAATGGCTGAGCGATGCGCGCCCCACAGGTGCTCGGCAAGACCGGCAATTCTGCCGTTGCATTCGCGCAGTGCGCGAGCGCGGTCCGGCGAGACGCCTTCCGCGCGGCCGACATCCTGCATTGTCGCCTGGGCGCGGACATCATAGTTCAAGAGGTTGCTGCGGGTTGCGCCAAGGGCGGGCGACGCGCCGCTGACCATCACACTAAGTACGAGGCGGGCCGCGATATGCGAGAGGCGGATCATTTTCGTTCTCCATTCAAGGGGGTTTCGAATGGAGCCGAAATACATCTGCCGCGACGCGAAAGCCCGTTATGCCTCGTGAGGCGTCGTTAGACGGTGCAAGAATGCGTCCCCCTTTAGGTGGGCGGTTGGGGGGACGGTGGGCCGGCTATCAATGTCCATGTGGTGCGAAGCTGACCCTTGAAATATAGTGCTACCAGAGGCATGCGAGCGGAAGTTGCGTCATGGTGACCGAACCCAATCAGGCCGGAGACAGGCTCTCATTCGGGCCCTTCAACCTCGTCGCGAGCGAAAGGCTTCTCACAAAAAACGGCGTACCGGTCGATTTGGGCGCGAGAGCGCTTGATATACTTGTTGCGCTGATTTCCACGCCAAACGAAGTCGTCACCAAGAAGGACCTGATGGCGCGGGTTTGGCCCGACGTGACCGTCGAAGAAGGCAGCTTGCGGTTTCATATGACGAGCCTGCGCAAGGCGCTCGGCGACGGAAAGGATGGAGCACGATACATCACGACCTTGGCTGGCCGCGGCTATTGCTTCGTCGCGCCGTTAAGCCGGGCGAGCAGACAGCATGAGGCGCCCGCTGCCCTGGCCAGTTTTCCGCACGCCAACCTTCCCCAGCGTCTGGCACGGATGGTTGGCCGTGACGAAGATGTGAAAAATCTTACGGCGCGCCTTCGCGATGCTCAGCTGGTTACAATTGTTGGCCCTGGCGGCGTGGGAAAGACGACGGTCGCTATTGCGGCTGCGCATCACGTCTCCGACGCATTTGCAGGCTCCGTGCTGTTCGCCGATTTTGGCATGCTGAGCGATCCAAACCTCGCAGCCACGGCGATTTCCTCGATGATGGGTGTATCGGTCCAATCCGAAGACGCAACTCCGAGCCTGCTATCTTTTCTGAAGGGCAAGCGAATCCTTCTGGTCCTTGACACTTGTGAGCACCTTGTCGAGGCGGTTGCCAGATTGGCGACAAACATCATCGAGGCTGCACCTCAGGTCCACATCCTGGCGACGAGCCGGGAGGCGTTGCGAATCGACGGCGAGCACATCTATCGACTGGATGCACTTGCAATCCCACCGGAGGAGACGGCGCCGACGGCCGATACCATCCGACAATTTCCGGCAACTCAGCTTTTCCTCGAGCGCGCGGCGGCGAGTGGCGCACGTCTCGACATTACCGACATGGATGCGCCGATTGTTGTAGATATCTGTCGCAAACTCGACGGTGTCCCTCTTGCGATAGAGCTGGCTGCCAGACGCGTCGAGTCCCACGGCATTCAGCAGACCGCGGCGCTGCTCGACCAGCATTTGACACTGCTTTGGCCCGGGTTGCGCACGGCGCCACCACGGCAGAAGACTCTGCAAGCCACGCTAAACTGGAGTTACAGTCTTCTTTCTGAAGTTGAGCGTTCGGTTCTTCGAAGGCTCGCCATTTTCGTTGGACATTTCACGCTTGATGCGGCGTTGGATGTTGTCACAAGCCCGACTCTCGAGCGATCCCTTGTGTTTGGCGCTATCGATGACCTCGTTGCCAAGTCAATGCTAGCCGTTTTTCCCATTGGCGCGATGCTACGCTATCGGCTGCTTGATACGACGCGTGCTTACGCGCTCGAGATAGGCATAGATGACGCAGACGCCACCGATCTGGCGGTACGGCACGCAAATTACTACCGCCGAAGGCTTGAGATGACTGGCGATGAATGGGAGTCACTGCCTGCGGGCGCACAGCGCTCACCTTATTTTGCAGATCTGAACAATACTCGCGCAGCGCTGGAATGGTGCTTCGGAGCCACGGGTGACGTCGCGCTCGGCGTCAAACTCGCGGCAGTTGCGACGCCCGTATTTCTGACGATGTCGCTGCTGCCGGAGTGCCATCGCTGGTCTGAGCAAGCACTACTCGCGATCGACAAGGTCGAGAAAGGCGGCATCGAAGAAATGCAACTTCAGGCCTCACTGGGCCTATCGTTGATGTACACCCGGGGTCACAACGAAGCCTCACGAGTGGCGCTGAACCGAAGTATCGAGATAGCCAAAGCGCGCGGCGATCACCTCAATGAGGTTCGCCTATTGGGTCCTCTGTTCATCTATTACTATCGCAGTGGTGAGTTTAAGGTATGCCTCGATCATGCCGAGCGCAGTTTGGAAATCGCAACAAAGCTGGGTGACCCATCTGCGACCGGACTCGCACAAACTCTGCTCGGACTTTCGTTTTCTGTTATGGGCGAGCTGAACAAGTCACACGCCGCCTTGGATACAGCTATCGCGACCGGAACAGCGCCACTAGGCGGCCCAAGGATAAACTTCGGATTTGACCAATCCAGCATGATCCGTGTAGCGCGCATCGCTACGCTTGCTATGCAGGGGCATGTGTCGCAAGCAAGAACGAACATCAAGGAGGCATTTACGGCTGTTGAAGGGACAACTCATCCCGTCGCACTCGCCGTCGTGCTCAACTCCGCAGGAGCGCTGCTGCTGATCGGTGACCTGGAAGCGGCAGAGGAACATTTAGACAACTTCTTCGCTCGGGCCCAATCGAGAGTTGTTGAACCGTTTCTACACGTCGGTTGTGCATTTAAAGCCGAACTAGCGATTTGCAGAGGCGAAATCAATGCCGGGATAGAAAGACTGCAATCCGAGCTGACCTGGCTGCACGCTGCACGCTTCAAGCTTTTCGCTGTGCGACTGCAGACTGTGCTTGCGCGCGCACTCGCAGTAAGCGGTCGATCGACCGAAGCTTTATCACTCGTGGATGAAACAACGCAGCTAATTGACGAGAAGGGCTGTACCTGTTTTCTGCCTGAACTCCTGCGCGTGAGAGGCAGCTTACTCCTCGAAGCGCCGGAGCCCCGCCCTGAGGATGCCGAAAAATGTTTTGAGGCATCTCTGGCATTGGCCCGAAGGCAAGGAGCACGAACCTGGGAGCTCCGAACTGCAACCGATCTGGCGGCGCATTGGGCTCGACAGGGTCGCCCCTCCGAAGCGCGTGCGCTGTTACGACCAGTGTTTGAGCAATTTACCGATGGTCAGGCCACGCCAGACCTCAAAGCCGCGAGCGCTATTTTGACAAGCCTCGCGTAGCACCCCAGACGCCATCCTCATGTCTCCAGTTCAGGTATTCGCCTATCGGATCGCGCAGCTCGATCTTACCGCCTAATAAACTCGACAGTCTTGATTTGAACAGGCGTGGACTCGATCGAATTGCGTGCATGGGTGCGGTGGCAGACCGAGCTTCGTGTTTCGGCACATCTGTCACGACCTAACTGATAGGTCCGCGAACCTTTCATCTGTCTCGAGTCGCCGGAAATGCGTGTCGGCCTGGCCCATCACGCGGTAGAGGCGGCCCCGGGCACAGCCGCTAACAACGTCTCACAACCCATAACGGGCGTTCCCGCCAGCCTGGACGTAGGTCTTGGGCACCCGAGAACCACAGCCGGACCAAGGGAGCGCACCATGAACAGCAAGTCCGAATACATCAATCACGATCGCCGCCGGCTTATGGGCATAGCAGCCGCGACCCTCGCCGTGGCGAGCGCCGCGAACCTGATGCCATCGCTGTCGGCTGCATCTGCGAGCGACGCCATTCGTCCCTTCCGCATCGACATTCCGGAAGGCCAGCTTGTCGATCTTCGCAAACGCATCGCCGCCACGCGCTGGCCGGACCAGGAAACCGTCAATGACGGGTCGCAGGGCCCACAGCTCGCAAAATTCCAGGAAATCATCCGACATTGGGGCAACGCCTATGATTGGCGCAAGGTGGAGGCGCGACTGAACGCGCTGCCCATGTTCATCACAGAGATCGATGGAATTGACATTCATTTTATTCACGTCCGCTCGAAGCACGAGAATGCGCTGCCTCTGATCGTCACACACGGTTGGCCTGGCTCGATCATCGAGCAACTCAAGATCATTGATCCGCTCACAGATCCCACGACGCACGGCGGGAGCGCATCAGACGCCTTTCATCTCGTGATCCCTTCGATTCCAGGTTTTGGCTTCTCCGGCCACCCGAAGGAGAAGGGCTGGAATCCGGAGCATATCGCGCGTGCCTGGGCGGTATTGATGAAGCGCCTCGGATATACCCGGTACGTTGCCCAGGGCGGCGATTGGGGTTCGCCTATTTCCAGCGCGATGGCGCGCCAGTCGGCGCCAGGACTGCTCGGCATCCATATCAACCTGCCGGCAACGGTTCCCTCCGACGTCGCCATGACCCTTGCGGGCGGCGGCCCTGCGCCTGCGGGGCTTTCCGAAAAGGAACGTGCTGCATTCAATTCGCTCGACACGTTCTTCAAGAAGTACCGGGCCTATGGCGCCATCATGGGAACGCGGCCACAGGCGATAGGCTATGGCCTCGCGGATTCTCCGGTCGGGCTCGCGGCCTGGATTTTCGACTACAACAATGGCGAGCCCGCGCGCCGTCTCGATCGCGACGATGTGCTCGACAATATCACGCTGTACTGGCTGACCAATACGGCGACTTCAGCCGCGCGCATTTACTGGGAAACCGCCGGCCAGAGCGTCATCCTCGCGGCGGCGCAGAAGACGTCCGAGATCTCGCTTCCGGTCGCCATCACCGTCTTCCCGGATGAAGTCTACCGGACCCCCGAGACATGGGCTCGCCGCGCCTATCCCAATCTCTCCTACTTCAATGAAGTCGACAAAGGCGGGCACTTCGCTGCGTGGGAGCAACCTGAGCTCTTCGCGGCTGAACTCCGCGCCGCCTTCAAATCGCTTCGACCTGCACACTGAAGCAAAGCACGGAAGGGTATACACCATGTCACAGCGTATGAACTATATCGCCGCGTCGCCGGCCGGAATGAAAGCGCTCGGTTCGGTCTACGCTTATGTGCGCCAGTCGGGGCTTCCCGCGCGCCTGATCGATCTCGTGTACCTGCGCGTGTCGCAGATCAACGGCTGCGCCTATTGCGTCGACATGCATTCGCGCGACCTTCTCAAGGCCGGATTGCCCGTCGAGCACCTCGTCCTCGTCGCAGCATGGCATGAAGCCGGCACAATATTCGACGAGCAGGAGAAGGCGGCATTCGCGTGGGCGGAGGCCGTGACGCGCCTCGGCGACAAGGGCGTTTCGGATGCTGCCTACGAAGCGGCATCCACGACATTTAACGAAAAGCAGCTCGCCGACCTGACGATCGCGATCAGCCTGATGAATGCCTACAACCGGATGGCAATCAGCTTCCGCGCAACGCCGGTGGCGGTTGCCAATGCATTGCCCCGGCAGGAGGCGGCGTCGCAACAGCGGCTAACAGCGGCTCACAACGCATAACGGGCGTTTCCTGTCCAGCAGGCGTACCTGTTGGCCAACGGACTGCACACAACACACACCGATCAAACAAAGGAGTTACAGATGAGAACGCATCGTATCATTGCCGCCGCAACAGCGCTGCTCGTAGCGACCAGCCTGGCTCTGCCCCTGGCACACGCCGACGAAGTGAGCCTTGGCGACATCAAGCGCACCAATCTTCTGCGCAACGATCTCAGCGCCCCCGGGCGCGAGGTCATCCAGGTGCTCGTCGAGTTCAATCCGGGTGTCGAGGCCGCCAGGCACTCCCACCCAGGCGAAGAGCTCGTCTATGTCACCGAAGGCGAGCTGGAGTATCGGCTCGACGGCAGGCCGCCACTGATCGTCAAGGCCGGCGAAGTACTGTTCATTCCGCACGGAACCCCGCACGCAGTGAAGAATGTCGGCACAGGCAAGGCTGCAGAGCTCGCCACCTACATCGTCGAAAAAGGCAAGCCGCTCCTCGCGCTGAGCGAGTGAGAGTGAGTGACCTACACACACCGTCAGATCAAACCTGAGGAGATCACCATGTCCATTACAACTGCAGTCCGCAATGAAGCCACGATCGCCCCGTCCCTGCGGCCGGTCGACCTGAAGCTTGAAGTCGCTGCCATTCCGGTTTCAGACGTCGATCGCGCCAAGCAGTTTTACAGCCGCCTGGGCTGGAGGCTCGACGGTGACTTTATGGTCGGCGACCACTTCCGTGGCGTGCAATTCACGCCTCCGGGCTCGCCCGCTTCGATTCACTTCGGCAAGGGCGTCACAACCGCCGCGTCCGGCTCGGCACAAGGACTGTTCCTTGTCGTGTCCGACATCGAGGCCGCTCGCGCCGAACTCATCGGCAGGGGCGCTGACGTGAGCGACATCTTTCACGTCGCTGGCCCGGGACATCCGCCGATCCCCGGCCCCGATCCGGAGCGTCGCAGCTACCACTCTTATGCCACGTTCAAGGATCCCGACGGTAACACCTGGTTGCTTCAGGAGATCACCGCACGGTTTCCCGGGCGCGTGGACGCGGAGCAAACGACGTTCGCTTCCGTGGCCGATCTGGCGGCTGCGCTTCGCCGCGCAGCGGCAGCACACGGCGAACACGAGAAGCGCGTCGGCGGCCGGCACGATGAAATCTGGCCTGACTGGTACGCGGAGTATCTGGTCGCCGAGCAGGCCGGCAGGGAGCTGCCGCAATAGTGGCAGCTCCGGCTTCACCAAAGGAGTATCTTCATGGGCAATCGCATCCTCGTCTTTTACGGCTCTTATCGTTCCGATCGGATGGGAATCCGCCTCGCTGAATTCGTGATCGAACGGCTGCGGCGCCGGGGCGATGAGGTCGAGCTGATCGACGCCAAGGCGATCGATCTGCCGATCCTCGACCGGATGTACAAGGAATACCCTAAGGGTCAGGCCCCCGAGCGTCTTGAGCAGCTCGCCGGCAAGATCCGCAACGCCGATGGTTTTGTGTTCATCACCGGTGAATACAACTGGGGCGTCCAGCCAGGCCTGAAAAATCTCACGGATCATTTCCTCGAGGAGTGGTTCTGGCGGCCCGCCGCAATCGTGAGCTATTCCGCCGGACGCTTCTCCGGTGTGCGCGCGGCAACCGTCTGGCACGGCACGCTCTCCGAAATGGGGATGGTGGTGATCTCCAGCACGATTGGAGTCGGTCCGATTGGACAGACCCTGTCGGACGATGGCGAGCCCACCGGCGAGGCCGGTCAGGCGCTGGAGCAGTCGTTCCCGCGCTTTGCCGACGATCTTGCCTGGTGGGTTGAGGCATCAAAGGCGCAGCGACAGCGCAAAGCGCCGCCCTATTGACTGCAAGAGCAACCGGCAAGCGCAGACATTGCGTCTGCGACGAGAAATGGCCTCGAACCAAGGAAACTGACCATGAACACGCAATTGAAACGGAAAATCGCCTTCTCGCTTTTGATGGGCGTGGTGACGACCGGAATCATTTCCTTCGTCATTCTCGCCACCAATCTGGGGTTCTCAAAGGAATTTGCCCTCGCATGGCTACGCTCGTGGGCCATTGGCTATGTCATTGTCATTCCCGCGATCCTGCTGCTCGGCCCGCGACTGCAAGCGCAATGTGACCGGCTGATTAAGTGAGCCGGCCGGGAGGCCACATGCCGCAGCCATTGTTTCGTGTCCTCGTTGCAAGCCTTGCCGTGCTCTGCGCCTTCATCGCGCCGGCGAATGCACAAGGGGCTCCAGGACAAGACCAAAAAATCGAGATCGGGTTCGTTGAAATCGATCGCGACATCACGCTCCGGAGAATGCTGGCGCGCAGCCCCCGCGCGAAGGGCACCGTTCTCTTCCTGCACGGCTTTCCCGAGACCCTCTATGTCTGGAAAGACGTCGCGCTTGCCCTAGCCGATGACTATAACGTGCATGCTTTCGACTGGCCGGGCTACGGACTGTCATCGCGACCGACGGTCGATAGGTTCTCCTACGCGCCCAGAGACTACGTGCGCGTTCTCAACGACTACATCGCGAGAGCCGGCATCGACACATCGACGCTCACGATCTACGCAACGGACATCGGAGCCCTGCCCGCGCTTCTCTTGGCTTTGGAAAGGCCGAACATCGCGAAGACGCTTATCGTTGGCGACTTCGCCCCGTTCGACCGGCCCCATTACATGTACGCGAGCCTGCAAAGCCTCAAGGCGGGACCGGCAATGGAGCAGGCGCGCGCGGTGCTGAACAGGAATCGCGACGAGATCCTCGAAAACGCCTTCAGAAGAGCTTTGCCAAAGGAAGCGCAATTCGAGTTGTCGCAAGCCTTCAAGGATGACATGGCGCGTGGATGGAATCACGGCGCAATCACGACGGCCGACGCGTTCGCCAATTACTACGCTCACTTCACGCGGGACCAGGAGCATTTCGAGACGAATCTAAGCCGGCTCAAATCCACGGTGAAGGTGATCTGGGGCGAGAAAGACCTCTACATCAGGAAGGAAATGGGGTTCGAGTTTGCCGAAAGGATCAACGCCGAGCTCACGATTCTTTCCGGCGTTGGGCACTACCCTCACCTCCAGAGTCCCCAGAAAACTGTCGATGAAATTCGCGCCTCATTTCGATGAGCGCGCAAAGATACGACCGACTCATTCAAAACCGAAAGCGATGCACCGATGAAAACGAACAAAATCTTGGTGGCAACAATCCTCGCCGCAGCTATCGGGGCACCGATCGCCGGCTTTGTAGCCGAAATGAAAGGTGAGGCGATGACATCGACAGGTGTACGGGTCCCGTTTCTTCACGGCTTCCCTATTGGTCCGTTCGCCGGCCAGAATGAGCTGGCATCGCTTGAACAAGCGAACGAATGGCTGAATTCGCCAGCCCTGACGCCGGGCTCTCTGCGCGGCAAGGTCGTTCTGATCAATTTCTGGACCTACACCTGCATCAACTGGCGCCGTCAACTTCCGTATGTCCGCGCCTGGCACGAGAAGTATAAGGATCAGGGACTAATGGTGATCGGCGTCCATGCGCCGGAGTTTGAGTTCGAGAAGCACATGGCTAATGTTCGCTGGGCCGCGCAAGACATGAAGATCGATTACCCGGTCGCGGTCGACAACAATCACGCCATTTGGCGCGCATTCAGCAACCAAGCATGGCCGGCGCTCTATTTCATCGACGCGCAGGGACGTCTCCGCCATCACTTTTTCGGCGAGGGTGCTTACGAGCAGTCGGAGATGGTGATCCAGGCGCTGTTGCGAGAGGCCGGCGCCACCGAGGTCAGTCGCGAGCCGGTCAGAGTGGATGCCCGCGGTCATGACGCCGCTCCCGACTGGATCAATCTCAGGTCCGCCGAGAACTATGTCGGCTTCGGGCGCACCGAGAACTTTGCATCGCCGGGCGGAATAGTGCGGGACAAACCTCACTTGTATGAACGGCCGGCCCGCCTGAGCCTGAATCAATGGGCGCTGGCCGGCGATTGGACAGTCAGGAAAGATGCCGCCGCGCTGAACAAGCCCGGTGGAAGCATCACATACCGCTTTCAAGCTCGCGATCTTCATCTCGTCATGGGGCCGGCGGCGCGCGGCTCATCCGTGAAGTTCCGGGTGCTGATCGACGGCAGGGCGCCAGGCGCCGCACACGGGGTCGATGTCGACGAGCAAGGCTACGGCACGGTGACCGAGCAACGGATGTACACGCTGATCCGGCAACCGGGAGCAATCACGGATCGCCAGTTTGAAATCGAATTCATCAGTTCGGGCGCTGAGGTTTTCGCTTTCGCCTTCGGCTGATCCTCCGGACTTCGGCTAACAGCATCTCACAACGCATAACGGGCTTATCCGGCTTCTCGGGCGTAGATGTTCAACAGGTTCAGATCGCTGAAAAGCGCTGTTGAAACAAACCCACGCGCCGCCGGCGCACCGAACAGGAGAATAGACCATGTCTGCTTCCCTCCAAGGCATCGCGGTGGTGACCGGAGCCTCCGCCGGAATCGGTGCGATATATGCCGACCGGCTGGCTCGCCGCGGCTATGACCTCGTCCTCGTGGCACGCAACCAGGCGCGATTGGACAAGGTGGCCGACCGCATCGCCGGCGCGCGCGGACGGGTCGTCAAGACTATTGGGGCCGACCTCAACAATGCGGCAGATCTGAAATGCGTCGAGACCCTCCTCGCCACCGATTCCAGGATCACGATGCTGGTCAACAATGCGGGCGTCGGCGCGCTCGAGCCGCTCCTGCAGTCCGACGTCGACGCCATGGAGGAGATGATTGACCTGAATGTCACGGCACTGACACGGCTCACCTATGCGGCGGCGCCGGCGTTCGTCGCCCGCGGAACTGGCGCAATCATCAACATCAGTTCAGTTGTGGCCATCGCTCCGGAAGTTCTGAATGGCGTCTATGGTGCAACGAAGGCCTATGTGCTCGCCCTGAGCCAGTCCCTCCATAAAGAACTGGCAGACAAGGGAGTGCGCATCCAGGTCGTCTTGCCCGGCGCGACCGCAACCAACTTCTGGAACGCGGCGGGCGGCGCACTCGAGAATCTGCCGAGCACAATCGTCATGCAGTCGGACGATCTGGTCGATGCTGCGCTGGCCGGCTTTGATCAGGGCGAACTCGTCACCATCCCCTCCCTTCCCGACGCAGCGGATTGGGCCGCTTACGAAGCCGCGCGCCAGAAGCTCATGCCGAACCTGTCCCTCAGCTCGGTCCCGGCGCGATACCAAACCGCCGCTGCGGCGTAATCAAGGTCGCTGTTGAACAGGATTCGAACGATGGATATCCACCAAATATCAGAAAACATCGATCAGCGTCGCCGGTTCTTGGTTGGCGGCGCTGCCGTGATCCCCGCAGCCGCCCTGTTCGGCCTTGCGCCTCCGGCCGGGGCGCAAGGCGATAGAGTGACGCCGCCGCCCGCCAAACCGGGCACGAATACCACGCTTGGGCCGCTGAAGCGCATCGACGCCGGCGTCCTGAATGTGGCCTACGCCGAAGCGGGTCCGGCCGACGGTCCCCCGGTGATCCTCCTGCACGGCTGGCCTTACGACATTCACAGCTTCATCGATGTGACGCCGATGCTGGCATCGGCCGGCTACCGGGTGCTCGTTCCCTATCTGCGGGGCTATGGCCCGACGCGCTTTCTCTCCGACAAGAGCTTGCGTAACGGGCAGCCGTCTGCGCTTGCAGTCGACGTCATCGACTTCATAGATGCTTTCAAAATCGAGAAGGCAATTCTCGCCGGCTTCGACTGGGGCGCGCGGTCGGCCGACATCGTTGCGGCGCTCTGGCCGGAGCGGGTCCAGGCGCTCGTCGCGGTCAGCGGATATCTAATCGGCAGCCAGGAGGCCGGGAGGATGCCGCTGCCGCCGAAGGCGGAACTCGAGTGGTGGTACCAGTTCTATTTCGCCACCGAGCGCGGACGGAACGGCTACGCCAAGAATCGGCACGACTTTAACAGGCTGATCTGGCAGCTTGCGTCTCCGAAATGGCGGTTCGACGACGCAACGTTCGTGCGCAGCGCGGCTGCATTCGACAATCCCGATCACGTCGACATCGTAATCCATAACTATCGCTGGCGGCTCGGTCTGGCTGAGGGCGAGTCCAAATACGCCGATCACGAAAAGCGGCTTGCGGAATTTCCTGTCATCACTGTGCCGACCATCACTCTCGAAAGCGACGCCAACGGTGCGCCACACCCCGATCCCAAAACCTATGCCCGGAAATTCTCCGGCAAATATCAGCACCGGCAGATCGATGGCGGCATCGGACACAACCTGCCGCAGGAGGATCCCAGAGCCTTCGTCGATGCAATCATCGATGTTGCACGGATGTGACTCAAACACGCGAGAAGGATACCCCATGACCGAGACTTCCAAGGTCTTGCATACGGCCAGAATACGCACCACGGGTGGCCGCGAACATGGCATCTCGCGCAGTTCAGACGGGCATTTAGATATCAGGCTGGCGCCACCCGGTTCGGACCGCATCGGAACTAACCCAGAGCATCTGTTCGCCGCAGCCTGGTCGGCCTGCTTCGAAGCAGGCATCATGTTGGCCGCGCAGCGAAGAAAAACCCCACTGCCGGCCGGTGTGACGATTGAGGCGGAAGTAGACCTGAACGTCGCAGACAGCGACTACTTTCTCAGCGCGCGCCTCAACGTCACCCTGCCGGGCGTGGAGCGCGCCGTCGCCCAAGCCCTCATCGATGAAGCTCACAGAGAATGTCCGTATTCGAAGGCCACACGAGGCAATATGAGCGTGGCAATTAGGCTTGTGTCATAGGTTCACACCAAGAGAGGCAACATAATACCCGAACAATAGAGAGTGTTGGAACTCAGGAGCTCTCCCTCCGCCAGGCCCCCGATTGCCCTCCACGGCGCGATATCGCCGCCGATCACCGCATCGCCAACAAACGGCATAGCGATCCGTCGGTCGCGTTGCGCGATCAGGCAGGAACGTATGTCAGCCTGATCACGTCCTCGCCGATCAAATCACTGGCTATAAGCCGGAGCGGCGGCCGGGGGCCGGCGAAGAACGGCTTGCCGTGACCAAGCACGACGGGATGTAAGTAGAGTCGATACTCATCGATAAGACCGAGGTCGGTCAGGCATCGCGCCAGGTCTGGTCCGGAAACGGCGATCTCCCCAGCGAGCCGAGCCTTCAGGTCGCGTATCGCCGTCTCGAAGTCACCCTCGACAAGCGTGGCGTTGGGGCCAACCGCCTCCAGCGTGCTCGACACGACCCACTTCGGCTGGCTCCGCCATGCCTTCGCGAATTCGCGCAGCTCCGGAGTCCACTCGGAATGGTCTTCGTCCCAATAGCGCATGACCTCGTACATGCGGCGGCCGTATACACTGCCCGTCACGCCGCGCACCTGCTCTATCCAGTGACGAAAAAGTGCGGGATCAGGCGCAAACTTCTCGTGGTCGACATAGCCGTCCAGCGACTGATTCATTCCGAAGACAACTTTCGCCATGCTATGAATTCTCCATCCGAGCTTCTTCAGAATACCTCGGACGAGGCTCCGGTCACGACAGCTCTTTGCCGTAACGCAATTCGCCGGCGACATAGGTCGCCTGCACCGCACGGTCGTCGCCCAGCATCATCTGGATGAACAGCGCCTCGTGAATATCCTTCGCAAACTGCATGCGGTATTCGATGACCGGCGTCGATTTCATGTCGAGGACGACGATATCGGCCTCCATGCCCGGCGCGATGCTGCCGACCTTGTCCTCGATATACATTGCATGCGCCGTTCCCCGCGTGGCGAGATAATAGGCGTGGCCCGCACTGAGCGCGGAGTTGTTGAGTTGCGCCGCCTTGTAGGCCTCATTGAGCGTCGCGAGAATTGAGAACGAGGTTCCCGCGCCGATATCGGTGCCCAGTCCGACACGCACCGGACGATCCTTGTGCACGGCGCTAGCGAGGTTGAAGGCGCCGCTGCCAAGAAAGAAATTCGACGTCGGACAATGCGAGATTGCCGATCCCGTCCGGTGCATGCATTGAAGCTCGGCCTCGGTCAGGTGAACGCCATGACCGAAGACCGCGCGCGGGCGGCAGAGCTTGTGGTGGTCGTAGACGTCGAGATAGCCCTTGCGATCGGGGTAGAGTTCCTTGATCCAGGCGATCTCGGCGAGGTTCTCGGAGACATGCGTCTGCATGTAGCAGTCCGGGTGTTCGGCGCAGAGCGCGCCGGCCGCGTCGAGCTGGTCGGGCGTGCTGGTGGCCGCAAAACGCGGCGTGATCGCGTACATGATGCGATTGCGGCCGTGCCATTTCTCGATCAGGGCCTTGGAATCGTCATAGCTCGACCTCGTCGTGTCGAGCAGGTCGTCCGGCGCATTGCGGTTCATCATCACCTTGCCGGCCGCGATGCGCATCCCGAGCCTCTCGGCCTCCTCAAACAGCGCTTCGACGGACTGCGGATAGACCGTGCAATAAACACAGCTCGTCGTGATGCCGTTCCTCAGACACTCCTGCAGAAAGACTTTGGCGACGGAGGCGGCAAAGGCCTTGTCGGCGAACTTTCGTTCGGTCGGGTACGTGTAGGTCTTGAGCCAGTCCAGCAATTGCGCGCCGAACGCGGCGATCATCGGCGTTTGCGGAAAATGCACATGGCTGTCCAGAAACCCGGCGGAGATGAGCGCGTCGGGGCCGTAATTGCGGATAGCCAGGCCCGGTGGCAGTTGCGGCTGGACTGAAGCTGCAGGCCCAAAATGCGTGACCACGCCTTGGCCGAAGGCGACGATCGCGTCGGACTCGTAAACCATCGTGCGTTCGAGGCCATTCCGGAACGGATCGCCGGTAAAGGTCAGAACGGGGCCGCGGATCGCGGCGCTCGGCTGGACGGAAGGACTGGCCAATGACGGATCTCCGAATCGCAACACCGATGACAAGCTGTCTCAAGGTAGGTCAAAGGCTAAAATGACTGATTACCTGTGGCGCAGAAAGTCAACGACGCGCAAATGCCGTGTTGTGGCATCTGGCGCTCCGGACAGCATGGCCGCCCCCGTCCATCGGGGGTCGGTTCAGCCCGCCGCATTCGTCGAACTGAACCGGCCAATAACCTTGGATGCGAAATGATGGTTACCACATGGTGCGGGCAGCGCGCCCCGGCCAGTCGCGGTCATAGGTCTCGCCGCCGACGCGATCGTCACTGAGGGTGGCAAGTATTTTCCCCGGCGTCGGCAGACTTTTCGGGTCCACGCGCCGGTCAGGATTCCAGAGCTCGGAGCGCACGATGGCGCGGGCGCACTGGAAGTAGATCGCCTCCACCGTCATCACGAGAACCGTGCGCGGCGCCTTGTTCTCAACCACGAACGACCCGAGCAAATCCGCATCGGCAGAAATGACGGCGCGGCCGTTCACCCGCAACGTGGTGCCTGAGCCGGGGATGAGGAAAAGCAGCGCCACACGCGGGTCGCGAATGACGTTGCGCAGGGAATCGATGCGGTCATTGCCGCGCCGGTCGGGCAGCATCAGCGTGCGCGCGTCGTGAATCCTGACAAATCCTGGCTTGTCTCCGCGCGGCGAGCAATCGAGCCCCTCCGGCCCGCTGGTGGCTAGCGCGACAAAGGGCGAGGCTTCGATCAGGGCGCGATACTCCGGCGTGATCCAGTTCACTTCCTTGACCAGCGAGGTCTCGCCCGGCACGTCGTAGATCGTCTCCAGTGCATCGATTGTGTCCACCACCTTCATCGTCGCCTCCGGTCAGCACGGCTTGTATTACCCAGCAGAACCAGGCGCGCAACAACTTCGAACCGCGAGCCGGGGCCACTCTGGCGCATCAGCGACAAAGCGTCGACGTCATATACATGAGCTGCGAGCGGCGCGTAGGCATCGGTCAGCGCGGCGCAAACGCGCTCGCCGTCCGCCGGAGGCAACGCCCCGATCAAGGTCATGTGAAAACGGAAATCCTCGAAGACATAAGGATAGCCCCAGCGGTCCAGATTGGCGCGTTGCCGCGGCGACAGGCGCCCGCCGTTGCGGCGCGCCAGGTCCTCCGCGCTGAGCGGCGCGCGAAACGCGTCGAAAAATTCAACGCAACCGCGCGCCAGTTCATCGAGCGCGGGATCGGTCGCAATCGGCGTCAGCGCCACGAAATCTCCCAGCATGCCGACCCGCAGTTCGCCGAGCGGAGCCGGGCCAGCTTGGCCACACCAGTCGTCAAATGCTTCCAGCAATGCCTGCTCACCATGTCCGTCCAAGTAAAACGGCGCCACCAATGTTGCATGGAACCCGTAGCGGCGCGGTGCATCGGTCAGCGACGCAAGCTGGGCGGGTGGAATTCCGACCAGCCCCAGATGCGGCACATCGGCCTTTCCCGCCGAATCGTAGCCGAGCACGGCCGCACCGAAACGGGCGAGCGGAGAAAGAGGACGCGGCGTGAAGTAGATGGCGTAGCGGGAGGCGGGGTATTGCATTGTGCAGCGGCTATGACGATGCGGCGGCGCGCGCAATCGCGTCCTGCAGCCGCCGCGCGCCCTCATCGACCGAGCCGGTATTGTCAATCACGACATCCGCATCCAGCGCCCTTCCGACCTCGTCGGAGCGCGCCACGCGATCCGACAGGTTGCCGTCGGTGCCACGCGCGCGGGCAGCCAGACGCGCCGCCAGGATCTCATGTGGTGCAGTGATCAGAACAGCGACCACCCGCGCATAGCGGTTGCGCAGCTCGGGGACCACCGTGCGCGACACATTGCAGACGACACAGAGGCCGGCCCTGATGTCATCATCGACCGCAGCCGCGAGACCATATTTCAGGCCGTGCGCATCCCACCAGAAGGCAAAGCCTCCGCTCGCCAACCTGCTGTCGAACTCCTCGGGTGTCGCCGTGTCGTGATCCTCATGCGCGGAAACCGGCCGTGTCACGATGCGGCGCGGAAACACGATTCGCGCGGCATCGCTGTTGGTTTCCCGCACCCGACGCATCAGCGAATCCTTGCCCGCGCCGCTCGGGCCGCAGACTGCAACCAGCGCGCCCGGACCGATGCGTTGCCCCGCGGACGGGGAGATTGCCAGCGACAAGCTCACGCGACCCGCCTTCCCTCGCGCCAAACGGCGCGGACGGCGGGCACATCATGCGCGACATGGACGCGGATCAGATCGGCGCGCTTGCCAACGACAACCTCCCCCCGATCGGTGAAGCCAACAGCTTCGGCCGGTGTCTTGGTGACGGTGCGGACCGCCTTGGGCAGATCGATATCGGAGATCAGTTTCGGCATCGCAATGGCGGCGGCCAGAAGGCTTGAGGGAACATAGTCGGACGACAGAATATCCAGCTTGTCGGCTTTCGCCAGATCGGAGGTGGCGATATTGCCGGAATGCGAACCGCCGCGCACCAGATTTGGAGCCCCCATCATCACCCGCACGCCGGCCTCATGCAGCGCGCCGGCCGCTTCCAGGGTGGTGGGAAACTCGGCGATCGACACCCCGTCGCCGATCGCCTGCTCGACATGTTCGAGGGTCGTGTCGTCGTGGCTGGCCAGCGGCGTCGATTGCTCCTGCGCCATCTTCACCAGCGCGCGATGATTGGTCTCGCCATATTGCTTCTGATAGGCGATGCGGGACGCGAACATGTTGTCGAGATCGGCCTCGCTCATCCCGGCATTCTTGCCGCGGTAATAGGTGCGCAGCTTCTCCTCGTCGCGGAACTGGCGCTGGCCCGGCGTGTGATCCATGAGCGAGGCGAGCCGCACTTCCCGGCGTGTGAACAAGGTCGCCGCCTCGTTGACCACGCCGGGCATCGGCACTTCGCAGCGCAGATGCAGAAAATGATCGGCGCGCAGCAAGCCTGAATCGCGCGCGACGGCGATGGCGTTGGCGAGCTTCATCGCCTCGCCGTCGACGCTGTCGGTCGTGTCCTCTCGCCACACCCGAAGCGAATCCAGAACCGTGGTGATGCCGCAGGTGGCAAGTTGCCCGTCATAGGACACGACGGCGGCGAGCGGATTCCAGTATACCTTCGGGCGCGGCACGTAATGTGCCTCAAGATGATCGGTATGCAGTTCGACGAGGCCCGGCATCACGAGATCGGCCCCCATGTCCTCGCCCTTCTCCGGCGGCCGCCCCTCGCCGATTTCGACGATGCCCTCCGCCGAGATGGCCAGCCAGCCGTTCTCGACGATCGTATCAGCCAGAACGATTCGGGCGTTGCTCAGGACGTGGACATTTCGGTCATCGGTCATGGTCAGGCTGCTTTCGAGAATGCGGTGACGTCGACAAGGGTGTCGGCGATGGCGGCGCGGACATCGTCGTCATGCACGATGGCGACGATGCCGGTACCGGATTTCTTTTTCTGGCGGATCAGATCGACGACGATGGCGCGGTTGACCGCGTCGAGCGACGCGGTCGGTTCGTCGAGCAGAAGCAGCGGGCGCTCCGGCAGGAAGCCGCGCGCGATGTTGACCCGCTGCTGCTCGCCGCCGGAGAAAGTCGCGGGCGGCAATTGCCAGAGCCGCTCGGAGAGATTGAGCCGCGCGAGCATCTCACCCGCTTTCGCACGCGCCGTTTCGGCGGCGATACCGTCGGCTTCCAGGGGACCGGCGACAATATCGACGGTCGGCACGCGCGGCACCGCGCGCAGAAACTGAGAGACATAGCCCACGGCCTTCTTGCGCAGCGCCAGGATGTCGCGCGGCCCCGCCGTCGCGATGTCGGTCGCGCGGCCATCGTGATGCAGTCGGATATGCCCCTCGTCGCAGCGATAGCTGCCGAAGATCATCTTCAGGATCGACGACTTGCCGGTGCCGGAAGGGCCTGCCAGCACGACGCATTCCCCCGGATGCACCGTGAAGCTCGCGCCGTTCACGACGGGCAGCCGGATGCCGCCCTGCAGATGCATGGTGAAGGTCTTCGACACGCCGGAGAGGTTGAGGATTTCGGCCATCTGCATCTCACGCCGGCAGGATCGAGGAAACCAGAAGCTGCGTATAAGGCTCGCGCGGATCGTCGAGCACCTGGTCGGTCAGGCCCGTTTCGATCACACAGCCGTCCTTCATCACCATCATGCGATGCGACAGGAGCCGCGCCACACCGAGGTCGTGCGTGACGATGATCGCGGCGAGACCCAAGTCATGCACCAGCCGGCTCAGGAGATCGAGCAGCCGCGCCTGCACCGAGACATCGAGGCCGCCGGTCGGCTCATCCATGAACACCAGGCGCGGACCGGTGACAAGATTGCGCGCAATCTGCAGACGCTGGCGCATGCCGCCGGAGAAGGTGCGCGGCGCATCGTCGATGCGGCCGGTGTCAATCTCGACCCGCTCCAGCCATTGCGCGGCTGCCCCGCGGATATTTCCGTAATGCCGCTGCCCGACGGCCATCAGCCGCTCCCCGACATTGGCGCCGGCCGAGACCGCCATGCGCAGCCCCTGCGCCGCATCCTGATGCACATAGCCCCAGTCGGTGCGGAACAGGAATCGCCGCTCGGCTTCGCCGATTTGCGCAAGTTCGCGCGTCACGCCGTCGCGCATGCGGTAGAGCACGCGGCCGGCGCTCGGTTCGAGCTGCGCCGAAATGAGTTGCAGCAAGGTAGACTTGCCGGAACCGGATTCTCCGACAATCGCCAGAACCTCGCCCTCGTAAAGCTCGAACGAGACGTCGCGGCAGCCGAGCTGGCGGCCATACCATTTCGACAGGCCGTCCGCGACCAGAAGCGGCTGTTCGTGTCCGCTCATGCCGGCACCTGTTCGAGCTCGATGCGGAAGCTGAAGCCATGCCGCACGAAGCCGAGCGATTCATAGAAATCATGCGCGCGTTCGCGCTTCGCGTTGGATGACAGCATCAGCTTGTAGCAGCCTTTCTCGCGGCATTTCTCCATCGCGAAACGCATCATCTGCTGGCCGATGCCCTGCCCGTGCCGCGCGGGATCGACCACCACGTCCTCAACGATGGCCGACCGCGCGCCGAGATGTCCGAGATTGTCCATGATCAGCAGCGCGAAACTGCCGGCAATATTGCCGTCGCGTTCGGCGACATAGAGCTTGTAGTCGGGATAGCTGGCGAATTTCGCATGCAACCGCGCGGCATCGTCCAGCGACAGCACGTTTCCGTCGTCGATCTCGGGCTGCGCATAGAGCGCGAGCACGCCTGGCAGATCCGCAACCTCGGCCGGCCGGATATGAAGCGGCACACGATCAGACATGGCCGCGCTCGCTGTCTTGAGTCCAGGGCGCCACGACATTTGCGTCGACGCGGTTGGCCTCGCAGAAATCCGTGTCCGAACAGACAAACATCCGCCCGCCCTTGTCGTCGGTGATCACCTCGTCGAGGAAAGTGTGGTCGGCGCCGCACAGCGCGCAGGTCTCGTCGGTGCGGCTGGCTTCGAAGGGATGATCCTCGAAATCGAGCGACACGACCTGGGTGTAAGGCGGGATGGCATAGATGCGCTTCTCGCGGCCGGCGCCGAACAATTGCAGCGCCGGACTATTGTCCATCTTCGGATTGTCGAATTTCGGCGTCGGCGAGGGGTCCATCACATAGCGGCCGTCCACCTTCACCGGATAGGCGTAGGTGGTCGCGATATGGCCGTGGCGCGCGATGTCCTCATAAAGCTTCACATGCATCAGCCCGTAATCGGCATGCGCATGCATCCGCCGCGTTTCGGTCTCGCGCGGCTCTAGGAAACGCAGCGGCTCGGGGATCGGCACCTGATAGACCAGCACCTGGTTCTCGGTGAGCGCGGTTTCCGGAATGCGATGCCGGGTCTGGATCACGGTCGCATCGCTGGTACGCGTCGTGGTTTCAACGCCGGCCGTCTTCTGGAAAAATTGGCGGATCGAGACGGCATTGGTGGTATCGTCCGAGCCCTGATCGATGACTTTCAGCACATCGTCGGGACCGAGAATGGCGGCGGTCACCTGCACACCGCCGGTGCCCCAGCCATAGGGCATTGGCATTTCGCGGCTGGCGAACGGAACCTGATAGCCGGGGATCGCGATCGCCTTGAGGATCGCGCGCCGGATCATGCGCTTGGTCTGCTCGTCGAGATAGGCGAAGTTATAGGTCGGCGCGGTCATTCGGCGGCCTCGCGCAATGCTTCGCCAGCGCTGCTGCCTGCGGCGACCTCCTCGCGCATGCGCCGCACGAGGCCAAGCTCGGCCTGGAAATCGACGTAGTGCGGCAGCTTGAGATGCTCGACAAAGCCGGTGGCCTGCACATTGTCGGAATGCGACAGCACGAATTCCTCGTCCTGGGCCACGGCGCTGACCTCCTCGCCAAGTTCGCGCGCGCGCAGCGAGCGATCGACCAGCGCCATCGACATCGCCTTGCGCTCGCTGTGGCCGAAGGTCAGGCCATAGCCGCGGGTGAAGCGCGGCGGCTCGGTCGCCGAACCCTTGAACTGATTGATCATCTGGCATTCGGTGACCGTGATGCGCCCCAGCGGCACGGCGAAACCGACCTCTTCTGCGAAGAATTCAACCTCGACCTCTCCAAGGCGGATCTCGCCGGCAAAGGGATGCGTGCGGCCATAGCCACGCTGCGTGGAATAGCCGAGCGCGAGCAGAAAGCCTTCATCGCCACGGGCGAGATTCTGCAGGCGCAATTCGCGGCTGGCCGGAAATTCCAGCGGCTCCCGCGTCAGATCATCGACAGGCCGATCCGGGTCCTCCTGCGGCGAGGACTCGATCAGATCGTCGGCGCCGAGCAGATCGGTGACACGCGGCATGACCTCATCCGGGGCAGGCGCGGAGACCGGCTCCTCCACCTGCGCGCCTTCGGCGAGACGCGTGTCGAGCAGGCGGTGCGTATAGTCGAAGGTCGGCCCGAGCACCTGCCCGCCGGGAATATCCTTGAACGTCGACGAGACGCGGCGGCGCACCTGCATCTTCGCCGTCTCGAGCGGCTCCGACGTACCGAAGCGCGGCAACGTGGTGCGATAGGCACGCGCCAGAAAGATCGCCTCGATCAGATCGCCGCAGGCCTGCTTGACTGCAAGCGCGGCAAGCTCGCGATCGTAGAGCGATCCTTCGCACATCACGCGGTCGACGGCTCGGCCGAGCTGCCCGGAAATCTGCGGCAGGGTCAGTTCTGGCGTTTGCTGGTCGCCGCGCCGCTCATGCGCCAGCAGCCGATGCGCGTTGGCAATTGCCTTCTCCCCGCCTTTGACTGCGACATACACGATCAGCGTTCCTTTGCGATATGTGCGGAGCGGGGAATGGCGGCCACGGCGTAGTCAGTGACCAGAAGAAGATCGACGCCGCGGGGAAACAGGGCGCGATTCGCGACGAGGCGGCCGGCAAAGTCGTCGGGCAGCGGCGCGGCATGCAGTTCCTGTTCGCCGTCGATGCCGGGACCCGCGAGCACCAGCCGCTGACCCGACGAGAGGCTGTCGGCCTGAAGGATCAGCGTCGTCGAACGGTCCGGATAGTCGGGCGTGCCGGGCGCGAAGCCTGCGAAATCCGGGGCCTTGCGTGCATCAGCGATCACCGCAAAAGCGGCGCGTCCGGGATCGTCGGTGAACGGCGCACCGGTGTGGAACCGCAGCCACCGCACGACATCGGCGGCATCGGAAAGCGGGCGATCGAGCCAGACCGGTGTTTCATAGTCGAACAGCGCCAGCGCGACTGCGGCCGCACCTTGAGACAAAGGCGCAGGCGGCGCGAGCTCGCAGTCGAGAAATTGCACACGGCCCGGCCGCGCCGTTGCGTTCATGACTGCACGGAAAACGGACTGGGCTTCAAGAACCGGTTCGGCGAATGCGGGGGCGAGCGCGGACATCAGGCCTGATCCTCCCCGCGCACCATCGTGAAGAAATCGACGCGCGTTGCGGCGGTACGTTGCGAAACAACGTCGCACTCGCGCTCAAGTCGCGTGCGGACCGGCGCAAGCACATGCCGCTCGACCGCGGAACGGTGTGTGTCGTTCTGCCAGAGCGCGTCGCACAACGCGGCAAGCCGGGCCTTGTCGCGGTCGCGGCCCAGCGCATAGGAGAATCCCACTTCGCCGGACGGCAATTGCACTGCACAGCGTGTCACGGTCGCCTCGCCGACATTGAACGAGGCGCCGTCGCCGCCGATGCGTCCGCGCAGCATGACCAGCCCGGTTTCCGGCGGGCGCACATCGACATGTTCGACGGACTCGCCGAAGGCCGCGAGGCCGTCGGCAATCTCCTGACGTTTCGCTTGCGCGAGAATGGCCATCGCCATCCGTCGCGCTGCTTGCGGCGATTCTTTTTGCGTCGATACGTCCATTTCCGGCATGACAAAGTTGTCTATTGTGCTAGACAACTTACTAGCGCATCATTGGTGACGTTTTGATGACATCTGCGCGGTCTGTGGAGAGACGCAATGGCGCATTCCAGCGACGTGCAATTGACGGCGATGCCGCCGGCCGGCGTCATGCTGTGGCGGCAGATCGCCGACGATATCGAACAGGCGATCGTGCGCGGCGAGTTTGCCGCGGGGACCAGGCTGCCCAGCGAGCTTGAAATCGCCGAGCGTTTCGGCGTGAACCGGCATACGGTCCGCCGCGCGCTGGCCGAACTCACGGAGCGCGGACTGGTGCGCGCGGAGCGCGGCAGCGGCACTTATGTCGAGACCGCACGCATCACCTACCCGATCCGCGCAAGAACCCGCTTTTCCGAGATCATCGGCGCGGCCGGCCGCATGGCCGGCGGTCGCCTTCTGTCCAGCGCGAGGGAACCCGCGCCCCGTGACATCGCGCTGCGCCTCGATATTCCACCTGGAACGATGACAATTCGCCTCGAAATCCTCCGCAGCGCCAACCGCGTGCCGATCTCTCTGGGCTCAAGCTGGCTGCCGGCCGATCTCGCCCCCGACGCGGCAAAGATCTATCGCATGGTGCGCTCGGTCAGCCGGCTGCTGAGCCACATCGGCTTTCCGGATTACCGGCGCAGGGAAACTCGGCTGTCCGCCGCGATGGCGGATTCAGTTCATGCCGCCAAGTTGCGGCTCAATCCCGGGCGACCGCTGATCGTCGTGGACAGTGTGGATATTGCGGCTGACGGCCGGCCGATCCTGACCAGTCATGCCCGTTTCGCCGCCGACCGCGTGGAACTGGTCGTCGAGAACTGAGACACAGTTCAGGTGTGCCGGTAGAAGACGCCCTCGCGAATGCTGGCATGATAGCCAAATCTGCAGCCGCAGGTTTTCGCAAAGGTTTCGGCGCGACCGATCATTGCATCGGTGACCCGACCCTCCCCAGCCGTAGCAGAAAACCATTCGACAAGAACCGCCTCAGGCACGTTTAGCGTGATGCGCGGCGGCAGAAGTTCGAGAATCTCGTCGATTTCATGCGGCACGCTGAAAGGTGACTCCTCGCTCATGCGCGTCAATCGCCCGGTGGTTTTCGCTCCGCGGACGAAATGACATTTGCATGACGCAACGATGACAGCCTCTTCACCGAAACAAGAAATGCAACAAAAGCGGGCATTCGGTGGATAATCCAAAGGTCCGGATCAAGTAGAGATACCATTCATCGCACTGTCATACGCTGCTGTTAGCCCGCTTATGCTGATAGCGGGAGCTGCGACGTGCAAACTCACACCATTCTGGACGTGCAACACGTGTCGAAATCCTTCGGCAACGCCAAGGTGCTCGACGGGATTTCTTTCTCGCTGTCGCGCGGCGAAATGGTCGGGCTGATCGGCGCCTCCGGCTCCGGCAAGTCCACGCTGATCCGCACCATCGCCGGGCTGACGCCAATCGATCGCGCCAATGGCTGCGATTGCGGCATCCGCCTGTTCGGCACAGCCATGCAGCAGGACGGGCGGATTGCGCGCGCCGCCGGATCCCTGCGCTCGCGCGTTGGCGTCGTCTTCCAGCAGTTCAATCTGGTGCCAAGATTGTCGGTGCTGATGAATGTCTGCCTCGGCTTCCTCGGCCGCATGTCCGTCATTCCAGCGACCTTCGGATATTTCTCGCAGGACCAGAAGCGCCGTGCGATCAGCGCACTCACCCGTGTCGGCATCGCCGAGCATGCGCTCAAGCGCGGCAGCCAGCTCTCTGGCGGCCAGCAGCAGCGCGCCGCGATCGCCCGCACCCTGGTGCAGAATGCCGAGATCATCATCGCCGACGAGCCGATTGCTTCGCTCGATCCGAGCTCGGCGCGCCGCGTCATGGATATTCTCGCCGACCTGAACAGGCACGACAACATCACCGTGCTGGTGTCGCTACATCAGGTCGAATACGCCATGCGCTATTGCCCGCGCACCATTGCGCTGAAGCATGGCAAGATCGTCTATGACGGCCCCTCGCGGGCGTTGACGCCGGAATTCCTCAACGCTCTCTACGGCGCGGAAAGCGAGGAACTGTTCCTGCCGCCGATCGATGCGGTGCCGGCGCCAGTTGACGCGCATGGCGCAAACGGCATTCCCCAAATTGTTGTCGCTCACGACCACCTTGTCGCGATCGAGAGTCAGCGTGCGTCTGCGAATGGCGCCTCACGGCAGCTCAACGGCTGATCCGTCTGCTTCTGCGGGCAATTGCGCCCGTCTTTTCAGTTTGAAAGACAACAGGGAGAACTACGATGTCTGGATTCTTGTCCAAATACGCGGCCAGGCCGGCCTTGGCGGCGGCCGCGCTTGCGCTTTCGGTGACGCTCGCGCCGGCGCAGGACGTCAAGGAACTCAATTTCGGCATCATCTCGACGGAAACCGCGTCCAACCTGAAAAAAGGCTGGGAGCCGTTCCTGCGTGCGATGGAGAAAGGCACGGGTCTCAAGATCAACGGCTTTTATGCTTCCGACTATGCCGGCGTGATCGAAGCCATGCGCTTCGGCAAGGTGCATGTCGCCTGGTACGGCAACAAGTCGGCGATGGAAGCGGTCGACCGCTCGAACGGCGAAGTTTTCATCCAGTCCGTCGATTCTGACGGCAATCCCGGCTACTGGTCGCATCTGATCGTGCACAAGGATTCGCCGATCAAGACGCTCGATGACGTCCTGAAATGCGACAAGACGATGGACTTCGGCATTGGCGATCCGAATTCCACCTCAGGCTTCCTGGTGCCGACCTCGTATATTTTCGCTGCCAAGAGCATCGAGCCCAAGCAGTGCTTCAAGACCGTGCGCAATGCCGCGCACGAAGCCAATGCGATGGCGGTGGCCAACAAGCAGGTCGCGGTTGCCACGAACAACAGCGAAAACCTTCGCCGGCTCGAAGTCACCGCGCCCGAGGCGCGCAAGAATATCCGCGTGATCTGGACCTCTCCGCTGATCGCCAGCGATCCTCTGGTCTGGCGCAAGGATTTGTCGCCTGAGGTCAAGTCGCGCCTCTATACCTGGATCGCGTCCTATGGCCGCGTCGGCACCCCGGAAGAGATCGCCGAAGCGAAGAAAGTATTGAAAGAGCTGCAATGGGCCCCGTTCAACCCCTCCTCCAACCGGCAGTTGCTGCCCATTCGTCAGCTTGAAGCCAACAAGACGCTGCTCAAGGTGATGTCGGACGACAAGCTTTCCGACCAGGAGAAACAGGCCAAGAGCGCGGCGCTGAAGGCGGAGATTGCCAAGCTTGAGGCGATGCAGAAGCAGGCGGACGCCGATCCCTTCACCAAGCGCGTTTCGCTGTTCGTTGAGGCGGACAAGGGCGGCAACCAGGCGGAAGTCAAGAAGCTGATTTCCGAGTTTGCTGCGGGCTTTGCCAGCACCAACTGATTTCGACACCACGAAGCGCCGGAGCCCGAACTCCGGCGCTTCTTTTCCAAAGAAGAACAACACGCGCAGACATGACGGACGCCACCCTGCACAAGCCCGCCATTGCCGTTCCGCAGCAGCCGCTGTCGCGGCGGATGCAGACCTGGATTCTGTTTCTGGCGCTGGCTGCGCTTCTGGTCTGGAGCTGGGCGCCGGCGGAGATGTACCGCTTCACCGCCCTGTTTACCGACTGGCGCAACATGGCGCAGTTCGGCGAAGCCTTTCTGCGCCCCAACTTTCTCGACTGGCGGCTTTATGTGACCGAAATGGTGGTCACGGTGCAGATCGCCATCTGGGGCACGGCACTTGCCGCCATCGTTGGCATGCCGTTCGCCATTCTCACCTCGTCGAACGTCTGTCCGGCCTGGATCGTGCAGCCCGTGCGACGCCTGATGGATGCGTGCCGGGCCATCAACGAAATCGTCTTTGCGCTGCTCTTCGTTGTCGCTGTCGGCCTCGGACCGTTTGCCGGCGTCATGGCGATCTTCATTCACAACGTCGGCGTGTTTTCGAAACTTTACTCAGAGGCTGTCGAAGCCATCGACCCCCGCCCGGTCGAGGGCATCCGTGCCACCGGTGCCGCCAAGTTGCCCGAAGTCATCTTCGGCATCATTCCGCAGGTCATCCCGCTGTGGAGTTCATACGCGCTTTATCGCCTTGAGACGAATGTGCGCTCGGCGACAACGCTCGGCATAGTCGGTGCCGGCGGCATCGGCCAGACGCTGTATGAGAGCATCCGCTCCTTCCAGTACGCCGAGACGGCTGCGCAGATGATCATCGTTGTCGCCGCCGTCGTCATCATCGACCTTGTCAGCGCCCAGCTGCGCAAGCGACTTGTCTGAGATGGCCAAGCAACTTTCGATCTCTCCCCTGATCGACCCATCTGCGGATATCCGCGACTGCAGTTTCGGCGTCTATACCGAGGTCGGGCCGCGCACGACGCTGCTGGAAGTTGGCCTTGGCGACTATTCCTATGTCGTGAACGACAGCGACATCGCCTACACGACCATCGGAAAATTCTGCTCGATCGCGGCGATGACCCGCATCAATCCCGGCAACCATCCGATGGGACGGGCGAGCCAGTCGCACTTCACCTATCGCGCCAGCACCTACTTCCCCGGCGAGCAGGACGATACCGCCTTCTTCGCCTGGCGGCGGCAGCATCACGTCGGCATCGGCCACGATGTCTGGATCGGACATGGCGCCATCGTTCTGCCCGGCCGCAATATCGGCACCGGCGCAGTGGTCGCGGCCGGCGCCATCGTGACCAAGGACGTGCCGGATTACGCGATTGTTGCCGGCAACCCGGCGCGCATTGTCCGGCAACGTTTTCCCGAAGAGATCGCCGCACGTATGAAGCGTCTGGCGTGGTGGGACTGGGATCACGAGACGTTGCGCACGGCGCTGCTGGATTTCCGCATGCTCCCGGCTGAAGATTTCCTCGACAAGTACGAGCGGCTGCGCGCGGCCGCGTGATCGTGTGGACGGTCACATAAAGATCATCTGACCGTCGCCGGAATATCACGGCTTCTCCCCACAACAGACGCCTGTTCACTCTGGGAGACGCTTATGCGCGCTGGATATCTGGCACTCGCCCTGTCATGCGCCGTCGCAAGCACCGCGATGGCAGAACCCTTTTCCGCAACGCTGGCCGGACATATTGTCATTCCGGCCGAGACATTCGTGGCCGCACCCGCCGATGCGCCGGCCGACCTGAAGACGCCCGGCAAGTTCACCACCGGCAAGCGCGTCGATCAGGTCGCCTCGATCGAAGGCAAATCGAACGGCCGTCCGACCGGCGTCAAGCTGCCCTTCAATGGCCAGCCGGTGCAGGGCCATTCCGGCATCAAGAAGATGTCCGACGGCAGCTTCTGGGTGCTGACCGACAACGGCTTCGGCAGCAAGGCGAACTCGCCCGACTCGATGCTGTATCTGAACCGCTATCGCTTCGACTGGGCCAAGGGCACCGCCGAGCGCGTGCAGACCATCTTCCTGCACGACCCCGACAAGAAGGTGCCGTTCCGCATCGCCAATGAAGGCACCGAGAAACGCTATCTCACCGGTTCGGATTTCGATCTCGAAAGTTTCCAGCCGATCGGCGACAAGCTCTGGATCGCCGAGGAGTTCGGCCCCTACCTGATCCGCACCGACATGAACGGCAAGGTCGAGGCGGTGTTCGAGACGCAGATCGACGGCAAGCCGGCGCGCTCACCCGATCATTTTGCGGTTACCTCGCCGGCGACGCCGACGACACCGGTCGCCTTCAACATCCGCCGCTCCAAGGGCTATGAAGGCATGGCCGCCTCTCCGGACGGCCGCTTCCTCTATCCGCTGCTCGAAGGTCCGGCCTGGGATTCCGAGAAGAAGGATTGGGAGAAGACCGCCGACGGCAAGGAATATCTGCGCATCCTCGAATTCGATGTGCAGGCGCAGAAGTGGACCGGACGCCACTGGAAGTATGTGCTTGAGCAGAACGGCCTTGCCATCGGCGACTTCAACATGATCGACGGCACCACCGGCCTCATCATCGAGCGCGACAATGGCGAAGGCACCGCCGACAAGGCCTGCCCGGCCGGCGAGAAGCGCACCGATTGCTTCAATGATCTCGCGAAATTCAAACGCGTGTACAAGATCGAGCTGTCGGATGCCAATGCCACAGGCCCGGTGCGCAAGATCGGCTTCATCGACCTGATGAAGATCGCAGATCCCGACCAGAAGGCGCGCAAGGCGCTGAATGACGGCGTGCTCACCTTCCCGTTCTTCACCATCGAGAATGTGGACATCGTCGACGCCGACCACATCATCGTCGGCAACGACAACAACCTGCCCTTCTCGACGAGCCGCGATCCCAACAAGGCCGACGACAACGAATTCGTGCTGTTGCGTGTCAGCGAGTTCCTGAAAGCCAAGTAAGCTCACACACAAGCGTCATACCGAAGAACTCATGACGTGGCTCGGGGCGTCCGCAAGGGCGCCCCGATATTTTTGGAGCTATGACGATTTCGCTTTGGCCCGCGCCGACTTCGAGAACCGCCGCGCCAGAAAATCGGCGAAGGCGTCGATCCGCGCCGGACGCGGACCGCCCGGCGGCATCACAAGATGCAATGCGATCTCGGGCAGCATCCAGGTCGGCAGCACGACTTCCAGCCGGCCGGCGGCGATGTCATCCCTGACGAGAAAATCCGGCTGCACCGCGAAACCCTGACCCGCGAGCAAAGACGGCATCAGCGCATCGGCGTTGTTGGCGCGCAGCGGCCCCGATGTGCGCACCACGAACTCTTCGCCCTCGCGGCTGGAGAAGCGCCACACGTCCGGCGTCGGCAGATAGGCATAGCCGAGGCAGGGATGGGCAAGCAGATCGCGCGGGTGCTTCGGGCGGCCGCGCCGCTTCAGATAATCCGGCGCGGCGACCAGAAAGCGCGGCACCGGCGCGAGTCGGCGTGCGAGCAGCGACGAATCCGGCAGGGCTGCAATACGCAGCGCCATGTCGAAGCCCATGCCGATCAGGTCGATGACCTCGTCGCTGAGATGCAGGTCCACCGAGACATCGGGACATTCGGCGAAGAAGTCCGGCAGCACCGGCGCGACCTCGCGCAAGCCGAACGACATCGGCACCGCCATGCGGACCAGGCCGCGCGGCGAGGCAGATTGTGCCCGCGTCTCGCTCTCGGCCGCCTCGCCGTCCGCGAGAAGGCGCGCGGCCCGCTCCGACAATGTCCGGCCGGCATCCGTCAGCGCGAGACGCCGCGAGGTGCGGTTGAACAGCCGTGTCCCGAGCCGCTTCTCCAGGCGGCTGACCGCCTTCGACACCGTCGCCTTGGACAGCCCAAGTTCGGCGGCCGCACCGGCAAAGGAGCGCTGCTCCGCCACCGTCGCGAACACGGCCAAACCCTCGAAATCCGGTAGTTTCGACATGGCCAAATCAGAAACAATGAGTTTCGATAGTTTCTATTTATATCCGGCGGCGGGTCAATAGATTTCCGGTCACGAACACGGCGCCGGAGGTCCGGCGCGCTTCCAACCGGAGGATTTCGCCATGACCACTCCGAACACCGCTTACGGCCTGCATCATGTGACCGCGATCGCCGGCCCGGCCCGCCGCAACGTCGATTTCTACACCCGCACTCTGGGGCTGCGGCTGGTGAAGAAGACCGTCAATTTCGACGATCCCGGCACCTATCACTTCTATTACGGCGACGAGACCGGCCAGCCCGGCACCATCCTCACCTTCTTCCCGTGGGAGCATGTCGCGCCCGGCCGCGCCGGCATCGGCGAGACGCAGGAAACCGTGTTCCGCGTGCCGGAAGGCGCGATCGGCTACTGGACGCAGCGCTTCGTCGAACAGGCCGTGGCTTTCGACGCGCCGGTGAAACGTTTCGGCGAGAGCGTCCTGTCGTTCCGCGATCCGGACGGCATGCGGGTGGCCATTGTCGGCCTGCCCGGCGTGGAGAGCGAGCCCGTGTGGAGCGGCGCCGACATTCCGGCGGATTACGCAATCCGTGGCTTCCACAGCGTCAACCTGCTGCTGGCGGACGCAGGCCCGACCGCCGCGATCCTGACCGACGTGCTCGGCTTCTCCGAGGCCGGACGCGAAGGCATGCTGACGCGCTACAAAGCCGGCGACACGAAAATCGGCGGCGTCGTCGATCTGCATGCCGTGGGCAACTTCCTGCCCGGGCGCATGGGCGGCGGCTCGGTGCATCACATTGCGTTCCGCGCGGCGAACGACGCCGCGCAGGAAGAGATGGTGAAGCGCCTTGCCGAGAACCACGGCATCCAGACGACGGAGCAGAAGGACCGCAACTATTTCCGGTCGGTCTATTTCCGCGAGCCCGGTCACGTCCTGTTCGAGATCGCGACCGACGACCCCGGCTTTGCTGCCGACGAGAAAGTCGCCGCGCTCGGACAGGCGCTGAAGCTGCCGCCCTTCCTGGAAGGGCATCGCAAGGACATCGAGGCTGTATTGCCGGCTGTCGCCTGACAACACAAACCCTCCCGCCGCTGGTGGCGGGAGGGGTCCCATCCCGTTCACGAGGGTCCGTCATGACCACTGCAACGAAACTGTCCTTCGTCCACCGCTATGAGCCCGCCGCGCAGACCAGACGGCCACCGCTTCTGCTGCTGCACGGCACCGGCGGCGACGAGAACGACCTGATCTCGCTCGGCAAGCTGATCGCACCGGGCTCTGCGCTCCTCTCCCCACGCGGCAAGGTGCTGGAAGGCGGCATGCCGCGCTTCTTCCGCCGTCTCGCGGAAGGCGTGTTCGACGAGGACGACGTGCGCCGCCGCGCCGATGAACTGGCGGACTTCGTCGCCGAGGCGCGCGACGCTTATGGCATCGCGGCGCCGGTCGCGGTCGGCTTCTCGAACGGTGCCAACATCGCGGCGGCAGCTCTGCTGCTGCGGCCGGAGGCGTTTGCCGGCGCGGCTCTGCTGCGGGCGATGACGCCGCTCGCGCAATCGCCCGCAGCGGATCTCTCCGGCAAGCTGATCCTGATCCTTTCCGGCGCGATGGATCAGATGATTCCCGCCGCCAACGCGGAACATCTCACCGGGCTGTTCCGCAAAGCCGGCGCCGATGTGCAGCACCGCACATTGCCGACAGGTCATGGCCTGTCGCAAGCCGACGTGTCGCTGACAAAGGAATGGCTTGCGCGTTTCTAGCCAAAGCAAAACAGGCGCCCTTTCGGGCGCCTGTTCGTTTTCAAGATGCAGCTCGCACCTACCCCGTCTGGACGGCGACTTCCTGCGGCGGCACAAGGCGCAGATTGACGTGCGGCCGAACCGCGACGCGGTGCGCTGGCGTATAGGGCTCGAACAGCATCCGGCGCTCGAAATAGCTCGACCGGAAGAACGGATAGCGCCTGTGCACCCGGTCGGCGACCTTTGCCTGGTCCACCGTCATCAGCGAGATCGGCTTGATCAGCGTCGGGTACGGCCGCGCATCGCAGATCAGTTCGTGCATGAAGGTACGCTTGTAGAAGGCCTGATGCTCGGTGCGGATCGCCACCAGGAAATGCTCGGCGCGGAAATGCTCGGCCGCCAGCCAACACAGACGCAGCGTGACATAGGGCAGGCCCGGATACAGCTTCGATAGATTCTTGTCGGTCACGAATCGGGTCGGATCGATCAGCGTCTTGCCGGCTTCGAGTTCCGGCTCCATCAGGTCGGCGAACACCTTGCGGCCGGGGAATGCCGGATTTTCTGCGGTGGCGACATGAATTCGGATGGAACTTGCTAGTTCGCCATCGAGATAGAGCCCGAACAGCCAGACATTGTCGGTCTCGTCGTACTGATCCGAGAACCGCTTGGTCCGGTTCGCCGTGATCGCCCCTTCGCGCAGATAGGCCTCGTACCGCAGGCGGTAAATCTCGTCCCTATCCCTGTCGGACTCGATCAACCGACAATCGATCCTGTCCAGCAAATGTGCGACGCGATCATTAAAACTGGGCTGTGTGGCCGCTAACGCTACGAAACCCATACTCTGTCTCCCCGCTGACGCTCCCTGCGCGCCAACGAGGAAAAAGTAACATTGTGATAACCACTTAACAATTGATTAGGGTTAAGCAGACGTTAAACCATCGTCCACATCTTTAATGAAAAGCACAGGGATGACGACGGCTTAACGGCCGTTAACTACGCCGGTAAATTTACGCTGATTGGATGCGGATTGAGGAGCGAATGGTGTTCTGCTCCTGATTATTCACAAAGCGAGACTGCGGAATGTCGTCTGGCCGTTACGCTGACGACGCATTGCACCCGGAGCGCGGGAAGACAGATCAGGCAACCTGCTCGACCCGCGCATGCGGAGCGGCATACAGGAGCTTGCGGATTTCCGTCGCCGAGACCGGCCGGCCGAAGAGATAGCCCTGCACCTCGTCGATCGTGCCTTCCGCCTCGAGGAGCGCGAACTGCTCCTGCGTTTCCACGCCCTCCACCGACACACGCAGACCGAGTTCCGCGCTCAGGCGCGCCATCCCGCGCAACAGCGTGAGCATGCGGCTGTTGGCGGCCACGTCGTTGAGGAAGGACTGGTCGATCTTGACCTTGTGCAGCGGGAAGCTGTGCAGATAGCTCAGGCTGGAATAGCCGGTGCCGAAATCGTCAAGCGACACCCGCACGCCGAGCGCCTGAAGCTGCTCCAGTGCGAGGCGGGTGCGGCGCGTGTCCTGCAGCAGCAGCGTCTCGGTGATTTCGATTTCGAGCCGATTGGGAGTGAGCCCGGTATCACCCAGTGTCTCGCAGACCAGCGCCGGAATATTTGCGCGGCTGAACTGGATCGGCGACAGATTGACCGCAACACCAATATTGCCCGGCCATTTACGGCATTCCTGGCAGGCAATATGCAGCACGCGCTTTCCAAGTTCGACAATCAGCCCCATTTCCTCGGCCACCGGGATGAACTCGGCGGGCGAGATCATGCCGCGCTCAGGATGCGGCCAGCGCACCAGCGCCTCGCAGGCAACGATGCGCTTGCTCTTCACATTCACCAGCGGCTGGTAATAGACCTCGAAGGCGTCGTTCTCGAGCGCATTGCGCAAGTCCAGTTCGAGGCTGCGGCGCGCCTGCGCGTCGGCATCCATTTCCGGCTCGAAGAAGCGCCACGCACCGCGACTTTCCGACTTTGCGCGGTAGAGCGCCATATCGGCGTTGCGCAGCACCTGGTCGACCTCGGTGCCATCCATCGGCGAGAGCGCAATGCCGATGCTGGCGCTGATCACGACCTCATGGCCATCAATATGATAGATGCGGCCGAGCGCCGCAAGGATACGCTTCGCCAGTTCCGCCGCCTCTTCCGAAGACTCGATCGGCGACTGCAGAACCACGAATTCATCACCGCCGAAGCGCGATATCACATCGGTTTTCCTGACGATCGACCGCAAGCGGTCGGCCACGGCCTGCAGCAGCATGTCGCCGCGGGAATGACCCAGCGTGTCGTTGACCTGCTTGAACTGATCGAGGTCGATGAAATGCAGCGCGGAAAACTGGCGCGGCCCACATTCGGTCAGCGCGTCCCTCATCCGTTCATGCAGGACCATGCGGTTCGGCAATCCGGTGAGCGCATCGAAGCGCGCCATATGACTGATCTTCGCCTCGGCAATCTTGCGCTCGGTGATATCTTCCACCAGCAGCACGATGCCGCCGTTCTCCATGAGCTGGAAGGTGA
>JAESGM010000358.1_pt1 | contig 51992 bp, 60 predicted proteins | sample 9269721 | NCBI WGS metagenome assembly JAESGM01 (sample SAMN15720920, study PRJNA650825) | algae metagenome | isolation source: Komarekiella atlantica HA4396-MV6 and co-occurring heterotrophs from... | place: USA: Theobald House, Kauai, HI | collected 2009-07-29
CTGGATCACGAACATCACGTCCGGGCGGCCTGCGTCATATTCGTCGAACACCAAAGCCGTCGGCGTCTGCAGCGCCCAGGGAAGCAGGCCCTCGCGGAACTCGGTGATCTGCTGGCCGTCGCGCAGCACGATCGCGTCGCGGCCGATCAGGTCGATGCGGCTGATATGCGCGTCGAGATTGATCCGGATGCACGGCCAGTTCAGCCGCGCGGCGACCTGCTCGATATGCGTCGACTTGCCGGTGCCGTGATAGCCCTGGACCATCACGCGGCGATTGTGCGCGAAGCCGGCGAGGATGGCGAGCGTCGTGTCCGGGTCGAACACATAAGCGGGGTCGAGGTCGGGAACGCGCTCGTCGGCCTCGCTGAACGCCGGCACTTCCATGTCGACGTCGATCCCGAACACGTCGCGCACGCTCAGCCGCTTGTCGGGCGCGGCGAGCAGGGTGGTCGAGCGGCTGTCGGGAAGCGTGTTGGGCAGGTCGGTCATCGAGCGGTTCCTGAAGGAAAGCGGCTTCGGCGGTAAAGGGGCGCGCGCGCGCCCGCAAGCCGGTCCCGCTCAGATGATCTTCGGCGGCAACGGAAACAAGGTCGCGAATCGCTCCGCGAGTGCGCGATCGCCGGAAAAGCGCAGCGCGCCGGCCGCGACCAGATCGTCGAGCTGCTGGCCGGCATAGACAAGGGCCGCGATCGCCGTGGCCGGCCCCTCGAGCATCAGGTCGACCGCCACCGGTTCGATCCGCGCAACCGACAGCGTGCCGTCAGCGATCGTCGCGACGAAGCTCTCCTCGCCGATGCGGAAGCCGACCCGCGCGGCGAGATCGCCGGCGCGCGGCGCATCGAACATCGTGCGGAACGACATCATCAGCGACACCGCGCTCAACGGCAGCGTCGGGTCGTGGAGCGGCGAGCGCGCGGCCCAGCGCCCGAGCACCTGGAGGATCGGCTCGGCCTCGTAGCCCCAGGGAGTCAGCTCATAGACCCAGGCCGCGGCGGGCGGCGCCAGTCTCCGGCGGACGAGCACTCCTGCCGCCTCGAGCCCCTCGAGCCGCTGGGTGAGAATGTTCGCGCTGATTCCCGGAAGGCTCGTGCGCAGGTCGGTGAAGCGCTTCGGGCCGAGCATCAACTCCCGTACAACGAGCAATGCCCACCGTTCACCGATCAGTTCGAGCGCATGAGCCGTCCCGCAGGCATCGTCATATTTCCGCTTCGTATCTTTTTGCGACTCCATGGTTGCAAAAGATAACTATTGAGTTCAAAAAGTCAACATAAGCGAGTCGCGCAATCGCAACGGCTTAGGAGGGATGAGATGAACCGCATGATTTTCGTGAACCTGCCGGTCGTGGATCTTCCGCGCGCGATGGCGTTCTACGCCGCGCTCGGCTTCCGCAACGAACCGCGCTTCACCGACGAGACCGCCGCCTGCATGGTCGTGTCCGACACCATACATGTCATGCTGCTCACCCACCCCAAGTGGCAGAGCTTCACCGATCGTCCGCTCCCGCCCCCGGGCGCAAGCGAGGTGTCGCTTTGCATCTCCTGCGACGACCGCGCGGCGGTGGACGCGATGGTCGACGCGGCGGCGGGCCATGGCGGCCAGGCCGACGTGAACCCGGTCATGGACATGGGCTTTATGTACGGTCGCAGCTTCACCGACCCGGACGACCATGTGTGGGAGCCGATGTACATGGACATGGCGGCCGCCGAAGCCGCGATGCAACCGGCGGCGGCCTGAGCCATGGCCGACCAGAACTTCGCCGAACCGGCCTCGTCGACGCGCGACGCGCACGGGGCCTTCATCTGGTACGAACTGCTGACCAGCGACCCCGACGCCGCGGCGCGCTTCTATGAAGCGATCGTCGGCTGGTCGGTGCGCAACTTCGAAGGCGATGGCACGCCCGACTACCGGATCTTCCACGCCAGCGACGGCGACGGGATCGCCGGGTTGATGGCCTTGCCCGCCGAGGCGGCCGCGCGCGGGGCGCGGCCGGGCTGGCTCGGCTATGTCGGCGTCGACGACGTCGATCGCACCGTCGCCGATGCTCGCGACGCCGGGGCGACCGTCCACATGCCGCCGGCCGACCTGCCCGGGGTCGGGCGCATGGCGATGATCGCCGATCCGCAGGGCGCGCCGCTCTACGTGATGCGGGGCGCAAGCGACCAGGCCTCGACCTCCTTCTCGCCGACCGCGGCGGGGCATTGCAGCTGGAACGAGCTGGCGACCGACGACCCGGCGGCGGCGATCGACTTCCACAAGCGCCTGTTCGGCTGGACGGAGGGGGAGAGCATGCCGATGGGCGAGATGGGCGACTATCAGATGCTCGACCATGGCGGCCGCAGCTTCGGCGCGGTGATGCGGCGCATGCCCGACGCGCCGGTCTCCGCCTGGACCTTCTACTTCCGCGTGCCGGCGATCGACGAGGCTGCCGCGCGCGTCGGCCCGGCCGGCGGTACCGTCCTGTTCGGGCCGTCCGAAATCCCGGGCGGCGAATTCATCCTGACCGGCGTCGACCCGCAAGGTGCCGTCTTCGCCCTGGTCGGGCCTCGCTGAAGGAGAGAGACAATGACCTATGTCGATGGATTTGTGATCGCCGTTCCCGCCGACAACCGCCAGCGCTTCATCGATCACGCGCAGACCGCCGATCCGGTGTTCATGGAGCTGGGCGCCACCCGCATCCTCGAATGCTGGGAGGACGACGTGCCGGACGGCAAGCTCACCGACTTCCGCCGTGCGGTGCAGGCGACCGCGGACGAGAAAATCGTCTTCTCGGTGGTCGAATGGCCGTCGAAGGAGGTCCGCGACGCGGCGATGGCCGAACTTTCCAAGCGCATGGAGACCAACTCCGATCCGCGGATGAGCCCGGAGCAGAACCCGATGCCGTTCGACGGCAAGCGGATGATCTTCGGGGGCTTCACACCCGTCGTGGTTCTCCCGTGACCACCGCGGGAGCGAAGATCGCGCCCTGCCTCTGGTTCGAGAAGGACGCAGAGGCCGCGGCGGAGCGCTACGCGTCGCTGATCCCGGGCTCGCGCATCGACAACGTCCTCCGCAACCCGGCCGACGCGCCGGTGCCGCGGGGGACCGCGTTGTTGGTCGAGTTCACGCTCGCCGGACAGCGCTTCCAGGCGCTGAACGGCGGGCCGGGGCGGCCCCACACCGACGCCATGTCGCTGTCGGTCGACTGCGCCGACCAGGCCGAGCTCGACCGGGTCTGGGACGGGTTGATCGCGGGCGGCGGCACGGCGGTCGCGTGCGGCTGGCTCAACGATCCCTGGGGCGTGCGCTGGCAGGTGGTGCCGGCGGTGCTTCGCCAGGTCCTTGCGGGCCCGGACGAGGCGGCCAAGTCGCGCGTGCTCCACGCGGTCTGGGACATGGTGAAGATCGACGTCGCGGCGGTCGAGGCCGCGGCGCGCGGGGCGGGCTGACCATGGCCCTCGCGCTCTTCGCCCATCCCTTCTCGTCCTATTGCTGGAAAGTGCTGATCGCCCTCTACGAGAACGAGACGCCGTTCGACTACCGGATGCTCGGCCCCGAGCATCCGGACAACCACGCCGAGCTGCTGCGGCACTGGCCCCCGGGCAAATTCCCGCTGATCGTGGACGGCGACCGCGCCGTCCCGGAAGCGACCGCGATCATCGAGCATCTGGACGTGCACCACCCCGGCCGGATTCGCTGGATCCCGGACGGGGCGGCGGGGCGCGAGGCGCGGCTGATGGACCGCATCTTCGACAATCACGTGATGGCGAACATGCAGCGCTTCGTGATCGACGCGATGCGGCCGCCCGAGCGGCGCGATCCGGCCGAGGTCGCGAGCGCCGCGACCGCGCTCGACGGCATCTATGGCTGGCTGGACGGCGTCATGGCGTCACGGGCCTTTGCGGCCGGCGACAGCTTCACCCTCGCCGACTGCGCCGCGGCGCCGGCGCTCTTCTATGCGGACTGGGTGCATCCGATCCCGGAGGGACCGCTCAAGGCCTATCGTGCGCGCCTGCTCGCCCGTCCGACGATCGCGCGCGTGGTCGACGAGGCGCGGCCGTTCCGTCCCCTGTTCCCTCCGGGCGCGCCCGATCGCGACTGAGCGGGATCAGGCGAAGGCCGGCGCCGACTTCAGCCGGGAATAGGCGCCGATCACGTCCTGCAGCTTCGCCTCGTGGCTGCGGTCGCCGCCGTTGCGGTCGGGATGGTAGCGGCGGACCAGCTCCGAATAGCGCGTGCGCAGCGCCTTGCGGTCGGCATTGTGGTCGAGGCCCAGCGTCGCCAGGTCGCGCCGATTGTCGCCAGACAGCGGCCGGCCGTCGTCGCGCTGCTGCGGCGCCGCCTGCCGGAACCGCGCCCCGATCGCGTCGAGCGGGTCCGCGAAGTCCGACCAGCGCGGCGGCCGGTCGGCGCCGGTCTGCGCGAAGGCTCGCGTCTCGCGCTCCCAGCCGGCAAAGGGGCGCTGCGCGGCCTCGATCTCCTCGGTGCTCATGCCCGAGAAGTAGTTATAGCCCGAGTTGAACGCGCGGACATGATCGAGGCACAGCCAGCGCCATTCGGGCGGCCGGTCGCCGCGCTGGCCGCCGGGATGCCGCGGCGCGCGGAACTCGCCGGGCGCCGCGCAGCCGGGATGTTCGCAGCCCTGCGCCGCGCCCTCGACGCGACCATGGAAGCGGGTATTGGGCCTGTCCTTGGAGGGCTGCATTCTGTCCGTCGCAAAAGCCGGTATATAGGGCAGATGAAAACCGCTTCGAAGGGCCCGGTTGCGGCCGAGATCGAGAAAAGATTGGTCGATGCGCTGGCGCCCGCCGCGCTCGAGGTGATCGACGACAGTGCCAAGCATCACGGCCATGCCGGGCACGACCCGCGCGGGGAAAGCCACTTCACCGTCCGCGTGGTCAGCGCCGCGTTCGAGGGGCAGAACCGGGTCGCGCGGCAACGCATGGTCAACCGCGCCCTCACCGACCTGCTGGCGGAGCGCGTCCATGCGCTGGCGATCGAGGCGCGCGCACCGTCGGACCTCGGATGAGGGCCCCGCGCCCGGCGGCGCGGATCCTGCTGCTCGATCCCGCCGACCGCATCCTGCTGTTCCGCTTCGTCGCCGGCGACCGCCCGCCCTTCTGGGCGACGCCGGGCGGCGCGGTCGACCCGGGCGAAAGCTTCGAGGCGGCGGCGCGACGCGAGCTGCGCGAGGAAACGGGACTCGTCGCCGACCCCGGGCCGGAACTCTTCCGCCGCACCGCCGTCTTCCGCACGTTCGACGGGGTGGAGGTCGATGCGGACGAACGGTTCTTCCTGGTGCGGACCACAAGTGACGCGGTGTCGGCCGACGGCCATACCGAGCTGGAGCGGCGCGTGATGCAGAGCTGGCGCTGGTTCACCGCGCACGAAATCGCCGACTGGCCCGAGACGATCTGGCCGGAAGACCTCGCATCGATGCTGGACCATGTAAGCGGAGCCCCGAGATGAGCGCCCTGTTCACCCTGACCATCACACCCTCGACCCACGACCTGGGCGGCTTCCAGGTCCGGCGGACCCTGCCGTCGCGCCCGCGCACGATGGTCGGCCCGTTCATCTTCGTCGACCAATTCGGCCCGGCGACGCTCGCCCCCGGCCTGGGCATGGACGTCCGCCCGCATCCGCATATCAACCTGTCGACGGTCACCTATCTGTTCGGCGGCGCGATCGATCACCGCGACTCGCTCGGCACCACCGCGCGGATCGAGCCGGGCGCGGTCAACCTGATGACCGCAGGGCGCGGGATCGTGCATTCCGAGCGGTCGCCGGGCGACGAGCGCGCGCGGGGCGCCGAGATGACGGGCATGCAGACCTGGCTCGCCCTTCCCGATGCGAAGGAAGAGATCGATCCGGCCTTCGAGCATGTGTCGGCCGACCGGCTGCCGGTCATCGATGCGCACGGCGCCCGCGCCCGGGTCATCATGGGGACGCTCTGGGGCGCCGCCGCGCCGACCACCTGCCATGCCGAGACTATCTACGCCGACATCGATCTCGCCCCCGGCGCGCGCGTGCCGATCGACGACGCGACGGACGAGCGCGCCGTGGTGGTCGCGCTCGGCGACGCGACGCTCGACGGCGAGCCGCTCGAGCGCCACACGCTCTACATCCTCGCGCCCGGCCGGGCGATGACCCTCGCCAGCGCCGGCGGGGCGCGGGTGATGCTGCTCGGCGGCGAGGCGTTCGCCACGCCGCGCCATGTCTGGTGGAACTTCGTCTCGTCGCGGCGGGACCGGATCAACGCCGCCAAGCACGACTGGAAGGACGGCCGTTTCCCGACGGTGCCGGGCGAGGGCGGCGAGTTCATCCCGCTGCCCGAAGTGCCGCTGACCGTGAGCTATCCCTGAGCCGGGACAATCGATCGAGGAGAGACTGATGACCCTGCAGCAGCAACGCTTCCACTTGCCGACCGGCGTCGAGCTCGACGTCACTGTCGGCGGCCCGCACGGCGCGCCCGCGATCATCTTCCTCCACGGCTTCCCCGAGTCGCACCGCACCTGGCGGCACCAACTCGCCGGGCTGTCCGACGACTATCTGGTCGTCGCCCCCGACCAGCGCGGCTATGCCGGCTCGTCCAAGCCGCCGGCCGTCGAGGATTATGCCCCGGCCCAGCCGGTCGCCGACCTGATCGCGCTCGCCGATGCGCTCGGGATCGCGCGGTTCACGCTTGTCGGGCACGACTGGGGCGGTGCGATCGCCTGGATGGCGGCGCTCAACCATCCCGACCGGATCGAGCGGCTGGCGATCGTCAACGCGCCGCACCCGTTCATCTTCCAGCGCACCCTGTTCGACGACCCGGCGCAGCGCGACGCCTCGCAATATATTCGCAGCTTCCGCGACCCCGCCTTCGAGACGAAGCTCGCCGCGATGGGCTTTGAGAAGTTCTTCGAGATCAGCTTCATGCGCAGCGCCGATGCGGCGATGCTGACGGACGAGGAAAAGCAGATCTATCTCGACCAGTGGCAGACGCCGGGCGCGTTCACCGCGATGCTGAACTGGTATCGCGCGGCGACGATCGTCGTCCCCGCAACCGGCGAGGAGGCCGAACGCCCCGCCTTCCTCGACGCGCCGTTCCCGAGCGTGAAGATGCCGACTCTCGTCGTCTGGGGGATGAACGACACCGCGCTGCTGCCGGTCCAGCTCGACGGCCTCGCCGAATATGTCGACGATCTGCGCGTCGTCGAGGTGCCCGACGCCGGCCATTTCGTGCCCTGGGAAGCGCCCGAAGCCGTGACGGCCGCGATCCGCGCATTCATGACGGAGAAAGTGCCCGCCTGACCCGGCTTGCCCCGGGGATCCCACCCCTTTTGTCATCCCCGCGAAAGCGGGGATCCACGCCCGGGTTCGATGCAGCGACACCTGCACCGCCCCCTGCGCGGGGATGAGCGTCTGACGGCTCACACCTCCCAGCGGAGCGCCTTCACATGCGGGTGCCCGGTGGCGAGGCGAACGGTCTCGCCGCCCGGCCACTGCGTGAGCCACAGCCCGGCGACGCCGCCCTCCCCGGTCAGTTCGAAACGGGCCCAGGCGAGCGGCCGCATGGCGTCGGCGCCTGCGCCGGCGCGGGCGAGAGCGGCTTCGATCCGGGCCTGCTTGTCGGGCGGCAGATAGGTCCAGTGGATCGTGTGGAACAGCACGCGCGCGACGCCGTCCGCCTGCGGGCGCGCAAGCTCGGTCTCGGCGAAGTCGGCGGCGTCGCCGCGCACCACGGGCGGCGGGAAGCGGTCGGCGATCGCCAGCGCTGCCTCGATCCGCGCCATGCGCTCGGGCTGGTCGGGCCAGACATAGGCGATCAGCCGCTCGCGCTGCACCGGATCGGCGGTATCGATCGGCGCCTGGTCCACGCCGCGCCGGTCGACGACCCGGACGGGCGCCGACGGCGGCGCGCCGCCGGTCCATTCGGGCGCGAGCCGAAGCGGCGAGGCCGGGTCGCCCGCCGCGACCGTGCCGAGCCGGTAGGCGAACCGATCGAGGTTCAGGTTGAGGCCGGCGCTGCAGCCGAGCTCGATCAGCTCGAACGGCAGCCGGAAGCGATGAGCGAGCACCACCAACGCCGCCATGATCGCGGCGGCGCGCCCGGTCTCGTTGGTCTGGGGTGGCGAATCGAGCCAGCCGGACAAGCTGTCGTCGAACCGGCGCAGCACCCGGGGAACGACCGTCCCCGCCGTGTCGAGCGCGCCGGCGTACAAGGCCGACAAGGCGGGATCGGCGCCGCTGCGCGCGAGCGCGTGGAGCCCGCCGGCCAGCCGCAGCGGGACCGAGTCGCCGCTTCCCCGCGCATTGCCCGGCCAGTCGAGGATCCGCCGGCCGGTCGCGGTGACGCGGTCCAGCGCCCGCTCGGCCGCGTCGAGAACCGCGGCGGTGAGCGGCGTGCCCGAGTTGGTGCAGAACCGGATCTGGTCGCGGAAGGCGGCGCGGACATCTTCTTCGCTCATGCCCCCTGGTTGCCCCAGCCGTGCGGCCCGCGTAAAGCCGCGCGGCCATGGCCGAACCCGTCATCATCGCCGTCCCGAAAGGGCGCATCCTCGAGGAGGCCCTGCCCCTGCTCGCGCGTGCGGGGATCGTGCCCGAGCCGGCCTTCTCCGACGAGGGCAGCCGCGCGCTGCGTTTCGCGACCAACCGGCCGGACATCTCGCTGATCCGGGTCCGCGCTTTCGACGTCGCGACCTTCGTCGCGCACGGCGCCGCGCAGCTCGGCATCGTCGGCTCCGACGTCCTGATGGAGTTCGACTATTCCGAGCTCTATGCGCCCGTCGACCTCGGCATCGGCCATTGCCGCATCTCGGTCGCCGAACCCGCCGAGCTCGCCGCCGGCGACGATCCGCGCGCCTGGAGTCATGTCCGCGTCGCCACCAAATACCCGTCGCTCACCCGCCGCCACTTCGAGGCGCGCGGCGTGCAGGCCGAGTGCGTGAAACTGAACGGCGCGATGGAGCTGGCGCCGCTGCTCGGGCTGTCCAGCCGGATCGTCGACCTGGTCTCGTCGGGGCGGACGCTGAAGGAGAACGGCCTGGTCGAAGTGGAAGTGATCGCCGAGGTGAGCGCGCGCCTGATCGCCAACCGCGCCGCCTACAAGATGCGCGCCGGCCAGGTCGCGCCGCTGGTCGAGGCGTTCCGGGGGGCTGCGGCCTCTCCCCCCTCCCGCTTGCGGGAGGGGTCGGGGGTGGGCGCGTCCCACGCGCCGAGTCTCGATGCGGCCCACCCCCAGCCCCTCCCGCGAGCGGGAGGGGAGCGATGATCCGCCTCGACGCGCGCAGCCCCGGCTTTGCCGCCGCGTTCGCTCGCCTCGTCGACGACCGTCGCGAGAGCGATGCCGACGTGTCGCGCGACGTGGCGGCGATCCTCGCCCGCGTGCGCGCCGAGGGCGACGATGCCCTCGCCGAGCTGACCGCTCGCTTCGACCGCCACCAGCTCGATCCCGATGGCTGGCGGATCGACCCGGCCGATTGCCGCCGGGCGCTCGACGCGCTCGCCCCCGAGCTGCGCCAGGCGCTGGAGATCGCGGCCGAGCGGATCACCGTCTATCACGAGAAGCAGCGTCCGGCCGATCGCGACGAGATCGATCCGATCGGCGTGCGCGTCGGCGCGCGCTGGCGACCGGTCGACGCCGCCGGGCTCTACGTGCCGGGCGGGCGCGCCGCCTATCCGAGTTCGCTGCTGATGAACACGATCCCCGCCAAGGTCGCGGGCGTGTCGCGGATCGCGATGGTGACGCCGACGCCGGATGGAGCGATCAACCCGCTGGTGCTCGCGGCGGCCGCCCTTGTCGGCATCGATGAGATCTGGCGGGTGGGCGGCGCCCAGGCCGTCGCTGCGCTGGCCTATGGCACCGACCGGATCGCGCCGGTGGACGTGATCGTCGGCCCGGGCAATGCCTGGGTCGCCGAGGCCAAGCGCCAGCTCTACGGGGTCGTCGGCATCGACATGGTCGCGGGGCCGTCGGAGATCCTGGTCGTCGCGGACGGCGACAACGACCCGGACTGGATCGCCGCGGACCTGCTCAGCCAGGCCGAGCACGACCCCACCAGCCAGTCGATCCTGTTCACCGACGATGCCGCCTTCGCCGACGCGGTGGTCGCCGCGGTCGATCGCCAGATCGCGACGCTGGCCACCGGTGCCACCGCGCGGACGAGCTGGGACGCCAATGGCGCGATCGTCCTCGTCGGCAGCCTGTTGGACGCCGCGCCGCTGGTCGACCGGCTTGCGCCCGAGCATCTCGAGCTCGCGGTCGCCGACCCCGAGCCCTTGTTCGCCGCGATCCGCCATGCCGGCTCGATCTTCCTCGGCCGGCACACGCCCGAAGCGATCGGCGACTATCTGGGCGGGCCCAATCACGTGTTGCCGACCGGCCGCCGCGCGCGTTTCGCGTCGGGCCTGTCGGTGCTCGACTTCATGAAGCGGACGAGCTTCCTCGGCTGCGCGCCCGAATCGCTGGCGGTGCTCGGCCCCGCTGCGGTCGCGCTTGCCGATGCAGAGGGCCTCCCCGCACATGCGCGCTCGGTCGCGCTGAGATTAGGACAATGACAGCCACCCCCCGCTCCCGCTCGCGCTCCGCCGCGCGCCTCGCCGCCGTCCAGGCGCTCTATCAGCTCGAGATGGAGAAGACGGCGCTGCGCACCCTGCTCCACGAGTTCCACCAGCACCGGCTCGGCGCGACGATCGACGATGTCGAACTGGCCGACGCCGAGGTCGACTTCTTCGACGACCTCGTCACCGGCGTCGACGCGCGGCGCGACGAGATCGACGGGCTGATCGAGGGCAAGCTCGCCAAGGGCTGGAGCCTCGCAAGGCTCGACCGCCCGATGCGCCAGATCCTGCGCACCGGCACGTACGAGCTGCTTGCCCGCGCCGACGTGCCCGTCGGCAGCGTGATCAGCGAATATGTCGACGTCGCCCACGCCTTTTACGACAAGCGCGAGACCGCGTTCGTGAACGGCCTGCTCGACGCGGTCGCGAAGGATGTCCGGCGGGGGTGACGGGGCCCCTCCCCCACCGGCTTCGCCGGCGGTCCTCCTCCCCACCGCTGTGCGGCAGGGAGGAGCGGGATCAAGCTTCGCCCCGTCGAAGATGGGAAGGGGGACCACGCCGCAAGGCGGCGTGGCGGAGGGGCGCGGCATGACCGCCGAGTCCGACTTCATCGCGGCGATGCGCGCGATCGCGACCGATCCGGGCGCGCGCGGGCTCGACGACGACGCGGCGGTGCTGGACGGGCTGGTGCTCACCCACGACGTGATCGTCGAAGGGGTCCATTTCCGCGCCGACGACCCGCCCGAGGACGTCGCGTGGAAGCTGGCCGCGGTGAACGTCTCGGACCTGGCCGCCAAGGGTGCGCGGCCGGTCGGCTGCCTGCTCGGCTTCGTGCTGGGCGCGGCCGACTGGGACGCGCGTTTCGCCGCCGGGCTTCGTGACGCACTCGCGACCTTCGGAATGCCGCTCCTCGGCGGCGACACCGTGCGCGGGCCGCGCGTGCTGGGGATGACCGCGATCGGGCGCGCCGGCGCGGCGGTGCCATCGCGGGCCGGCGCGCGCGCGGGCGACGCGCTGTGGGTCACCGGGCGGATCGGCGCTGCCGGGATCGGCCTCGACCTGCTCTCGCGCGGCGAGGATGGCCCCGAGGTCGCCGCCTATCGTCGGCCGCAGCCGCGGCTTGCCGAGGGGCTGGCGCTCGCCCCTCTCGTCCACGCGATGATGGACGTCTCCGACGGGCTGCTGATCGACGCGCATCGCATGGCGGGCGCGAGCGGGCTTGCCGTCACGATCGACCTCGACGCCGTGCCGGCGGTCGGCCACCCGCGCGAGGCCGTGGTCGCCGGCGACGATTATGAGTTGCTGTTCGCGCTTGCCGCCGGGGTTTCGCCGCCGGTCGCGGCGACGCGCATCGGCGGCTTCGCGCCGGGCGCCGGGCTGCGCCTGCTGGCCGGCGGTCGGGAGGTGGCGACTCCCGCGCGGCTGGGCTGGGAGCACCGGTAGCGCGGCGGGATTTGTTGGCTTGCCCGCGCTGCGATCGCGCTTCTATACCCGCCCGCAAAGATAAGCGGCCGGGACAACCGGTCGCGAAAACAGGGAAGGGAGCGCATGAACGTCGTTCTGATCGCCATCGCGTGCGGCTTGCTCGCCGTGCTCTATGGCTTTGTCACCAGCCGCCAGGTGCTGTCGCAGCCGGCGGGCAATGAGCGGATGCAGGAAATCGCCGGCGCCATCCAGGAAGGCGCGCAGGCCTATCTCGGTCGCCAATACACCACCATCGCGGTCGTCGGCGTCGTCGTCGCGGTGCTCGTCGCAGTGTTCCTCGGCCTCACCTCGGCCCTGGGCTTCGTGATCGGGGCGGTGCTGTCGGGCGTCGCCGGCTATATCGGCATGAACATCTCGGTTCGCGCCAACGTCCGTACCGCGGAAGCGGCGCGCAGCAGCCTCCAGGCGGGCCTGACGGTCGCGTTCCGGTCGGGCGCGGTCACCGGCATGCTGGTGGCGGGCCTCGGCCTGCTCGCCATCGCGGGCTTCTTCTACGTGCTCACCGACGTGCAGGGCTATGCGCCCGACGACCGGATCGTGATCGACGCGCTCGTGGCGCTGTCGTTCGGCGCGTCGCTGATCTCGATCTTTGCGCGGCTCGGCGGCGGCATCTTCACCAAGGCGGCCGATGTCGGCGCCGATCTGGTCGGCAAGGTCGAGGCGGGGATCCCCGAGGACGACCCCCGCAACCCGGCCGTGATCGCGGACAATGTCGGCGACAATGTCGGTGACTGCGCCGGCATGGCGGCTGATCTTTTCGAGACTTATGTCGTGACCCTCGGCGTCACGATGGTGTCGGTCTCCCTGCTGGTCCAGGCGAGCTCGGCCGACCTCATGAAACTGATGGCCCTGCCGCTGGTCGCGGGCGGGGTGTGCATCATCGCGTCGATCATCGGCACCTACATGGTCCGCCTCGGCGCCAACCAGTCGATCATGGGCGCGCTCTACAAGGGCTTCTGGACGACCGCGATCCTGTCGATCCCGCTGCTCTGGGCGGCGACCCGCTTCACGCTCGGCGACATGGACGCGACGATCGGCGGCGGCGACTTCTTCGGCGACAGCGCCGATCCGTTCGCCGCGGCCGCGCCGGCCGAAGCCGGCCTGTCCTTTACCGGCTGGGACCTGTTCTGGTGCATGCTGATCGGCCTGGCCGTCACCGGCCTGATCGTCTGGATCACCGAATATTACACCGGCACCAACTACCGCCCGGTCAAGTCGATCGCTCGCGCGTCGGAGACCGGCCACGGCACCAACGTCATCCAGGGCCTCGCCATCTCGCTCGAGTCGACGGCGCTGCCGACCCTGGTGATCGTCGTCGCGGTGATCGCCACCTTCAAGATCGCGGGCATCATCGGCATCGCCTTCGCGGCGACGTCGATGCTGGCGCTGGCCGGCATGGTCGTGGCATTGGACGCCTATGGCCCGGTCACCGACAATGCCGGCGGCATTGCCGAAATGGCCGGGCTCGAGGGCGAGGTGCGCAACCGCACCGACGCGCTCGACGCGGTCGGCAACACCACCAAGGCGGTGACGAAAGGCTATGCGATCGGCTCGGCGGGCCTGGCCGCGCTGGTGCTGTTCGGCGCCTACACGACGGACCTGAAGGAGTTCTACCCATCGCTGACGGTCGATTTCTCGCTCAGCAATCCGTACGTGATCGTCGGCCTGCTGCTGGGCGCGTTGCTGCCCTATCTGTTCGGCGCGATGGGCATGACCGCGGTCGGGCGCGCCGCGGGCGCGGTGGTCGAGGAAGTCCGCGACCAGTTCCGCACCAACAAGGGCATCATGGAAGGCACCAGCCGTCCCAATTATGCCCGCACGGTCGATCTCGTCACCCGTGCCGCGATCAAGGAAATGATCATCCCCAGCCTGTTGCCCGTGCTGGCGCCGATCGTCGTCTATTTCGTGATCACGGCGGTCGCGGGTCAGGCCAATGGCTTCGCGTCGCTGGGCGCGCTGCTGCTGGGCGTGATCGTCTCGGGCCTGTTCGTCGCCATCTCGATGACCTCGGGCGGCGGCGCGTGGGACAACGCCAAAAAATATATCGAAGACGGCAATTACGGCGGCAAGGGATCCGAGGCGCACAAGGCCGCGGTGACCGGGGACACGGTGGGCGATCCGTACAAGGACACCGCCGGGCCCGCGGTCAACCCGATGATCAAGATCACCAACATCGTCGCGCTGCTGCTGCTTGCGGCACTCGCGGGCGGCACCGGGGGCTGACCTCCCGCCGCAAGCATGAAAAAAGCCCGTTCGGACCGATCCGGACGGGCTTTTTCTTTTCCGCGGCAAAACCGCAGGTTATTTTCCTCCGAAACGGGGGGATCTCTTATGACGCGATGGGCGGCGGCAGCCATGTGCCTGCAGTTGACGACGGGTGCGCTGGCTCAACCGGCCGCGCCTCCGACCGCGATGCTTGCGCCCCGCCCGATCGAGCAGTTCGCCGCGCTGCCGTTCATGGTCGACCCCAAGCTGTCGCCCGACGGCAAGAAGGTCGCGGCCAAGGTGGCGGTGGAGGGCACGCAGATGCTCGCCGTGGTCCCGCTCAACCGCGCCGACGGCGAGATCAAGACCTTCCCCTTCGGCGAGAACGACATCAACTTCTGGCGCTGGGTGAATGACGACTGGCTGGTCGTCGGCATGGGCGGCGAAAGCTCGGTCGAGGGCAGCCCCTGGTACATCAGCCGGCTGGTCTCGGTGAAGGCAGACGGCACCAAGGTGCACCGGCTCGGCTGGGCCAATGCCGCGCAGGACGCCGACGGCGTGATCTGGGTCGCGCATGACGGCTCGCCGCGGATCCTGTTCACGATGCAGACCAGCATCTACTTCGACAATCCCGGCTTCTATCCCCGCGTCGTCGAAGCCGACGTCTCGACCGGCAAGGTCAAGGACGTGCTGATGGGGCGCACGGGTGTCTGGAACTGGTATGCCGACGGCACCGGCACCGTCCGCATGGGCATCGCGCGCTCGACCGACGGCCGCTCGTCCAACGTGCTCTACCGGCCCGACGCAAAAACCCCGTTCTACGTCATCAACCGCGCCGATTCGCGTCGCGACGAAAGCCTTTTGGCGCCGGTTCTCTTCCTTCCCGACCCGGCCAAGGCGGTCGCGATCGCCGACGACGACAAGGGCTTCAGCGCAGTCTGGGAACTCGACCTGACGACGATGAAGCTCGGCAAGCAGCTGCTCTCGACGCCGGGCTACGACATTTCCGGCGTGGTCGCCGACGGGACCGAGGCTCAGCTTCTCGGCGCCGAGGTCGACGAGACGGCGTGGACGACGCGCTGGCTCGACCCCGACCTGGCCAAGCTCCAGGCCGACCTGGACAAGGCCGTGAAGGGGCAGCGCGCGCGCGTGCTGTCGTGGAACCGCGACCAGAGCCGGCTGCTGGTGCATGTCGGCGGCGGCGACGCGCCGGGCTCGTTCTACATCTTCGACCGTGCGATCGGGCAGATGCAGCGCTTCGCCTATGTCGACGACGCGCTGAAGTCGAAGCGCGGACACCCGGTGAAGACGATCACCTACAAGGCGCGGGACGGGCTGGAGATCGCGGCGGTGCTCACTCTGCCGGCAAACCGCCCGGCCAGGAACCTGCCGCTGATCCTGTTGCCGCATGGCGGCCCGATCGCGCGCGACGACGAGAGCTGGGACTGGTGGACGCAGTTCCTGGCCGATCGCGGCTATGCGGTGATCCAGCCCAATTACCGCGGCTCCTCGGGATATGGCACCGAGTTCATCAAGCGCGGCGAGGGCGAATGGGGCCTCGCCATGCAGGACGACCTGAACGACGCGGTCGCGGCACTTGCGGCGCAGGGCATTGCCGATCCCAAGCGCGTCTGCGTCGTCGGCGCATCCTATGGCGGCTATGCGGCGATGCGCGCCGCGCAACGCGACGGCAAGCTCTACCGCTGCGCGATCTCCTATGCCGGCGTGTCCGACCTGGCGCGGATGCGGACCTATGACGGCAACTTCCTGTTCGGAAAGGCGCGCAACGATTATTGGACCAAGCGCGCGCCGGACCTGAAGTCGGTCTCGCCGCTCTATTACGCGGACCAATTCTCGGCCCCGATCCTGATCGTCCACGGCAAGAAGGACCGGCGCGTCCCGCTCGTGCAGTCGCGGGCGATGGCGGACCGGCTGCGCGACGCCGGCAAGCCGGTCACCTATGTCGAGCAGCCGCTCGGCGACCATCATTTCTCGCGCACCGAGGACCGGCTCGACTTCCTGACCCGGATGGAGGCGTTCCTGAAGGAGCATAATCCGGCCTGATCGGGGCGCGCGCCCCCGCCTTCCCTTTTCGACACTGCTCGGCTATGGCGGCGCGAATTTTCCGCCACCCGAACAAAAGGCTGCTGCTTGGCTAAGGAAGAACTCCTCGAGATGCGGGGTCAGGTCGTCGAACTCCTGCCCAACGCGATGTTCCGCGTCCGCCTCGAAAACGACCATGAGATCCTCGGCCATACGGCAGGCAAGATGCGCAAGAACCGCATCCGCGTGCTCGTCGGCGACGAGGTGCTGGTCGAGCTGACGCCCTATGACCTGACCAAGGGTCGGATCACCTACCGGTTCAAGTGACGGAGTCGTCCGGCGGCCCGCGCCCGAGGCTGGTCCTCGCGTCCGCCAGCCCGCGCCGCCTCGACCTGCTCGCCCGGATCGGCGTCGTTCCCGACGCGATCGCGCCCGCCGACCTCGACGAAACGCCCGCGAAGGGCGAGCTTCCCGCCCGCCATGCGACCCGGCTTGCCGCCGCCAAGGCCGCGGCGGTCGCCGCCGCCCATCCCGGCGCGCTGGTGCTCGCCGCCGACACGGTGGTGGGCGCCGGCCGCCGCATCCTCCCCAAGGCGGAGGACGCCGGGACGGCTCGCATGTGCCTCGAGCTGCTTTCCGGACGGCGTCACCGCGTGGCGAGTGCCGTCACGCTGATCGATGCGGAGGGGCGGGCGCGGCACCGTCTGTCGACGAGCATCGTCACGTTCAAGCAGCTGACGGCCGCCGAGATCGACGCCTATCTTGCCGGCGGCGAGTGGCACGGCAAGGCCGGCGGCTATGCGATCCAGGGCGCCGCCGAGGCGTGGGTGCGGTTCCTCGCCGGCAGCCATTCGGGCGTGGTCGGGCTGCCGCTGTTCGAGACCCGCGCCCTGCTCGCGAGCGCGGGCTATCCGCTTGGCTGAGTGGATCGTCGACGCCGGGATCGGCGAGACGCGGGCCGCGCTCGTCGACCAGGGCCGGATCGTCGCGGCGCGGCTGGTGCCCGACACCGGCCTGCGCGCCGGGGCGATCGTGGGCGCCAGGCTCGCCGGCCGGGCGGGCGCCCGCGGCGAGCTCGCGCTCGATGCCGGCGGCGCTGCCCTCCTGCAGCCCGTGCCGCCGGGCCTGAGCGAAGGTGCGCGGCTGGCGGTCGAGATTGTGCGCGAGTCGATCCCCGAACAGGGGCGCTGGAAGCTGCCCGTCGCCCGACGCTCCGAAGAAGCGCCGCGCCCGGCCCCCTCGCTGGCCGACGAACTCGCGCCGGTGCGGCAGCTTGGCCCGCACGACGCCGATCTGCTCGAGGAGGCGGGCTGGTCCGAGCTGATCGACCAGGCCGCGACGGGGCTGGTGCCGTTCCCCGGCGGCCTGCTGCGCATCGACCTCACCGCCGCGATGACGGTGATCGACGTCGATGGCGAACTGCCGCCGGCGGAGCTGGCCCGCGCGGGCGCCGCGGCGGCGGGAGCGGCGATCCAGCGCCTCGACATCGGCGGCTCGATCGGGATCGACCTGCCGACCGTTCCCGACCGCGCCGCCCGGATCGCGGCGGCCGAAGCGCTCGACGCGGCGCTCGCACCCCCGTTCGAGCGGACCGCGGTCAATGGTTTCGGCTTCCTCCAGATCGTGCGGCGGCGCGTCCGGCCGTCGTTGCCCGAACAGGTTCGGGGCGACCCGGTGCGCGCCGCGGCGCTCGCCTTGCTGCGCCGCATCGGGCGCGAGCCGGCGCGCGGGGCGGCGACCCTGGTCGCCGCGCCTGCGGTGGTCACGCTGCTCGAATCGAAGCCCGACTGGATGGCGCAACTCGCGCGTCGGCGCGGTGGCGCGCTCGGCTTGCGCTCCCGGCCCGATCTCCCCATTTCCGCGGGCCATGTCGAAGCTTGATCTCTGCCCGCTCTGCGGCAAGCCGGCGTCCCCGGCCCAGACCCCCTTTTGCAGCCAGGGCTGCCGCGATCGCGACCTGCTCAAATGGCTCGGCGATGCCTATCGCGTGCCTGGCCCGCCCGCCGACAATGCGAGCGGAAAGGCTCTGGACAGCGACGACGAGCCGCCGCTATAGGCGCCGCTCTTGCCGCGGATGCCGCTGCATGCCCAGGTAGCTCAGTTGGTAGAGCATGCGACTGAAAATCGCAGTGTCGGTGGTTCGATCCCGCCCCTGGGCACCATCCTTCCGCTAAGCCGAGCGCCGCTCAGTGCGCGAGCAGCAAGGGCAGGTCGGCCTCGGTCAGCATCTCGCGCGTGACGCCGCCGAACAGGAACTCCGTCGTCGGCCGGTGCTTATAGGCGCCCATCACCATCCAGTCGGCACCGAAGTCGCGCGCCGCCTGGCGCAGCGCAGGCGCGATCGCCTTGGTGTCCGGCTGCATCTCGATCTCGGCATGGATGTCGTGCCGCGACAGATAGGCGGCGGCGTCCTCGAGCGGGATGCCCTGGTCGCGCGTCCCGACCTGGACGATCTTCACGGCGCCGGCCAGCCGGAGCAGCGGCACCGCGCATTGCAGTGCGCGCATCGCCGGCTGCGATCCGTCCCAGGCGACGAGCGCGCGTCCGGTCGCGACAAATCGCTGGCAGCGGTCCGAGACCGCCAGCACCAGCTTGTCGGTTCCGGTCAGCACGTCGCGCGCGACCCCGCGCATGTCGGGCGACGGGAAGGCGTCGAGCTTGCGATTGACGACCACAAGGTCGGCCGTGCCCGCCGCCTGCACCAGGCAGGCGCCGAGATCGCCGCAGCCGTCGACGAACGAGAAGCTGACATCCTCGTCGACCAGCCGGGCCTCGAGCCGCGCCTTGTTCGCCTGCTCCCGCGTCCGCGCATCCTCGAGCAGGATCATCTCGCCGGTCCCGCCGTAGAAGCCGTCGACGACCATCGGCATTTCGACCACGTCCACGCAGGTGAGATGTCCGGCGACGGCACGGGTCACGTCCAGCGCCGCCTGCAGCCGCGCTTCCTGTCCGACGTCGTCATGGACCAGCAAGAGAATGTTCTTCATCGCCATCCCTCCTCGGGCGGGAATGCCCGCTGAACGGGACGAGGCTATGGCGGGGCCCTGGGGCCGCCTATCCGCAAAGCTACGGATCAGTGCGTATCGCGCCGGGGACGGCCAGCGTCCAACGTCGCCGACGGAGGACCGGATCGATGATCGGGCGCGCGGCGACGGCATATTTCGGGATCGTCTTCGGGCTGGGGTTCGTGCTCGGCACGGCACGCGTGTTGCTCGTCGCGCCGGCGCTGGGCGACCTTGCGGCCACGCTCGTCGAGCTGCCGCCGATGATCGCGGCGTCGTGGATCGCCTGCGGCTGGGTGCTGCGGCGCTGGCCGGTGCCGGGCAACTGGCCGCATCGGCTGGCGCTCGGCGCGCTCGCCTTTGCGCTGCTGATCGCCGCCGAGGTGCTGCTGGGGCGGGTCGGCTTCGGCCGGGACCTTGCCGGGCAGCTCGCGGCCATGTCGAGTCCCGCCGGCCTTGCGGGGTTGCTGGGCCAGATCGTGTTCGCGCTGCTGCCGCTGGTGCGGACGGTCAGGGAATCGCGCGCGCCAGTTCGTCCCTGAACTTCGGATGCGCGATCCCGACCAGCGCTTCGGCGCGCTGGCGGAGAGACTTGCCGCGCAGATCGACCCAGCCATGTTCGGTGACGATGATCTGCGAGTCGTTGCGCGGCGTGGTGACCGGCCCCTTGAGCGCGGGCACGATGCGCGAGACGGTGCCGTCGCGCGCGGTGGACGCGCATGCGATGATCGACTTGCCGCCGCGCGATGCCCGCGCCCCCCGCACGAAATCGAGCTGCCCGCCCGACCCGCTATACTGGCGGCCGAGCATGTGCTCCGAGTTGCACGCGCCGCCCAGGTCCACTTCCAACGTCGCGTTCACCGAGACGACATTGTCGTTCTTGGCGATGTGGCGCGGATCGTTGACGATGTGGACCGGCAGGCTGTGCATCGAGGGGTTGTCGTCGAGGAAGTCGTAGAAAGCGCGATCGCCCATCGCGAAGGTGAAGACGCTGCGCCCGCAATAGGTCGACTTGCGCCGGTTGGTGACCGCGCCCGACTGGACGAGCGCCGCGAGCCCCGGCGTCAGTAGCTCGGTGTGGATGCCGAGATCGCGACGGTCGTGAAGCTGCGCGCACACCGCGTTGGGCAGCGTGCCGATCCCCATCTGCAGGCAGGCGCCGTCGTCGACCATCGCCGCGACGAGTCCGGCGATCGCCTGGTCCTCGGGCGAGGGCGGTGGGAAGGCGAGGTCGGGCAACGCCACGTCGTTCTCGACGATGGCGTCCACCTCGGACACGTGCAGGAGCGAATCGCCGAAGACGCGCGGCATGTTCGGGTTGACCTCGACGACCAGCCGCTTGGCCGCGCGCGCCGCGGTGGTCGCATAGTCGTTCGAGGTCCCGAAGGTGAACCAGCCATGCCGGTCCATCGGCGACACGGTCACGACGAACGTGTCGAGCGCGACCTTCTCGGAGAGCAGGCGCGGCGCCTCGCTGAAGGCGGTCGGGACGAACTCGACCGGGCGCCGCCCGTCCGCCTCGCCCTTGCGGATCAGCTCGCGCTCGATCGCGGTCAGGAACATGCAGTGCGGGCGGATCCGATCGAGAAGATCGTAGCGCAGCACGCTCGCCCCGGCGTGGAGCAGCGAATGGAAATACCAGAGGTTGAACCCCTGGAGGCGGCCCGATTCGACCCGGGCAGCAAGCGCCGTCAGCAAGGCGGGCGGCTCTCCCATCGCCATTCCCATGGCGATGTTCGCCCCGTTGGCGATTGCGGCGACCGCCGTCTCGGCGGTGACCAGCTTCGATGCGTACGACTCGGCGGCGCTCATTGCGCCATCTGGCCCTCCGCGACGACGACGCGATAGGGCAAACGTTCGCCGTCGGGCTCGGTGATGGTCACATATTCGCCGGGTCGGAGCGGGTGCGATTCCAGGTGGAACAGATTCTCGTCGTCATTCTCGCCGACCGCATAGCTGAACGCCCAGCCGCGGCCCTTGCGGATGACATAGCCCTGGCGGTCGCGCTCGTTGGGCCAGTGGCGGCGCACGGTGGCGAGCGCCGGCGCGCGGCGGAACGTCTCTTCCTCGACCAGCCCGCGCTCGTCGAGCGGGAGGTGCAGCAGATAGGCCCGCGACGCCGATCCGTTCGGATAGCCGGGCGCGCGCGCCAGTTCGAGACGGATGGTTTTCCAACTCATGGGCGGAAAACTGGCCGAGCGCGACGCAGGCCGGAATACGGATTGATACGGACTCCCGAACCGGCGACAGAGGCACATGCCCAGCCCGCGTTCGTCGCTCGCGAGATTGTCGGAAGCGCATCTGCGCTCGATCCTGTCGACCGTTCCCGACGCGATGGTGGTGATCGACTCGGAAGGCACGATCCGCTCGTTCAGCAGCGCCGCCGAGCGGATGTTCGGCTATGCCGAGGCCGACGTGCTGGGCGAGAATGTCAGCCTGTTGATGCCGTCGCCCGACCGCGAGCGGCACGACCGCTATCTTCACCGCTATCTCGAGACCGGCGAGCGTCGGATCATCGGCATCGGCCGGGTGACGACCGCGCGGCGGCGCGACGGCGCGACCTTTCCGATCGAGCTCGCGATCGGGGAAGCGCGCGCGGGCGACGATATCCTGTTCACCGGCTTCATCCGCGACCTGACCGAGCGCCAGCAGACCCAGCGCCGGTTGCAGGACCTGCAGGTCGAGCTGGGCCATGTCTCCCGGGTGAGCGCGATGGGCACGCTTGCCGCCGCGCTCGCGCACGAGCTCAACCAGCCGCTGTCGGCGATCGCCACCTACATGGAAGCCGCACGCGACCTGCTCGACGATCCCGACGCGGAGACGCGCGCGATGATCCAGGAGGCGTTCAGCGAGTCGGCCGCCCAGGCGATGCGCGCGGGCCAGATCGTCCGCCGGCTCCGCGACTTCATCGCGCGCGGCGAGGCGGAGCGGCGGGTCGAAAGCCTGCACAAGCTGGTGATCGAGGCGAATGCGCTGGCGCTGGCGGGGGGCGGCGACCATGGCGTCGACGTCTCGCTCGATCTCGACCCGGGCTGCGACCGCGTGCTGGTCGACCGCATCCAGGTGCAGCAGGTCGTCCTGAACCTCGTGCGCAACGCGATCGAGGCGATGGCCGACAGCGAAGTACGCAAGCTGGAACTTCGCTCGGCGCGCGAACCGGGCGGGCTCGTCCGGATCAGCGTGGACGACAGCGGCCCGGGGCTCGCGCCCGAGATGCGCGCGACGTTGTTCGAGCCGTTCCAGAGCACCAAGGACGCCGGCATGGGGCTGGGACTGTCGATCTGCCGGACGCTCATCGAGGCGCAGGGCGGCCGGATCTGGGCGGACCAGTCGAAGTTCGGCGGCACCTCATTCCAATTCACTCTGATTGCAGCGGACGAGGAGGCAGATGGCTGACAAGCTGGTCTATGTGGTGGACGACGACGAAGCGATCCGCCGCTCCCTCAACTTCATGCTCAAGACCTCGGGCCACAAGGTCGAGCTTTTCGGCTGCGGCGAGGACTTTCTCAAAGCCGCGCCCAAGCTGGCGCCGGGCTGCGTCCTCCTCGACGTGCGCATGCCGGGGCTGGACGGTCTCGAGGTGCAGGCCGCCATGGCGGAGCGTGGCGTGACTTTCCCGGTCGTGGTGATGACCGGCCATGGCGACATCGCGATCGCCGTGCGCGCGATGAAGGCCGGCGCCATCGACTTCATCGAGAAGCCGTTCGAGAAGGCGGCGATGATGGGCGCACTGGAGCAGGGTTTCGCCAAGCTGGGCTCGCTGGACCTGCGTCGCCTGCGCGCGGAGGAAGCGGCGGCGCGGCTGGAGGTGCTGACCCCGCGCGAGCGCGACGTCCTGCGCGGCCTGGTCGAGGGGCTTCCCAACAAGTCGATCGCCTATGACCTGGGCATCAGCCCGCGAACGGTCGAGATCCACCGCGCGAACCTGATGAGCAAGCTCGACGTGAAGAGCCTGTCCGAGGCGCTTCGGATCGCCTTCGCGGCCGGGCTGGGCGAAGCGCGCGAGGGCGAGGACGGCTGACCGCTTAGGGGAATTCACGCATGGAACGGCGCGCGCCGGCGCGCTTTGTTCGGGGCGAGGAGATCGTCATGCGCGAGCCGGTACATCACCAGCCCAACCTTGCCACGGACCTGTTGCGGCTGTGGATGCTGCCCTACGAACTCGGGGCGGAATGGGCGGCGGCGACCGCGCAATTGTTCGGATCGGGGCTCGTTGCGGCGCATCCGCATGCGCAACTGCCGGTGCCCGAGCCGATCGAGGCGCATGACGAGCACGGATTGTTCGCGTGATCCGGACGCCCCCGCTGAGCGGTCGGGGCTTCGGATGGATTGCGGCCGGAACCACGGGAGCTGGCCCCCTCGCCCCCCGGTGACGCGCAATCCATGATCGGCCCTCCCCCGCGCCTGTGGGGGAGGGCCTCTTTTTGACTGGACCGTCCGCGCCGTTCAGGCGGCCGGCGGAACCTCGACCTGGTCGTTGGCCGTGTCGACGCGCGTGCGCCGGCGCCGGCGCGGCGCCTCGGCCACGGCCTCGCCGCCAGCATCGGACTCGATCGCGATGGCGGGGGGCAGGCGGTCGGCCTCGATCGACTGCGGCGCCTCGGCGGCATCGCCTTCTTCGCGACGGCGACGGGGCCGGCGCGCGCGGCGCTCTTCGCCCGCATCGTCGCGCGGCTCGCCGGCCGACGCTTCGGCCTCGCGGCGCGGTTGACGCTCGGCCTGCTCGTGACGCGGATCGCGGGGTTCCCGCGGCTCGCGCGGTTCGCGGGGTTCGCGCTGCTCGCGCGGTTCGCGCATCTCGCGCGGCGCCGATGCGCCCTGGTCGAACTCGTCGGTGTCGTCGAACTCTTCGTCGGGCATGCCGTCGTCGCGCTGGCGACGCTGGTCCTCGAAGCGGGCGCGCGACTCGTTCAAAACCCGGAAATAATGATCCGCGAACTGCAGATAATATTCTGTGGTCACACGATCGCCGGCCATCTGCGCGTCGCGCGCGAGATTCTTGTACTTCTCGTGAAGCTGCTGGGCATTGCCACGCGCACGATTGTCGATGCGGTTGCCTTGATCCGGACGACCCGGATTACCTTGCGGCCGCTGGCCGCCACGGCCGCGACGGCGACCGTTCTGACGATTGTTGATCAACGGATGTCCTCGTCTTAAGCCCTGTTACGTTCGTTCGGCTCCGCTTCTTCTATGTGCGGCCCTAGCGTGGCGCGCGAGCCGGTCGGGCGTCGTGCGCGTCCGCCATTCGCCAGCGCGGCCGGGTTTACCGCGTCTTAGCTGTGGGGATGGGCGGGACGGTGTTCGCGGCCCTAGCGACACTCAAGCGAGCAATGTCCAGCCCTTCGTAGCTGCATTTAGTGGTTCGCCGGGCAAAAACCAAGCGCAAAGATGGTTTAGTCCACGCCTGTTACGGTTCGGTGTCTGCGCGCGACCAGGCACCGGTCGCGCCCCCCCAGATCCTGCCGGCGCCCAACCTGGAATCCCTCCGCTTCCAACAACTTGGTGACGGCGTCGCCCTGGCTGTGGCCAATTTCGATGACGATTGCGCCATCGCGCGCGACGAGCCCGCCCAGGCGAGGGGCCAGCCGACGATAGGCGTCGAGCCCGTCGGCGCCCGCGAACAGCGCGCCCGCCGGCTCCCACGCGGCCACGTCGCGCGGCAGCTCGGCATCCGCCTCGACATAGGGCGGGTTGCAGAGCACCAGGTCGAAGCGCGCCGCGAGCGCGGCCGCCCAGTCGCCCTGCACGAAGGCGACCCGGCCCTCGAACGGCGCGGCGTTGCGCTGCGCCACGGCCAGGGCGGCGGCGGAGCGGTCGACCCCCAAACCCCAGGCGTCGGGGAAGCTGTCGAGCGCCGCGAGCAGCAGCGCGCCCGATCCGGTACCGAGATCGAGGATCGTCGCGGGATGACGCGATCCGAAGGCGTCGAGCGCGGCCTCGATCAGCGTCTCGCTGTCCGCGCGCGGCACCAGCACGCCCGGGCCGACCTCGAGCTCCAGCGTCCAGAATCCGCGGCGGCCGGTGATGTAGGCGACCGGCTCGTGCGCGAGGCGGCGCGCGACGAGCGTCTCAAAGGCGGCGGGAATGGCCGGCGTCGTCCCGAGCAGCAGCGTCTCGCGCGTGACGCCCAGCGCATGCGCGAGCAGCAGCTCGGCGTCGAGCCGCGGCGTCGGCGAGACCTGCGCGAGCAGCGCGGCGGCGTCGGCCAGGCCGAGCCGCGCCGGGTCAGCCATCGAGATTGGCGAGGCGCGCCGCCTGATCCTCGCCGATCAGCGCGTCGACAAGCTCGTCGAGCTGGCCTTCGAGGATCTCGGGCAGCCGGTGGAGCGTCAGGTTGATGCGATGGTCGGTCACGCGGCCCTGCGGGAAATTGTAGGTCCGGATGCGCTCCGACCGGTCGCCCGAGCCGACCATCGAGCGGCGTGCGCCGGCGCGCTCGCTGTCGCGCCGCTCGCGCTCCATCTCGTAGAGGCGCGTGCGCAGCACCTTGAGCGCCTTCGCCTTGTTCTTGTGCTGCGATTTCTCGTCCTGCTGGATGACGACGAGCCCGGTCGGCAGATGGGTGATGCGGACGGCGCTGTCGGTGGTGTTGACCGACTGACCGCCAGGCCCCGACGAGCGATACACGTCGATCCGAAGGTCCTTGTCGTCGATCTGCACGTCGACGTCCTCGGCCTCGGGCAGCACCGCGACCGTCGCCGCCGAGGTGTGGATGCGCCCGCCGCTCTCGGTCGCGGGCACGCGCTGGACGCGGTGGACGCCGCTCTCGAACTTCAGCCGCGCGAACACGCCCTGGCCCGACACGCTCGCGATCACTTCCTTGAAGCCGCCCATGTCGGACGCGCTGGCCGAGATCAGCTCGACGCGCCAGCCGCGCCCCTCGGCATAGCGCTGGTACATGCGGAACAGGTCGCCCGCGAACAGCGCCGCCTCGTCGCCGCCGGTGCCGGCGCGGATCTCGAGCATCGCCGGCCGCTCGTCGGCCGCGTCGCGCGGCAGCAGCCGCAACGCGAGCTCGCGTTCGGCGCCGGGCAGCTTGGCGCGGATCTCGTCGGCCTCTTCGGCGGCCAGCTCGCGCATGTCGGCCTCGACGCTCTGGTCCTCGGCGAGGCTGCCGAGCACGCCAAGCTCCGCGCGCAGCCGCCGCACCTCGCCCGCCGCGACCGCGACGGGTTCCAGCTCGGCATATTCCTTGGAGAGCTGCACGAAGCGGTCGGGCGCGAGATCGCCCGTCGCCATCAGCGCCTGCAACTCGTCGCGCCGCGCCTCGATGGCCGCGATGCGCTCACCGGAAATGCGGGTCACGCGGTGATCGCCTCCGCGAGCCGATCGAGCGACACGGACTGCTGGGCCCCGGTCCTGAGATCCTTGAGCCCGGCCTCGCCGCGCGCGAGCTCGTCGTCGCCGAGGATGACGGCGAAGCGCGCGCCGGCCGCGTCGGCCTTCTGCATGCGGCGCTTCATATTTCCCCGGAAGGCCATGTCCGCGCGAACGCCGGCGCGCCGCAGCGTGGCGACGAGGCCCAGCGCCGCGGCTTCCGCCTTCGTGCCCAGAGGCACCACGGCGGCGTCGATCCCGGACGATGCCGGCGCGTCGATCAGCATCGCCAGCCGCTCGATGCCCGCCGCCCAGCCGACCGCCGGAGTCGCCGGGCCGCCCAGCGTCTCGATCAGCCCGTCATAGCGGCCGCCGCCGAGCACCGTGCCCTGCGCGCCGAGCCGGTCGGTGACGAACTCGAACGCGGTATGGCGATAATAATCGAGCCCGCGCACGAGCCGCGCATTGCGCGTCCAGGCGACGCCGGCCGCGTCGAGCCCGGCGGTCACGGCCGCGAAGAAGTCGGCCGCCGCGTCGGTCAGGTAGTCGTCGACCACTGGCGCCGCGTCGGCGATCGGGCGGTCGCGCGGGTCCTTCGAATCCAGGATGCGCATCGGGTTGCGGTGCAGCCGGTCGAGGCTGTCCTCGCTCAGGCCGTCGCGATGCGCCTCGAAATGCTCGACCAGCGCCGCGCGCCAGCGGCCGCGCGTGTCGTAATCGCCCAGCGTGTTGAGCTGCAGCGTCACCCCGTCGGCCACGCCGAGCTCGCGCAGCAACTGGTCGGCAAAGACCAGCAGTTCGACATCGGCGGCGGGCTCGCCGGCGCCGATCACCTCGGCGTCGAGCTGGTGGAACTGGCGGAAGCGACCCTTTTGCGGCCGCTCGTACCGGAACAGCGGGCCGTGAGTCACGACCTTGAGCGGCGCATGCTGCTGCCAGCCCTCGGTCAGATAGGCGCGCGATATGCCCGCAGTGAACTCGGGCCGGAGCGTCAGCGAATCGCCGCCGCGGTCCTCGAAGCTGTACATCTCCTTGGACACGACGTCGGTGGTCTCGCCGAGCGAGCGGGCGAACACCGCGGTCGCTTCGAACACCGGGACTTCGACGCGCTGGAAGGCGTAGAGTCGGCGCACCCGCTCGAACGTGTCGACGACGTGCTGGAAGCGCTGCTGCGTCTCGCCGAGCATGTCCTGGGTGCCGCGAATGGGCCGGGGCGTTTCGATCTTGGCCATGAAGTGGCGCTCTCTAGGGGAGCGCGCGGAAAAGCGGAAGAGCACGCGCGGGGGCGCGCGCGGAGGTCGAGGCCCGCAATGGGACTTTCGCCGCCCGCGCCAAGCCGTTAGCGAGCGGAGCATGACAAGAATGACCTGGTCGCTCGCGCTTTCGCTCGCTCTCCTCGCCTCGACGGCCCCGGCCCAGAACAGCCGCCCGGCGGCGCTGCCGATCCCGTCCACCATCCCCGCCCCGCGCGACGTGCCCTATCCCGGCACGATTACCCTCGCCGTCGACGCGACCGACGTGACGCGCGCGATCTGGCGGGTCAGCGAGACGATCCCCGTCGCCGAGCCCGGCCCGATGACGTTGCTCTTCCCCAAGTGGCTGCAGGGCAATCATGCTCCGCGCGGCGAGATCGAAAAGCTCGCCGGTCTCGAGATCCGCGCCGGCGGCCGCAAGCTTGCCTGGCGGCGCGATCCCTACGATGCCTATGCCTTCCATGTGGACGTGCCGAGGGGTGCCCGCGCGCTCGATGTGAAGTTCCAGTTCCTCTCGGCGACCGACGGTGGGCAGGGCCGGATCGTGGCGACGCCCGACATGCTCAACCTGCAGTGGCACGCGGTCTCGCTCTATCCGGCCGGCTATTATGCGCGGCAGATCCCGGTCCAGGCGACCGTCACCTACCCGGCAGGCTGGACCGCGGCCTCGGGGCTGCCCGCGACCGCCAGGGGCGATGTCTATCGCTACGAGAAGACCGACTATGAGACGCTTCTCGACTCGCCGGTCTTCGCCGGCCGCTATTTCCGGGCCGAGCAGCTCGCCCCCGACGTTCGCCTCAACATGGTCGCCGACGGGCCCGAGGACCTGGCCGCCACGCCGGCGCAGCTCGACGCCCACAAGCGCCTCGTCGACCAGGCGGAAAAGCTGTTCGGCGCGCGCCATTATGATCGCTACGAGTTCCTGCTGGCGCTGACCGAGCAGCTCGGCGGGATCGGGCTCGAGCATCACCGCTCGTCGGAGAACAGCGTCGACCCGGATTATTTCCTGAAGTGGAACGACGGGCCGGGCCGCCGCAACCTGCTGCCGCACGAGTTCGCGCATAGCTGGAACGGCAAATATCGACGCCCGGCCGGGCTGTGGACGCCGACGCCGCACGAGCCGACGCTCAACAGCCTGCTCTGGGTCTATGAGGGGCAGACCCAGTTCTGGGGCTATGTGCTCGGCGCGCGGTCGGGGCTGTTCTCCAAGCAGGAGACGCTGGACGCCTTCGCGACGATCGCGGCGACGCTCGACACCCGCCCGGCGCGGAGCTGGCGGCATCTTGAGGATACCACCTACGATCCGGTGATCTCGGCGCGCCGGCCCAAGGGCTGGACGAGCTGGCAACGGTCGGAGGATTATTACAACGAAGGCATGATGGTGTGGCTCGAGGTCGACGCGACCCTGCGCGAGCTGACCGGCGGCCAGAAGGGCATGGACGATTTCGCGCGCGCCTTTTTCGGCCAGCGCGACCGCGACTGGGGCGTGGTCACCTACACCCGCGACGACATCGTCGCGACGCTGAGCGCGATCGCGCCGCACGACTGGGCCGGGCTGCTCGCCGCGCGCGAGTTCGAGAATGCCGCGGGCGCGCCGCTCAAGGGCCTGACCGCGAGCGGCTATCGCCTGAGCTATGCCGCCGAGCCGACTGCCTTCTGGAAGGACGTGGAGAAGCGATCCAAGGGGCTCGACCTGAGCTTCTCGGGCGGGCTCTCGGTCGACAAGGACCGCAAGATCGCGTCGGTGCTGTGGGGCGGCGCGGCGGACAAGGCGGGGCTGACCGTGGGCACCGAAATCGTCGCGGTGGGTGGACGTCCCTATTCGGCCGACGTGCTGAAGGACGCGATCGTCGCGGCGCGGGGCGGACGGGAGCCGATCCGGCTGCTCGTCAGAAAGTACGACCGTTTCGCGGACGTGGCGCTCGACTGGACCGGCGGGCTGCGCTACCCGCGGCTCGAAAAGATTGCCCCCGGAGAGGGTGCGCTCGACAGGCTGCTCGCGCCCAGGTGAGCAACGTCACGGTTTCCCGGTTTTGAGAGAGACAGATGAACATCGACATGATCCCCGTCGGCGACGCGCCGCCGAGCAACCTCAACGTGATCATCGAGGTGCCGGTCGGCGGCGAGCCGGTCAAATATGAGTTCGACAAGAAGTCGGGCGCGCTGTTCGTCGACCGCATCCTGCATACGCCGATGCGCTACCCGGCGAACTACGGCTTCGTGCCCGGCACGCTGTCGCCCGACGGCGACCCGCTCGACGCGCTCGTCGTCGCGCGTTCGCCCTTCATCCCGGGCTGCGTCGTGCGCGTGCGCCCGATCGCGGTGCTGATGCTGGAAGACGAGGCCGGCGGCGACGAGAAGCTGCTGACCGTCCCGGTCGACCAGACCTTCCCTTATTACAGCGACGTCAAGGAAAGCTCCGATCTTCCCGAGATCGTGATGCGCCAGATCGAGCACTTCTTCACCCACTACAAGGATCTGGAAGACAAGAAGTGGGTTCGCGTCGGCCATTGGGAGAATGCCGACTATGCGCGCAAGATCGTGATGGAAGCGATCGAGCGCGCAAAGGCGGCGAAGGCCGGCTGACCTATAGCTCCTCCCCACGCAGAGCGTGGGGAGGGGGACCAGGCGCAGCCTGGTGGAGGGGCCGCGGTGCGCCCTCCTCGCCGTATGCCCCTCCACCACCGCGCTCGCGCGCGGCGGTCCCCCTCCCCATCTGGCGATGGGGAGGAGCCAAGTATCTTACCTCGGGGCCATGCGGATCGCGCCGTCGATCCGGACGTCCTCGCCGTTGAAATAGCCGCACTCGATCATGGTGAGCGCGACCATCGCATATTCCTCGGGGCGGCCGAGGCGCTTGGGGAACGGCACCGACGCGGCGAGCGCATCCTTCACCTGCTGCGGGGCGCCCTGCATCAGCGGCGTGTCGAAGATGCCCGGCAGGATCGTGTTGACGCGAATGCCCTCGCCCATCAGGTCGCGCGCGATCGGCAACGTCATGCCGACGACGCCGCCCTTCGACGCCGAATAGGCGGCCTGGCCGATCTGGCCGTCCTCGGCCGCGACCGACGCGGTGCTGACGATGGCGCCGCGCTCGCCGTCTTCCATCGGGTCGAGCGTCAGCATGCCTGCGGCCGACTTGGCGATGCAGCGGAAGGTCCCGACGAGGTTGATCTGGATGATCCAGTTGAACGCATCGAGCGGGAAGTGCTTGATCGAGCCGTCTTCCTTCGAGCGGCTGGCCGTCTTGATCGCGTTACCGGTCCCGGCGCAGTTGACCAGGATCCGCTCCTGACCGTGCGCGGCGCGCGCCTTGGCGAAGCCCGCGTCGACGCTCTCGTCCGACGTCACATTCACTTCGCAGAAGACGCCGCCAATCTCGGCCGCGACAGCCTCGCCCTTCTCGGCCTGCAGGTCGAAGATCGCGACCTTCACGCCCTTGGCGGCCAGCGCGCGCGCGGTCGCCGCGCCCAGGCCCGAGGCGCCGCCGGTGACCACGGCCGCGACGTTGTTTCCAAGCTTCATTCTTATCCTCCCACTGGTTTCTGGATCGGTGCGGCTCAGAGCCGCTCGACGATGGTCACGTTCGCGATGCCACCGCCCTCGCACATCGTCTGCAGGCCATAGCGGGCGCCGTGGCGATGGAGCGCATGGACCAAGGTCGTCATCAGCTTGGCGCCCGACGCGCCGAGCGGATGGCCGAGCGCGATCGCACCGCCATGGACGTTGAGCTTGGCCGGATCGGCGCCGGTGTGCTTCAGCCAGGCGAGCGGCACCGAGGCGAACGCCTCGTTGACCTCGTAGAGGTCGATCTCGTCGATGGTCATCCCGGCCCGCTTCAGCGCCTTGTCGGTCGCGAACAGCGGCTCCTCGAGCATGATCACCGGGTCGCCGCCAGTCACCGTCACATTGTGGACGCGGGCCAGCGGGGTCAGGTTGTGCGCCTTCAGCGCCTCCTCGGACACGATCAGCACCGCCGCGCTGCCGTCGCAGATCTGCGAGGCGTTGGCGGCCGAGATCACGCCACCTTCGGCAAGCAGCTTGACCGAGTGGATGCCCTCGAAGCTCGCGTCGTAGCGGATGCCTTCGTCGGTCTTGTGCAGCTCGACGCCGTCGGGCGTCTCGATCTCGAGCGCGAGGATCTCGGCGTCGAACGCGCCGGCCTGGGTCGCCGCGGCGCCGCGGCGATGGCTTTCGAGCGAGAACTGGTCGAGCACCTCGCGCGAGAAGCCGTGCTTGCGGGCGATCATCTCGGCGCCCATGAACTGGCTGAACTGGACGCCCGGATAGCGGGCCTCCTGCCGCGGGCTCTTGGCCTTGCCGAGCCCGGCCTGGGCGAACAGCGCGCCGGTCGAGCCCATCGGAACGCGCGTCATCGATTCGACCCCGGCCGCGATCACCACGTCCTGCGTGCCCGACAGCACCGCTTGCGTCGCGAACTGGATTGCCTGCTGCGACGAGCCGCACTGGCGATCGATCGTCACTGCGGGAACGCTTTCCGGAAGCTTCGACGACAGCACCGCGTTGCGGCCGACCTGGAAGCTCTGCTCGCCGCCCTGGCTGACGCAGCCCATGATGACATCGTCGATCGCGGCCGGGTCGATGCCGCTGCGGTCGACGATCGCGTCGAGCACGGCGCCCGCCATGTCGGCCGGGTGCCAGCCCGCGAGCTTGCCGCCGCGACGGCCGCCGGCGGTGCGCACTGCTTGGACGATATAAGCTTCAGCCATGGTCCTGCTCCTGGGTCTGTGGTCGCGATCGTCTCTTGCCTATCGGCGCGGCGGCGGCAAGGGTGAACTGACGTTTACGTGAGGGGCAGATCGGCGATGGCGATGACGGTCAGTGAAGCGGTGGCGGCGCGGCGTTCGGTGCGCGGATTCACCGATCGCCCGGTCGATGCGGACCTGCTCCGCGCGCTGGTCGAGCGTGCGGCGCGCGCGCCGTCGGGCGGCAATCTCCAGCCCTGGCACATCGACGTCGTCGGCGGCGCCGCGCTCGACGGCTTCAAGCGCGAGATCTCGGCCAAGCTGATGGCGGGCGAGACCGAGACGCCGGCCTATGCCATCTACCCGCCCGAGCTGGACGATCCCTATCGCACCCGGCGCTTCGCGGTCGGCGAGGCGATGTACGGGCATATCGGCATCCCGCGCGACAACAAGGCGGGGCGGCGGATGTGGTTCGCGCGCAACTTCGCCTTTTTCGGCGCGCCGGTGGCGCTGTTCTGCACCGTCGACCGGCGCATGGGACCGCCGCAATGGAGCGACCTCGGCATGTATCTGCAGACGCTGATGCTGCTGCTGGTCGAGCACGGGCTCGCCTGCTGCGCGCAGGAATGCTGGGCGATGTTCCCCGATTCGGTGACGCGCTTCCTCGGCACCCCGCCCGAGCGGATGCTCTTCTGCGGCATGGCGATCGGCTATGAGGATCCGGGCGAGCCGGCCAACCAGCTTCGCAGCGCCCGGACGCCGCTCGACGAATTCGCGACGTTCCGCCTGGACTGAGCGCACCGGCGGAACCCGGATCGGGTGCGCAACATTGCGCATCCGAACGGAGAAGCAGGATGGAACGCGCGACCCGGCCGGGGCTCTTCCCCACCTTCTTCCTGTCGGGCTTCGAATGCTCGTCGTTCGACTGGGGCAAGGTGGGCCGACGCAACCTGATCCGCGAGCTGCAGCACGACAGCCATGCCGACGAGGATTATGCGATGCTCGCCCAGTTCGGGATCGGCGTCGCGCGCGAGGGGATCCCCTGGCCACTGGTCGACCGCGGCACCGGCAGCTACGACTTCTCGTGCGTCGATCCCTTTCTCGACGCGCAGCGACGACACCGGATCCTGCCGATCTGGGACCTCTGCCATTACGGCTTCCCCGACGACCTCGATCCCTATTCGGACGCCTTCGTGCCGCGCTTCGCCGCCTACGCGCGCGCGGCCGCGCGCTACGTCGCCGAGCGCGCGCATCACGGGCCGCTGTTCGTGACGCCGATCAACGAGCCGACCTTCTGGGGGTATATGGGCGGCGAATGGGGCTGGTGCGCGCCGTTCGGGAAGAGCCGCGACGACCGCGCGCGCTTCACGACGATGCTCGCGCGCGCCGACATCGCGGCGGTGAAGGCGATTCGCGCCGATCATCCCGACGCGCGCATGGTCCATATCGACCCGCTGATCTGGGTCGTCCCGCCCCGCGACCGCCCCGACCTGGCCGAAGCTGCGCGTCGCGAGAGCTATGAGGACGCCTATATCGCCTGGGACATCGTGTCCGGGCTGCGCGACCCGGAACATGGCGGCAGCCCGGAGACGATCGATATTCTGGGCTTCAACAACTACAGCTTCGGCCAGATGGAGTATCGCGAGAACGGCCCGCACGCGCCGCTCGAGCCGGGCGACGACCGCATCCGCTCGGTCTGCGACCTGGTCGACGAAGCGTGGCAGAAATATCGACGCCCCTGCATCATCGCCGAGACCGCCGGGCGCGGAACCGGCCGCCCGCACTGGCTGAACGACATGGTCGGCGAGAGCCTGGCTGCGCTGCGCCGCGGCGTCGACCTGCACGGCATCTGCCTGTTCCCGGCCGTCGACATGACCGACTGGCATACGGGCGAGTGGCTGCGCATGGGCCTTGCCGACGTGGAGCCCCTGTCGTCGGGCACTCTGCTCCGCGATCCGAACAAGGCCTACAAGGCCGCGCTCCATCGCTGGCAGGAGCGGCTCGAGCACGCGACCTCGCTCGATGCCGATCCGTTCAGCGATCCGGTCGATCTGGGCCTGGTCCGGGAGGTCGCGGACGCGATCGGGGCGGCCGCCGACCGCGACTGGTCCTGACGAGTCGATTCGGCACGGCCGAGTCACGATTGAGCATTGCCGCGAATCGCCCCTGAAACGACAAAGGCCCCGGGAGTCATCCCGAGGCCTTTACGTACGCAAACTCGTGTGTCGCTTAGCGGATACCAAAGAATCCGCCGAGCAGCGACCAGAAGCCCTTCTGCGGCTTCGAAGTCTTCTTCGACATAGGACGTCCCCTTTCCAACGCAAGCACGGGAGGACTGACCCCCAGCGCGTTGTTAAGGTTAACGTCTCGTTTACGATATTACAACCCTGAGCTTGGGACTGGGCAGATCCGCTTCCAGCATCGCTTCGAGCTGCTCAAGAGGTAGCGGACGCCCCAGCAGATATCCCTGGGCGATGTCGCAGCCCAATTCGCGAAGCACGCGCATGACGCCTTCGTTCTCCACGCCTTCCGCGACCACGCTGCGGCCGAGACGGTGCGCCATTTCAAGCGTCGAACGGACAAGGATCAGATTTTGCGCGTTGCGGTCGAGATCGGTAATGAAAGTGCGGTCGATCTTAACTTCCTGCGACGGCAGCCGGCTCAGATATTCGAGAGTGGCATTGCCCGTGCCATAGTCGTCGATCGAAATCTGCACGCCGGTGGCCGCGAGCTTCTCCATCGTCACCACCTTGGCCGGGCTGGACAGCAGCTCGCCCGTCTCGGTGACCTCCAGCGTCAGCTTGGCGCGCGGCACATCGTAGCGGACCAGTGCATCCGAGACGCGCTCGACCAGGTCGGAATGGGTCAGCATCTGCGACGACAGGTTCACCGACATGCCGATATCGTGGCCGCGGCTGCGCAGGTCGGCGAGGTCGCGAAGCGCCCGCTCCAGCACGAACCAGGTCAGCTCGGCGATGCGGTTGTGCTTCTCGGCCGCGACGATGAACTGGTCGGGGCTGATCGGGCCCGCAGTCGGGTGGTTCCAGCGCACCAGCGCCTCGGCGCCGACGATCTTGCGCGAGGGCAGGTCGACCTTGGGCTGGTACGCGACCCAGATCTCGCCGCCTTCGACCGCGTGCGTGAGGCGGCTCATCAGCGACAGCTGCCATGCGGCCTGGTGCAGCCGTTCGGGATCGTAGAACTTCCAGACGTCATGGGCGCGCGCGGCTTCTTCCGCCGACAGGATGGCGCTCGCGATGCGGCTGCTGATCGGACGCTGCTCATCGGCGTCGACGCCGAATGCGAGCAGCAGGTCGACCTCGCGATCGCCAATGCGGATCGACTGGCTGGACAGCTTGTGCAGGCCCATCAGGTGGTTGGCGAGTTCCTGGCCCATCGGCTGCTCGGAGAACCACACAAGGGCATCCTCGCCGTGAAACACCGTGCCGACATCGCCGGACACGCGGATGCGGCGGGCGATCTCCTGGAAGAGCTCGCGCTCGACATTGGTCGAGAAGCTGGTCGCGATCTCCGAGAAATTGCGCAGCTTGGCCGCGATCAGCGTCGCACCGCGCGGCTCCTCCGACTCTTCGAGCGCGACAAGGTTGGGCAGGTCGGACGTCGGGTGCGTCCGGCGCGTGGCCTCGACGCGACGGAGAACGACGCCGCGATAGGCGACGACCGTGAACAGCAGCATCGCCGCCACGACATCGGCTTCGATCAGCCGCTCGTCGAGATAGACGGGAAGCACGCCCAGGATGGCGGCCGCGACCGCGATCAGCAGCGTCTGGGTGGTGCGCCGGCGCAGCGTCAGGAACATCAGCGACAGCACGATCGAGACGGCGAAGGCGGGAAGCCAGCCGATATAATGCGGCTCGCCGCGGCGCAGCGTCTCCGCACCCACGACATGGAAATAGACGCCGGGGTTCAGCCCCTGCGACAGGACGTTATGCCAGTCCTGGAAGGACGGCGCGGTCCAGCCGACCACGACGTCCTTGCCGGCAAGCGTGCCGGCCGGCAGCGCGCCGGTCACGACGTCGACGAAGCTGTAGGTCGGGATCGACTTGATCCGGATCGACCAGTCGGGGCGGTAATAGCCGGTCCGCACCGGCGGACGGTCGGCCAGCGAGGCGGAGAGCGACGGGATCAGCCGCTCGCCATAGGTGGCGAACCGGTCCGCCAGCGTCAGATTCGCCGACAGCGTGAAGGGCGTCGGCAGCCCGTTCAGCGACCGCACTTCGGCGGCCTTGCGGAACATCGGCTGCGGAACGGTGTCGATCGGCACGCCGTCCTGGATGCGCGGGCTTGCGATGCCCAGGAAGACGCGGCCGCGATGCCGGGCAAGCGCCGCGGCGAAGGCGCGGTCGGCTTCGGGCGACGAGGCGTCGGCATAGACGCGGTCGAAATAGACGCGGCGCGCGCCGAGCGCGAACAGGGCGTCGACGAACGCGGCATCGACCTCGCGGCCATAGCCGAAGCCCCCGAAATGCTTGCCGGTCTTCTCGTCGACCCCGACGACCACGATGCTGCCGCTCGCCGGCTGCGCGCGGACCCAGTCGCGTCCCGCCTTGATCGTGTCCTCGAGCGGCTCGCCGAAATTGATGAGCCCGCAGATCAGCGCGGACGTGAACGCCCAGAAGAAGATGCGCAGGCGCGGACGGCTGCGCAGCTGCTCTCGGAGAGCCGCGATCATGCGCCGCCTCCCATCGGGCAGCTTCGGCAGTGGCAGTTGTCGCCTGCGGGCATGACGCCGTGGCTAGCGCGCAGGTCTTAAACTAGTCTTAGCCGTAAGTTCGCGAGGGCCGCCCGCTCCGGGCGCGGACGGCCCTCGTCGGGTCAGAAACGCTGTCGCGCGGTCACGCCGAAGGTGCGCGGCTGGCCGATGTTGAAGCCCAGCCGCGCCCGCCCGCCGCGCTCGCGATCGAACGAGAGCAGCGGGTTCTCGTCGAACAGGTTGCTGACATAGGCGGTTACCGACAGCGAGTCGTTGATCTCCAGCCCGACGCTCAGGTTGACGAGCTGGTAGGCGGGCAGCTTCAGGTTGATCGTCGTCGCCGCGCTCGCCGGCGCGCCCCCGAAAGGCAGCCCGTGGACGAAGGTGCGCGGGTTGTTCTCCTGGTCGCTCGGCTGGGTGAAGCGCGAGCCGACATGCTGGAAGCTTGCGTTGACGATGCCGTTCCAGCCGTCGCGCACCGGCCAGCTGTAGCTCGCATTCGCCGACATCTGGAACTTGGGCACGCTCGGCAGGCGATTGCCGTCGCGGATGCCGGTCGATGCGGTGAGCGCGCCCGGAAGCGTCGAATCGAACTCCGCCTCGAGAAGCGTGCCGTTCAGGCTGACGTCCAGGCCCGGGGCCGGGTTGGCGCTGAGCTCGACCTCGATGCCCTTGGTGTGCGCCTGGGGCACGTTGAACACGATTCGCGACGAGCAGGAGCCCGCGTCGAGCGTGACCTGTAGGTTCTTGATGTCGGTGTAGAAGGCGGCCGCGTTGAGCCGCAGGCCCCGCCAGCTCGACTTGAAGCCGAGTTCGTAGTTCCACAGCGTCTCGTCGCCATAATCCTGGAAGCCGCCGAACAGCGCCGCGTCAGCCGGCGAGCAGAGCGGCAGGTTGAGCGGATCGTTGACGCCGCCGAGGCGAAAGCCTTTCGCCGCCTGGGCGTTGATCGTGAGGTTCTCGCTGGCCTTCCAGCTCGCCAGGAAGCGCGGGGTGAATCCGTCGGACTGGGTGCGGTCGTCGATCCGGTTGTCGCCGTTCGAGAACAGGCCACCCGACCGGAAGTCGCGGCTTTCCTTGAAGTCGTAATAGCGGCCGCCCGCGGTCAGGGTGAGGCTGCCGAACGCGTAGCTCGCCTCGCCGAACACTGCCTTCTGCTCGATGTCGTAGGGCAGGTCCGAGTTGTAGGGCGAATCGGGCGGGAAGCCGTTGCGCGACCCGACCGCCGTGCCCGCCCCGAGCACGCTGTCGGTGACGGCGTCATAGCCGGGTGTGGGAAGGCGCTGCTGGTAGACGCGCTTGATGTCCGAATAGAAGCCGCCAATCAGCCACTGGAACGGGCCGTCCCCGGACGAGGCGAGCCGCACCTCCTGCGTGAAGGTTTCGAGATCGGTCGTGTCGCGCAGGTTGGACGGCAGGGTGATCGCCGATTCCGGGAAGCCGAGGTCGACCGAGACCGACCCGGTCAGCGCGCTCGCGTCACGCGAGGCGAGGATGTCGCGATTGGCGTAGGACGACACCGAGGTGAGCTTCACGCCGCCGAACGCGAACTCGGCGGTCAGGTCGGCGATCAGCGTGTCGTCCTTGAACCGCTCGTCGAGCAACAGATATTGCTGCCGCTCGCGGAAGGTCACGCGCGGGCGGGTGGTCGTGAAGTTGTTCGCGAACAGGCTGTAGGCGTCCTGCCGGTTGAACCCGTCGGCGCGGATCTGCTGGTACAGCACGCGCGGCGTGATCGAGATGTCCGGCGTGGGCTGGAACAGGATCGCCAGCCGCCCGCCGACCCGCTCGCCGCTGTTGACGTTCCTGTCAATGCCGCCGCCTTCGCGCAACGCGTCCACGAAGCCGCCATAGCGGGTGTAATATCCGACCGCGCGGATCGCGAGCATGTCGCTCACGGGGACGTTGATCGCGCCCTTGATCGAACCGCCGAGATCCTTGCCGTCGACGAGGTTGAGGTTGCCCTCGACCAGCCCTTCGGTGACGCCGATCCGTGGCTGGTTGGTGATGTAGCGCAGCGTGCCGCCGACCGAGCCCGAGCCGAACAGCGTGCCCTGGGGACCGCGGAGCGTCTCGACGCGATTGAGGTCGAACAGGTCGATGTCCGGCGTGAACAGCGACAGCGAGATCACGCTCTGGTCGAGGTAGACGCCGACCTGCTCCTTCACGCCCGGCTGGTCGCGGACGACCTGGCCCGCGGACACGCCACGGATCGACACCTGGCTCTGGCCCGGCCCAAGGTTCTGGATGGTGAGGCCCGCGACGTTGCGCGACAGGTCTTCGAGGGTGACCGCGCCGGTGCGCTGGATGTCAGCCTCGGTCTGCGCGTTGATCGAGAATGGCACGTCCTGCAACGACGTATCGCGCAAGGTGGCCGTGACGATGATGTCGTCATTCTCCTCGGCTGCCTCGGCGCCGGCGCCGGTCTGAGCCGGCTGCAGCGCGAACGCCGGCTGCGCGAAGGCCAGCATGGCCGTCCCGCTCAACAGGGCGCGAAGCCGGCGGGGATTGGTCGCGGACATAGATCCTCCCTTTGTTATTAGGGAGATACTAGGCCTGTCCTTCGATGTGTTCCAAGATGGGACGAAGGTTTAGGAAGATTTTGGATCACATCTGTTGCGCACTCGCCACAGCCGTGCCGCTCAGCTCTCGAGCGTGTGCGCGAGCGCGGCACTCGTCGCGTAGAGACGCTCGCGCGCGTCCGCGTCGAGCATTTCGCAGAGCAGCCCGTCGAACGCATGGCGCCGGCCCGCCCCCGCCAGCCGGATCATCGCCAGCAGCGTCGCTTCGTCGTGGGTCAGCGTCGGGCAGCAGGCGGCCGCCACGGCGAAAGGCTCGGGCCAGCACAGGCCGACCATTTCGAGCAGCAAGTGCAGTCCGCGGGCGGCGCGGCCGCAGCCGAGCCGGTCCGCCGCCGCGCGCAACGGGCATTGTCGCAGCTTGCGCGCGAGCGCCCAATGGCGGACGCCTGCGGCCAGCGCCGCCTGTTCGGGGAGGATCTGGTCGAGGCGGGGCAGGGCCGCGCTGAAGCAAGGGTTTAGCATGGCCGGATCATGCCACGCCTCTTTATTGCGAACAAGTCGCATTAGCAGGAATTGGCGGTCATCCGTCCAGCGTCCGGTCGACCTGCCGCGGGTCCGGTCGCTGCCCGGCCGCCCGCGCCGCGGCGAGGCGAGCGCCTTCGCGCGCGAGCGCGTCGAACAGTCGCTCCGGATCGGACATGCGCATGGCGGCGGCCATCGCTTCCCCGCCTTCCGCGACGACGATCTCGCGCCGCCCGTCGGCGATGCCGGCGAGGATCTGCCGCACGCATTCGGCGGCCGGCATGCCCGCGTCGATGTTCACGTCCGACTCGCCCCGCGGCGTGCCGTCGGCCTGCAGGGCATTGGCCGCGACCATCGTCCGGACCGAGCCGGGCAGCACCGTGGTGACCCGGATCCCATAGGCCTGCTCCACTTCGGCCCGGAGCGAATCCGAATAGCCGATCAGCCCGTGCTTGGCGGCGCAATAAGCCGTGCGCAGCACGGCGCCGACGCGGCCCGCGACCGAGCTGATCGCGACGATATGGCCGGCGCGTCGCTCGACCATCAGCGGCAGCACGAGCTGGGTCAGCCAGATGGGCGCGAGCAAATCGACGTCGAGGATCTGGCGGTAGACCTCCGGTCGCGTGTCGACGGCCAGGCTGCGCTGGCTGATGCCTGCATTGTTGACCAGCATGTCGATCCCGCCGCGCCAGCCGGCGGCCCGCGCGACCGCATCCGGGAGCGCGGCCCAGTCGGTCGCCTCGAACGGCAGCACCAGGCTGTCGGTCGGCAGCCGCCCCGCGACGGCCTCGAGTGCGTCCGCCCGACGCCCGGACAGCACCACATGCGCGCCCTTGGCCGCGACGGCTTCGGCGAAGGCCGCGCCGATCCCCGACGAGGCGCCCGTGACCCAGACAACCTGTCCTTCAAACATGCGCATTCCTCTCAACGTCCGTCGTGCCAATAGTCGAAGGCTTCTTGCTGCAACTCGCGGACGAGCGCGCGCGCCTCGGGGCCTTCCCACGCGCCCTCATGTCCGAGCATCAATGCGCGGCCGCCGGTCCACCAGCCCTGTCCGGGCAGCCGATCGGATTCGCGGACGACCAGCACGGCGAGCTCGGGCTCGCCGGCGGCCGCCCCGGCCTGGTCGATCGCGTCGAGCGTCTTGCAGAGCGCACGCATCTTCGGCCGCGTGAAGCGGTGGCCGAGCAGGCCGAGCAGCTCCGAATAGCTGAGCGCCCGCCCCTCGCGCGCGGCGTCGACGAGCAGCGCGCGCACCCGCGCGACGTCGTTGATCCCGTTCGGCCGGTCCGCGTCCATCGTGCCAGCATGGCCGGCCCGGCGGGGCAGCTCAACCGTTCACGCCGGGATCATGTTGATCCGCCTAGCGTTGGCCGGACTCGACGCTCTCGCCAAAGGCTATCCTCATGTCCCGCTTCCCCCGCCTTCTCCTGCTCGCGGCCGGCCTGGTCGGCCTGGGCGGCTGCTCGACCCTCGGCACCGGCTATTATGGCGGGGTCGATTACGGGCCCGGCTATTACGGGCCGAATTACTATGGCTATGCCGGCGCAGCCTATGGCGCGGGCTGGTATGACGGCTGGTATTATCCGGGCGGCGGCTATTATGTTTATGATCGCGCCGGCCAGCGCCGCGGCTGGAATGCGCGCGAGCAGCGCTATTGGCGCGAGCGCCGCATCGACCAGCGCGAGTTCCGCGCCGATCGCGGGCAGGATCGCCAGGCCTATCGGGCCGAGCGGCGTGCCGACCGTCAGGCGCTTCGCAGCGGGCAGCTCGAGCGGCCGGCCTTCCGCGCCGACCGGCGCCAGGACCGGCGCGAGTTCCGCGTCGAGCGGCTGCGCGATCGCGCCGAGTATCGCGCCGACCGGCGGCAGGATCGCCGCGACTTCCGCCGCGGCAATCCGATCCGCCGGAACTAGGCGCTCACTTCTTCTTGGCGCGCCAGGCTTTCACGGCCTGCATCGTCCCCTTGATGTGGTCGAGCGGCTGCATGTCGGTATAGGCGAAGATCACCTTGCCGTCGGGCGCGATCACATAGGAGGTCCGGTTGGAGAGGTTGGCGCGCCCGGCGAGCGCGACGTCGTAGCTCTTGATGACGGCGGGGCTGGCGCTCGCGACGGCGAACTTGTTGCGGCATTCCTCGACCGAGAATTTCTTGAGCGTCTCGATATCGTCGCCCGACATGCCCACCACGGTCGCGCCGAGCCTGGCGAACTCGGGCGTTGCCTCGGCGAACTCGTGCGCCTCGATGGTGCAGCCCGAGGTGAAGGCCTTGGGGTAGAAATAGAGGACGACGGGTCCCTTCTTGAGCGCCTGTTTCAGCGAGAAGGGAAAGGCCTTGCCCGCGATCGCGCCCTGGGTCGCGAAGTCGGGTGCTTTGGCGCCCGGGGCCAGCGCGGCGACAGCCGGATTTGCGGCGACGACGATCAGCGACAGGCCTAGCAGGGCACGGATCATTCTGGCTTCTCCTCAGGTGGGGCGCCATTGATAGGCGCCCCCACCGGGTTGCGCCAGATCAGCTGGCCGCCCAGGCCGTCAGCAGATAGGCGAGCAGGGTCACGGGGCCGAGGATCAGCGTCAGCACCAACACGGCGATCCGCACCAGCACCGGGTCGAACCCGGTGGCATTGCCGAGGCCCGCGCACACGCCGAGCCACTTGGCGTTGCTGCGATCGAGACGGAAGGCGGCCATGTCATTCATCCTTGTCTTGAGAAGAGCGGCGCGGATTACGCGACCAGGTTGATGCTCGCCGGACCGACCGCCGCGACGACGAAGAAGGCGCCGAGGACGACCGAACCGAAGACCGCGACCAGCGACTGACCGAAAGACGAAAAGCTCGACATGTTCATTCTCCCTGTGGGGCCGGGCGGACCGTCCGTCCGGCGATGCCAAAGAGATTGCACAAGCCGTGCCAACTTGATTTTGTCTCGGAGAGGGCTTCCTCTTCGTCATCAGGGTTGGCGCGTTTCGCCAAGATCGCCGCATGAACCGCCAATGTACGGCGCTGCCTGCCATCTCGCCTCGATGGCTCAGTTGAGCAGGGCGTCGATTTCCGTCGCCAATGCCACGTCGCGCGCCGAAAGGCCGCCGGCATCGTGCGTGGTCAGCAGGATGTCGACCCGGTTCCAGACATTCTCCCACTCGGGATGATGGTCGGCCTTCTCGGCGAGCAGCGCGACACGGGTCATGAAGGCGAACGCCTCGGAGAAGTCCGCGAACAGGAAGCGCCGGGTCAGCGCATCGCGTGCCTCGTCATAATCCCACTCGCCCAGCCGATCGAGCGCCAGCGCCCGCTCTTCCTCAGACAGTTGCTCGACCATGGCCCTTTTCTCCCCTTTCCCCTATGTCGCGCCCATGGGGCCGGAGGGTCAACGCAGTTTCGCACCAGACGCGGCGCGCATCGAAGCGCTGGCGCTCGAAACGCTCGCGCGCATGCCCGAGCCGTTCCGCGCGCATCTGGGGGCCGTGGTGCTCCAGGTCCATGACTGGCCGGACGACGCGCTGCTCGACGAGATGGGAATCGAGGACGCGCTCGAGCTGACCGGCGTCTACCAGGGGCGCCCGCTGTCGACCAAGAGCAGCACCGACTCCGGCGCGCTTCCCGACATGATCCAGCTTTTCCGTCTGCCGATTCTGTTCGAATGGGCGGAGACCGGCGTTGCGCTGGAAGAGCTGGTCGCGCACGTGATGGTGCACGAAATCGGACATCATTGGGGTCTGTCCGATGCCGACATGCACGCGCTGGAGCACGCGGCCGGGTGACGCGCCTCGCGTTCGAGACTGTTGCCTGCGCCCGGGGCGGACGGATGCTGTTCGCGGGCGTCAGCTTCGCGCTGCAGCCCGGCGGCGCGGCGCGGATCACCGGGCCCAATGGCGCCGGCAAGTCGAGCCTGCTCCGTGTCGCGGCGGGGCTGCTCGACCCCGCAGCGGGACGCATCATCCGCGACGGCCGCCTCGCACTCGCCGACGAGAATGCCGCGCTCGACCGCGATCGGACGCTCGCCGACGCCCTGGGCTTCTGGGCGCGGCTCGACGGGCGGGCCGACCAAGTCGCGACGGCGCTCGCCGCGGTCGAGCTGGTCGCCCTGGCGCCGGTGCCCGTGCGCATGCTGTCGACCGGCCAGCGCAAGCGCGCGGCCCTCGCCCGGGTGATTGCCGGCGGCGCCGACATCTGGCTGCTCGACGAGCCCACCAACGGCCTCGACACGGCCGCGATCGCCCGGCTCGAGCAGGTCTGCGCGGCGCACCGGGCACGGGGCGGGATCGTCGTCGCGGCGACCCATCAGCCGCTCGACCTCGCCGATGCGATCGAGGTCGCGGTCGCGCCACCGGCCGAGCCCGAGGATTGGGACGATGATTGAGATCGTCCGCCGCGACCTCGCGAGCGCCTGGCGCGCAGGCGGGGCGAGCCTGCCGATCGTCTTCTTCCTGCTCGTCGCGACGCTGTTCGCGTTCGCGATCGGCCCGGACGCGAAGCTGCTGTCGCGCACCGGCGGCGGCGTCGTCTGGATGGCGGCGCTGCTCGCGGCGCTGCTGCCGGTCGACCGGCTGGTCGAGCCCGACCGGCTGAACGGCGTGCTCGACCAGCTCGCGGTGCGCGGCCTGGCCGACGAGGCCGTCGCCGGCGCCAAGCTGGTCGCCCATTGGTTGAGCTTCGGCCCGCCGCTGATGATCGCGCTGCTCCCCGCCGCGGCCTTGCTGCGGATCGACGCGGAGACGCTGGTGACGCTCGAGCTCGGGCTGCTCATCGGCACCCCGGCGCTCGCCGCGCTCGGCCTGACGGTGGCCGCGCTGACCGCGGGACTGCGGGGTGCGGGCGCGCTTGGCGGGCTGCTGATGCTGCCGCTCGCCGTGCCGGTGCTGATCTTCGGCGCGGGCGCGCTGGGGGACGGATCGGGTGCGGGGCTGAAGCTGCTCGCCGCCGTGTCGCTGCTGCTGACCGCCGGCGCGCCGTTCGCGGCCGGCGCCGCGCTCAGGGCCGCGCGGAGCTAGCGGGTTCGTTCACCCACCGCGCCCAGATCGCGGTCGGAAGCAGCAATCCGCGCGCCTCTTCCTGCACCGCGAGCTCGCCGCATTCGACGCGACCCGGCAGGTCGGCGAATGAGTGGGCGACCAGCTCGCCGATCGCGAGCGCCGACAGCCGCACCGCATAGACGGTCAGGAACAGGAAGCGCGACTCGGCGTCGAGCAGCCGGCGGCAGTCGGCGACCAGCGGGGCGAGCCCCTCTTCGAGCTTCCACACCTCGCCCTCGGGCCCGCGGCCATATTTGGGCGGATCGAGGATGATCCCGTCGTAGCGGCGGCCGCGGCGCACTTCGCGCGCGGTGAACTTGGCAGCGTCGTCGACGATCCAGCGGACCGGCCGCGCGTCGAGGCCGGACAGCGTCGCATTGGCGCGGGCCGCGTCGACCGACTTTTTGGACGCGTCGACATGCACCATCTCGGCCCCCGCCGCCGACAGGGCGAGCGTGCCGACCCCGGTATAGCCGAACAGGTTGAGCGCACGCGCCGGCTTCAGCGCGCGCATCCAGCTCCACACCGGCGCCATGTCGGGGAAGAAGCCGAGATGGCGAAACGGGGTGCACTGGGCGGTGAAGCGCACCTCCTCCCAGCGCATCTGCCAGCCCTCGCGCGGGACGGGGCGCGCGAACTGCCAGCGGCCGCCGCCATCCTCGTCGGCGCCGGGCACGAACTCGGCGTCGGCCGACCAGTCGGTCGCGGCGGGCGCCCACATCGCCTGCGGTTCGGGCCGGATGAAGCGGAACCGGCCATAGCGCTCGAGCTTGCGGCCATGCCCGCTGTCCACGAGCCCGTAATCGGCCCAGGGCTGGCCGACGAGCATCTCCAGCGCGCGCATGTCAGGCGGCTGCGGCGCGCGACGGCGTGGCGCGGGCGGAGATATAGCCGATCACCGCGTCGAGCTCGGCCGGCAGCACGTCGAACCGCTCCTCGCGCTCGAACAGGTTGCCGACGCGCTTCGGCAACGCCGGGCGGACGCCGGTCGCCCGCTCGACCGCGTCGCGAAACTTGGCGGCATGGGCGGTCGCCAGCGTGACGATCGGCACGTCGGCCGGGAGATCGGCCCGGTGCGCGGCGGCGAGACCGATCGCGGTGTGCGGATCGATCACCTGCCCGGCTTCCTCGCAGGCCCAGCGCATGGCGATCGCCATGTCGTCGGCATCGACGCGCGCGCTGGAGAAGATCCGCGCCGCGCCGGTCGATTGGGTCGGGGTGAGCCGCATCGCGCGATCCGCCGCGAAGGCCTGCATCTGGCCGGGCACGGCGGTGGGATCGAGGTCGAACAGCAGCCGCTCGAAATTGGAGCTGACCTGGATGTCCATCGACGGCGTCGCCGTCGGCATCACCTCTGCCGCCGAATAATCGCCGGTCGAGAGCGCGCGGTGGAGAATGTCGTTGACGTTGGTCGCGACGATCAGGCGCGCGACGGGCAGCCCCATCCTGGCGGCCGCATAGCCCGCGAGCACGTCGCCGAAATTGCCCGTCGGGACGGAAAAGGCGACCGGCCGCTCCGGCGCACCCAGGCGGACGGCGGCGTAGAAATAATAGACGATCTGGGCGAGCAGCCGCGCCCAGTTGATCGAGTTGACCGCCGAGAGCGAGAAGCTGCCGGCGAAGTCCGTCCGCGCGAACATCGCCTTCACCAGCGCCTGCGCGTCGTCGAAATTGCCCTCGACCGCGATGTTGAAGACGTTGGGCGCACGCACCGTCGTCATCTGCCGCCGCTGCACGTCGGAGACGCGGCCATGCGGGTGGAGCATGAAGATGTCGACCTTGGCGCGGCCGGCGAGCGCGTCGATCGCCGCCGAGCCGGTGTCGCCCGAAGTCGCCCCGATCACGGTCAGATGGGTGTCGCGGCTGCTCAGGAAGCGCTCGAACAGCAGGCCGAGCAGCTGGAGCGCGACGTCCTTGAAGGCGAGCGTCGGGCCATGGAACAGCTCGAGCAGCCAGTGACGCTGGTCGAGCTGGACGAGCGGCGTCACCGCCGCATGAGCGAAACGGCCATAAGCGAGGTTGCAGAGCGACCGGAGCTCGTCGTCGGCGAGCGCGCCGCCCAGGAAGGGCCGCATCACGACAACGGCGGTCTCGACATAGGACAGCCCCCGCAATGCCGCGATCTCGGCCGGGCTGAGGGTCGGCCAGGCCTCGGGGACGTAGAGCCCGCCATCGGCGGCGAGGCCGGCAAGCGTCACGCCTTCAAAATCGAGCCTCGGAGCGGCGCCGCGGGTGCTGACATAATGCATCGGCGCCGGGCTTAACCGCGGCGCCGACCGGCCGCAAGAAAGCTGCGCTTCAGGCCGCGCGACGCTTTCTGAGGGCGAGCAGGTAGATGACGACGGCCGCCGCGGCGAAGAAGAACCATTGCAGCGCGTAATAAAGGTGATTGTTGGGCACGTCGTCGAGCGAGGGCGCGGCCGCCGGCTGCAGCCCCGGCGCCGGGTCGGTCGCGACCAGCTTGACGACATGCTCGCGATCCGGGCCGACCACGCCGGCGACCGGCCCGCCCGTCCATCTGGGCGCATCGGGAGTGGCCGACCAGCCCATCACCGCCTGGAAGCCGGGACCCTCCGCGCCGCGCGCGCAGCCGGCGACATGGACCCAGCCGGAATCGCCCCGTCGATTGCGGCCGGACACGGCTTTCCACTCGGTCACGCGGAGGCAGAAGGCCGAGGCGCGGCGGTAAAGCGGCGGGTCCGCCGGATCGGGAACCTGCGGCAGCGCGATCGGCGGCAGCCCCTGCGCCTGCGCATAGCGGGCGAGCAGCGCGCGCTTTTCTCCCAGCCGCTGGAGCTGCCACGCGCCGAGGCCGATCATCACCAGCACGGCGGCGGCGACGAGGAGGGTCGGGACGAGCGGCAGGCGCTTCATCGCGGGTCGATGCGCCCTTCCCGCGCCTGGTTGCGGAACTCGAGCGCGATCAGCGCGGCCTTGGCAAAGCGCAGGCTGAGCACCACCAGCCCGAGCGTCAGCGGCAGCCACAGCACGACATGCACCCAGACCGGCGGGTCCGCCGCGAGTTCGAGGGCGATTGCGAGGATGGTCACGATCGTGCCGATGATCAGCGTCAGGAACGCCGCCGGCCCGTCACCGACGTTGAAGGCCGAGAAGTCGAGGCTGCAGGCCCGGCAGCGCGGCGCGAAGCGGATGAAGGTTGCGAACAGCGTCGGCGCCGCGCAGCGCGGGCAGAGGCCCTTCAGCGCGACCTCGGTCACGGGCGGGAGCGCGTCGGTCATCCCCGGTCAACTCGCATGGACGCGCATCGGTCCGGACGGGCGGCCCGTACATAAGAGAACGGGCGACGCAAGGCGCCGCCCGTCCCTCGTTCCGAACCGGAAGATCCCGGCCATCAGCCGTGGACCGGCGCGCCCCAGCTGCCCCACACATAGACGGCGAGGAAGAGGAACAGCCACACGACGTCGACGAAGTGCCAGTACCAGGCAGCGGCCTCGAAGCCGAAATGCTGGCGCGGCGTGAAGTCGCCCTTGTAGGCGCGCAGCAGGCAGACAGCGAGGAAGATGGTGCCGACGAGCACGTGGAAGCCGTGGAAGCCGGTCGCCATGTAGAAGGCGGCGCCGTAGTTCAGTCCCTTGAAGGGGATCGGCGAGTGGGCATACTCATAGGCCTGGATGCCGCTGAACAGCAGGCCGAGCAGGATGGTCGCCCACAGGCCCTTCTTCAGCCCCTCGCGGTCGCCGTTGATCAGCGCATGGTGCGCCCAGGTGACCGTGGTGCCCGAGCAGAGCAGGATCAGCGTGTTGAGCAGCGGGAACTTGAACGGGTCGATGATCTCGAGGCCCTTGGGCGGCCATTGCGCGGCAACCTCGGCCAGCGCCGCCGAGCCCTCGCTCACCTCGAGCGGAACCGGGAAGAGCGAGAAATCGAACCAGGCCCAGAACCAGCCGACGAAGAACATCACTTCCGAGGCGATGAACAGGATCATGCCGTAGCGCAGGTGGAGCTGCACCACCGGCGTGTGCTCCCCGCCATTGGCTTCCTTGATCACGTCCGACCACCAGCCGAACATCGTGAACAGCACGCCGGCCAGCCCCGCGAAGAAGATCAGCCCGCCATAGGCGACCTGGTGCATCCACATGATGCCGCCCGCCGCCATCGCGAGCGCCGTGAACGAGCCGATCAGCGGCCACGGGCTGGGCGGGAGAATGTGATATTCGTGATTCTTGGCGCCGGCCATTTCGTCTTCCCTGCTTCGTCCTGGTCTCGCCCTAGCTCGCCCCGCCGGTCGAATCCACCGGGTAGAAGGTGTAGCTGAGGGTGATCTGCTGAATGTCCTTCGTGTCCGGATCCTTGAGGATCGCGGGATCGACGAAGAACGTGACCGGCATGCGCACGCGCTCGCCGGGCTTGAGCGTCTGCTCGGTGAAGCAGAAGCACTGGATCTTGTTGAAATACTTGCCGGCCTGCTCGGGCGTCACGTTGAACGTCGCCCGGCCGGTGACCGGACGGTTCGAGCGGTTCTCGGCATAGTAGAAGGCCATGTCGCGCGCGCCGACGGCGATCTTCTGGACCGGCTGCTCGGGCCCGAAGCGCCACGGCATGCCGCCATTGACGTTGGCGTCGAAACGGATCGCGATCTGCTGGCCGGTCTGCTGCTTGGGCAGGTCGGCTTCGCTCGCCCGCTGCGTCGTCCCGGCAAAGCCGGTCACCTGGCAGAACAGGCGGTAGAGCGGCACGGCCGCGAAGCCGAGCGCGACCATCAGCAGCGCGAGGATGCCCGCATAGGTGGCGCTGCGGCGGTTGCGGGTGGCGAGATCGGTCATACGCCGGGCTGCGAGATCTTGGCGAGGGTGATGAAGAAGAACAGCACGGCGAGGCCGCCGAGCAGCCACGCCATCACCCGGGCGCGCGAGCGCTGGCGGGCGCGATATTCGTTCGGGTCGAGCTCGCTCATCCGAGCAGCGCCTTGTCGACGACCAGCGCCCCGAACAGCACGAACAGGTACAGGATCGAAAAGCCGAACAGCTTCTTCTCGGCCAGCATCTTCTCGTCGCGCTGACCGCCCTTGAAGCCCACCCGCGCGGCGAGCGCGAGGAAGATCGCGCTCAGCACGCCCGCCGAGATCCCGTAGACCGCGCCGGCGAGGCCGAGCGGCCAGGGCGCGACCGCCGCGGCGACCATCGGCAGCGTATAAAGAAAGATCTGGTGCCGCGTGGTGCGCTCGCCGGCGACGACCGGCAGCATCGGCACGCCGGCATTGGCATAATCCATGCGCACGAACAGCGCGAGCGCCCAGAAATGCGGGGGCGTCCACAGGAAGATGATCGCGAACAGCAGCGCCGGCAACGTGGTCACGTCGCCGGTCACCGCCGCCCAGCCGATCAGCGGCGGGAAGGCGCCGGCCGCGCCGCCGATGACGATGTTCTGCGGCGTGCGCGGCTTCAGCCACGCGGTGTAGACGACCACGTAGAAGAAGATCGAAAAGGCCAGGATCGCCGCGGCGAACCAGTTGGTCGCCAGGCCCATGGTCACGACCGAGAAGCCCGACAGCGCGATCCCGAAATGCAGCGCGCTGGCCCGGTCCATGCGGCCGGCCGGAAGCGGCCGCTGGGCCGTGCGCTTCATCTTGGCGTCGAGATCGGCCTCATACCATTGGTTGAGCGCGCCGGCCGCGCCCGCCGCGACCGCGATGCACAGGATCGCGGCGAAACCGATCACCGGATCGACCTGGCCCGGGGCGACCAGCAGCCCGCACAGCGCCGTGAACACGACCAGCGTCATCACTCGCGGCTTGGTCAGCGCGAGGAAGTCCCGCCAGTCGGCAGGCATCGGCGTGGCAGTAACGGTCGTGGTCGCGGTCATTATCCTGCACCTCATGAGCAGCCCGCGCGGGGATGAACCTCGCGCCGTCGGACCTCGCAAAGGCGAGGCCGGCCGGCTGCTGCGCGTGCCGCGCATGGCGGCACCGGCGCGCAACCACAAGGTTGCGCGCCTCGCTTCGGCTCAATCGATCTTCGGCAGCGTCTCGAACTGGTGGAACGGCGGCGGGCTGGACAGCGTCCATTCCAGCGTCGTCGCACCCTCGCCCCACGGATTGCCCTCGGCACGGCGGCCGGCGAGCAGCGAGTAGACGAGGTTCACGAAGAAGATCGCCATGCCGATCGCCATGATCGCGTAGCCGGCGCTGGCGATCTGGTTGTAATAGGCGAAGCCGTCCGGATAATCCGGATAGCGGCGCGGCATCCCCTGCATGCCCAGGAAGTGCATCGGGAAGAACAGCACGTTCACGCCGACGAAGAACACCCAGAAGTGCAGCTGGCCGAGCAGCTCGTTATAGTTGCGGCCGCTCATCTTCGGGAACCAGTAGTAGAAGCCGGCGAACAGGCCGAACACGGCGCCGAGCGACAGCACATAGTGGAAGTGCGCGACGACATAATAGGTGTCGTGCAGCACGTCGTCGACGCCGCCATTGGCGAGCACCACACCCGTCACGCCACCGACGGTGAACATGAAGATGAAGCCCAGCGCCCAGAGCATCGGCGTCTTGAAGCTGATCGACCCGCCCCACATCGTCGCGATCCACGAGAAGATCTTGATGCCGGTCGGCACCGCGATCACCATCGTCGCGGCGGTGAAGTACATCTTCACGTTCACGCTCATGCCGGTCGTGAACATATGGTGCGCCCACACGACGAAGCCGATCACGCCGATCGCGACCATGGCGTAGGCCATG
>JAESGM010000359.1_pt1 | contig 51596 bp, 37 predicted proteins | sample 9269721 | NCBI WGS metagenome assembly JAESGM01 (sample SAMN15720920, study PRJNA650825) | algae metagenome | isolation source: Komarekiella atlantica HA4396-MV6 and co-occurring heterotrophs from... | place: USA: Theobald House, Kauai, HI | collected 2009-07-29
AGTGCCAAGTATGGGTTGAGGAAATGGTCAGTTCCATTCGCAATAAGCAGGCATATTATCAGCGAGGTTTAAGGGCTAGGAAACTTATACAGCAAGCACTTTAGCTCGTTTGTCGCCCCTTGAAGTGTAAGCGATTAGAAGGAAGTTGTAACGCCAGAGCGATCGCTGTCACATCCAATGGGATTGAAAGTCTTGCTGCTCAATTTTGGGGTGTGGAACCAGAACCAGATACTAGAGCCAAGTTAATGAAATCTTTGGGACAAGCATATTGCAAGGCTAAACATTCAGATGATGATGTGCCACTCGATCTAGATGCGGAAATCCAGTTGGTGTTCAAGAAGCTCTTAGGAGGACTACCGTCTGCTTTTAAAGAACAAGCAAAGGCTCTAGCTGAAAAACCAACTCTAGGTCAATATTCCCACTTTTTGTTTCAGGAGAATGTGACAGACTTTTACAACCCAATGGGTGAAATTAGCAAGGCTGAGGCGATCGCATCTATTGAAGACCACGACGCATTACATGAGTTTTTTGGAAGCGATCCAACTACACAAATTGCTAATTTTGTCAATGAAATCAATCCCAGCCAGGAAACAATACCTCTGCGAAAAGTACACGAGGCAGCAGTTTTTGCTGGTGTGAGTGCTGCTCAAGTCGTTAAAATTAAAGTCCTAGCTTTAGAAGGAAATCCGGGTATTGGTAAAACTACTGCTGTGATGAAATTTCTCAAACAGCAGTCTGAAGGTTTCTTATTTTTGTATCTCAGTCCGCGAGTTGTCATTAATCGAGATGTTACCGACAAACTTGCTAGAGAAAACGAGCAGCCTTCTGGGATATTAACCATCACCAGTAATAAAAATTTGATTGATGCAGCCCTCGAATGGTATAAACAACAGGTTCAGCAAAATAATTTTCCACCTCACAGTATCGATAGTGCTGTTGTTGTTGATGGTATTGAAAACCTCACACGTCCTCTTGGCAGTATCTTCTTCCTAACCCCAGAACAAGAACTTGATATTGATTGCAATATAGTCGGTTCGACTCGGTTTAAACGCCGTATGAACGAAAGGGATTATAGCGTAGAATCGCTTAAAAGTCCTGGTGTATTGGGTACGATCGCAAAGTCAGCCCGCAAATTGCTAGAAGCAAACCCGCAGGTTAATCAGCTAGTGATGACTGCTGCTATTCAAGGTTATCGGACACTCAACGATCAATCAACCACGGTTAATGCTTTCAACAACTTATTTGCAAAAAAAGCCGATACTAAAGCTGGAAAGAATGAACGTTCAGCATTTGCAGCGCGGATTCCCACTATAGTTGTCATGGTAGATGAACTCGCTGGTGACGGTGCAGGAGCGCCCTTTGTCCGTAAGGTAGCAGAATGGTTGGAACAGCAATTTATTAAACCGTTTGATACAAATCGATCTCCTTTTAAAATTGTACTGATTCTTGCGGATGCCTCACTCAGCAATGAAGTTGTGTTGGATAGCTTTTTAAACTCAGGCGATCGCGCCCCTGATAAAGTACTAATTAGTCAAAGTCGAGGTGAAGCACCATTTCGGGTTACAGGGACTTCTACAAAAATTGGCCCTAGAAGATACCCAACGCTACACGTCATGACAAATAGCTACCCCGCCAGTAAACTCACCATTGATTACAGTATTCGGCTCTCTCCCATTAAACCAGGCCAAAACAGTGACGGTACAGAGCAGACAATTAGACAAGCAATTCGAGAAAAATCAGAAGAAGAGTCACTGACAAATGCCTACATAGAAATCAAGGATGGGTTACACAAGGGAGCAGAGCAGTTAATTTTCTTTGCTCAGGATAAAGCTTTTCTACGTCAGTTGCAGGAAAAATTAACCACTGGTGGTAAAGATGCTCTCCTCAAAAGGGGAGAGGTGGAGGTTTTGGATCAAAGTGTATCACCCGATCAGCGATTGAAATTAGTCAAACCGCCACGACGCGATGAAGTCCGAGTTTTCCTGATGACTTCTTCAGGTGCAAGAGGTGTTTCTTTCCCCAAAACAGATTGCATTATAGCTGCAATCCCCCGATTTAATATTGAAGCTGCTTTAATGGAAGTCGCGCAATTAATTTACCGTGGTAGAGGAATGTATACAGATCCAGAAACCGGAATGGAAGTTTCTGGAGATAACAAAGATAGACGGTTAATTATGCTAATCAATGATTTCATCATTGAAAGAGAGGACATTGACCCTAAAAGACTATGGTTGCGTCAGTCCAGTGATTTATTGACTTTGCTGGTAATGTTGCGCTCTACAATTCATACCCGCATCAAAGGTGATGCAGGACTCAATAAAAATAGAATTGCATTTGTCCCAGTTGGCTCTGTTGGGGATGAAGAATTGTTGCGCTTGATGTCTGATGATTTATTGGATTTCTTGCGTGAAGCCAAAGTTTTTATCAGCGATAGTCATCCTCAAGAAGCAAAAGCAATTGTTAAAAGGGCGGAGCAGTTAACTGCAAATATCTTTAAACATTTTGACTTGAGAGGTCAATCATCACAAAAAAATGCCAAGTCGTATGCAAATTATCAAACCTTACAAGCTTTGGCTAAAGCTGTTTCTAGGATTCAGAGTTCTTTATTGCCATCTCTAGATAGTGATGCGCTAGAGATACCTGATAGTCTAACTTGTATAGGCCCTTTCTGGATAGAAGATTGGAGCGATCGCAAAACTGAAGAAATATTTAGTTTTGAAGCATGGAAAGCTGATATTAAACAAAATAGCAGTCGTCTTTTAGGATCGCTAAAAGAAATTGCCGAAAGCAAGAAGTTCAAATTTCCTTCAAAACTTAAACGTCCTGCCAACGAACTGTATAAACTATTGAGTCGAGAACAAGAAGGATTTGTTATTGAATCTTCCACACGTCAAGCATTAAAAACTAAAAATATAGTTATTGGCTTACCTCTAGACTATCCCCATTTCTGGAATGAACAATCAGAAGATGATACTCGCCAACAGGTATTAGAAGATCCGCAAGCTTGGAGAAGTGCGCTAGGACGTTCTCTAGCTCCTCAAGGCTTAATCATACCTGTAGTACCTCACTATCGAACATTTCCTTGGGTAGCTGTGGCAGGTAGACGGATTTTTACACAACTAGAAACTGTTTTTGATGATCGCTATTTTATGGCATCTAATGAATTGAATCTTCTCAATACCATCTTGCTGGAAGACGAAGCAAAGTAATCTATTAAGATATCATTCACATTTTTGCCCAACTTCCGCTTGTGTTTTGTAAAGTCTAAGAGATTAACCAAGACTGGGTAGCGATCGCAACGTTAAAATCTATTAAGGAAAAATGTGGACAGCATTACCTGCTATGGATATCTGCACTCGTGTACCCACAGGTAATGCTACATCAGTCGTCGTTCGCGCATGGAGTTCTTTACCAGAGGGAGTTTGTAAGCAATATTGGTATTCGCGTCCTAAAAAGCGGCGGGTGCGGATGACTACTGGCGCATTAGTGGCTGGCTTTAAAATAAAGTCTTCTTGGCGGATCATGATTTCGCCTGTATCGTGAGTATGATTAGCTGTTAGCTCAAAACTCCCAACTTCTGTTTCCCATAAATTACCTTGACGGCGAGCAGGGAGGAAATTAGCTTGAGTGACAAATTCCGCCACGAATCTGGATGCTGGATGAGTGTAAATTTCTTCTGGTGTGCCTATTTGTTCTAAATGTCCTTGCCGCATTACACCCACCATATCCGAAATAGCTAGTGCTTCTTCTTGATCGTGGGTAACAAAAATTGCTGAAATACCCGCTGCTTTGAGAATGTCTCGGACTTCTTCGCGTAACTGCAACCTCACTTGGATATCAAGATTGCTTAACGGTTCATCCAAGAGCATGAGTTGAGGTTGGGGTGCTAAAGCGCGGGCGAGAGCAACCCGCTGCTGCTGTCCACCAGAAAGTTCGTAGGGGTAACGTTTTTCTAAGCCTTCAAGTCTCACTAGAGCAATGGCTTCTGTTACACGTTTTTGTATTTGCTGTCTACTGAAATGTTTCAACCCAAAGGCAACATTTTCTGCCACATTTAGATGGGGAAACAATGCATAATCTTGAAAAACAATGCCGATATCGCGCTGCTCTGTAGGGATGTAAGTAGAACTATTACAAACTATCTGTCCACCAATTTTAATTTCTCCTAATTGCAGCCGCTCAAAACCAGCAATTAATCGCAACAGCGTAGTTTTACCGCAACCTGATGGGCCAAGCAATCCCAATACATCTCCTTGTTGCAACGTCAAAGATACGTTATCTACAGCGGGAGAGGCATTTTCTAAAAACCGCTTGGTGACATTTTGTAACTGTAGAATTGCTTGTTGCATAAGTAGATAAAAGGGGGCGGCTTAAAACTTTGTTTGTGCTTACGCTTTACTTATTACTTTCTCTTTTTTGACGTTCTCTTGGGATAGCACCAATAAAGTTGAACCCATAGAAACCAATAACATAGCTAGTGAAGCAGCCGCAGCATCAGCAAAATCAACATTTTCTGTGGCTTGCCAAATTTGCACTGCTAGGGTGTTAAAACCTATGGGTGCTAGCAGCATAGTTGCAGGTAGTTCTTTAATCGCTGTCAGAAACACTAGCACCGCACCACTCGTTACACCAGGTTGTACTAGAGGTAAAGTTATTTCTTTTAAAGTTTGCCAAGCAGTCCTACCTAAGCTGCGTGCTGATTCTTCTATTTGGGGATTTACTTGTAAAAGACAACTGCGTACTGTTCCTACTGATTGCGGTAAAAATAAAACTAAATATGCAAATATCAGCATTGGTAGAGTTTGGTATAGTGCTGGCAGATAATTTGCCCCAAAAAATACCAGGGATAAAGCAACAACAATTCCTGGTACACCAAACCCGATGTAAGAGCAGCGTTCAATAATGGCAGTGATTTTACTTGGAAAACGTACTGATAAAATTGCGACTGGTAGGGCAAAAATGGTGATAGCTAAAGCCGCTAGTCCAGCCGCTCCAACTGAGTTGAGAATAGTGGGTAGCAAGTTAGGAAAGTTATAGCCGCTGTTGAGTCCGCGAATTAGCCAAAATAAGGTGATACCCACTGGTAGCATTACACCCAAGCTAGTGATGCTTAGGCAAAAGCCGAGAGCCGGCCATTTCCAAATTCCTAGCTTGACAATTTTCGGTGGACGTAGGGAGGCAGAACCACGACTATAATAAGCAGCACGCGATCGCATTCGATATTCTAACCATAAAATTAGCAGCACCAATGTCACCAACATTAAAGACAAGGCTGCGGCTGAGTTCCGGTTAAAGCTAGCTTTGTATTGCAAAAAAATTGCCCTTGTAAAGGCATCAAACCGCATCAATGAGGGTGTACCAAAGTCGCGCAAAGCGTACAAAGCTACTAATAATCCACCTGCAATCATTGATGGTTTCAACTGTGGCAAAACCACCCGAAAAAAGGTTTCTCTGCTGCCATAACCCAAACTACGAGCGGCTTCTTCTAAGGATGGATCTATACCTTGTAAGCCAGAGCGTACACTCAATAGCATATAAGGATAGGTAAACAAAGTGATTGCCAAAACTGTCCCAGGAAAACCATAAATGGAAGGTAGTTCTTCTACCCCCAAGGGTTGAAGCAACAACTGCAAAAAGCTACCCCGTGGCGCTAAAGTCGCAATTAGAGCAAAACTGCCTACATAGCTGGGAACTGCTAAGGGTAATGTTGTCGCCACTAACCAAAAGCGTCTTCCTGGTAAGTCTGTTCGCACGGTTAAAAATGCCAACGGTACGGCAATTAGTGCTGAAAATAACGTTACTGTTGTTGCCATCACCGCACTATTGAAAAAAATCATCATGTTGCGGGGACGAGAAATTAATTCCCAGAACTCTTCCCCGCCAATACCCATCGTGCGGATGACTAAGTATAGTAATGGCAGAGTAATGGCAACTGCCACTACTGCTGCTGCTAAGGTGAGAAATAATGGAGGGCGAACCAATTTCAACTGCTTTCTCAAAAAACTTATATTTTTCCCTGCCTTACTAAATGACTCTCATCAAATGACTTGTGCTTGCTGCAAAAGTTTGAGTGTTGCATCTAAATCGCTAAGGTTACTCAAGTCAATTTTTCGACCTTGTTTTTGAATCTGTTGCAGAGATTTTAATTGACCTTGAGGGGCAACTTTTGAAGTTAGAGGATATTCATAAGTTTTAGTAGCAAAATAGTTTTGGGCTTGTTCATTTAGCATGAATTCCACAAACTTTTGGGCAATATTAGGATGTTTAGCGCTAGTTAAAATTGCTACACCTGCTACATTTACCAGCGAACCAAGATCATTTGTAAAATGATGTGCCACTGGAACTTGTGGATTTTTTTGTTTGAATTGTTCTAGATAGTAATGATTAACAAATCCTACAGCAATTTCACCACGGGAGAGAGCTTCTACTATTGATGTGTTATTAGAATAAACTTTGGCGTTGTTAGCTTTAATACCTTCTAACCATTGCTTAGCTTTGTCTTCTCCTTCTGCAACTCGCAAGGCTGTGACAAAGGATTGAAACGAACCGTTTGTCGGTGCCCAGCCAATTCTACCTTTCCATTTTGGTTCAGTAAAGCCAAAGATAGACGCTGGTAATTCCCCTGGTTTTACTAATTTGGTGTTGTAATCTACTGTACGTACTCTGCCAGTAATACCTACCCAGTTTCCATTTGGTGAACGGTAAGTAGTATCTACCTGATTGAGAAGAGATGTTGGTAACTGTACTGCTCTACCCGCTTTTTGAATAGCTCCAAGTGCGCCTGCATCTTGAGCAAAGAAGACATCTGCGGGACTGTTTGCTCCCTCTTCCAAAATTGCTGATGCTAACTCAGCGCTATCGCCATAACGGACTTGTACCTTAGCGCCAGTTTGTTGTTCAAACTGCTTAATTAGCTCTCCGACAAGTTTTTCGTTGCGTCCTGAGTAAACTACTAGCTCTTTTTCGATTTCACTACTAGCAGTTGCACCAGCGGGTGTCGTTTGTGATGACGGCGATTCGGCAGTATTTGTGGGAGTTTGATTAGCATTACAAGCGATCGCTAATCCACCACTAACAGTTGCTAGTCCCACTAAATAGACAAACTCGCGACGCTTCATAACCTTCATCCCCCAAAACCAACATTATTGCAGCTAATTATTATTAATGCATAGAACTTGCATCCAAAGATACCAACTTGTTTGAGGATATAAATGAAAAATAGGGGGTAAAACCCCCTAATAGCCAGCTATATTCTTTAACAAATCGGGAATCTGAAAAGCTACTACCCAACATCATCATGGGCAAAGCGGTTAAAGAGGAAGTCTAAGGCATAGTTACGCAGCTGATAATATTGTGGATCTTCCATGATGCGGGCGCGATCGCGGGGACGTGAAAAGGGAATTTGCATGACTTCACCAATCTTGGCGTGAGGGCCATTGGTCATCATCACCAATTTGTCTGCTAAAAATAGCGCCTCATCGATATCGTGGGTAATCATCAACACTGTACAGCGGTTATCGCCCCAAATTTTCAGCAATTCTTCTTGTAACTCTTCTTTGGTGATTGCATCCAGCGCCCCAAAAGGTTCGTCTAAAATTAAGACTTTGGGACGAATCGCCAAAGCACGAGCGATAGAAACCCGTTGTCTCATCCCGCCAGACATTTGCATTGGTTTCTTTTCCATAGCGTCACCTAGTCCCACCATTGCTAAATGATCCCGGACGATCGCCCTTTTCTCAGCTTCCGGCTTTTTGGGATAAACGGCGTTAACAGCTAAGTAAATATTTTCAAACGCAGTCCGCCAAGGTAGCAGCGCATAGTTTTGGAAGACTACCATCCTATCTGGCCCTGGTTTAGTAATTGGCTCTCCTTCCAGTAATACTTGCCCAGAGGAAGGAAAGTTAAAACCGGATACCATATTTAACAGCGTCGATTTGCCACAACCAGAGTGACCGATGACACAAATAAACTCGCCCTTTTCAACGTTCAGGTTAACACCGTCAAGTACGGTGAAAGGGCCTTTCTTTGTGGGATAGACTTTGGTAACGTCTTTAATTTCTAGAAAAGGCTGGCGGCTACTGGTTGCTGTTGCAAACGGGTTTCCCAGTTGTTCTGTAGCGATGTTGGTTGTTCTAAAACTGTTGTTTTGCATAGCGATTCAGGAATCCAAAAGCTTAATGTTAAAGTTCTAAGGCTTGTGAGCGAGTATTAAAGACTCACGCGAGAATATCAAAGACTTGTGGTCGAGAATGGTAGGTTGGGTTTTGCTGTTGCTCTACTCAAGAAAGGCTTGAGAACATTAGGTTACCCTGCGGGAAGCAAGCTACGTTTCTTAACCAACCTACGCGAGTTTCAAGTTTTAGCCTCAACTGGACTGTATTGGCTTCTTCCCCCACTCCTGTTTCGTTATGCAACTTTTCTTCTCGGCGCATCAAGAATAACTTCGGCTATTGAAAAATCGCGTTTAATCGGCAAACTGTTGAGATAGGAAATTGGGTCATCGGCGTTAAAGGGAGTACCATCGAACAACTTGATGGGCTGGCGAGTGTAGCTAATATCTAAACCTAATTCTCGTGCAGCAGTGCTGAATACACGCACTTGACACACTCGTTCAACAATTTCTACCCAATTTCTGGGGAAAGGTGTGTCACCCCAACGCGCTAATTGACTCATGATCCAAATTTGTTCGGTGCGGCTGGGGCGGTTGATAGCAGACTCAGAATAAAACTGGTGATGGGCGTAATCCCGTAAAGGATGGTTTAAGTCACAGGTGAGACTATCTGGATCTTCGAGTTGGATGTACTCTAAATCTGTGCTGACATACTCTCGCCCTGCTAAAATTTGCCGAATCTCTTGGGCATTGTCAGGATTTGCACAATACTGGCAAGCTTCTAACAAAGCTTTAGTCAAGGCAATATGCGTATTTGGATAATTTTCTGCCCAATCTTCCCGCACCCCTAGAACTTTACCGGGGTGTCCCAACCAAACTTCTAAATCGGTAGCGATGGTAAAGCCGACATTTTCCACAGCAGCGCGGTAGTTCCAAGGTTCGCCGACGCAGTAACCATCAATGCTTCCGGTTTTTAGGTCAGCTACCATCTGGGCTGGGGGAATGGTTTTCATGTCCACATCGCTATCGGGGTCAATCCCACCAGCCGCTAGCCAGTAACGCAGCAGCAAGTTGTGCATAGATGCGGCATGGACTACCCCCATTATATGCCGTTGCTCACGGGTGTGAAGCAGGTATCTTTTGAAGTCTGATAAAGTGTGTACACCTTGGTCGTAAAAGTGTTTTGCCAAGGTGATGGCGTTACCGTTGCGAGTCATGGTGAGGGCGGTGACAACTGGTAAGGGTTGATTATTATGTCCTCCCAAACTTAACCACATCGGCATCCCGGAAGGCATTTGAGCAGCATCTAAATAACCACCAGTGATGCCATCTTCTATACCCCGCCAGCTGCTTTCGCGAACCAGGTTAACTTCATCTAAACCATGCTTGGTGAAGAAACCTTTTTCTTTAGCCACTGCTAAGGGGGCGCAAGCAGTAAGGGGTAAAAAACCGATTTCTAGGTTAACTTTTTCCAACCCATGACGGGTAATGTCTGCGGTTTTTCTGGCTCGAATTTTCTTGATACGTTTCTGCTGATTGAGGAAGTAAATCATCTCACTCCGCAAGCTGTAGTAGCTGGGATGTTCTACTACTTCCATCCGCTTACGGGGTCTGGGGATATCTACTTCCAGAATGTCGCCGATTTTAGATTCAGGGCCATTGGTCAGCATGACAATTCTGTCAGACAATAGCACCGCTTCATCTACATCATGAGTCACCATCACAGCGGTAACTTGATTTTCTTCGCAGATTTGCATGAGTTGTTCTTGCAAATTACCGCGTGTGAGTGCATCCAAAGCACCAAAGGGTTCATCTAGCAATAGTAACTTGGGGCGAATTGCTAAGGCGCGGGCGATCGCAACCCGCTGTTTTTGTCCACCAGACAACATTCCCGGCTGTTTGTCAGCATGGGGACGTAAACCCACCATATCAATATGTTTGTCGATAATGGCTTTGCGATCGCCTGCGGGTAAACCTTTCATTACCGAGTCTACAGCCAGAGCAATATTTTCTCTTACCGTCCGCCAAGGTAGTAGCGAATAATTTTGAAACACCACCATCCTGTCTGGCCCTGGTTTGGTGATTTTTTGTCCTTCCAAAGTCACAAGACCTTCACTTGGCAAATCCAAACCTGCAATCATATTTAATAGAGTGGATTTGCCACAACCGGAGTGACCAATTAGAGAAACGAATTCTCCTTTTTTAATCTGGAGGTCAATTCCTTTGAGGGCGATGTATTTACCACCGCCGGTTAATTCAAAAACTTTTTCAATCTGGTCAACAGCAACAAATATAGACATGGCAGCTTAAATGTAAATTGAAATGATGCATTTTTCTTTGTGCCTTTGTGTCTTTGTGGTTTAGAAGAAGATTAACCACAAAGGCACTAAAGTGAGTAACTATTTCTGTTCTGCTGGCAAAATCTTGTTTTGCAGCCAACCCATCATTTTATCTAGCACCAGACCAACAACGCCGATATATATTAGAGCCAAAATCACTTCACTGACGTTGTTGTTTTGATAAGCGTCCCAGATAAAAAAGCCAATTCCGACAATACCGGACATAACGATTTCTGCGGCGATGATTGCCAACCAAGCTAAACCGATCGCAATTCTCAATCCGGTAAAAATGTAGGGTAAAGCTGCTGGAATCAAAATATTCGTGAAATATTCTTTGCGGCTAAGTTGCAGAACTTTGGCGACGTTATTGTAATCTTGGGGAATTTGGGTGACGCCGACAGCAGTGTTAATTAAGATGGGCCAAATCGCTGTAATGAAAATCACGAATAAGGCGGCTGGTTCATTTTGTCGCAAGGCTGCCAAAGAAATCGGTACCCAAGCCAGAGGTGGTACAGTCCGTAGTAACTGAAAAATTGGGTCTAAAGCCTTGGACATTGTTTTATTGACACCGATTAAAATGCCCAAGCCAATACCAACGATCGCCGCTAGGGTATAACTGATCGCAACTCGTTTTAGACTAGCGAGAATTTGCCAAAATAGACCTTTATCTATGCCACCTCTGTCATAAAACGGCCAGAAAATCAGTACCCAAGTTTCTCGGACAACCTGTATTGGGCCAGGTAATGTTGCTCCAGGAGTTAAAGCGAACAGTTGCCAGATGATGAGAAAGATGATGATCGCGATCGTCGGCGGTATGATATTAGGAAATTGCTTTTGCAGACCGGATATAAAGCCGTTACTAAATTTAGGGTTTGCAGGGCGTTTTTGGGCGAGTGTCATTTTGCTATGTTCTCCTCAACTTTTATTTGTCATTTGTCATTTGTCATTTGTCATTTGTCATTTATCATTTGTCATTTGTTTTTCTCACTAACTGCTTACTTTTGAATATTATGCAGACGCGATTTATCGCGTCTCTACTGTTGACTCTTGTACAGACGCGATGAATCGCGTCTCTTGACTAAACACTAACTTTCTTAATTTTCAGACCCTTCAAATATTCTTCTGGCTTTTCTGGATCAAACTTGGTGCCATCAAAAAACTCTTCTACACCACGGGATGTATTGGTAGGAATATCAGCAGCGGCAAGTCCTGCTTCTTTGGCAGCTTCTTTCCAAATATCTTCGCGGTTGACTTTATTGATCAGTTCTTTAGCCTTAGCTGCATTATTGGCAATATAATCTTTTGGCAAAAATCCCCAGCGAACGTTTTCAACTATGAACCATAAATCATGGCTCTTATAGGGATAAGAAACGTTGCCTTTTTCATCTTTCCAGTAAAAAGCTGCCATTGATTTATCATCAATTTTGCGACCATCACCCATGTCATACTTACCTTGAAATGGATCTGCAAGGATGTCGGCTGAAGGAAGATTGAAATAATTTCGTCCAGCCAGAATTTGGGCTGCTTCTTTGCGGTTGGCAAAATTATCTAACCACTGCTGCGCCTCCATAATGCCTTTAAGTAACGCTTTCGTTGCTTTGGGATTTTTGTCAACCCAATCGGCTTTCATCGCAAAGTATTCTTCGGGATGATTCTTCCAAATCTCTGCGGTTAATGCTGCGACGTAACCAATTTTGTCTTGAACCAGCCGATAAGGCCAGGGGTCGCCTGTACTGAAAGCGTCCATTGTTCCGGTTTTCATGTTGGCAACAGTTTGAGCTGCCGGTACTGTGAGCAGCTTGACATCTGCATCTGGATCTATGCCGCCAGCAGCTAACCAGTAGCGAATCCAAAGATCCTGGTTAACGTGGGGGAAGGTGAAGGCGGCGGTAAAGGGTGTTGAGGATTTGAGTTGTGTGAATAAAGACTTAGCGCTAGCAAGTTGTAAACTAATACCTTTGCCTTGGTGCTTACTGGCGATCGCAATTCCATTTCCATGTGTAATTAATTGACACAAAACATACATGGGAATTTTTTGATTGCCTTTGGTAATTAAACCTTCTGTAATTAAATGCGGCATCGGCATCTGCCATTGTCCGCCATCAATACCACCACCAGCAGAACCAATTTCTACGTTGTCTCGTGCTGAACCCCAAGAAGCCTGTTTAGAAAGGTCAACTTTGGTCATGCCATACTTAGCAAAAAAGCCTTTTTCTTTCGCGATAATTAGAGGAGCCGCTTCCACAATGGGAATATATCCCAACTTGACTGTAGTCGTTTCAGGTGTTTGTTCAGGGCTCAGTTGAGCAACAGGCACAACTGCTGACTGTACTTGGGTGCTACCACCAGTCAAGTTTTCAGGGGGATTTCCTAAACAACCTTTAAGGAATACAGCACCCATAGATGCTCCGGCTGTGAAGATAAATTTACGGCGAGATTGATTAAAAAATTCTGTCATAACGTCTCCTTCCAGGTGAAGTTTATTTTTTAAACATGAGAATTTAGACAAAAGAAAACTAATGTCTACTGCATTATTAATGAGGATTTAAAGCTCTAGCTATTTCGCCGACTTCAGCTTTTTGTAATAGAAAAGCTGAGTATGACTAATCTGGTCAATTCTTGGATGAATTGATCTACTTAGTTTTTTATGAATTTAAGTTGTTGCTAAGCTTGTTTAAATTAGTGTACAGGCTTTTAAGATAAAATAGTCCACTCGAAAACCTGAATTGTTAAATAAATATTAGATGGCAGGTATAAGTAAAAGTTTATCTATTTCCATGAGTAGTTAGAAAAATATTAATGAATAGGAAAAAATCTATAGGTATCATAGACTTTTATTTATATCGAGCCTGGCTTTTCAATTTAAATCAAATGAATATTGGTATTTAATGTGTAGACTCAAAATAAATATTGAATAGTAAGTATGAGTAAAAGGTTCTTTATTGAAACAAATATTTAAAATCCTCTTAATAAGCACAAACTCTATCAACAACATAGCTTTTTATCTATGCTTTCAAAAGGACTGAAATTTTAGTAACTCCTTGTGATTACTCAATACGCTTGGATTAAAGATAATTGTTGGGTTTCGTTTGTTATTACCCAAGTCTTTTCAATTTTTCGCTTGGTTTGGTACTTATCTAAGTAGACGTATTAAAAAGACTTTTGAGAGTGACTACACAAAACAGTTCCTCTACGGTGGACGAGAGGGACATACTTTAATTTGGCGTTGCATAATTGCGGGATGATTTATTGGGCTACGCCCCGCTTTGCTAACACGCAGAGGCGCAAAGACACAGAGAGAAGTCTGAGCGGCGGCTTCCGCCGTTGGCGCAGCCCGCCGTAGGCATCAGAACTTCGGGAGAGAATAAAGAGTTTGAGATTTCAATACATCAAATTTCATCCCCTGATTCAGCAACGCCTTTAATTTTAGTTCAACGTAGAGAGAGGTTTATCGAACTCACGTTTACTTAGGGCATGTGTTGTAAATATTGCTCGTAGCCCAGTTGTTCTAGTTTTGTTTGCTTTGCAATTACTGATTCAGACAGGGCTTGGCGATACTGTTGCACTCTTTCTAGTAATTCTGGCTGCTGGGTAGCAAGAATTTGTACAGCTAAAAGACCAGCATTTTTGGCACTACCTATTGCCACTGTTGCCACTGGGATACCCGCAGGCATTTGTACAATTGAGTACAAAGAATCAACACCTTGCAGGTGACGGGTGGATATGGGAACACCAATCACAGGAAGTGGGGTTAAAGATGCTACCATTCCGGGAAGATGAGCCGCGCCACCCGCACCAGCGATAATCACTTTAATACCGCGTTTGTGGGCTTGTTGGGCATATTGCACCATGCGTTCTGGGGTACGATGAGCAGAAACGATCGCGACTTCGTTCTCAATACCAAATTCTTCACAGATGGCGATCGCGTCTTTCATAGTGGGCAAATCGGAATCGCTGCCCATGATAATACCGATAAGAGGAGTCATAAAATTTTAGATTTTGGATTAATCGCCGATTATTGCATCTAAAATCGGGTCAGATTTACTTATTCTCTAGCCAATGTGATGACCGCAACACAAAATCTCAGCGCGACTAACATAGACATTATCAATGCTAGAGTACCTGGTTACAAAGATTTGCAGATGCTCTTAATTAGTCAAGAGGGCATAATTGAGCAAATTTTGCCAATGGGTACAGTTTTCAAACGTGCTTCAGCAAACGCTTTGCAAGTGGTGGACGTTGCTGGCGACTGGATTTCTTTAGGTGGCGTCGATTTGCAGATTAATGGCGCGTTAGGATTGGCATTTCCCGATTTACATCCAGAAAATGCTTATATGCTCCAGAAAATCTCTCAATTTTTGTGGGATGTTGGGGTAGATGGATTTTTACCAACGTTGGTGACAACTTCGGTAGAAAATATTCAGCGATCGCTTGCTGTAATTGCTGATATTATCCCGAATCAACAAGTAGGGGCCAAGATTTTGGGAGTACACCTAGAAGGGCCATTTTTGAATTTCCAAAAGCGCGGCGCACACCCAGCAGAATATCTGTTACCCCTAACAATTGTAGAATTAAAGCGGGTTTTAGGCAATTATGCTCATGTTGTAAAAGTCATCACCCTAGCGCCAGAGTTAGATCCAACTGGTGAAGTCATTCCATATTTGCGTTCTTTGGGAATCACCGTTAGTTTAGGACATTCTCAGGCAACAGCCGCCGAAGCGCAACGTGCATTTGAACTAGGTGCGACGATGGTAACTCACGCTTTCAACGCTATGCCATCATTACATCATCGTGAACCGGGATTATTAGGGGCAGCAATTATCCATCCTCATGTAATGTGTGGTTTTATTGCTGATGGTGAGCACGTTTCGCCCACGATGCTAAAAATCATACTTCGCGCCAGCTGTTACGAAGGACTTTTTCTTGTCAGTGATGCCCTCGCACCTCTGGGATTACCAGATGGGGTATATCCTTGGGATAGTCGGCAAATTGAAGTAAAAAATGGTACGGCACGATTGCCAGATGGTACTTTATCGGGGACTACTTTACCTTTATTAGTGGGAGTGCAGAATTTGGTGAAGTGGGGGATTTGTAATGTAGAAAATGCGTACGCCTTTGGCGTCGGCGAAGCCATCGCACTAGCTACCGATGCACCGAGAAAAGCGATCGCTTTACCAGGAATTACCGCAAATCAATCCGCCAATTTATTGCGCTGGCATTGGGATGAAGTAACAAAAGAACTAACTTGGCAGCGATTATCTGGCTAGATTGCACCTAAATTATTAAGACACTTGCAACTAGCAGTTTATGATTAATTACGAATTCCGCGCAGTATTACTAGCCTGTAACTTGGGATAAGCAATACGTTTATGATGGAATTGCTGCCAAACTTCTACAAAGATTTGGGCGATTTGTGACATTTCTTTGCGTGTTATCCCAGAATCTACCATTTGATCATCTTGCCATCTAGCACGCAAAATATTATTAAGCATTGTCAAAGCTTGTTCTGGCGAGGCGTCCTTGAGCGATCGCAGCGCCGCCTCACAGGAGTCTGCCAACATCACAATTCCTGTTTCCCGTGACTGGGGAATTGGGCCATCGTAGCGAAAATCTGCTTCGTCTACTGTTAGGCTGGGGTCTTCCTGCGCCATTTGCTGAGCTTGATGATAGAAATAAGCAATCAGCATCGTGCCTTGATGCTCTGGTATAAAAGCTTGAATTGCTGTGGGCAAAAGGTGTTTACGTGCCATTACTAACCCTTCACTGACGTGCTTTTTAATAATTTCTGCACTCTTCCAGGGGTCATTAATTTCTGTATCGTGTTTATTTGGCCCCCCCATTTGATTTTCAATAAAAGCCAGAGGGTCATGCATTTTGCCGATATCGTGATAAAGTGTTCCAGCCCTTACCAACTCGACATTGCATCCTAATTTTTTAGCAGCGGCTTCAGCCAGGGTAGAGACAAACAGGGTATGCTGAAAAGTCCCAGGAATTTCAGTAGCAAGTCGTTTTAGCAAAGGGCGGTTGGGGTTCGCCAATTCTGCCAAACGGATGGGAGTAACTAAATCAAAAAGTTTTTCTAGATAAGGACTCAAGCCCAAAGCTACAACACTCCAGGCTAAGCCAGATAAAGCAAATAACGCGGCTTCTCGAAGTACGATATACCATGTTGAACCAAATGCTTCACCGATGAAAAGCTTAATAATTAGGTAAATACCGCCTTGAGTTAAAGCAATGGCAATACCTAATAATGCCAGTTCTTCACGCGATCGCAGTCGTTGCGCCAAGGAACTCCCCAATATTCCACCCGCAGCACCAGCTAAAAGCGAAATTTTACTGATATCTAAACTAATTCCTAGTAACAGCAACAGCAGTCCTACAACTGTTACTCCTAAAGTGGGGCCGTAGAAGCTACCTAACAATAAACCAATGGCGCTCCAAGAGGTGTACGGTATACCCATCGTTACTAATCCTGGCGTACTCACGGTAAGCAGCAATACCAACAGGCGATCGCGTTGTCGTAATTGGTTTTTAATATGGCGTTCTACAAAGACAAAAATGCCCACTGCAACCGCAACAACACCTCCTAACTTCGTCAACTCCGGCCAGTTAACTTCCCGACGAATCAGGCGATAATGCTCCAGCACCTCAAAGTCCCAGGCATTAATCTGCTCTCCCTTGCTGACAATTATCTCACCATACTGCACCTCCACCATCGCAGGTGTTACCCCATCAACTGCCTTTTGAGCTTGTTGTCTGGTTTGTTGTTCATCGTTCTTTAGATTTGGCTGGAGTACGGACAACAACAGTCTGCTTGCTAAAGATTCAGCCTCTTTCGGTACAAACGCCTGCACTTGCAGATTTACTGCATCTTGTAAAATATTTTTTGGCAGTCCCGATGGAATGCCCTGAGTGAGAATCCGCTCGGCACTCTGATGAATTCCTGTTTGTGTTTTTAGCCACTCCTCATCTGACAAGTCTAAAAGAACAGTTTCCTCGTATACTGCTTCTGGGTTAAGTGTCTCCAACTGTAAAAGTTTAGCAGTGGCTTGGGTATATGCTTGACGTGCTTGGGATATGTGGGCAATCAGTGAGGACAAGTTTTTTTCAGAAGTTGTGACGCGGTAAGCTGCTAGTTCGGCCACTGCTTGAGTAAAGTTGATGTTTTTATAAAAATCAATGGGTTTTGCACCCTCTGGAGGTAGCCCTGTAGGTGCATTCCACCAAGCACCAGTCTGCTTAGCAGCAGAAGGTTTCCTAGGTATAGAAGTTTGTTGTGCTGCGACTTTCTTTTGATTATTTTTAGTATTTTCTAAAGCTGCTTGCAGTGCTTGCCATTCTGGTTCAGGACAAGAGCGCAGGTAACGCTGGATAGAGATGGGCAAAACAGAAGTGTCAAAAAAAGGAAATGAGCCAGCAAGAGCACGAATTTCATCGCCATTATCTAAAAGTTGTTGTAGATATTGGTCGATTTGTTCATTCATTCGCACATCAACCATCAACACTGAGATGGAACTTTTACTGACGGCTTTGCGCTGAGCTTCTGTTTTTTTCTTATCTTCGATACTAGCCGTGTAGGGTGCTCTAATCGTCTGTGGTGCAGGAGTTCCTACTTTGAGTTGTGGCTGGTTGTAGAATTTATGCCCAATTATGCCTGTTAAAGTTACTATTGCGATCGCCAAAATTACAGAGGAACGCTGTTTATGCACCCAACTTAAAAAGATTGTATGAGTGCCTCTGTTAGTTTTGACCGATGCCATTGACCTTAAGGCTATTCCTCGTTTTCGGTGTCCGCCTTTGTCATTGGTTTTTGATAAATATAGGCGTACATTCCTGAAAATAGTCTTGTGAAGTTCCTCTTTATAGCTTTGGCCGTCAGGACTTGTGTTTTTTCCAAACAACTTTACCTTCCGACGTAGTGCTTTGTATTGTCGCCGCCAGTAAGTCAATTGCTGGGTCAAGAACTGCAAAAATTGCTGCGTTTTCATTACCTCTACCTGCAGTTGCTGACTTTGATAGCTCAAAATAAGACAATCCGAAGAAAAGTCCGATCTGCGGCTTCCGCTATCGCAACTTCGGTGGTAGGAACTGGTTGAAGCCGATTTGCCACAATAGCTACCTGCACACTAAGGTTGAGGTTTTGCTAAGTAACTGTGGTATATAAAAGTACTAAATTCTTTAGTTACTGATTTCATTGGTGGTGTTTAGCATTTCACAACCGCACTGTTGTTTAGTGAGAGTAGGATTAACGCGACCGGATGACGCGAGGAGCTGCGTAGACGGACGGAGTAACTTCCAAAAATGTTGCACATCCGTCCTCTTTTGACTCGCTGGGCTTTAAAGTGAAATTATACATTCCTGACCACACAGCCAAAAGCGCATCAGCTAATTCTAGCATTTGAGAAAAGTTAGCCAATCCCCATGCTGTCAAATTTGTTTGTGAGAGCAAGACTCGCCAATTTACAGGAATACCAGCTGTACTGTTATATGCTCCAGATAAAGCTCCAGTAATTACACCTGTAGCCTGTAGTTTTAAACGTGTAGTGTCTTGCATCTTAAAATCGCTATTGTGGGTAGCTCGCAAAACTGCAAGGCGAAAGTCTTCCAATGTACTAAGAAAGCAGTAAAATGCCATAGCAATCGTGTTATTCAGCTTTTCTTCCCTACTCAATTCGGCTTGTGCTCTTTCTAATCCAGCTTTTTGCTCTAACAAAGTATGAACTTTTGATAATTGTTGTGGTACTGATGTCGGCGTTTCTCCAAGAAAAGAAATAGTTTGTGGAATCAGAGTTTGTGGGTCAAGTTTTTCATTGAGGGATTGAGCAATCGCATATCCTACTGCTAATGTTCCATCTCGGAGCACTGGGTCATCCTCCCAGATTTGTAGCACACGCAGCAAATTTTGTCGTAGTTTAATTGTATTGTCGTGAAAAAAAAGTGCCACTGGTAGTGTGGCAAGAATTACTTTTATTGAGACGATATCACTTGCGTCTGAATGAGGAGATTCTAATTGTTGACGCGCTATCCAGTCATTTACATCTAATCTGCCGAGCGTTATTAAACTTTCAGTACCCACGACTGCCATTTTGCCGAAATGCAGGCTCTCAGACTTTGTTTCACGAGCAGAGACTAAGCTTTCCCCTAGTAATGCTCCCAATAAAGTGCCTCTAAATCGACTCATAACAGAGTAGCGCATAAAATTATTTAAGGATGGCAGTTTGAAACGTTTAATACTTTATCCTACCGCACCCTCACTTTGTGTAATTCGTAATGGCTATGTTCCACTGCGCTCTAAGTGGATCTAATGTCGTTGGCGCAACCTTTGTCTACGACACCAAGGCGAATTTAGAGCAGCTTTTGGTAGAGAAGACAAGGCTTTACACAATTTTTGATTGTGAATATGTAGTTGATTTCCGCCATACTACATTAGTGACTTAATCCCCAGGAAGCCTCTAATTTTCAATAACGCCTTCTTTACACCTTATCCTTTCTTAAAATATGCACTAAGGCTTGTAAGCCTAACAAATAACTCTGAACGCCAAAACCACTTATTTGCCCGATGGCTACTGGAGCAATATACGAATGATGGCGAAAATCTTCACGACGGTAAATGTTACTTAGATGTACTTCTACTGTGGGCAGGTTAACAGCTGCGATCGCATCCCGCAAGGCTACACTTGTATGGGTGTAAGCTCCTGCATTAATTAAAATTCCTTGATATTGTCCTAATGCTTCATGAATATTATCTACTAAAACCCCTTCATGATTTGATTGCATTGAAAAAACTTTCACCTGTGACTTTAGTGCTTCTTCCTCTAACAGGCGATTAATTTCAGGCAGAGTCAAAGAGCCATAAATACCTGGTTCTCTTTGTCCTAACAAATTGAGGTTTGGCCCATGCAGTACTAAAATACTTAAGGGTTGCAATGTCGAATTTAGCACGCTTCTGCTCTTATCGACGGCGCGATCGCTCATTTACAGGAATCGGAATCAGTTCCGGTTCCGGCTCAGCCTCCGGCCCTAGTAAGGCCTCAATTAGCTTACGTGCTAATTCTTTAAGCTTTTCCAGTACCTTTTCTATATAATCCATTGAACTGATTGCTCCTGAGATACTACCTCAATTTTTGATTAACAGGTACGTAGCAACTGGCGTATTTCCGCACCTCTGGCTTCCAACCGGGCTGACACACTCTCCCGCGTTTGGGACATTAGCCACTTCTAAAATTTGGTGTTGTCTTCTACCTTAATTCTTAGAGTATCACATTAGCAACCTGTCGGACTACACCCACTAAGGAAGGGTATTTTGAATCAGTAATCAATCGTTATAAGTCATTAGTCATAAGTCATTAGTTAAAAAAACTTACTGACCATAAACTCTATTTTCTTGCTTCTGACTCTTAAACGCAGTTGTTTCACTAAGGGAAACCCCAAATACTCTCTATGAGATGCTCGCTTGCTTAAGCGTAGGATACGCGGACATGGCACGGCGCTATTGCCCTACAGCCTAGGACATCCTCCTACAGCGGACGTCTTCTGGGAGAAGACCGCATTGGCTCCTCCTATTTCCTGACTCCTAACTTTAACTAACCTTCTGCATCATTCTTTTTTGCAGCAGTTTTTTTCGCAGTGGTTGACGCTTTAGTAGTTGATTTAGATCGAGAACTTGTTGATTTACTCGTTTTACGAGTTGATTTTGCTGTCGATGCTTTGTCTGCCAGCAATTTCAGTGCTTCAGGCAGTGATATACCTTCCACTGATTGACCTTCTGGGATACTCACATTAGTTTTGCCATGTTTAATGTAAGGGCCGTAGGGGCCATCGTAGATGTTGATTTGTTCGCCATCTTCTGGGTGTGTACCCAATTCACGTAATGCTGCCTTAGACTTGCTGTTGGTGGAGTTACGTCCTTTCTTCGGTTCAGACAATAATTCCAGCGCACGTTCTAGAGAGATTGTCAATACGTTGTCAGTAGCTTTAAGGGAACGGTAATCTTTGCCATCCTTACCCTGGTCATGAACGACATAAGGCCCAAAGCGTCCCAAACTTGCTTGGATTTTGCCACCAGTAACAGGATGAACTCCCAATGTTCGCGGTAGTGCCAAAAGACCAACAGCCATGTCCAGAGTCACAGTTTCCGGGGTAACGCCTTTGGGTAGGGAAGCTTGTTTAGGCTTGGGGTTTTCGTCAGACTTGTCACCCAACTGGACGTAAGGGCCGTAAGCGCCAATTTTCACATAAATTGGTTCGCCAGTTTCAGGATGGCGACCGAGTTGGTCAGGGCCAGTAGTTTTTTGCCGCAGCAGTACTTCTACCTGTTTAGGGTCGAGATCAGCTGGTGTTAAATCTTTGGGAATGGAGGCGGTGATCACAGTGTCACCATTTCCAACTTCGATGTACGGCCCATATTTACCAATGCGGACTTTGGCATCTAAATTTTCTAGTTCTACAGTCCTAGCTTTAGTGGCATCAATCTGGTTTTCCTGTTCTCTAACCAGGGTTTCCAGACCTTTGTCTCCTAAATAGAATTCCCGCAAATAAGGTAGCCAGGCAGCTTCACCTTCGGCAATATCGTCCAAGGTTTGCTCCATCTTAGAGGTAAAGCTGGGATCGACGATATCCGGGAAATGTTTTTCTAGCAAGTCGGTGACAGCAAAGGCAGTGAAGGTGGGAATAAGCGCATTACTCACTAGTTGCGTATAACCCTTGTCGATGATGGTGCCAATGATACTGGCATACGTACTGGGACGACCAATGCCTTCACTTTCTAAAGTTTTCACCAAGGTAGCTTCGGTGTACCTAGCTGGCGGTTGAGTTTCGTGCCCAACTGCTTCTAATTCTGTACAATTTGGATGATCTCCTACCTTGAGTTTAGGTAAGATAATCTCTTGGTCTTCCAATGCTGCTTCGGGATCATCTGAACCTTCGACGTAGGCGCGTAAGTATCCTGGAAAGTCGATGCGCTTGCCAGAGGAACGGAATCCGGCATCTTCAACTTGCAACTGTACGCTAATTTGGGTTTGGCGAGAATCAGCCATTTGGCAAGCAACGGTACGCTTCCAAATTAAATCGTAGACAGCTAGTTCCCTACCACCTAAACCAGTTTCTTGGGGGGTGCGGAAGGTGCTACCTGCTGGACGAATTGCTTCGTGTGCTTCTTGTGCGCCTTTAGATTTGGTGGTGTATTGCCGAGGTTGGGGACTAAGATACTGTTGTCCGTAAAGTTTTTCTACACAGCTACGAGCAGCAGCGATCGCCTGATCCGACAAATGCACTGAATCTGTCCGCATATAGGTAATATACCCTTGCTCGTACAAGTTTTGAGCAATCCGCATCGTGTCCCGTGCTGATAAACGCAGTTTCCGGTTAGATTCTTGTTGCAGCGTCGAGGTAGTAAACGGTGGCGCGGGTTTTCGCGTTACTGGGCGTTCTTCGATGTCAGTGACGTTCCAAGTTTTTCCAGTCAGGCGTTCCTTAAGGGCTACTGCTTGGTCTTCGTTGAGCAATATAACATTGCGACCTGCGGCAATTTGTCCGGTGGCAGCATCGAAATCGCTGCCATTAGCTATTTTGGTTCCTCCTAGTGTTATCAACTGAGAGCTAAAAGGAGCTTTTTCTTGTACCAAGCTAGCTTTCAAATCCCAGTATGTACCTTCATGGAAAGCACGGCGTTGGCGTTCTTTGATGACTAAAAGTCGTACAGCTACGGATTGCACCCGTCCAGCAGATAATCCCCAGGCAATTTTTTTCCATAACAGAGGAGACAAAGTATAACCCACAAGCCGATCTAAAATCCGCCGTGTTTCTTGGGCACGAACCAACTGTTCATCGACATTACGACAGTTTTTCAGAGCTTTTTTGATAGCATCTTGAGTAATTTCGTGAAACACCATCCGCTTTGTTGGAACTTTCGGCTTCAGCAATTGGTACAAATGCCAACTAATGCTTTCACCTTCCCGGTCTTCGTCTGTTGCCAGGATTAGTTCATCTACATCTTTGAGGGCTTCTTTGAGCTGGGTGACAACTTTCTTTTTGTCTTTCGGGACAACATATACCGGTTCAAAGTCGGCGTCCACATTCACCCCAAGCTGTGCCCATGCTTCCCCTTTGACGTTGGCGGGAATTTCACTAGCCGATTGGGGTAGGTCACGCACATGACCCATAGACGCTTCTACCCGATAGTCTTTTGGCAGGTAGTTGCGAATGGTACGAGCTTTGGTTGGAGATTCGACGATGACGAGAGTTGACATGGAAATTTCAAAAAAAAGAATAGCTGCTAAGCTAAACAGTCAAATTGAGGTAATTTCGGCGAATTGTCAAGATAAAACGTCACGCTTAGGGCTGTGATTTAATACTCACACAAACTGCCTGTTAGAGTGAAAATCCCCTAAACTTCGGGCGTAGTCTTTCCCAGAGGATAGGGTAGAGGAACGTTAGATGTGATCCAGCTACTTCAATCTTTAACTTATCTAGCGCAGAATTGGCGACTACAGTTTTCAAAATACCCCTGAAGTGTAATACGAGAATACCCTTTTGTGACTGAAGGGAGGGGGTAAGAGGAGGAGGAAATAAGGAGATGGGAGGACAAGAGTAGTTGTTCACTTACCTCCCCCGCTCCTCTATTCCCCTACTTTTACAGATGTTGTGACAAAATTAAACCAAACTTGAGGGCAAAAGCGAAGTGGGGTTTGTACTCATCTCAGGGAAACAAAACTATGCAAGCAATTTGTCAAGGTGATGTCATCTTACTACCTGTCCAACAAGGGGAAGAACAAAAGATACCTCACTTAACTTTTAGACAAGGGAACTTTATGGGGCATAAGCATTGTATTACTGAGGGAAAGGCAGAAATATAGGAAAAAGATAGCACAGTCTATTTGCGTGTGTTTTCAGAAACGGCATTGCTCTCTCACCTGGAGCATAACGCTATGTCTATTCCCTAAGGTCATTAGATGACGAAAATTCAGCGGGAATGTAAGCCTGAAAATTACCAGTATGTCACTGATTAACAAGCTAATGCTTGAGGAAGAGGCTTTGATTTCAGCTTATCGAGAGAAGTGGCGTAATAATATTGCCTTTTCTACTGAGCGGATTGATAGAGGCAAAGTAGCAAAAGCAGTAAAAGCTGGGTATACAGCAATTCGTAAACAATAGCCTGAAATTATTTTTTGTAATTTTTATATTTAGGTTTTAAATTGCTCTTACAACCAAATAACATGGTAAGCTTTGCAGTCGATATTATAATTTTTGCGCCACCAGATACTAAATCACCGTATGAAGAGTTTTGCTGGATAAATTCAAGAAGAGATCCAGAGGAATTTACTATGCAAAGCTGATTTTTTAATTGGACAATCAGCTAAAAGAAATAGTCAATATAGATAAAACTGATGCATTCTACCATACCCCAGAACAAATGGAGGGATTTGGACTTGGCCAGATATAAAGTTATGGTAGGATAATTTTGGAGAAGTTAACGGCGATACGGATCTTGTTTTTAGTAATAATTGCAAGCGGCTCTCCGGCTAAACATCTCTGCATCAATGGATTCTGGAGAGTTTCATGTCTATTTACGTAGGGAACCTATCCTACACCGTCACGCAAGACGACCTCACTAAGGTATTTTCTGATTACGGCACTGTGAAGCGAGTTCAATTACCCACTGATAGGGAAACTGGTCGCGCACGGGGTTTTGGTTTCGTAGAAATGGAATCAACAGCCGCAGAAGATGCTGCCATTGAGGCTTTGGACGGCGCCGAATGGATGGGGCGTGTGATGAAAGTTAATAAAGCTAGACCGCGAGAAGAGAAAAGTACTCGTGGTGGTGGTGGATACTCGCGACGTTATTAAGTCTTGAGGTCATTTAGCAAGGCAAACGTAGCTTATGCATTTGCCCAGCGCAAAATCTTAAAGTCCGCAGTTTAATAGATAATTAATCTGTATAGTTTGTATATGAGCAGTTCAGTAGATAGCTGAACTGCTTATTTGTGTGAAAATTAATGTTTGATAAAGAATTTGATTAACGAAAAGAAGCTGTTATTTACTTTAAATGTAAATTGTCAATTTCAACTTCAACATAATTTAATCCGATAGTGAAGATAAAAGAGATAATATCAAGGTCTGATCATATGCTCCACCATGCCATCAGCCGCTTTTATCTGAGCACACTTCTACACACAAATAGAAAAGTAAATGTAACTTTGGTGAAGAACAATAGATAGAATAAACAAAGTTAGCCTTAATGTCTAATCGCCAAAACCTATATATCTCATGGATTTTGCTAATCTTGCATCCCAGTTAAATGCTGGAACGATTTTGCCAGAGGGGATTGTAATTATCACCCTCTTGGGGGTTTTGATTGTTGATTTGATTTTGGGGCGTACATCCTCACGCTGGATTGGATATCTAGCGATCGCAGGTTTACTTACTTCGATTGTCGCCCTGTATTTTCAATGGGATGCTGCCAATCCCATCTCTTTTAGCGGTGGCTTTAATGGTGACGACCTCAGTATCGTCTTTCGCGGTGTCATTGCTTTGTCTGCCGCTGTGACTATATTGATGTCAATTCGCTACGTAGAGCAAAGTGGCACCGCCTTAGCAGAATTCATTGCTATTTTGCTGAGTGCTACCCTAGGAGGCATGTTTCTATCCGGGGCTAGTGAGTTGGTAATGATTTTCATCTCTCTAGAAACCCTAAGTATCTCCTCTTACTTACTGACAGGTTATACCAAGCGTGACCCCCGCTCCAATGAAGCGGCACTGAAATACTTGTTAATTGGAGCTTCTAGTACAGCAGTATTTTTGTACGGCGTATCACTGTTGTACGGCTTATCGGGTGGAGAAACTGAACTGAGTGCGATCGCTAACGGCATTGCCACAGCTAACCTTGGCCAATCTCTAGGTTTAGTTATTGCCCTTGTTTTTGTAATTGCAGGTATTGGCTTCAAAATCTCGGCTGCACCTTTCCACCAATGGACACCAGACGTTTACGAAGGCGCTCCCACCCCGGTGATTGCCTTTTTATCTGTTGGCTCCAAAGCAGCTGGGTTTGCCCTAGCCATCCGCTTGCTGACAACAGCCTTCCCCCTTGTCGCAGACGAGTGGAGGTTTGTCTTCACTGCTCTGGCTGTTCTTAGTATGATCTTGGGTAACGTAGTCGCCCTCGCCCAAACCAGCATGAAACGGATGCTAGCTTATTCATCCATTGCCCAAGCTGGGTTTGTGATGATCGGCTTGATTGCTGGCACACAGGCAGGGTATGCCAGTATGATATTTTACCTACTGGTTTATCTGTTTATGAACTTGTGCGGCTTTACCTGCATAATCTTATTCTCCCTACGAACAGGAACCGACCAGATTGCCGAATACTCAGGCTTGTATCAAAAAGATCCACTTCTAACATTAGGATTGAGTATCTCCCTACTTTCATTGGGTGGTATTCCACCACTAGCTGGGTTTTTCGGTAAGATTTACTTGTTCTGGGCTGGTTGGCAGGCAGGTCTGTACGGGTTAGTTTTACTAGGCTTGGTTACTAGTGTTGTCTCCATCTACTACTACATTCGCGTAGTTAAGATGATGGTAGTCAAAGAACCACAAGAAATGTCCGACGTAGTGAAGAATTATCCAGAAGTGCGTTGGAATTTGCCTGGGTTAAGACCTTTACAGGTCGGGTTAGTGATAACCTTAATTGCTACTTCCATAGCAGGGATTTTGTCAAATCCGCTGTTTACATTGGCTAACAATTCTGTCTCCCATACCCCAATCTTACAAGCATCAATTGTTGATACAACTCAGGTAAGTACAGTTTCTATTAAGCAACCAGAAGAGTTGTAGATTGTACTTTTGTTGATGGCTAATAGTTAATCGTTAGTTAACATTAACTATTAGCCATCTTTAAAAGTTAGTTAAATAACAGTTATCTACTCTTAAAGAATAGATTTATAGCTCTATTGTGCAAAATTTAAACTGTAAACAAACTAGTATTAAAATTACTTTTTATCTGTTAAAATATTAATTCACTTTCAGTAGGCTTAGCTAACAGGAATCTTAATTAAAAATTCTGCACCTTTTCCAGGAGTTGAGTAGTAACTAATTTCGCCACCATGTTTTTCAACTATAATCTGATAGCTAACAGATAATCCTAGTCCAGTACCTTTACCTACAGATTTAGTGGTGAAAAAAGGGTCAAATAATTTTGATTTTATTTCTTCATTTATTCCCACTCCATTATCAGCAATGGTAATAGTTATCCATTTCTCATCAACTATCTTAGTGTGAATTTGAATTTGAGGATGATATGTTGTTAATTTTTGCTTACTGATTATTGTCGCTGATTCTTCAAGTGCATCGATCGCATTAGCAATAATATTCATGAATACCTGATTGAGTTGACAAGGATAGCAAGTTACATTAGGCAGCTGACCGTATTTTTTAATAATTGTAATTGGATACTCATGTATAGCTTGTAAGCGGTGCTCCAGAATCATTAAAGTACTGTCAATTCCTTCGTGGATATTGACTGATTTAAGTGCTGCTTCATCAAGTCTAGAAAAATTTCGTAGCGATTTAACAACTTCTTGAATGCGCTCTGTTCCTACTCGCATCGACTGGAAAAGTTTATTTATATCTTTAATTAGAAAATCCAAATCTATTAGTTCTATTTGCCTTTGTATTTCTATAGGATTATTTGGGTATATCTGTTGATACATCTGTACCAAACTCATTAAATCTTCAATGTATTTTTGCGCGTGGTGAAGATTGGCGTAAATAAAGTTTACAGGGTTATTAATTTCGTGGGCGACACCAGCAACCATTTGACCCAAACCAGACATTTTCTCGGCTTGAATTAGTTGAGATTGGGTAAGTTTTAGTTCATTTAGTGTTTCTTGTAAAGCAGTTGTTCGCTTATCAACACGAATTTCTAAGTTTTGATTCGCTTTCCAGAGTGCTTCCTCTGCCTGTTTGCGTTTCTGGACTTCTTTTGCTAGTTCGTCTATTTTTTTGTTAAGCAAGACAAAATTATTGTTGGCTATAATCCTATTTTCTAAGCGTAGGAGAATTATAGCTGAAGACTCAGTAGACCAGGGTTGAATAACCGCTCCTTGACTACGACATACTAACGTTTGCCCATCATTCTTACATAAAGTCAAGCAACCCAAAACCATTGCTCTACTAGTTGAACAAGCTTGCAAGTACTTTAAAATCTCGTCAGAAGACTCAGTTACAAGCTCAACAAGCATTCTATCCCGTAATTCTTGACGGCGTAACCCCAGCATATCTGCTACTGGTTGATTGGTAGCCAGCAGATGACCCTCACTGCTCACCAGGAGTAGAGGTTCTGGTAAAACTCTAGCAAGTTCAAGAAATTGTTCGGGAGTCATGTGGCTTTTAATTTCAGAGTTGGACTATAACTTTACACAGCTAGCTGCACTAAGCTCATAACCTTTGGTTGGCTGAGTGCTGAAGAGTCTACACCGCTTCTAGTCCCCTAAAGTATTCTCGACCTTCTGCATCTTCCGACTCAACTGTAGGTTTTAGGTAAATCACAACTCTACATCCAGGAGCACCCTCTGCTATGGTTTCTTGGAGTTCGACTTTGGCATATCCCAGATTATTAGCCGCTATAGTCCCAAAAACGTTTGAAGTCATCATACACATAGCAGGACGATCAAGTACTTTCTCAGCAAATGGGCAGACGCGATTACCAAACACAATCTTTTCATCATTCTGTTCGATAACATAAAAGTCGCCTTGAATTCGTCGTTTTAAATCAACTAAGACATCAGCAACTTGTTGACGGGAAAGATGTGAAACTACCAAGGCAGACTTATAATCTTGGTTTAGTTGCCTACCCATCCTTTCACCAACTACGCTAATAAATCCAGAGGCTTCTTCTAGACCAACTACGTCTTGCAAAGTCCCAGATAATTCTCGAATTAATGTACGCAAGAATACATCACGTTCTAAAGGGACATTAAGAGTGTCTATTGAGTGCTTAAGCGAGTTATTCATAAATAAGTTTTAAAAATGCAGTTTTTGAACTACAGTTTTAGAATTCCCTAAAATTGCTTCCAAGTAACTGCTTCATGTCTAACTAATATTAATTTTTCTGTAGAATTTAGTGTGTGCTGCCATACTTAACGAATTGGAAGAGTAATTACAAACTCTGAGCCTTGTCCAGATGCGGAATTTACTTCCAGAGTTCCTCCATGTTTCTCAACAATAATTTGACGAGCAATTGATAGCCCTAATCCCGTACCTTGACCTACTGGCTTGGTGGTGAATAAATGGTCAAATATTTTTTGCTGAACATCAGTTGACATCCCCACCCCATTGTCTTTAATTCGGATTAAGACATAATTTTTGTCTTTAGTGAGAATAGTTTGAATCAAAAGTTGATTAGGATTTGCCTCGATTTCAATATAGTTGCGTCCTAAATTAGACTCTTCTAAAGCATCTATAGCGTTAGCTAACAAATTCATAAATACTTGATTTAGTTGTCCGCTGAAGCATTTGACTTGTGGCAGATTATCGTAATCTTTAATTATTTGAATGTCGGGACGATCCTCAGATGCTTTTAAGCGGTGCTTGAGAATCATAATTGTACTGTCTATGCCATCATGAATATTGCAGGAAACTTTGCGATCGCTATCTGCTCTAGAAAATGTTCGGAGACTGGTGCTAATGTTGCGAATACGCTGAACGCCCTCTTTCATAGAAGAAATTAAGTTAGGTAAATCGGAACATAAATACTTCAGGTCTATGGCTGTAATTTCCTCTTGAATTTCTGCAACAGGTTCAGGATAGTGCTGTTGATAGAGATCAATGAGGTTAATCATATCTTGGAAATATGCTGAAGCGTGACCAAGATTACCATGAATAAAACTAACTGGATTATTAATTTCATGAGCAACTCCTGCCACTAATTGACCAAGAGCAGACATTTTTTCTTTTTGTACAAGCTGTAGTTGAGATTCTTGTAAATCTTGTAATGCCTTAGAAAGTGCTGCTGTTCTGTCTTCTACTCGTTTTTCTAAAGTTTTTGTGAGGTTTCGTAATTGAAGATGGGTTTTTATTCTAGCTAGTAATTCCTTCTCATGAAATGGTTTTGTGATGTAATCAACTGCTCCAATACTTAGACCCTCTACTTTACTATCTGTATCAGAATTGGCAGTCATAAAAATTACGGGAATATCACAAGTTTCTGGATTTTTCTTTAACTTTTTGCAAGTTTCAAATCCATCCATTCTCGGCATCATCACATCTAATAAAATTAAATCAGGTAGTCTATACTGAACTTGCTTGAGTGCTATTTCTCCATCAGATGCTATAGTAACTTCAAAGCCAGCATCACTCAATACTGCAAAAACAAATTCTAGATTTGTTGCTGTATCGTCCACTACTAAAATTAAACTATCTTCTGGAATATTGGACATTTCTATTGCTTGTTTAAAATTTATGTACGTTTATAATTAATATTGAGAATTTTTTGGAATTATATTAATTTGAACATCGTTATTTACAGTTACATTACTATATGGCTATGAGATGTAGTAATTTCAGTTTAATTTCCGTCTTTTTGCAGGTAATTACTCAAGCAACTGACCAATAAATCTCTTGAATTAGAACAAAGACACATATTTTTGAATATTATCAAATTTGATTAATTCTATTTCCTATTGCTGATTCACTATCCACCCAGCGATCGCAGCTAGATTGCAATCTGTTATCTATAGTAAAATGTCTAGTCCTTAGATTTTAAGGTGCATGTTCTTTTGCGTTCCGGCTTTGATGCTATCGGGTTAACTTTTGCAACTTTGTAGGCTGAGGTACAGTCATAAACTTTGAAAACAAGAGTTCGGAATTGCATGACAATTTTCGGATTTTATAACTCTATAGTTCCCAGAAAATCTTGCAACAGCAACAACTTCAGACTAAAAGTTTCTAAAAACCGATATATTAAAGCGTAAATTAAGCCATAATCAGATTCCCGACTTCATAAAGAAGTCGGGAATCGAAGTCGGGAATCTGATTGTTCACGTACACAAAAGTACGGAATCTAACATTATCTAGTTTTTAATACTCATCGCTATGTATTTTTAACTCCTCCGAAGATACACTGTCACGATTATTTAATTTTTATCCATAAAGTTATTATGAAGTTCTTAAGAAAATATTCTGTAATTTTGCGTATAATCAAAAAGTATCTGCTGAACCTCTCAGGTTAAGGTTTTCTTTCCTTAACGCGTCTTGCGTAGGCAAGAATTATCAACTGGGTGAAAGCGAAACACGAACTAATCTTAAGTGAGCGCTATTCCATCGCTCGCGGGATGCTTCATCTGTTCTATGAAGAAAAACGATGAATCGCAATATAATCTTCTGGAGAAGAGATGTATCTGACACATTCATTCATCAGTGATGAAAAGAAGCAAAGCTCTCAGCAGCCTTTGATTTTGGCAGTGGAAGATCATGACGATAGTCTACTGCTGATTAGTTATGCCCTTGAGTCACTTGGCTGTAGATTCATTTGTCAAGCAGACAGTTTAGCGACTGTACTGGTGGCTAAAGAGTATCAGCCAGACTTGATCTTGTTGGATATTTTGTTACCAAGTCACAGTGGTATCGATGTTGTGCGTCATCTCAAGGAAGAACCCTTAACTTGTAAAATTCCAGTCATCGCAGTTACAGCTTTAGCTAGCAAGGTAGATCGAGAGCGTATTCTCAAGGCAGGTTTCAATGACTACATCAGCAAACCATATATGCTCGAAGACTTAGAAGCAATGATTCGCCGTGTGCTTTGCGGAAAATTTGATTTTCACTCTGCTTTTGAGCTTTGTCAGGATTAATAGATCCAACAAAGATAATACTTGTGCAGAATAAGAACTTAAGTGTGTTTAGGTATTTGCACAGTGAATAAACTACCTTTACCAAGTTCAGAAGTAACTTCGATTATTCCATCATGCGCTTCTACAATTCGGCGCGAAAGATGCAGTCCTAAGCCACTACCTGAGCGTTTATTTCTGCCTTGGCGAAATCGCTCGAAAACTGTTGCTTGGTCTTCGGGCGCAATTCCATATCCGGTATCTTCTACCTCAATTTTTACCAAATCTGGTTTCCCAGGAGTAGCTGATTCAGAAATGCGGATTGTTATGCCTCCTGTATCTGTAAATTTGATGGCATTTGCGATTAAGTTGTTTAGAACCCGCCGCAGTTCTAAGCGATCGCCCATGACTACACCAGCATTTTTACCTAGTGGCTCTAACTCACGAGTTTCTATTTTTAGAGTTAAACCTTTTTCACTAGTTAAAGGACTTAGTTCACTAACAACTTCTTGAGCGATTTCTCGGAGATTGCAACTCTCGTAATTTAATGTTTTTTTGCCTGCCTCGAAGCGATAGACTTCTAGCAAGGTGTTTACCATTTGCATTAAGTTCTGATTACTGCGAATCATGACTGCGATCGCCTGTTTCATTTCTGGCGAAATTTTGCAGAAGGTTTCCAACTCAAACAAGTTCAACATGCGATCAGCCGCTACTAAAGGAGTTCGCAAATCGTGAGTTAGACGGGAAACAAAGTCCTCCCGCTGGCGTGCCATCTTTCGTTGTTCGTCAAGACTATGTTTGAGGCGTAGTAGCGATCGCACTCTTGCCAGTAGTTCATCAGTATCAAATGGTTTCCGAATAAAATCGTCAGCACCAGCATCCAAACCTTCAACAACGCTAGATTCATGAAAAGCAGTGATTAGCAGAATTGGAATATAGGCCAAAGTAGGGTTATTACGGATGCGGCGTGTTACTTCATAACCATCCATTCCTGGCATCATTACATCTAGCAGAATCAGATCAGGTGGAGATTTTTCAACTTGTTGCAAAGCTTTCATCCCATCTGAAACTAAGTCAATCTCATACCCTTCACTCTCTAAAATGGTTTGAACCAGAATCAGATTATCGCGAGTATCATCAACAGCGAGGATACGGTCTATTTGAGAATTTTCCACAACAGACATGACTTGTCCACTTCTTTAACTTTTTGTAATTAATTTATAATTTCAGATTGGGATATCCCATTGATGCTTTACTGAATTGAGAAGACGATTGATGAGGATTTTTAGCAGAGCAAAAAACCTCGTTGTTATCCAAGTTTAAAGCCGGAGTATCAACTGTTGTTGATAATCTTACTTGACGTGGCAATTCAATTTTAAACATTGAACCGGCCCCCAATTGACTTTCGAGAAAGATTTTTCCACTCATCATTCGTACCAGCGAATCTATAATTGCCAAACCCAAACCAGTGCCAGGATATTTGCGTGTGATAGTTTGATCGACTTGCCGGAATGCTTCAAAAATATGTGTGAAATCTCTGGGAGCTATACCAATGCCTGTATCTCGAACGGAAATTTCTACTCTATTTCCAGCAAGTTCTTTAAGTTCAACCCAAATACAGCCAGAATCCGTGAATTTAATCGCGTTGGAGAGGAGGTTAATTAAAATCTGTTTGACACGAACTGGGTCATTAAATAGCAATGGATTTTGCAGGTTTGTTTGCACTAGCAAAGACAACTTTTTTGCTTCAGCTAGGGAACGCATTTCAGATACGGTCGTATTTATGACCTTTAATACATCAAATATTTCCGGTTTGAATTCTAATCGCCCTGCCTCCAGTTTGGAAAAGTCGAGAACTTCATTAAGCAGCATCAGCAAATGCTTGCCATTATTCAAAATCCGCTCCACCATGTCTGTTTGCTGATGCGTCAATTGACCAAACTTAGGACGCAATAATATTTGTGAAAAACCAATGATCGCATTCATTGGAGTTCTCAATTCATGAGAGATGGTTGCTAAAAACTGTGATTTTAGCCGTGATGCCTCCAATAGCTTCAAGTTTTGCAGTTGAATTTGTTGTCGTTGTCTCTCTAGTTCTTGGTTCTTACGAATAAGTTGTTCATGACTTTCCCTAAGATGCTGGTTTGCTAAAGCTGCCTGCATTTCAGCACGATAAACTCGAATAGCATTGCGTAAAACCTGTGCCAGTGTTTCTGATGATATTCTGGACTTAGAGAGATAGTCTGTAGCACCAGCTTTGATCAATTGGACAGCAATTTGTTCATCTCCTTGACCAGTTAGAACTACTAAAGGAACTTTAATTTCCGAAGAACGTAGCTGTTGGATTAGGGTTAATCCATCCTGGTCTGGTAAGCGATAGTCGAGGAAAACGCAGTCATAGACAGCATTTTTTAAGGCAGCGATCGCATTATTGCCATCACCTACCTCAGACAGTTCCATCTGAACACCTGCTTTAATCAGGGCACGACGTACTGCCATGCGGTCTGCTTCGTCATCGTCTACAACCAGAATTCTCAGGGTCTGTTCCATCGGTTTTTATTTTCGCCGCCAAAAATAGATTGATGTATAACATTTCTCTTTTTAGATTATCCAACTAAAGAATCTCGGATTTCGGACATCCAAAATTATGATTTTCATTAACTAAGGTATTTTTCTGAATATCCTATACTTTTTTAGCACTACTTTGCTCTAAATAAAGTTAGGAAAGATCAAATTCTCAAATATAAATACAGCAACATTTAAGTTGTAATTTTGAACTAGATTTCGCTCCTGATTTGAGGTTGGTTTACATCATGGTTATCACCAATGGCTCTAAAATAGTTAGCAACTAACAAACTGAAAATGACTTATCTGTTAAGACAGACAGAGCTAATATAAAGTAAAATAAAATACTTTATTAAGCTTCAACACAATTGTAAATGAGTGAGTGAGCGCCCGTCCTCAGTCATTAGTGAGAGTTGCATATAAACATCATGTACCATAAGCTTGAGCAATTTTAGCCCTTAGATTGCTTGAACCAGATAAACAAAAAATGTTGTCTGTACCTCCTTGTGAATTGGAAGTAATCTTACCTCCTTGTGTCTTAACAATTTTCCTGATGATTGCCTAACTTGTGACAGTGTTTTTCTGGCGATCGCTAGCTCCCATTGAGAAGAGTAGAACTATCTCCTGGTCAGACTCAGGAGCAACCTTTGTATCATTATTGACGGATGATTTTAAGTCTGCTCTATTGCTTGTAAGTGTGCTAAGATAGCATCCAGCTATGTAACTAGCAACTTTATCAGCCCAAGATACTCCCGTTACATAAGTGACAGTGATACCAGTATTTTTTAGCTGCACTAAGACAATATCACTAATGGTAAGCCTGTTATCAGTAATATCCCAACCTCCAAGGATAAAAAGTATCACTTGCTTACTTTGATTATTGATGGATTTAACAAAAAAATTGCTCGTTGCGGCTGTATCACGATCCCCAAAGGCATTGGCTTCGCAACGGATAAACTCTTTCAATGCTGGATGGGCGATCATCCTTCGTAATTGCGCCTGAGTCTCTTTTGAAATTATCCACCACCGAGGTTCAGCCAAAGAAGAACGGGTTGTCTCAGTGCTGCTGAACCTACTAAACTCTAACGCCGTTTGATTTACTTCCATCAGGACACAAGTCAGTTCCATGAGTCCGATGAATCCAGATATCTGGTCAAAAACAGCCTGAAAGCATCGCTCAGTTCTTTTTAAAGCAACTTCGACCTGTCCTAACTTATCCATTGTTGTAAGCCTTTTTCAAAGCTTCGTACAAAATAATAGAAAATAACTAATGAAACATGGTAAATGACAGCTAAATTTTAAGGAAGAGGTAGAAATTTGGCGTTCGTCTCAATATTTCATAGTTTTTGTGTAAGTATCTATATACCTTCAGCTAGATTTATGCTCTATCTAAATATAAAAAAAGCGGACATTTATTATTTCTATCGGTGGATGCAAGCTTGTGAAAATATCATCTATCTTTGGTTTGGGAAAATAAGAAGTAGCGCTTACAAAAGGTCATACTTTGAAAGATGCAAATAACCAAAGAGTGAGTGTAGCAATGAGTGAGATCAGCATTCTTTTGATAGAAGATCATGACTTAACAAGAATGGGACTACGAGCTGCATTACAGTCTCACAGTGGATTGAAGGTGATTGGTGAAGCAGCAAATGCCACTCAAGGACTAAAACTTTTAGAAACGGCTAAGCCAGACGTGGCAGTGGTAGATATTGGCTTGCCTGACATGGATGGCATTGAACTCACCCGTAAGTTTAAGCGCTACCAAGCTGAAACTGGTCAATCAACAACAAAGATTCTCATCCTCACAATGGATCATACAGAAGATGCGGTACTTGCTGCTTTCGCAGCAGGCGCAGATTCTTATTACATGAAAGAGACAAGTATTAGTAAATTAACAGAGGCAATACAAGCAACTCACGGCGGTAACTCCTGGATTGATCCCGCAATTGCTAACGTAGTGTTGCAGAAAATGCGGCAAGGTTTTCCAGGAGAAAGCCAATCAACTGATAAGCCTAAGACTGTCAAAATTGAAGCACTAGCAACCGAATACGAACAAGTTTTGGAAACTTACCCTCTGACTCAACGAGAACTTGAAATTCTTGAGTTGATTGTGGCTGGATGTAGCAATGGGCAAATTGCGGAGAAACTCTACATTACAGTTGGTACAGTCAAGACCCATGTTCGCAATATTCTAAATAAGCTATGTGCTGATGACCGTACCCAAGCTGCTGTTCGCGCTCTGCGTTCTGGATTAGTAGCGTAAAATAATATGAATTTAGCTTGTATTGGTTGCCAACAGAGGAGTCAAGAGATAAAAGTTACAGAATTGAGCATAGAAAAGAATACTATGCTGGTGGTGTTGGCGACACAAAGTTAAATCTCGCGTACTTGGAATGGGGGATTAAATAATTCGTAATTCGCTCTGGGGCTACGCCCCGCTGCGAAGCGCGTAATTAAGTTTTGTAATGGAGATTTAACCCCAACACAAAGCTTGTCGGTTATAGAATCGGGGGACTTAAACCCACGGAACTAGTTAAAATTAACCCAATAGCTCTTGTAAACAATTAGCAATACGTTGTGCTGCTCCCGGCTTTCCCATGCGTTGAATACCATTTTCAGCAATAGTTTGTAAGATGTCGGGATCTTTAAACAACAAATGTACCGCCTTCGCAACTTTTTCTGGCTGCTCGATTAAAATCAACGATGCTCCTAGAAGGCGGCTTTGAGCTTCAGCAAAGTTAGGGTTGTATTGAGGCCCATCACCGGGAATAGCGATCGCAGGTTTTCCCAAACCAATGAATTGTTCTGTAGCCGTACCTGCCATTGCGATCGCCAAATCCCCCAAATGCAAGCAATCATTATATGCTTTTTGTGTCAGTAACAAATATGCGTTTCTTTGCTTAAATATTAAAGTATTAGAATCAGGAAGTTGAATAGGTGATTCCAAGTCAGATTGCCAACCTTGAGAGTTAACATTTTGGGCGAAAATGTTGCAGTCTAAACTAGGAGCGATCGCACCTAAAAATACCACCGTACCAGAAGTATAAAACGCTGAATCTTTATCCTGCAAAGTTGCTATTAATGCAGACACCGCAATCATAATTTTCTCCCAGTTGGCATATGCTTCTGGTGGACGGGAACCTGGGAGAAGAGTTACAACTAGCGGTCGAACTTTCTCTTTCTGTTGCGTATCATTACTATAAAATTGTTGCAATGGAAACGTCGGTTCTAAACCATCCATCATCGGATTACCCAAATTAAAAGCTGGAATTGGCCATTGTTTTAATGTTTCCGTCGTCAGCGCATCTCTGGGAAACACCGCCTTACAACGGCGACGACTCATCAACCAACGTTCCCAAGGATGGTAAACTGAACCGGAAAAATTTTCCCAACGTGCAGCTTTTGATTTTCGTGGTAATAATCCAACTTCATCACGCACGTAATATTCTGATTTCGCTGTACCGACAAAAGCGTACTTAGCACCACTGAAAGTTGCGAATAACAGTGGTACAATATCTCCCACAGCTAAGATAGCTCTCTTGTTACCTAATTTTTTTTGAGAATTTACCCAACGGCGCATAGCTTTAATCTGGGTGAAAGTAAGTTGCAGTAAACCACCACGCACATCTCGTATTAATTGGCGTCCATCCATATAAACAAATCCACCAGAAGGCATAGTGCGTACTGAACCTATAAGTGGAATATCCAACTGTTGGTAAGCATGTCCTTCACCCACCAAAGGTAAAGCAAAGATATCTGGTGGGTTTGATTGTCGCTGGAGTTCCTGCAAAATGCGGACTGCAATCATATCCTCCCCATGACCATTGCTCAAAACAAGCAACCGCAAACGTGAACTTGCAGCTTGCGGATGAGAAGTTGAAGACAACTGGGATAAATCACTCATAGAACCTCGCGGTAAGTATTGTAGTTATCAAAATGATGCTGACCGTAATATTAAATGTGATGTTATAAATAGTCACACAGTCAGGCATTTGCTGACACGAAACAAAAAATCACAATTAATTGTCAGTTTAGGCAAAGGGATCAATGGGAATACAAATCGACGAAGCCGCTGGAAGTTGATATTATCAACATTTCTAGCCCTTTCAGGTGTACTGTATTTTTCTTTGTGTTTTAGTGCCTTGGTGGTTAAAAAACTTTATAACCACTAAGACACTAAGACACAAAGGTAAAAAGCCCAAAATTTGGGAAATTTTTTCGGGATTTTTACCCATCTTGAAAGGCCTAGTCCCTATTCCATAACATCCCTATCACTAACTCCCAGTTAATTAGATTAAATATTATGCGAGTTTCTCCTACTGCAATTTTTACTTTAGCTACTTTAGCTGCTAGTAATGTCACTCAGCAGGTAATGGCTGCGCCTGCTAAAGCTGCTACTCAAACTGAAAAATCTGGAAACTTAGTAGTACCAATAATTGAAGACACCCCTGTACGAGTAGAGGCGGTTGCTTCTCCAGAAGGTGTAGTTGCACAACAATTTTCTCAAAATACTGTGGTTGTGCAAAAAAATGCTAGTCAGAATTCCATAGTAGTAACATCAAAAGACAAAGGAATAAAAGAACAAAGGAAAGAAAATTCATATCCCACTAATCCTCTTTCTCCCGCCTCTTTAGCTACTAGCAATGATTTAGTAGTTACAGCTATAGACGTGCAAATAGTGGGAGTTAGTCAGGAATTACAGCAAATAATTCGTAATGTGATTAAAACCGAGGTGGGTGGAGAAACTAGTCAAAGCCAGCTACAAAGCGATGTAGCGGCTATTTTAAATACAGGTTTATTTACTAATGCCAATGTGAATAGTCGTAGTACATCTGCTGGGTTAAGTGTAGTCTATCAAGTAGAACCAGTGATCGTGCAATCGCTACAACTTTCTGGTGCTAAGGTACTCACTTATAAAGTAGTTCAAGAACGTTTGCAATCTCAGATTGGAACTAGTATCAGTCCCGCTGGACTCCAGCAAGCAGTGCAACAAATTAACAAGTGGTACGCTGACAATGGTTATAACTTGGCACAGGTGTTATCAATTAAACCCAATCGTCAGGGAATTCTCACCTTAAATGTTGCTGAAGGCTTAGTCAGCAATATCAAATTTCGCTTTGTCAACGATGAAGGAAAAACCGTTGATAGCAAAGGTAATCCAGTGGGGGGACGTACTAAAACAGACTTTTTGCAACAGCAACTCCAGCTAAAGCCTGGTCAAATCTTTCAAGAAAATGTAGTTAAGCAAGATGTGCAGCAGCTATACCGTACTGGCTTATTTGAGAGTGTGAATGTTGCCCTCGAAGGTGATGCGACAAAAGTTGATTTAGTCTACAATCTCAAGGAAACTGGAGCGCGTGGTATTAACTTGGGTGGTAGTTACAACGCTGATCTAGGATTGGTAGGCACATTAAACTATCAAGATCAAAATGTAGGCGGTAATAACGATACTTTGGCTGTGAATCTTGGGGTAAGTAGCCGGGACTTACAGTTTGATACTAAATTTACCAGTCCTTATCGCTTAACTGACCCCGATCGCTTGGGTTACACTGTGAATGGTTTTCGTAACCGAGAAATTTCCGAAACTTTTGATGACGAAATCAAACTAGCTAACGGCGACAAAGTGCGAGAAGGTCAAATAGGTGGTGGTATTAGCTTCCAAAGACCGATTGAGGATTGGAATACCTCTTTAGGATTTAACTATACTCGTACTAGTATTCGCGATCGCCAAGGTAATATTACCGCAACTGATGCTAAAGGCAATCCCCTATCTGCAAGTGGAACTGGTGTTGATGACCTGACTACCGTATCTTTTACCGCTACCAAAGACCGACGGGATAACCCCATTAATCCAACTCAAGGTTCCATCTTAAATCTAAGTACAGAACAATCTATTCCTGTAGGTCAAGGTAATATTTCTCTGAATCGCCTCAAAGCCAATTACAGCCAATATGTCCCAGTGCAGCTATTTAACAGCAAACAGCCACAAGTATTTGCCTTAAATGTCCAAGCTGGTACTGTCATCGGCAATCTACCACCCTATGAAACCTTTAATTTGGGTGGTTCTAACTCAGTACGTGGTTATGAGGCTGGGAATGTAGGTAGTGGTCGTACTTACGTATTAGCTTCCGCAGAATACCGCTTTCCCATCTTGCCAATAGTGGGGGGTGTGCTGTTTGCCGATTATGCCTCAGACTTAGGCTCTGGTGATACTGTACTAGGAGATCCAGCAGGTGTAAGGGGTAAACCAGGTCATGGTTTTGGTTATGGTGCGGGAGTGCGCTTAAATTCTCCCTTGGGTTTAATCCGCGCTGACTATGGCATTAATGACCAAGGAGAAAGCCGAGTGCATTTAGGCATAGGTCAACGCTTTTAATCTTTTCTTACATTAATTTAAGTAATATTACAGGTTAAAAAACCTGAATACGATTTTAAATGGGGATAAATATACAATGCATACGTATAATATCCCAGATAAAAATCATGACATTAAATACCACTTATACTTACGATGTGAATGGCGATCGCATCTCCGAAAGTATTGACAACAATAACGACGGTATTACAGATTCAGTAATCACTTACAGATATAACCTGATATCCCAAAGTTCTGATTATGATAACGACGGTACATTTGAATCTGTCACTACTTATACCTACGATGGCAAAGGTAATAGCATATCCCAAATCTCTGACAACAACAACGACAGCATACCTGATCTTTACAGTATTTATACTTATGATATCAACGGTAACAAGACATCCCAAAGCATTGACTACGAAGCTGACGGTATTTTTGATCAAATCTACACCTATACTTACGATGCCAACGGTATACAGACATCCGAGAGCGTTGACAGCAATGGCGACGGCTATGCTGAAGATGGTTTTAGCTATACCTACGATGCCAGCGGCAGACTAATATCCGAAACCCGTTTCAGCCCAAATCGCTACTTCGTTACAGATTATACCTATAATGCCAACGGCAATCTTATATCCAAAATTTTCACTGAGAAAGTTATTGGTGATAGCTATAGTGAAACCTATACGTACGATGCTAATGGCAACCTAATATCCGAAAGCCATGTAAGTTATGTTACTAGCTATACTTGTGATGTCGATAATAAATTAATTTCTAAAACTGTTGACTACGATGAGGACACTATCTCTAGCCCATTCGACGACCTCACTGATACAGTTACCACTTATACCTACGATTCCAACGGCAACAAAACATCCGAAATCTTTGACAGAAATAGCGACGGCATTGCTGACAGCATCTATACTTACACCTACGATGCTAATGGTAAGCTGACATCCGAAAGCCGTGACAGTAATGGCGATGGCATCTTTGAATATGTCTACACTGCTACCTACAATGCCAACGGCAAACAGGCATCCTTTAGTTATGACGATAATAACGACAGTATCGTTGACAGAATCTCCATCTATACTTACGACGCTAATGGTCAGCTGACATCCTATAGCGATGACAACAATGGCGATGGCACGGTTGATCAAGTTATCATCTACACAAATCTACGGTGGTAAAGGTAGTGATGATCTGGTGGGATTTGATGGCAATGACCAAATTTTTGGTGATAACGGTAACGACCAACTGTCGGGATTTGACGGTAATGACCAACTCAACGGTGGCAATGGTAATGATACCCTCATCGGCGGTGCTGGTGCTGATATCCTGACTGGCGGTAATGGTGTTGATACATTTATTTTTGAGTACCTAAGTGATTCTTTGTTGTCTAATTGTGATGTGATCAAAGACTTGAAGATTGGTGTAGATAGCATCAATGCGCCGCGTGCCGTGAATGCCGCCGATGTTGCCCAACTTGGTAATATTAACACCCTTGCTGAGTCTCAAATTCAAGGCTTATTAAATACAACTACTTTTATTGCCAACAAGGCAGCGACATTTAGCATGGGGACAGGTGCTAATCAGCAGACATTCTTAGCTGTGAATGATGCTATTAATGAATTCTCTGCCGCAAATGACGCCATTTTTGAGATTACTGGTTTTAGCGGTAACTTAGCCAAGCTGGCGATTGTTTAACCGAAGTTGGATTTTTGGAAATTAGATTGATCTGCAAATTACATAGAGCAAATCTACCCCAGTTTGAGCATTAGAGCGAAAGATGAAATTTAAATTCTGCTAACAAGTAAAGTGCCGAGTCGTGTTTTCTCCCCAACACTCGCGCAATCGAATACACAGCATAAGCTTGTTTCACACTTTGGTTTTCGGCACGTCCGCGCTATCCTATGAAAAAGACAAAGCTATTGCGCTGATGGGGAGGTTTTTCTCATTGAGAGTGATTTAATAACTAAATCATCCCATAGCATAGGCAAGCAAGCTGAGTCTGTGGCGGGTGAGGCCCTTGCCCTAGAAAAAATCTGGGAAGACTTTTTTGGAAATCCCTTAAGATTCAGGACTCAGTACTTATCTGCTCACTCAGAACTAAGGACTCAGGACTCAAAACTCTCTATGTTAGCAGGCACAATTTTACAGGGTGGAAAATATACCCTAATTCAGGAAATAGGGCGAGGTGGCTTTGGCATTACGTTTAAGGCTACTCATCAATACTTAGGCCATGAGGTGGTAATGAAAACCATCAATGAACGGCTGCGGCAAAATCCTGATTTTGCCAAGTTTGAGCGCCAATTCCAAGATGAAGCCAGACGATTAGCTACTTGTATCCATCCAAATATTGTCCGGGTGAGCGATTTTTTTATTGAAGCTGGGCTGCCTTATATGGTGATGGAATACATTCCTGGCGAAACTTTGGGAGATGCATTTGTATTGCCAGGGATACCTTTGCCAGAAGCTAAAGCAATTCATTACATCCGTCAAATTGGAGCAGCGTTACAAGTAGTACACAACAATGGTTTGCTGCACCGGGATATCAAACCAGATAATATTATCCTCCGCCAAGGAACTCAGGAGGTAGTGCTGATTGATTTTGGCATAGCTCGCGAATTTAATGGTGGCGTCAGGCAGACTCATACGGGTTTAGTTACTGAAGGCTATTCACCAATTGAGCAGTACCTCTCGCAAGCACCGCGTACACCTGCAACGGATGTTTATGGTTTGGCAGCAACTTTGTATGCACTTTTAACAGCGCAAGTTCCCATGCCAGCACTGCTGCGCGATCGCGAAAAAATGCCTTCCCCCCGCGAATTACAACCACACTTGAGTGCTGCTGTCAATCAGGCTGTGATGCGTGGTATGGCTGTTGAGTCTCGCTTTCGTCCAGCAACTATTACTGAGTGGCTGCAACTGCTACCTGAAATTCGGGGGGATGTGACACCACAAGCTTTACCCACCATCGATTTATCTGTTCAGCAGTCAGTAAAGTTGCCTAGAAAAGCTGCTCAAAATCATATTCATCAAGCATCAACACAGAAGAGAAGCGTACTGACTAAGAAACTGCGATCGTCTAAAATATTAATTGGTATAAGTGTAGCCTTTGTTGCAGCTACAGCAGGTTTTGGCATCACTAGTATGCTTCCCAAATCTCAGCCCCAGTCTAGCCCAAAACCAATTTTTGAGCAGCCACTTCAAGAGTCTGCGACAGAAGTACCCAACATTGATAGTAAATCTTCAGGAAAACAGACTAATACCACTTCCCAAACTGAATCTGCACCCGTTTCTACTTCCAAGCGGCGTCAGCGCCGTCGTGTTTCCCAGGAGGAATCTCGCGATAGCACTAAAAGTTCTACAGAAGAATCGCAACGCCGCAACCTTGATCAATCCACGCCTTCGCCTAGCGTTTCCTCTTCACCTTCGGTAGTAGATAAGTTACGGGCAGAGAGGGCATTGCGAGCACTGCGATCGTCTCGTAACGCTTCACCCACAGCATCACCACGCAATAACTTACCCTCTTTGAATAAAGATTCTGCTTTGCCTCAACCTGTTATTCCGTCAAATCCTGTGATTCTACCAGCAGCGCCACCACTTGATCAATCAAAACAGTCAGATCCCAGTGGTCTAATAGTACCAACGCTAGAGGAAAAGCAAAATTTGCCTACTGACAATCAACCTCAGAAGGAAGAGAAGTTTCAGCAAGAGCTACTAGATGACAAAAATTAGTCGAGTCAATTACCGTTTTTAATTTATGCAAGTGTCACGACTTTTGCTTTCTTGTTTCATCTTTTAGATGAATTTCCTATTTACTATTAAGCACAAGAATTTCTCCCTTTTTAGTAATCTTCAACGGATTATTGGGAAAAGCTTGATTATTTAAATAACGCATAAGTTTCACAGTCTGAAAAAGCTGATCAATATGAGGGATTCCTTGCCTATCCATACGAATGGGAATAATTTTACTTGATACTAAATCTCCTGCTGAATTAAGTTTGACTTCTAAAATCATTGAGTCACCCGTTTGGGCATTTGTAGATAAAGTCCGATATCCCAAAAAGTTTCCTAAAGAATATGCTATGAGTTTTCCTTTATAAATTTCCATCGCTCTTGGAACGTGAGGGCCATGTCCCAAAACTAAATCTGCTCCGGCATCAACCATTGCCCTGGCAAACTTAATTGAATTACCTCGGTTTTCACCATAGAAAAACTCTGTCTGATTCTTCAAGTGTATTGCCTCTGTTCCTTCAGCTCCAGCGTGCATTGATATAACTACAATCTTGACCTTATTTTTAGCTCGTGTTACGAGTGTTTGGGCTGCTGCTAGATCGTGAATAGAGTTATACATGTTGTAAGGAGAAAACCCGATCATTGCAACTGGAATATTATTAGTTTTTTTATAGAGAATTTGATTTTTATGACCTAATGTTGCGATACCCACAGCCTTAAGATTGTTCATTGTGTCTTGGAACCCCACCTTACCGAAGTCCATTGCATGATTATTAGCCATGTTGAACACATTAAACCCAGCCTCAGCAAACAGTTGGGCATATGCAGGTGGAGAGCGAAAGGCAAAAACTTGTCCTCGACTAATGTCTTTAGTAGTGTAAGGATAATTGGTTAAGCTAGTTTCCAAGTTACCAAATAAAATATCAGATCCTTGTAAGTATGCTCTCACCGACCTTGGCAACAGCTGATTGCTCAAGCGTGGCAATCTGTAGTTAGGAAAATTAGTGCCGGGAATAATATCCCCAACTGCTTTGATGGTAATAGTATCTAGATGCTCTTTCCCCGGCGGTGGTGTGGGTTCCGGAATAGCAAACGGAAATGGCTCAAACTCAGTAGATGTGGTAGCGGCGTCTGATGGTTGCAATTGCCCAAACTTGATGAAAACTCCTATACCAATACCTACAAAAAAGCAGCAACTAATAAAACTTAATGATAGTAATTGTACTAGTCTTGAATTTGCCATCGTTCACTCCTCACACGATGGCATTAGTTTATCCCAAAAATTGTTGTTCTATGTGTATATTTTAGCGTTGTATAAAAAATCATAATACGTGATTATGACAATATAACTGCTATATGAATTATTACAATATTTTAAAACGGAGAGGGGGGGATTCGAACCCCCGTTGAGTTGCCCCAAAACGCATTTCGAGTGCGTCGCATTCAACCGCTCTGCCACCTCTCCAGCTATTCATTTGCAGATTTGATTATACATTAAGTATGCAAATTCCGTAGGTTTAAGGAAATGCTATCGCATCCTCTTCGTCATAATAGCATTTTGAGCAATAAAGCGATCGCCATACGGTCAATTACAGGCAACAATAACCGTAATCTCAAGTTCCATAGTTTTCATAATGAGTGTTCGCTGTTCAGCGTAGCCGTTCTTGAAGAGTAAACTGTTTCGTTGAGATACTTCTCTAGGCGATCGCTAATTTTTTTCATCAGCAAGCCATAGTATAATATTTTTGACTTTTCAGGATTTTTGAAAAAAGCAAAAACAAAGCCAAATTAGCAATACAGTTGTCACAATTTCTTCATAGCTTTGTCAAGATGATGTGTAATGCTTAATTTGGCTACAGACTTATTCATCTAGTCGTTTCTCAAGGCAGGAAATGAAAAGTCCTACCTTTTATTTGTTTTTGGGTTACTTATATAGCGTTTCCTAATCTGCTGAGGTACTAACTCATCTGTGTTTATCCGTGTTCATCCGTGGTTAATTACTTCTTTCTGTACTCACTAAAGTGAGAAACGTTATAAGACAGAAGATTTATTTTCTGCTGCTTGAATAAACGTTTCAAATTGACCATTTGGTGTCCATTGAATTGCCCCATCTCGTCCTGTAAAAAACAGCTGTGTTTGGCTTTGACTAAGCTCAGACAAAGTTTTTTCATCAATATTGGCAGAAGAAGCGATCGCTACTTTTGGTTTGAGAGCTAAAACTAGATCTTTTAAAGACTGAGGATAACACCATAGTACTTGTGGGCTAGGTAAACTTCCATTCTTCACTAACTGTTGTACTTCTTTAGATTTGATATTACCTATTAATAACCAATTTTGATCGAAAATTTGTAATTGTAAGATAGGTAATTGCTCATTAATTAATTGAGTTACTATCGAACCAGTATTCACAACTTGACCAATTGCCAAAGCTTGGTAGATACCTTGATGCTTTTGTAGTTCTTGTTGAATCACCTGAATAGCAATAGAATTTTCTGACTTAGAAGAATACAAATAAAAATTTTTAATCGGTAAACGTTGTAGTAACTCCAACCAAGCGTTGCTATCATTGCTCTGGAAATTGTTAGCGATCGCCCAATTGATTTGATTTACACCCTGCTGTTGTAAAAATGGTAGGATTGTAAAGCGTCCTGTTCCCTCATCCCCACTATTAATTAAAGTTACTTTTCCTCTGTCTTGAACAACCAAAATTGGTTCTGTATCTGCTGCCAAAATAGTTATTCTAAATAATGTGTTTGCAGAATGCCAAATTGGAATGAGTACCAAACCAACCGCAATTAGACTAGCAAACCACCATCGCTGCTGCCACCAACGCACCAACCAAACCAATATAATCAACGCATAAATCGTTAGTATTTGCCAAGTGGCTATACTACCCACAGCAACAGAGTTTCCTGGCAGTTTGCTAAAAAATTCTACTAACTTGATTAGCCAATCGGTAGGATAATGTAATATCCCAGCTACAAAACTCCCTGCATCAATCCAAATTAATGCTGCGATCGCACTAATAATTCCACCTATACTAATGATAGAAATCAATGGAGTGCTAACAATATTCAGTAGCAGGCTGTAAGATGGCACAACTCCAAAGACAAACAGTTGCACAGGTAAAGTCCAGATAGTAGCAGCAAGAGGAACGGCAATCAACGAAGCGATCGCAGGCGGCAACCAACCCAAGCGCTCAACTATCGGGGGTACTGTGACAATTAACCCCAGTGTTGCTAAAAAACTTAGTTGAAAACCTAAATCCCAAATCCATAAAGGATTAAACAGCAATAACAGCGTTGCCGCTAAGAGGAGTGAACCTAACTGTTTTACTTTCCTCTTTAATAGCAAACCAACTAATGCCGCAAAACCCATAATTACAGCTCTGAGTACCGCTGCCTGGAAACCTGTTAAACTCAGGAAAATAATTAAAGCTAACAAGCCACAAGTAAATTGTGTTCGCTTTTTGAAACGCTTTGTCAGCTGTAATATCACACCCAAAATTAAAGAAGTTTGAAACCCGGAAGCTGCCAAAGCATGAGCTAATCCTGCCTGCACAAACAAGTCGCGGATATCATAAGGTAAATCAACAGCTTTGCTTCCTAAAACCATTGCACTCACTAGTGGCCCTTCTGGGACACCTAACCAACGAACTTGCGATCGCACAATTCGCTCTCTAACTTGCCACCATCCCCATTTACGTTTTGCATCTACATCAAGAATATTTACCTGTCTTCCAATCAAACCAGCAAATGTTCTTTCTTGCTTGAGAAACTTCTGAAAATCAAAAGCGCCAGGATTTGACGCTGCTTTGGGTTTGTACAAAATCCCTGTTACGGCGATTTGTTGACTAGGATACAACTCAGTAACTTGAAGTAAGGGTACAGTTACGTACAATCTACCTGTCACCCCTTTCGGCACATTTGCTGGGCCCTTTTCGTTTTTGACTTCATCTAGCTGAGTCACTTCTAACCAAAATTGTCCCCGCTGACTGCGAGTCAAGCGGGGATTACTAGCGACTTCGCCGCGAACAATTACAAGTTGTTCTTGATTAGTGCTATTTCCAGGCGTAACAAACTGACTAATGTCTTTTACTCCTGGTTGTGGCACTCGAAATTGAAAATACAAAGTTGCCAAAAGTCCCACCAAGCCAGCAGCTACCCATATTCTAGAATGGGGCATAGCTTGCCAAGCGTTAGACACTATCTTGGTTTTATCTCCAGCATTTTCTGGTTTTTGAGCAACTTGTCGTGGAGCACCATAACGTCTTCTAAACAAAACCGCTCCGACTAACCCTAAAACCAAAATCCACACACCACCCCAAGGAATTGCTGTAAACAGTAACCCTAGAATGTAGCCAAGACAAATAATTACACCACTCGTTTGAATCATAAAATTTCTTGTAGAAGCACCTAGCGAATAAAATTCGCGGCTGACTTAAAAATAGCTAAGAGGGCAGCAAAAAAAAATTTTCATGCCTGTGGTGAAGTATAGTTCATCGAGTTTATACAAACAAAGCCCGTAGACCGGGCTTTGGTTATGTAGCCTTAGCTTATGTAGGATGAATATCTGAAAGCATTTATTTAGATTGAGCAACAGCTCCATCAGAGAGATATACCCAATTTAAACCCAAGTACAGCGTGGAAAAATAGGATACAAAGTGCAATGCTGCCTACATAGGCATGAACTGTGCGTAACGCTATTTTATTCCCTACAAATCCACTCAGAGAAATTGCACCGTTGATTAGCAATAGTAGTAGTACCAGCGAACCAGTCCAAAAGTGGGGACTTTCCAGAATTGGCTGATGCTGCATCACCAAAGACAAAACTCCACCCGTATAACCAGCTGCCATGAATAAAAATAGCCAGGGTGCTAGTTGACGATGGTCACTTCGGCTTTTAATTGCAGCATCTTTATCCTCAATCAGTCTTCCTCGCCAACCTGCGAGTCCCACATAGCTGCCCATTACAAAAACAACGATCGCCATCATCAATGGATGTCCCCAATGTAAAATCGGTTCGGGGATTCCAAGTGAACGAAGCCAAGCTGCGATCGGTTCTAGAACTTTACTCCAATTCACCATTCCAATCTCATACCCTTCTCACTGTTTGTGCTCATGCATGGGTTCTCAGATTAACTAAAGTAGTGAGTCAAACGTTTATTGTTGTAAGCTTTTGAGAAAATCCAGCTTTGCCGCAAAATAATCAGCAAAATAATCACCAACCTCTGTAGAAGTTAGTCGTATAACTTCTGTTCCATGTCGAATTGGCTGTAACGCTGCTCCTAAAGTGCAATGTGAACTACTAGCCTTTTTGTACACATATCCATAACTCATCCCAGGTATCCGAAAGTAGTCATCTATTTGTAGTTCTTGAAAATTTGTCATAAGGCTCAAGGTAAATATGAAATCTGTGATTTCTTCTTAATTGTCTATTTCTTGTACTGTGCCTTGACAACACAAACCACTCAATAATTTGCCTTATTCAGCAGCGGAAAACCCAACTTTTCCCTTTGCTCAACATATAAATGAGCAACTTTCCGTGCCAAATGCCTAATCCTGGCAATATAACGAGTTCGCTCTGTAACTGAAATCACACCCCTAGCATCTAGCAAATTAAATGTGTGCGAACACTTAATTACATAGTCTAAGCTAGGTAAAACCAGTCCGCGCTCTGTTAATTGCGTAGCTTCTTGCTCATACAAATTAAACAGCGTCAGTAACAACTCAGGATTCGACGCTTCAAAGTTATATGTGCACTGCTCAATCTCTCCCTGGAGGTGAACATCACCATAAGTAATATTGTCTGTCCAATGAATCTTAGTGATTGCTTCCACTTGCTGAAGATACATTGTCAGTCGTTCCAGTCCATAAGTCATCTCAATCGACACAGGACGGCAATCAATACCCCCACACTGCTGAAAATATGTAAATTGAGTAATTTCCATTCCATCTAACCAAACTTCCCAACCAGTACCCCAAGCTCCCACTGTCGCATCTTCCCAGTTATCTTCTACAAACCGAATATCGTGATCTTCAGGACGAATACCTAAAGCTCTCAACGAATCAAGGTAAATGTCCTGGATATTATCTGGCGAAGGTTTTATTAGAACTTGATACTGATAATAGTGTTGAAAGCGATTAGGATTTTCGCCATAGCGACCATCTGTAGGACGACGGCAAGGTTCAACGTAAGCAACAGCCCAGGGTTCCGGCCCCAGCGCTCTCAAAAAAGTATGAGGGTTTTTTGTTCCAGCCCCTTTCTCCATGTCATATGGTTGGGCTATGAGACAACCGCGATCGCTCCAAAACTGATGCAATATGGCTATTACCGACTGAAAATTCACGCTTTACCCTTCCTTTGTCAGCACAGTGCATAAACCATTGTTGCTTAAACCCAGCACTGTGAGTATTTTTAAAGGCTAAAAACAGCCCCAAAATAATTTTGGAAAAAGTAGTTGACAAACTTATATACGCTCGCTATATTAAATAAGTGCCTGAAAAGCGAGCGCGAAAAAAGCGACGTTACCAGGACGCCGAACCATGAAAAGATTATAGTTTGAAAGCGATAATAGAGCAAGTAGCGTGCGTCAATAAAATAAGATAACTAAGCTGAAGTTAAAAAAGAGCAGCTAGAGAGCTAAAAAAGCAAACACTTCAAAA
>JAESGM010000360.1_pt1 | contig 51554 bp, 43 predicted proteins | sample 9269721 | NCBI WGS metagenome assembly JAESGM01 (sample SAMN15720920, study PRJNA650825) | algae metagenome | isolation source: Komarekiella atlantica HA4396-MV6 and co-occurring heterotrophs from... | place: USA: Theobald House, Kauai, HI | collected 2009-07-29
TGGTACAACCGCCGGCGGCGGCACTCGACCCTGGGCTACGTCAGCCCGCTGCAGTACGAACAGCAGCTCGCGGAGGCGCAGCAGCGCGCCGCGTAAACCGCGTGTCCATCAAGCCGGGATAGGTCCATTCCCCGCGTACGCGGGGATGATCCGCCGCGCTCGAAAGCGCCCACCGGCACGTCGATGCGTTCCCCGCGTACGCGGGGATGATCCGCTGTCGGCCGAGGTGAAGCGCGACGGCGGGCTGCGTTCCCCGCGTACGCGGGGATGATCCGCGGGTGTGCTCGACGGCCACGTTGGTGACCGCGCGTTCCCCGCGTACGCGGGGATGATCCGGGGTGGTACAACCCCGCGAGCGACGCCATCCGGCGCTCCCTGCGCACGCGGGGATGATCCGTGCAGCGCGTCGCGCTCGTGCTGCAGGCGCGCGCCACCAAGGGCGACCGCCCCCCCCCGAGCTGGCCCGCGCGCTCGCGCGCCTGGGGCTCGACCGCATCCCGACAGACCCGTAGGCGGCCCGCCGCCGTACCGCGCTCGCTCGCGAGCATCGACACCCGAGGCAACGTGACGGAGTCGTTCTAGGCCGGGCGCACTTCGGCGCACAGTATGGGGAGCGACCCGGCAGCTCGGTCGCGCTCGACCCACCCGGTCCGAGGTCCGCATATGCGATATGCCCTCACCGTCTCCGCGCTCGCCTTCGCGCTCCACCCCGCCACCGCGTCCGCGCAGCCCGCCTCGCTCCTCATCCACTTCGACGAGCTCGCCGACGCCGACCTCATCACCAATCAGTACGACGGGGTGGGCGTCCGGTTCTCGGGACCCGGCGGATTCATCGTCTGGGTGAACGGCGGCGCGGCCGCGATCGCCGCCTCCAAGCCCAACTCGATCTGCGTCGGCCCGGGCCCCGCCGAGGACGGGCTGTTCTGCGGCGGCGACACCTTCGTCGACTTCGCCAGCCCCGTCAACGGGCTCTCGTTCAGTGTCGTCGGGAGCAACAGCGCCGGCACGGTCGCGCAGGTGCGCGTGTTCGACGCACTGCTCGCGCTCATCGGCACCGTGAACGTCGTCGGCTCCGGCGTCCGGCTCGATCCCCCGCCGGTTCTCGTGGACCTCGGCGCGTTCCAGGACGTCCGGCGCATCGAGATCGTGAACGACGCCGACCTCGCGGGACTCGGCTACGACGACTTCCGCCTCACACCGAGCCCGCCGAGCACCAGCGTCCCGGAACCGTCGACGGCGGCGCTGCTGGCCGGGGGGATCGCGGCGGTCGCCGGGCTCGCGGGTGCCCGAGGGGCGCGCGGTCGTCCGCGAACGCGCGCGCATTGATCGGCGGCCATCGGGCGCGGACCGGCCGCCCGGCGGCACACGTCGGGTGTTCAGGAGTTGTTCGGCCGCCGCGTCCCCGGCGCGGCGGCCGTTGTGCTTCGGCCGGCGGCGCACTCTCGTGTCGGGGCGGCACGTCCGCTCTCCCACTCGCCCCCAGCCCATGCGCCGCCCGCGCTTCGCCCTGGCCCCACTGCTGCTCGCCGCCGCCGCGCCCCCGACCGCGCGCGCGCAGCCGACGCCCAACGCCGCCGCGCCCACCGCTCTCCGCCAGGTCACCCCCGCGCAGTTCGCGCAGCTCCGCTGGCTCGCGGGCACCTGGCGCGGCCGCATGGCCGACGGCTCGTCCTTCTACGAGCGCTACCACGTCGTCGACGACTCCACCCTCCAGATGACGGGCTTCGCCGACTCGACGCTGGCGACCCCGCGCCCGGGCGAGCGCGTGATGCTGCGCGGCGGCACCGTGCGCTACGAGAACGTCGTCGCCACGCGCCTCGACGCGTCGGGCGTGGACTTCTCGGCGCCGACGGGGCGCTTCGGCTTCACCTGGGAGCGCACGCCCACCGGGTGGACCGCCACCATCCGCCAGGGCGGCGGGCGCACCGTCGTCTACCAGCTGGAGCCGTACCGCACGGCGGCGCGGACGTCGACGCCCACCCGCGCCCCGCTCGACCGCGCCCCGATCGACCGCCTGGCCGCGCAGGCGCGCGCCGGCACCTACGGCCACGTCGACCACCTGCTCGTCGTGCGCGGCGACTCGGTGCTCCTCGACGAGCGCTTCCCCCGCGACTACGCCGCCATCAGCCGCGGCCACCGCACCCCGCTCGGCTGCGGCGTCGACGCCTGCCCCGACTCCGCCGCGCTCCACCCGTACAACTACCTGCACCCGCGCTTCCACCCGTGGTGGCGCGGCGCGAACGCCGACACCACGGTGCACACGCTGCAGTCGGTCACCAAGTCGGTGACGGCGACGCTCATCGGCGTCGCGCAGCAGCGCGGCCAGATCAAGAACGTGCAGACGCCGCTGCTCTCGTATTTCAGGAACTACGACCTGCGCAACGTCGACCCGCGGCTGCGGCGCGCCACGCTCGCCGACCTGCTCACCATGCGCTCCGGCATCGAGTGGCACGAGTCCGACCGCCCGCTCGACTCGACCAACACCACGCTGCAGTTGGAGCAGAGCCGCGACTGGATCCGCTTCACGCTCGCGCAGCCGATGGACGCGGAGCCGGGCGCCAAGTGGGTTTACAACAGCGGCGGCAGCCAGCTCATGGCGGAGGTCATCCGCAGCGCCACCGGCGAGCACGCCGACCGCTACGCCGAGCGTCACCTCTTCGCCCCGCTCGGCATCCGCGCCCACCACTGGAAGCGCACGCCCACCGGGCACCCCGACACCGAGGGCGGGCTGTACCTCGCGCCGCGCGACCTGGCGAAGATCGGGCAGCTCTACCTGAACGACGGCATGTGGGAGGGGCGGCGCCTCCTCCCCGCGGGATGGGCGCGCGAGGCCACGGCGCGCCACGTCGCGCGCATCAGCGACGCGCCCGCGGCGCCCGGCTACGGCTACCAGTGGTGGCGCTACGACCGGCGCGGCGCCGAGGTGTGGGCGGGGAACGGCTTCGGCGGGCAGTTCCTCCTCGTCCTCCCGCAGCACGGGCTGGTGGGCGTCGTGAACTCGTGGAACGTCTTCGGCGACCGCGTGCCGGGCGTGCTCGGGCCGTTCATCAACGCGCTGCTCGACGCGGCCGGCGTCCCGGCGGCGCCGTAGAGCCGACGCGGGGCCGACGCCCGGTGCTTCGGTTAATGTTCGGGCGTGGCCCCACGCCTCTCGTGTGGCCGGCCGTCCCTGCCGCACCGCCGTGCCGAAGTCGCCGCTTTCCCAGCTGTCGTCCGCGCCGTCGTCCCCGCCGTCGTCCCCGCCGTCCCACCCCGACCCCGTCGCCCGCCGCCGCCCCGCCCGCCGTTCCACTCCGCCCTGGCGCGAGGTCGTCGGCGTCGACTTCAGCGGCGCCGCGCAGGCGGGGCACACGACCTGGCTGGCGCGCCTCCGCCCCGCCACCCGCGCCGAGCGGCGCGCCGGGTCGCCGCCGCTCCACCTGACCGCGCTCGACCCGCTGGCGGCCCTCGCCGGCACCGCCGAGCGGGCGCCGGCGCTGGCGCACCTGGTGGCGCTCGTGCGCGCGTCCGACCGCGCGCTCTGGGCGTTCGACTTCCCGTTCGGCTTCCCGCTCGAGGTGCTCCCCGACGGCGCGCGCTGGGGCGCGCACCACGCGCTGGTCGCCGAGTGGGCGCACGACGACTACGGGCTGGGGCTCGAGTGCGTGCGCCGCGCGCGGGCGCGGGGCGGGCCGATGCACGTGCGGCGGCTCACCGACGGCGACGCGCGGGCGCCCTTCGACCCCTACCACTACCGCATCATCTACCAGACGGTGCACGGGATCGGGAGCGTCCTCGGCGCGCTGCGCGGCGACCGCGACACCGCCGTCCTCCCCTTCCAGCACCGCCGGCTGGCCACCGCGCGCCGCGTGCTGGTCGAGACCTGCCCGGCGTCGACGCTCAAGCGGTGGGGGCTCCCGCACCAGCGCTACAAGCAGCCCGAGGGGGGCGCGCTGACCGCGGTGCGGCGGCGCACGCGGCGCGCGATCGTCGACGCGCTGGCGGCGCACGTGGCGATGGATCCGCGCTTCGTGCGGCGCGTGATGCGCGACCCGGGGGGCGACGCGCTCGACGCAGTGATCGCCGGCGTCGGCGGCGCCCAGGGGGTGGCCCGCGCCGACCACGCCGCACTCGGCCGCCACCCGCGCTACGGGCGCGAGGGGCACCTGTTCTACTGACCGGGCCGGCGACCGGGCGGAATGAATCTCAGTGGTGAGTTGTTTGACCCATTCGCGGGACGCCGGGGGCGCGCACCTTCGCGTCGCGCGCCGGGCGAGGGAGGCGCGCGACGTCCACCGCCCCCTCGCCTCACCGCGATCCGAGGTCGGACCCATGCGCCCCACCCGCCGCACCTACCGCCCCGCCCTGCGCGCCGCCACGGCCGCGCTGGCGGGCGTGATCCTCGTCGCCGCCGTAGGCGACGCCCGCCGCACCAACAACACCGCCACCTCCACGACCACGCGCGTCCGCTACGGCGCCGCCCAGAAGCTCGGCAACGGGCACGCGCGCGCCTACGTCGTCACCGACGCCGCCCGCGGCGGCGCGCCCACCGAGGTCGGCGTCGCGCTCGACGAGGCGGCGCTCGACGGACTCCCCACCACGGGGATGGGACACGCCGTCGGCCACGCGCCGCCGGACCACGAGCTCGCGCTTTCGATCCCCGAGACCGCGGGCTCCCCCTTCCGCTGGGTGAGCGTGAACTGGAACGTCGCCGGCCACGAACCGCCGGGCGTCTACGACACGCCGCACCTCGACTTCCACTTCTACGTGATCGACAAGGCGGAGCGCGACCGCCGCATCGTGCTCGCCAACCCGCGCTACGCCGAGGAGGCCGACCGCCTCCCGGCCGAGGAGTTCCGCCCGCAGCACGGGCTCGTGCTCGGCCCGCCGGGCGCCAAGCCGTCGGACGTCGCGGTGCCGCTGATGGGCGTGCACTGGATCGACGTGCGCGCCCCCGAGCTGCAGGGGCTCCTCGGCAAGCCCGAACAGGCGAAGCCGTTCACGGCGACGTTCATCTACGGGTCGTGGGACGGGCGCGTGATCTTCGCCGAGCCGATGGTGACGCGCGCGCACCTGCTGGCCAAGAAGGCGGCGACGGATTCCGCCGTACGCGACCAGCTCCTTCCCGTCGGCACCGCGGCGCGCGCGCAGACGCCGGGCTACTGGCCGGGCGCGTACCGGATCGCGTGGGACGCGCGGGCGAGCGAGTACCGCGTCGCGCTCGCGCAGCTGGCGCGCAGGGAGTGACGGCGCGCCGCGTACGTGCCCGTCGCGCGTAGGTCAGCCGACCCACGCGCGCGCGCGCCGGCCGGTACATCATGTCGCCGTAGCACACGTCGTTCGTGTCGCGCGACCTCGGGGGGAGGGGACGCGGCGCGTTCGGCGACACGCGGGCGGGTCCGGGCTTCGGCTCGGCCCGCCCGTCGTGCGTTCGGGGCCGCGGCCGCCGGCGTCGGCCCGGGGCGCGAGGCGAAAAATACGTAACGACTACGTACGGCGGCCGAACCGGGGGGCCGTAGGATCGACACGCGCGACCGAGCGCAGCGCGCGGCACCCGCAGCCTGCCGCCGCTTCCTTCCCACTTCGCACGATCAGGTCCCCCATGTCGATCCGCCGCTCCGCCGTCGGCGCCGCCTGCGCCGCGCTGACGATTGCCGCCCTCGCCGCCCGCCCGGCCGGCGCCCAGGCCACCGTGCGTCTCGAGACGTACGTCCCGCACCGCGCCGCGCAGGGGAACCCCTGCGCCAACGCCACGCAGTCCGCGCCGGGCGCCGTCTCGTTCACGTGCGCGGTGCCGACCGAGAAGATCGGCCCGTGCATCGAGCCGCCGGGCGGGTGGCCGCCGAACACGCAGTGCGCCTACGCGCCGATGCTCAACGGGCAGACCACCAAGCCGATGCGCGGCCTGGCGTCGGCGAAGGAGGGCCGGCTGCGCGCGGTCGCGTCGGTCGAGCGCAGCGGCAAGACGCCGTCGGCCGACATGGTCAACCGCGGCCACGGCTACGCGGTCAACGCGACCGCCGAGTGGCGCGACAAGCTGGTGATCGGCACGCTGTCGCCGCGCCCCGCGAAGGTCCTCTTCGACCTCTGGTTCCACGGCGACATGCGCGTGAAGTCGGGGCTCGCGCCGGCCGACTACCCGACGTACGGCAGCCCGAACGCGCCCGACCAGCCGTCGTGGATGACCCCCGACGGCTCGAGCGCCCGCGCGACGTTCGACTTCGAGGCGGTCGGCGGCGGCGCGGAAGGGACGGAGCGCGCGATCGACTCCATGTCGACGCGGCGCGGCAGCTGGGCGACGCGCAACCGCGCCCTCGCGCGGGCGACGTCGAGCACGGTGGAGCGCGTGCTGGAGCCGGGCGAGTCGTTCGTCGCCTTCAACATGAAGCTGACGGCGTTCGCGCAGATCACCGGCGGGATCACCGGCGACTACGCGCTCGCCCACCGCGCGCACGCCGACTACGGGAACACCGCCGGGATCCGCGGCGTGCGCTTCCTCGACGCGCAGGGGCGCGACATCACCGGCCGGGTGGACTACCAGTTCGCCAACGGCACGCAGTTCGTGACGCCGACGTCCACAGTGCCCGAGCCGGGCAGCTGGGCGCTGCTCGGCACGGGGCTGGTCGGCCTGGTCGCGGTGCGGCGCCGCCGCGCGCGCGCCGCGTGACCGGGGGCTGCGCGCCGGCCGGGCTCACCCCCCGGCCAGGCGCGCGGCCACCTCGGCGCGCCGTGCCACCCGCAGCTTGCGCCGCACGCGCTCGACGTGCGTGCGCGCGGTGTGCGGACTCGTGCCGAGCCGCGCGGCGATCTCCGCGTCGGTCATCCGCGCCGCCAGCAGCCGGGCCACCGCGGCCTCGCGGGGGGTGAGCCCGAAGCGCTCGCGCAGCGCGCCGTCGTCCGCGGGCGCCGCGGCGTCGGCCGTCGCGCCTTCGGCGGCCACCGTCAGCAGCACCGCGCGCGCCGCGGCCAGCCCCGCGGGGGCGAGCGTGGCACGCACCACGTAGCGCGTCCGCGGCGAGGCGACGACGCGCGTCGCGGCCTCGGCGCGCGCCGCGGCATCCCCCCGGGCGCGGCGCGCCGCCGCCGCGAGCCCCGCCACCTCGCGCGCGGCGGCCGCCAGCTCCTGCTCGACGCGCGCGCGCCCGGGGTCGCCCGCGAGCAGCGCCTCGAGCGCCGCCGTGCGGTGCAGCGTGCGCCCGCCGGCGTCGCAGAGCTGTGCCGGCTGCGCCAGCGCGTCGAGCGCGCGGTGCAGCGCCGCGCCGTCCTCGCCCAGCCGGTCGAGCGCCGACGTCCCGGCCTCGAACGCCGGCGCGAGCAGCCGCAGGAGGGTGAGCACGCGGTCGCGCGCCGCGCCCTCCTGCACGGCGCCGAAGTTCAGGAAGACGCGGTGGCGCGCGCCCGCCCCGTCGTACGTGTTCAGCCAGAACGCGTCGGCGAGCCGGCGCGGGCGCAGCCACTCCTCGTGGAACGGGGTGCCGAGCACCTCGTCGCGCGCGGTCAGCGACCAGCGGTGCGCGACGGTGAGGCGCGCCGCCGCCTGCCGCCGCGAGGCCAGGTCGAGCGGGGCCCAGTGCCGCACGTACAGCACCTGGTCGTCGAGCGGCAGCGGCGTGTGCGTGTACGGCCCGTGCGGCGTCACGCGCAGCAGCCCGACCATGCCGTCGGGGACGAGCGCCGCCAGCGCGCCGCAGACGGCGTCGCCCCACGCCCGCGCGTCGCCGTGCTCGTGCGGCGCGAGCAGCGTCGCGAGGGCGTGCTGCAGCCGGTCGAGGTCGCGGTGGGAGAGGGGGGCGGACACGGGCGCGGGGAAGCGAGGCGGGGTCGGAAACGCACGGTGCGCCCGCGCACGCCGTCGCGCCAGAGGCCGCCGCAAGTAGGCAGTGGCTGCGTACGCGCCACACCGCGAACCCGCGCATCCTCTGGGCGTCCCACCCGACTCACCCTCCGATCTCCGAGGATCCCGTGCTCCGCTCATCCCTCCCGCGCCTCGCGGCGCTCGCGCTGTCGCTGCCCGCCCTTCCGTGGACCGCGCCGGCTGCGGCGCACGGTGCCTGACCCCCGCGCGGGCGGGTCCGGGGTTCGGCTCGCCCCGCCCGTCGTCCGTTCGGCGCGGCGTCGGCACTCGACGAGGCGGGGGCCCGTTCGCAGATTGCCGACCCGATGACCACGGCGCTCCCGCCCCGGCCCCACCCGTCCGCGCGCCGCGCGCCCGCGCTCCTCGCGACCTCGCTGGCCCTCGCCGCCTGCGGCGCGGACCCGGTGGCGCCGCCCGCGACGGCGCCCGTTGCGTCGGTGGTGATCGCCGCCGACTCGCTCACGCTGCGCGTCGGCGACCGCGCCCAGCTCTCGACGCGCGTGCTCGACGCGCGGGGCGGCGTCGTGCCGGGACGCGCGGTGACGTGGCGCGTCCTCGACGGTTCGGTCGCCGCGGTGGACGCGGGCGGCGCGGTGAGCGGACTCCGCGCCTCGGCCACGCGCGTGGTGGCGGAGGTCGACGGGCGCGCCGACTCGGCGCTCGTGCGCGTGGTGCCCGTCTCGGACCGCTACCTGGAGACCGAGCTCGCGTACTTCGGCGAGATCGCGTTCGGCTTCGAGTTCGGCGCCGCGAGTCGCGTCATCCGCCGCTGGCCGGGGGACGTCCGGGTGGCGGTGCGGGGCACGCCGACGGCGGAGGACCGCGCCACGCTCGCCGCGGTGCTGGGCGAGCTGACCGCGACGATCGGCGGCCCGGTGCGCCTGCGGGACGCGGGGGTCGGGCCGGCGGAGCTCGAGGTGCACTTCGTCCCGCGGGCGCAGTTCACCGGCGTGGTCGCGGCGGCGGTGCCCAACAACGTCGGGCAGTTCTGGCTCTGGTTCGATGCCGCCGAGCACTTCTCCCGCGGCGTCGTGCTCATCGGCACGGACATCCCCGCGCGCCTGCGCCAGCACCTGATCCGCGAGGAGGTGACGCAGAGTCTGGGGCTCGCGCAGGACTCGCCGCGGGACCCGTTCAGCGTCTTCTACTCGGGCTACTCGGAGAGCACGGTGTACACGGCGCTCGACCTGGCGCTGGTGGAGATGCTGTACCGCGACGAGGTGCGTCCGGGCATGTCGGCCGCCGAGGCGATCCCGGTGCTGCGGCAGCTGCTGCGGCGCGTGGCCGCGCCGTCCGTGGTGGCGGCGGTGAGGGCGCCGGCCGCGCCGGGGGGCGCCGGGGCCGCGATGCGCGTGGGGGGCGGCAGCTAGCCGGGGACACGCCGGGGCGCCGCGGCCGGTCCGGAGTTGCAACACAAGTCGCCGTCCGGGTTATACTTAGGCGTGCGATGCGGGCGGGCCCGGGACGTGGCGCGGGCCCGCCCGCCGCGCGTCCGTCCCCGGCTGCCCCCTGCCATGACCGCTCCCGCCGACCTCACCGCGCCCCAGACCGACGCGCCCGACGCGACCGCCGCGCGGGTGGCCGAGGAGGCCGCGCGCCGCCGCACCTTCGCCATCATCTCGCACCCCGACGCCGGGAAGACGACGCTCACCGAGAAGCTCCTGCTCTACGGCGGCGCGATCCACCTCGCCGGCTCGGTCAAGGCGCGCCGCGCCGCGCGCCACGCGACCTCGGACTGGATGAAGCTGGAGCAGGAGCGCGGGATCTCGGTCACGAGCTCGGTGCTGCAGTTCGACTGGCAGGGCTACAAGGTCAACCTGCTCGACACGCCGGGGCACGCCGACTTCAGCGAGGACACGTACCGCACGCTGATCGCCGCCGACAGCGCGGTCATGCTGCTCGACAACCGCAAGGGAGTCGAGGAGCGCACGCGGCAGCTGTTCGAGGTGTGCCACAAGCGGCGCACGCCGATCTTCACCTTCGTGAACAAGTGCGACCGCGCCGGCGAGGATCCGCTCAAGCTCCTCGACGACGTGGAGAAGGACCTCGGGATCACCTGCGCGCCGGTGACCTGGCCGATCGTCGACGGCGACAAGTTCGTCGGCGTCTACGACCGGCTCACGCACCACGTGCTGCTGTTCGAGCGCGGGGAGAAGCACGGCTCGGAGATCCTCGACACGATCGAGGGGGGGCTGGACGCGCCCGAGATCGCCGAGCACTGCTCGCCGTACGCGCTCGACAAGCTGCGCGAGGACCTCGAGCTGCTCGACGTCGGCCTCGGCCAGTTCGACCCGGCGGCGTTCCACGCGGGGCAGCTGTCGCCGACCTTCTTCGGGTCGGCGCTGACGAACTTCGGCGTCGAGCCCTTCCTGCGCGAGTTCGTGCAGCTGGCGCCGGGGCCGGGCCCGCGCGAGACGACGCAGGGCGCGATCGACCCCGAGTCGCCGTCGTTCGCCGGCTTCGTGTTCAAGATCCAGGCGAACATGGACCCGAAGCACCGCGACCGGATGGCGTTCGTGCGCGTGGTCAGCGGGCGCTACGCGGCGGGGATGGAGACGACGCTCGTGCGCACGGGGAAGACGCTCCGCCTCTCGGCGCCGCAGAGCGTGATGGCGCGCGAGCGGCAGGCGATCGACGAGGCGTTCCCGGGCGACGTGGTGGGGATCGTCGACAAGGGGACGCTGCGCATCGGCGACACGCTGCTCGAGCAGGCGCCGAAGAACGCGCCGACGTTCAGCGACATCCCGCGCTTCCCGCCGGAGCACTTCGTGCGCGTGCTCTCGGCGGACCCGATGCGGCGCAAGCAGCTCGACACGGGGCTCAAGCAGCTCTCCGAGGAGGGGGCGGCGCAGGTGTTCTTCGCCGAGAAGGACGCGAAGCTCGGCAGCGGGCCGTCGCCGATCGTCGGCGCGATCGGGCAGCTGCAGTTCGACGTGATGCTCTTCCGGCTGGAGAGCGAGTACGGGGCGCCGGCCAAGTTGGAGTCGCTCGGCTACGGGAACCCGCGGTGGGTGACGGGGGACCCGAAGGAGATCCAGCGCGTGGGCGCGGCGCACGGGCGGATCCTGCTGTACGACATCAAGGGGCAGCCGATGATCCTGTTCGCGGATCGGTGGGCGATGCGGTCTGCTCTTGAAAAGGAAACCAAGGTGGAGTGGCACGAGTCGGCGCCCTGACGTCGGTGCTCGCGTGGTCTCGTGGTGCGGCGGGTTGGTGTTGGCGTGCGAGCCCGGGGGCGTGAGGGCGGGCTGCGGCGCCCGACGTTCGCGGACGCGTCGGAGCCCCGCTGCGCGGGTCTCCTCGCTGCGAACTAAGGGCGCCTTCGCCCACCCTCACGCCCCCGGGCTCCGACCCTCCTCGCCGGCGCACTCCACGGGACGCGGGCGCGTGCGGGGAGGGGTGAGCTGAAAGGCGTGCGCGGGCGACCACCTGTGGGCGGGGCGGGCGGGGGTGCGGCACAGGCGACCTCGATCGCAGCAAGGAGACGCGGCGCGCAGCGCCGTGGCTCCGCAGCGTCCGCGATCGTTGGGAGCCGACGCCGCGCCCCCGCCCGCCCCGCCGGCGCGCAGACCGCAGCCCGCGCGTAAACGCCTTACATCCCCGACCCGCCGGTCGACCGGAGATGCAGCGACAGCGTCCCGAACTTCAGCTGCGTCTCCATCTTCACGAGCAGCCGCCGCGGATCGTCGGTCAGCCACACCTCGGTGCGCGCGCTCTCGGAGAGCAGCCCCTTGGTGCGGACGGCGGGGCGGAGCACGATGGTGTCGAACTCGCCGGCGGGGACGCGCACGCGCTCGCGGCGCACGACGGTGACGCGCACCGGGTTGCGGTCGGGGCGGAAGTAGCGGTCGAAGACGTAGGTCTCGCCGACGGCCAGCGGGACGGTGCGCACGAAGTACAGGAACGAGCCGTCGTCGAGGGGTTGGGCGACGGTCGGCGACTCGGCGGAGTCGGCGTCGGTGAAGACGCCGCGCTCGGGGAAGATCTCGTAGGCGCGGGCCCGCGGCGTCCTCCCCTCCTGGTTGTCCTGCGTGTGGCGCAGCGAGCTGAAGGTGCGCGGGTCGACCCAGCTGTCGAGCTGGTAGCGCACCTTCCACCCCAGCGCGCCGCCGCTGACGCGCATCGCGAGGTGGAGCGTCTCGCGGCCGCGCACGTCCTCGAGGGCGACGACCTCCATGTGGCCGCGCCCGGCGCGGAAGGGGCCGACGCGCGCGTCGTACTCCAACCGCTCGCCGACGCCGAAGGGGAGCGCGGCCAGCGCGGCGCGCAGGTCGCGGGGTCCGCTGGCGAGCGCCGACCCGTGCGTCGCCGACACGGCGGCCGGCACCTGTGCGCGCGCCGGGGCGGGCGCGGCGGCCGCGAGGGCCAGCAGCACGCCGAGCGCGGCGAGTCGGGGGCGGCGGGCGGGAGACACGGGTGGAGTGACGTCGGGTACCGGTCGGGGCGGAGGCGGCCACACGGAGGTGATGCGTCGGTTCGCCCGCCGACCGGCCACGGGGTCGCCACGTCCGCCTTCCATGCGCTTTACTCTCGCACGGTACCGGCGGTCATCGCGGGGGACATGAGGCGGACGACCCAGCGCGCGACCGGGTCGCACGCGCGCCGAGGGCGGGGCCGGGGACGTGACGGCGTCGGCCGGGCGCTCGGGATGCGGCACGTAGGAGCGCCCGACCCCGATCTGGTGTAGATCACGACAGCCACCCGCCGCCGACATCCGTGTTCCGCACCCTCCACGTCGCCCTCCGCCTCGCCCCGCTCGTCGCCTCGTTCGTCCGGGACCACCGCCGCTGGCTCTGGTTCGGGGCGCCGGTCGTGCGGACGCGCGAGTTCCACGAGCGGCGCGCCGCGCGGCTGGTGGCGACGGTGGCGGCGCTGGGGCCGGCGTTCGTGAAGATGGCGCAGATCGTCGGCGCCCGCGCCGACCTGGTGCCGGAGCCCTACCTCTCGGCGCTCGGCACGCTGCACGACCAGGTGCCCCCCGTGCCGGCGGCGCAGGTGCGGACGACGCTCGCGCACGAGTACGGCGCGCCGGTGACGTCGCTGTTCGAGGCGTTCGACTGGGCGCCGCTGGCGGCGGCGTCGCTGGGGCAGGTGCACCGCGCGCGCTACGAGGGGCGGGAGGTGGTGGTGAAGGTGCTGCGCCCGGGGGTCGAGCGGGTGATGGCGGCCGACCTGCGCGCCGCCGAGGCGATCTTCGCGTTCGCGGAGCGGCGGTGGGGGCGGGGGAAGGCGGCGGGGCACTTCCGCGGGCTGCACAACGTGCTGCGCGAGTTCGCCGGGCGCGTGTGGGAGGAGATGGACTTCCGCCGCGAGGCCGACTACGCGCGGGAGACGCGCGCCAACTTCGCCGGGCGCGCCGGGGTGAAGGTGCCGTACGTGGTCGACGCGCTGGTGCGCCGCCGCGCGCTGGTGCTCGAGTACGTGCCGGGCGTGCGCATCGACCGGCTGCACGACCGCGTCGCACAGGGGCGGCTCGACGCGACGGAGCTGGTGCGGCGCGTCATCGAGCTCTACACGCACATGATGCTGGTCGACGGGCTGTTCCACGCCGACCCGCATCCGGGGAACCTGCTGGTGCAGGACGACGGGACGATCGTCGTGCTCGACTTCGGGATGGTGGTGCGGGTCGAGCGCGACCTGCGCCGCCGGCTCGCGCGCACGGCGTTCGCCGGGATCCAGCGCGACGCCGAGGGGCTGATCGACGGCTTCTACGCGCTCGGCGTGCTGGAGCCGCAGGCGGACCGGGCCACGGCGCGGGCGCTGGTGGACGCGCTGCTCGACATCGCGCACACGGCCGACACGACGACGCTCGACCGGATGCAGCTGGTGGCCGACCGGGTGATGGCGACGCTCTACGACTTCCCGGTCACGCTGCCGAGCGACCTGGTGTACTTCGCGCGCACGGCGGCGCTGATCGAGGGGCTAGGGACGCGCTACGACGCGCGCTTCAACGCGGTGACGTTCGCGGCGCCGGTGGCGCTGCGGATGCGGGGGGCGATCATGGCCTCGCTGCGCGACCCGGTCACGGGCGACACTGGGCTGCCCCCGGTGGACTGGGCGCGCCTACTCGGCGGCGCGGCGGGGGAGGCGGCGGCCGCGGTGGTGCGCGTGGGGCGCGGGCTGGCGGCGCTCCTCGACCAGGTGGCGCGCGAGGTCGGCGCGGCGGTGGACGAGGTGCTGGCGCCGCCGCCGCGCGTCGATCCGCCGCGGCTGCCGCCCGGGGGCGCGCAGGATCTCGCCGCGGACTGACGCCGGAGGGCTGGAGGGAAGGTCAACTGAAAAGCAGGGGGGATGAAAATCTGAGAACGGCTCGGAAACCGCGGGGAGAGCTGACAGCTCGGAGCTTCTCCGCGCCCTGTCAGAGCCGTTCTCAGATCTTCATCCCCCCCTGCTCTTCTTGGTCTCACAAGAGCTACAGCTCGGCCCTTTTACTCGACCGCGTTCCGAAGGGTGAGCGGCCGCTCGTAGCGGGCGAGCACGGTGCCGTCGCGGGCCACGACTTCGGCGAGCAGCGACCGCGTCCCGTTCGGGTGGCGCGCGGCGGCCGTGGCCGGGTCGCGGGCGTCGGTCGGGACGGCGATCCGCAGTGCGCCGCGGCCGAGGGCGCGCGTCGTCACCCGGTCGCCGCCCAGGGAGAGGGCGACGCGCGCGTCGGACGGGAAGGCGGAGGGGTCGACGGTGAGTATGGCGGCGACGGTGCCGCGGGCCGGTGCCGAGTCGGGGAGCGGCGTGCCGTCGGGCCCGCGGAGGTCGAGGGCGAGGGCCGGGCGGGCGGTGGGGGTGACGTCGACGGTCAGCGTGCCGCGCAGGAAGGGGTTGGCGGCCGAGGTGGCGGCGACCGTGGCGCGGCCGAGCAGGCGGGGGCGGAGCGTGCCGTCGGCGGTGACGGTGACGACCGCCGTGTCGCTCGACGTCCAGCGCACTGCCGAGTCGGCGCCGACGGGGAGGCCGAACACCGCGGCTTCGGCGGCCGTCTGGCGCTCCGGGTGGAGTGTGGTCACGCCTTCGCGGCCGCCGAGTCGCACGCGGACCCCGCGTACCACCACTGGGACCGTGTAGATGACCCCGGCGTCGGCGGCGACCGCGGTGACCGCCCCTTCGCCCGGGCGCAGCGCCGAGACGAGCCCGGCGGCGGTGACCGTCGCCACCGTGCCGCGGGAGAGGAACTGCACGCCGCGGGCGGGGCGGAGGTCGAGCTGCGGGGCCAGTCGGGCCGAGTCGCCGGGCTCGAGCACCAAGAGACTCGGGGTGACCGAGAAGTCGGGCGCGCGCGGGAGCAGGAGGCCGTCGCCCCCGCACGCGGCGAGCGCGGCGGCGGGGAGGAGCAGGCGGAGGCGCGGACGACGGGGGCGCGGCACGGACCGGGGGGAGCGGGTGGTTCGAGTGGCTACCCCGTCCGAAAAGGCACGTTCGGCGCCAGCGTCGGCCGCCCGAGGCCGGTCGTCGGCCGCGGTGCTAGCGCCCGCGGGCGGGCTGCGGGCGGGCGCTCTCGCTGCTGACGCGTGCGGTGACGATGTAGTCCAACCGCGGGAAGTCGCGCTGCAGGTAGATGTTGCCCTGGGCGGCCAGCCGGTCCTGGTCCGGCCCGCGCCCGCGCGGCGGCCCCTCGCCGTAACCGGAGTAGAGAGAGTCGACGACGCGCGTCAGGCCCTCGACCACGCGGCCGACGGGGGCGAAGCCGAGCCGGTCGAGGCGGGAGTTGCCGGCCAGGTTCACGAAGAGCTGCGTCGTGCGCGTGTTCGGGCCGGCGGTGGCGAAGGTGACCGTGCCGCGGACGTTCGACTGGCGGACCGGGTCGTCGGGGAAGGTGCGCGTCTCCCAGACCTTGTTGACGGCCGGGTCGCCGTGCGCCCCCCACTGGGCGACGAAGCGCGGGAGGGTGCGGAAGAAGCGCGTGCTGTCGTAGAAGCCGCTCCGCACCAGGTAGTAGACGCGGTCGGCCCCGCGCGGCGCCCAGCTGCGGATGAACTGCACCGCGAACGGCCCCTGCGTGGTCTCGAAGCGCACGACGAAGGTGTCGGGCGCGGTCGGCGGCACCGGGTCGGGCTCGAGCAGCGGGTTGCGGCGCACGGCGGCGCTGCGGGGCGCGCCGCAGGCGGCGGCGGTGGCCACCGCCAGGGCGACGAGGAGTCCGCCGCGCACGTGACGGCGGGAGGGCGGGGGGGCGAGCGGCATGACGGGTCGGTGCGGGAACGGGCCGGCAATCTACGCGGCCCCGTTGCTCCCTACACCGTGCCGCGCCTCACAGCATCAGCAGCCCGAGCCGCGCGGCGGTGACCACGGCTTCGGCGCGCGTGCCGGCGCCGAGCTTCTCGAAGACGGCGGCGACGTGCGCCTTGACGGTGTGCTCGCTGATCCCGAGCCGGGGGGCGATGACCTTGTTCGGCAGCCCCTCGGCGAGCAGCGCGAGCACCTCGCGTTCGCGCCCGCTGAGTGTCGGGACGCGTGTCCCGTTGGCGACGGCGCGGGCGGCCACGGCGGTCGCCGTTCGGCCGGCGGGCGCCCGGTCGGCGAGCAGGGCGGCCGCGGCTTCGGCGGGGAGCACGGTGAGCCCGGCGGCTGCCGACTCGACGGCCACGCCGAGTGCCGCCGCGCCGACGTCGGCGGGGAGGACGGCGCGGGCGCCGGCGCGCAGGGCGGGGAGGTGGGAGGGGGCGGGGTCGCCGCGGTCGACGAGGAGCACCACCGCCGGCGGCGCCGCTCCCTCGCGGCCGACGGCTGGCGGGGGGAGAAGCTCTGCCCCGTCGGCCGGCGCCGGCACGCTGGGGGGTTCGACGCCGGCGCGGCGGAGGAGCGCGTCGACGGGCTCGCGGGTGGGGGAGTCGAGCACCCAGACGACCACGTCGGCGTCCCACTCCGCGATCTGGTCGAAGGCGGCCTCCACCCCGTCGCTTCCGCTGGCGACCGCGCCGGCGCCGACGACGGCGAGGCCGGTGCGCTCTGCCAGGAGGGTCTCGAGGCCGGCGCGGACGACGGGGGAGGTGGCGAGGAGCGCCACGCGCGTCACCGGCACCGGGCGTCGGCCTCGATTCCGGTGACGTCGCAGGTCACGGGTGGCAACTGGCTGTGGTGCAACGGACTAGGCGGCCTGGTTCGCGTGGACGTTGAACAGGGCGGCGGGGAGGGTGCGCGTCTCGTGGCGGCCAGCGCGTCCCAGCTCCACGGTGGGGGCGTGTCGTGGTGGGACGGCGGCGAGGGCGACGAGCAGGTCGTCGGGCTCGCGGAGGGGGGCGCCGTCCAGGGTGAACAGCACGTCGCCGGCGAGGATCCCGCTCGCGGCGGCGGGGGAGTTGGGGGCGACGGTGAGCACCAGGAGGGCGGGGCGTTCCTGCCCGTCGGTGCGGGCGCGGACGCGGACCGTGCGGACCGTGACGCCGAGTCGGGGGCGGGGGGCCTGGGCGGCAACGAGGCGACGGACGCGGTCGATCGGGACCGCGTAGCCGAGCCCGTTGGCGATCAGGGTGTTGAGCCCGATGACGCGACCCGAGGCGTCGGCGAGTGGGCCGCCCGAGTTGCCGGGGGCAAGGCGGATGTCGGCGCAGAGAAGGCGTTCGCGACCCTGTTCGCCAAGATGGCGCAGCAGTGGCGCTCGGGTGCCGTGGTACACGCCGAGTGCGAGCGCGTTCGAGGTGCCCAGCGGGTGGCCGAAGGCGAGGACCATCGCGCCCGGTCGGAGCGTGGATGGGTCGCCGCGGTCGGCCGGCGTGAGTGGGGTGGCGCCCGGGTCGACGCGCAGGAGCGCGAGGTCGTGGCGTGGGTCGCGGGCGAGCGTCCGGGCGGTGAGGCGTCGGCCGTCGGCCAGGTCGACCAGGGTGCGGTCGGTGCGGGCGACGTGGGCGTTGGTGGCGAGGAGGCCGTCCGCGCTCCAGACCACGGCGGCGCCCAGGCCGTCGGGATCGGCGCCGCGACGGGTAGCGGAGCGGACGGTGGCGGTGCTCTGGCGGAGCCGTGTCGCGACGTAATCGAGCTCCGCGTCGACCGCCGAGGAGTGGAGGGGGGCGGCCATCGTCAGCGGCGGCTCGGGTTCGGGTGTTCGTCGACCGTGACCGCGACCGTGCGGCGCTCGCCGGCGCGGAGGACGGCTGCGTCGAGCGACTTCCCGACCGATTCGGGGCCCAGTGCAGCCAGGACGTCGGTCACGTCCTCGGTCGGGGTGTCGCCGAGCGAGAGGAGGATGTCGCCGAGCAGGAGGCCGGCGCCGTCGGCGGGGGAGTTCGGTTCGATCGCGACCAGCATCAGGGCCTGCGACTGGTCGCGGCCGGTGTCGGCAAGGGTGCGGCGGATCGGCTCGGGGAGCTTGACCGCCTGGGCGCCGATGCCGAGCCAGCCGCGGCGGGTGCGGCCGCCGGCGAGGAGGTGGTCGACGACGCGCTCGACCGTGGGGACCGGGATGGCGAGGGCGCCGGCGCGCGAGAGGGCGGAGGTGTTGACTCCGGCCACGCGGCCCGCGCCGTCGACGAGGGGGCCGCCGGAGAAGCCGTCGTAGACGGCGAGGTCGAGGCGGACGAACTGGTCGATCTGTCCCCCCTGCCAGGTGCGCCAGGCGGGCCCGACGGCCGAGACCGCGCCGAGTGCGGCTGTGACTTCGGGGCCGGGTCGGCCGACGGCGAGGACCAGCTGGCCGACGCGGAGCGGGTCGCGGGCGAGGGTCGCGGGGGTGGAGTCGCCGCTACCGTCCAGGCGGAGGATGCAGAGGTCGGTGGCCGGGTCGCGGCCGGCGACGGTGGCGCGGGCGCGGGTGCCGTCGGGGAGGGTGATCGCGACGTCCTCGTCCTTGTGCACCGTGTGGTGGGTGGCGACGATGACGCCGGGGCGCCAGAGGATGCCGCTGGCCGGGATGCGGCGCCGGGCGTGGACGGCGACGACGCTGCGGGCGGCGGTGGCGGTGGCGTCGGCGAGGTCGGTGGAGAGCTGTTCGAGCAGGGTCGGCATGGGGCGGCGCGGTGAGGTGTGTCGGGCTGCCTCCATGGTGCCGGACCCGGGGTGTCGCGGCCATCGGATGAATGGGGAGGGGGTAGGTCGGGCGAACGGGGGTGCCATCCCGCGGGTCGGGGGCTCTCTAGTTCTTGAAGACCAAGAAGAGCAGGGGGGATAAAAATCTGAGAAGGTCGGATGAAGATCTGAGGGCTCCGCGTGGCGGCGGGGGGCGTCGCGCCGGGCACGCACCCTCAGATCTCCCTCAGATCTTCTCAGATTTTTATCCCCCCTGCGTTTCTTGGACCTTCCAAAGGCACCCGCCTCCCCGAACGGGTGACCGCCGATCGACCGCCTGCGCTGTAGCTTGCGGCACCCCACCAGCCGACGAGGAGCCGTGAGCAATTCGGAGGGCGCGAAGAAGAAGGTCAACACGAAGGCGGCCTGGCGCGACGCGCGCGCGCTGATGTGGCAGCACCGCCGCGCGCTCGGCGTCGGCTTCGGGCTGATGCTGGTCAGCCGGGTGGCGGGGCTCGTGCTTCCGTTCAGCTCGAAGTACCTGTTCGACGACGTGATCGCGAAGGCGCGCCACGACCTGCTCTGGCCGATCGCGCTGGCCGCCACCGGGGCGACCGTCGTGCAGGCGATCACCGGCTTCGCGCTCTCGCAGGTCATCAGCGTCGCCGCGCAGCGCGCCATCAGCGACATGCGGCGGCGGGTGCTGAACCGCGTCACGCGGCTCCCGGTGCGCTACTTCGACGAGCACCAGACCGGCGTCCTGATCTCGCGCGTCATGAACGACGCCGAGGGGATCCGGAACCTCGTCGGCACCGGGATCGTGCAGCTGGTGGGCGGCGTCTTCACCGCGGTGCTGGCGCTCGGGGTGCTGATCTGGCTCAACTGGGTGATGACCGCCGTGATCGTCGTCATGCTCGCCCTGTTCGGGTGGGGGATGGCGACGGCGTTCAACCGGCTGCGCCCGATCTTCCGCGAGCGCGGGAAGATCCAGGCGGAGGTGACGGGGCGCCTGAACGAGACGCTGGGCGGGATCCGCGTCGTGAAGGCGTACGGCACCGAGCGGCGCGAGCAGGTGACGTTCGCGAAGGGGGTGCACCGCCTCTTCCGCAACATCGCCAGCTCGATCACCGGCGTGTCGGCGACGACGTCGGCGAGTACCGTGGTGGTCGGGCTGGTGGGGCTGCTGATCCTCGCGGTCGGCGGGCCGGCGGTGATCGAGGGGCGGATGACGGTGGGTGACCTGATCACCTTCGTCTTCTTCGTCGGGCTACTGTCGGCGCCGGTGGTGAACATCGCCAGCATCGGGACGCAGATCAGCGAGGCGATCGCGGGGCTGGACCGGATCCGCGAGGTGATGCAGATGTCCACCGAGGTCGACGAGGACGCGCGGCGCGAGCCGCTGGGCGCGCTGCGCGGCGACGTGACGTTCGAGGACGTCTGGTTCGAGTACCGCGAGGGGCTCCCGGTGTTGAAGGGGATCGCCTTCGAGGCGCCGGCCGGCTCGACGACGGCGCTGGTGGGCTCCAGCGGCAGCGGGAAGAGCACGCTCGTGTCGCTGGTGATGGCGTTCAACCGCCCGACGCGCGGGCGCGTGCTGGTCGACGGGCGCGACCTCGACACGGTGCGCCTCACCGACTACCGGGCGCGGCTCGGCGTGGTCTTGCAGGACAACTTCCTGTTCGACGGCACGGTGGCCGACAACATCGCCTTCTCGCGGCCGAGCGCGACGCGGGAGGAGGTCGAGGCGGTGGCGCGGCTGGCGAACTGCGACGAGTTCGTGCGCGGCTTCCCGCAGGGGTACGACACGGTGGTCGGCGAGCGCGGGGTGAAGCTGTCGGGGGGGCAGCGGCAGCGGATCGCGATCGCGCGCGCGCTGCTGGCCGACCCGTCGATCCTGATCCTCGACGAGGCGACGTCGTCGCTCGACTCGGAGAGCGAGGCGCTGATCCAGGAGGCGCTGTCGCGGCTGCGCGGCGGGCGGACGACGTTCGTGATCGCGCACCGGCTGTCGACGATCCGCAGTGCGGACGCGATTCTGGTGCTGGAGAACGGGGAGATCGTGGAGCGCGGCACGCACGCCGAGCTGATGGCGCTCGGGGGGCGTTACCGGGCGCTGCACGACCGGCAGTACGCGTGGGAGTCGAACCGGTTCGTGAATCCGGGGGAGGACTTCACGACGTCGGCCGCGGCGGGGGGCGAGAAGACGGTGGCCGTGGGGCGGTGAGGTGGCCCTCGGTAAGACCAAGAAGGGCAGGAGGGGATGAACATCTGAGAACTGCTCTGAAACCGCGGGGGAGAGCTGAGAGCCCGAAGCTCCTCCGCGCCCTTTCAGAGCAGTTCTCAGATGTTCATCCCCCCCTGCTTTTCAGTAGATCTTCAAAGGGCCCGGCGCGGGAGACGCGTTCTCCGGGTACGCCGTGCGTCGCGCCGAGTGGCGGGGCCGGACCGGCGTTCCTATACTCGGCCCATGCGCCACCCCAACGACGACGCGCCGCTGACGGTCGAGGAGTTCCTGCGCTTCGAGGAGCACGCCGAGGAGCGCCACGAGTTCGTCGACGGCCGCATCTATGCGATGACGGGCGCGACGACCCGTCACAACCTGATCGCCGGGAACATTTACATGCGGCTGCGCGCGCTGGCACGGGGCGGACCGTGCCGCGTGTATCTGGAAGGGGTCCAGCTGCGGGTGCCGGAGGACGTGTACTACCCGGACGTCATGGTCGTCTGCGACCCGGCAGGCGACGACCAGAAGCGTGTGACCGCCCCCTGCCTCGTGGTCGAGGTGTTGTCGCCCTCGACGGCGGCGACCGACCGATACGGGCGCAAGCTCCGACAGTACCGCGCGCTCCCGTCGGTCCGCGCGTACCTCGTGGTCGAGCAGGAGCGCCGCCTCGTCACCCGCCACTGGCGCGACGTTCGCGGGCGCTGGCTGGACGAGACGCTGATCGGCGGGGGCGAGATCCCGCTGCCGTGTCCCGGGCCGGGCGGGACGCTGACGCTCGACGAGATCTACGAAGGGATCGCGCTCCCCGAGACGCGCCCGCCGCTGCGGCGCATCCACGAGGCGTCGGTCGAGTGACCGGGTGGGCGGCGGGCGTCACGTCATCGGCCCGTGCTCGGTCACGCTGGCGATGCGCGCCCGCTGCCGCGGCGTGAGCGTGCGCGTCTTGGCCGCGTCGAGCGCGCGCCAGGCGTCGGCGGCGGCGGCGTTGAGGGCGCGGGCGGCGGCCGGCGAGTGGGCGGCGGGGGCGAGCAGCGCGCTGTCGGCCGCGCTCCCCTGGGGCGGCAACATCCGGCGCAGCCCCGCCGCCAGTTGGTCGCACTCGGCGCGCAGGGCGCGGCGCTGCCGGCGGTCGGCCTGCGCCACCCACAGCTCGCCGTCGAGCGTCTGCGCGCAGCCGTCGCCCGCCACCAGCGCCACGCCGCGCGCCGCGGCCTCGTCGCCGCCCAGCGAGTCGGCCGTCCAGGCGGCGGGGAGCCCGGCGCGCAGGTAGGGGAGCGTGCGGTGGACGTCGGCGAACGGGCCGTCGGGGTTCTCGAGCCAGACCCAGGCGTGCACCATCGTCAGCAGCGAGCGGTCGTCGCCCTTGCGCGTGTAGTCGCGCCGGATCCACCCCTCGGCGAGCCAGCGCAACAGCGGTCGCTCCTCGGTGGCCGCGCGCACGAACTTCGGGATGTCGTGCTGGTGCCAGTGGTCCTGCGCGCCGGCGAACCCCTCGGGCAGCGGGTCGCCCGGGCGCAGCCGCACCGAGTAGGCGACGCCGACGAGCACGCGGCGGCCGCCGATGGTGGCGTACTGCAGCGTCCCCGGGTGCTCGAGGTCGACCGGCGTTCCGGGCGCGGGCTCGGGGGCGTCCTTGCGGTACCAGTGCTCGCCCATGAGCGGGCCCTCGTCGCGGCCGAAGCGCACGTAGCCGTCGGCCTTCGCGGCCTCGACGTCCTGGTAGCGGGCGGTGGTGCGCCGCACCGCCTCCAGCTGCGCGCCCAACCGCGCTGCGTCGGCGGTCGCGGCCGGAGCGGCGGCGGAAGGGTGATGCTGGTGGTGGTCGTGCGCCTGGGCCGCCAGGGCGACGGGGGCCAGGAGTGCCAGGAGGAGGTGGCGCATGGGGTCGGCTCGCGTCGGGTCCTCCCTTCAGTACCGCGCAGGGCGGCGGAAGGTGTCACCACCCGCTACTCGACGACGATCGCCCCCTTGTAGCTCCGGACCTCGATGCGTCCCCCCCCGCCGGCGCCGGCGACGCGTGCCACCTGCCCCTGACCGTCCGTGCGCACGGCGGCCCGCACTGCGGGAAGGGTGCTCGTCAGCCGCCCGGCGACGGTGAGTAGGTCGAGCGCGACGGCGTCCGCCGTGAGGTGCAGCGTCACGTCCCCCGAGTTGGTGTCGATGGCCAGCGTCGCGCCGCGCGCCACGGCGCCGCGCTGGCGCACCGCGCCGGTCACCGTCTCGAGCGTCGCCCGCTGGATCACGTCTCCCTCGAGCGTGAGCGTGCCGCCGACGGTGGCGAGCTGCGCATCCCCCACCGGGCCGCGGACCGTCAGCGGGCCTGACGAGGTGCGCGCGCGCAGCCAGTTGGCGCCGCCGACGTGCACCGGGCCGGCCAGCGACTCGACGCGCACCGTGGTCAGCGGGCGGCGGCCGCTCACGCCCACCGCGCCGGTGACCGAGTAGACCTCCACCGCGCCGGTCACCTCGGACACACTCACCGTGGCGCTCGCGGACTTGACCCAGACGCTGGCGCCGTGGGGCACGCGCAGGACGAAGTCGGCCGCCGGCGACGCGCCGCCGCGCTCCTCGACGCCGAGCTTCACGCCGCGCCGCCCGCCGCCGAAGTGCACCGCCACGCCGTCGGGGACGCGCGCCACCAGCGCCACCGAGTCGCGCGCCCACCCGACCACGCGCACCGCGCCGACGAGGTTCCAGACCCGCACCGCGCCGTCGGCGTCGAGCGGCAGCCCGCGCACCACGGTGCGCGTCGCGCCGGGCGGCGCCACCGGCGTCGCGTACTGGAGCTGCGCCGCCGCGGACGTCGGGAGCGCGGCGAGCCACGCGCCGAGCAACGCGCCGCGCCGCGCGCCGACGAGTGCGGCGCGCCTCACGAGCGCGACCCCAGCAGCGCGCCGCGCCGCACGAGCGACTGCTTGCGCTCGTAGGTGCGCGCCAGCAGCTCGGCGAGCGCCGCGTTCCCCGGGTCGCGCGCTAGCGCCCCCTCCGCCTCGGCGATCGCCGTGTCGACGGTCGCGAGTGCGCGCTCCAGCACGCGCAGCGTCTCGGCGGCCAGCACCTGGTCGCCGGCCGCGGCGGCGGCGCGCAGCGCGGCTAGCGTGTGGTCGGTCTCGAGGCGCAGCGCGTCGAGGTCGATGTGCGCCGCCGGGACGACGGGCGGGGTGACAGGCGACGCGGCGGACGGCGCGACGGGCGGCGCGGTGCGCGGCGCGGGCGTGACCGCCGGCGCCCCTGCCACAGTGGGCGCGGGCGCGCCGCGCCCCACCAGCCGCGCGGTGAGCGATGCCGTCACGACCGCCGTCGCCGCCACGGCACCGAGCAGCGCGGCCGTGCCCCAACGGCGCGCGCGCGGGCGCCGGCTCCATGCCGGCGGCGCGCCGGGCGGTTCGGCAGGCGGTGCCGCCGTCGTCACCGGTGTGGCCGCCGCGGCCGTCGCGGGCGTCGCGCGCGGCGTTCCACCCGCCGTCGCCGCGGTCGCCGCCCGCGCGGCGACGGCTTCCATGATCGCGCGCTCCAGCGCGTCCGGGTCGGGCGGCAGGATCGCCGCCGGCGCCGCGCGCGCGACGTCGCGTACCCGGCGCAGCGCGGCCGACTCGGCGGCGCACGTCGCGCACGCGTCGACGTGCCGCGCCACCGCGTCGCGCGCCGCCGCGTCGAGGCGCCCGTCGAGCCAGTCGTGCAGCGCGCCCTCGTCGGGGCAGGGGGGGGGAGGGGGGGGAGGTGTGGTCCGCGTCATCGGCGTCAGTCGGCGAGCAACTTCGAGAGGTGCTTGCGGGCGCGGTGGAGCTGCGTGCGGATCGTCCCCGGGGCGAGCCCGGTGAGGCGCGCGATCTCGTCGTGCCCGTACCCCTCGACGTCGTGCAGCACGAACACCAGCCGCGCCCCGGGGGCGAGCCGCGGCAGCGCGGCGTCGAGGTCGACGCGCTCCAGCACCGCGTCGCGAGGGGCGGGCGCCGCGCAGTCGTCCAGCCAGTCGCCCGCCAACTCGACGCGCGCCAGCCGGCGCCGGTCGGCGCGCAGCCGCTCCAGCACCACGTTCACGGCCAGCCGGTGCAGCCAGGTGCCGACCGCGCTCTCGCCGCGGAAGGTGGCCAGCCGCTCCCACGCCCGCACGAAGACGTCCTGCGTCAGCTCGGTCGCGGCGCCGGCGTCGCCGGTCATGCGCAGGCAGAGCGCGTACACGCGCCCCACGTGCGCCCGGTAGAGGGCGGCGAACGTCGCCGCGTCCTCACCGCCGCTCACGCGCGCTCGCTCGCAGGTCGCCGGCGTCACCAGGAAAAGTCATCGGGTCCGCGAGTTGGATGCCGGCCGACCGCCCCGCGTTTACACGCGTCGCACGCGAATCTGCGCGTGGATCCGCGCGTGCAGTCGCGTGTGCGCAGCCGGCCGCCGCGCGGCATCACAGGGGCACGCACCACCTCCCCCTTCTTCAGGAGCGCACTCATGTCCGTCCGGTCGATCGCCGCCCTCGCCCTCGCCGCCGTCGCTGTCGCCGCCGCGCCGCGCACCGCCGCCGCGGGCCCGCCCTGGATCGCGGTGGAGCTCCCCGCCAACCCGCACCTCGAGGCGACGCGCGGCGCGCTGGCCGTGGTGCGCGTCTACCATCATGGCACGGCGACCCCGTACCCGCTGCAGGCGGAGGCCGTCGGTCTCGTGGACGGCGCCCGCCGCACGGTGCGGCTCGAGGCGCGCCCCGCCGGCGTCGCCGGCGTCTACGCGGTGCACGGCGCGCTCCCGGCCGGCGACGGCTGGGTGCTCGTCATGACGACGCGCACCGGGCCCACCGCGCGCGCCTCGGCGCTGGTGGCGCTCGACCGGCGGTTGGAGGTGGCCGGGGTGCGGGTGCCCGCCGACCTGCTCGAGGGCGGGCGCTGGACGAACCCGCGCGAGGCCACCGCCGCCGACGTCGAGGCGCTGCTGCGCGTCGCCACCGCCACCCGCGTGGCCGCGAGCGACGGGCCCGAGGCGCGCGTCGCCACCGCGGGCGTGGCGCTGGTCGGCGTCCTCCTCCTCCCGATGGGAGTGCGCCGGCTGCGCGGCGGGGCCGACCGTTCGCACGGCCGCGGGGTAAGGGGTGCGTGAATCCCGCCGTCGCGGCGCCGGGCCCTCTGGCCGAGGGGTCGGAGCCGCGGCACTATGCGGGGTTCCCGTCGCGCGCGCGGCCGCCCGCCTCCGGGGCCGCGCGCCGCCCGCCCACGTGCCCCGCCCATGCCCGCACCGACGCTCGCCCTCCTGGCGCTCCTGCAGCAGCCCGCCGCGGCCGCGCAGCCCCCCGCGCCCCCCTCCCCCGTCGCCCGCATCGAGGTGCTGCCGGCCGACCCGGTGGTGACCGCGATGGACACCCTCCGCCTCACCGCCCGCGCCTTCGACGCGCAGGGGCGCCCGGTGGACAACGCGCGCGTGCGCTTCGTCGCCGCCGGCGGGACGTTCGAGGGGATGGTCGACACGCTCGGCCTGGTGCGCTCCGGCGCCACCGGGACGATGACCGTGGCCGCCGTCGCGCTCGTCCCGGGCGCGCGCCCGTTCGTGGAGCGCGTGCCGGTGCGCATGGTCGCCGGCCCCGCGGCGCGCGTCGAGGTCGAGGGGGTGCCGGCGACCCTGGTCGTCGGGCAGCGCGTCGCCCCCGCCGCCACGTCGTACTCCGCTCAGAACGACCGGCGCGACGACCGCGTGCGGTGGACGAGCCGCGCGCCGGGCGTGGTCGCGGTGCGCGACGGCTTCCTGGTGGCGCTCGCCCCCGGGCGCGCCGTGCTCACCGCCGAGACGGGGAGCGCGCGCGCGACCGTGCCGGTGAGCGTGGCGGCGGCGCGCGTGGCGTCGCTCGAGGTCAGCGCGGGCGCCGCGCCGGCCGCCGGGTGGCGCACGGGCGACGTGATCCGCTTCCGCGCCGTGGCCAAGGACGCGCAGGGGCGCGCGATCGCGGGCGCGACGCCGACGTGGAGCTTCAGCCCCGGGCAGGGGCAGCTCGACCCCGACGGCGCCTTCGTCGGCTACGAGGCGCGCCCGTACACCGTGACGGCGACGCTCGGCGACCGCAGCGCGCAGACGGTGGTGACGCTGGCCGCGCGCGACGTGCGGCGCCCGGCGACCGTGGTCGGGCGCCTGCCGCGCGAGCGCTTCACCACCGAGGAGGTCTGGCTGCACCCCAACGGGAAGGTCGCCTACCTCGGCTCGGGCTCGGGGGGCGACGTGATGTACGCGATCGACATCTCGAACCCGGCCCGCCCGGTGGTCACCGACTCGATCGTGTCGAACACGCGGCGCGTCAACGACGTGATGACGACGGCCGACGGCCGGCACCTCGTCTTCACGCGCGAGGGGGCGAGCGACCGCCGCAACGGGATCGTCGTCGCCTCGCTCGAGGACCCGCTCCACCCGAAGGTGCTGTCGGAGTACACCGAGACGGTGACCGGCGGCGTGCACTCGGCGTTCGTCTACACGCAGCCCAAGCACGGGACGCACGTCTACCTCACCAACGACGGCACGGGCGCGTTCCACATCCTCGACCTCAACGACCCGGCGAAGCCGAAGGAGGTCGCGGTCTGGAAGACGCCGCGCCCCGACTTCGCCGGCGACGCCGGGCGCACGCTGCACGACGTCGACGTGCAGGACGGGCTGGCGTACCTGAGCTACTGGAACGACGGGCTGGTGATCCTCGACGTCGGCAACGGCGTGAAGGGGGGCTCGCCGTCCAACCCGGTGCTGGTGAGCCAGTTCAAGTACGACCTGAACGACCTCTATCGGCAGGTCGAGGCGGCGGGCGGGCCGGGGTTCATCCGCGGCACGCACACCGCGTGGCGCCACAAGAACTACGTCTTCATCGCCGACGAGGTGTTCCCCGCCAGCGGGCTGCAGGGCGCGCCCGAGAACTCGGCGGCCGCGGGGCGCGCCTACGGGCGCCTGCAGGTGATCGACGTGTCGGACATGGAGAAGCCGAAGAGCGTCGCCTGGTACGAGCCCGAGATGGGCGGCGTGCACAACGTCTGGGTGGCCGGCGACACGCTCTACATGGGCGCCTACAACGGCGGCTTCCGCGCCTTCGACGTGTCGGGCGAGCTGCGCGGCGACCTGCGCGCGCAGGCGCGCGAGATGGTGCACGTGCACACCGCCGACCCGGCCGGCCGCGTGAAGAACACGCCGATGACGTGGGGCGTGGTGGTGCGCGACGGGCTGGCGTACGTCAACGACATGTACAACGGGCTCTGGATCGTGCGCATGGAACCGTCGAAGGCCGTGAAGCCGAAGGTGATACAGTGACCGCGCGCGGGACGCTGGCGCTGGCGCTCGCCCTCGCGGCGGCGCCGGCCGGCGCGCAGGGGCCCTCCGCGCAGGAGGGCCGCGAGTACACGGTGCTCGTCGCCTCCGAGGCCACCGACCAGGTGGCGGTCGTGCGCTTCGGCGCGCGCCTCGGCCCGGGCGGCACGCCGCTGGCGCGCGTCGAGGCGTCGCGCCCGGTGGGGCTCAACCCGATGGACCCCGACGGGCCGCACGGGCTGGCGTTCGCGCCCGACGGGCGGTCGTACTTCGTGTCGACGGCGCACGGCACGCCGTTCGGCTCCCTCTGGCGCTTCGACGCCGAGAGCGGGCGCACGCTGGGGCGCGTGGAGCTGGGCCCCTTCCCGGCGACGCTGCAGGTGAGCCCCGACGGCGCCACGGCGTACGTCGTGAACTTCAACCTGCACGGCGAGATGGTGCCGTCGAGCGTGAGCGTCGTCGGCCTCGCCGGCACCGCCGCCGGCGGCGAGGAGCTGGTCGAGATCGCGCGCGTGCGCACCTGCGCGATGCCGCACGGCTCGCGGCTCTCCCCGGACGGCGCGCGCCACTACTCGGCGTGCATGATGGACGACCTGCTGGTCGAGATCGACACGCGCTCGCTGGCGGTGTCGCGCCACTTCCTGCTGACGAAGGGGAAGGAGCGGGGGATGGCGGGCGCGCCCGACGTGCGCCGCGGCGGGCACGCGCATCACGACGCGGGCGGCCACGGGATGGACGCCCCGAAGGCCGGCGAGACGGTCTGCTCCCCGACGTGGGCGCAGCCGTCGGCGGACGGGCGCTCGGTGTTCGTGGCGTGCAACAAGACGAGCGAGATCGTCGAGGTCGACGCCGCGACGTGGGCGATGAAGCGCCGCCTCCCGGCGGGCGACGGCGTCTACAACCTCGCCGTCACGCGCGACGGGCGGCTGCTGGTCGCGACCAACAAGCGCGGGCGCAGCGTGTCGCTGTTCGACGTCGCCAGCGGGAAGGAGCTGGCGCGCGTCCCGACCCAGCGGCGCGTGGTGCACGGCGTCGCGATCTCGGCGGACGACCGGTACGCGTTCGTGTCGGTCGAGGGGGTAGGCTCGGAGCCCGGCACGCTCGAGGTGATCGACCTCGCGACGCGGCAGCGCGTGGCGAGCGCGGACGTGGGGCAGATGGCGGGCGGGGTGGACGTCCTGCCGGTGCGCGCCGGACCCTGAAGATCTACTGAAAAGCAGGGGGATGAACATCTGAGAACTGCTCTGAAAGGGCGGGGAGAGCTGAGAGCTCCGAGCTTCTCCGCGCCCTGTCAGAGCAGTTCTCAGATTTTCATTCCCCCCCTGCTTTTCTTGGTCTTACAAGAGCCCTCATCTCACCAGCTCGCTCCCATCGATGAGCAGCACCGCCCACGTCCGCTCTTGCTAAAATTCCAGCATGGTGCTAGAAGTTTAGCAGCACCCTCCCCCAGCCGACGCGCCCGATGGCCGACTCGCTCGCCAGCCGCCTCTCCCGACGGGAGCGGCAGATCATGGACGTCCTCTACCAGATGGGCGAGGCCACGGCCGCCGAGGTGCAGGAGCGCCTCCCCGAGCCGCCGAGCTACTCGGCCGTGCGCGCCATGCTGCGCATCCTCGAGGAGAAGGGGCACGTGCGCCACCACGAGGACGGCCCGCGCTACGTCTTCACCCCGACCGTCGCCCGCACCACCGCGCAGAAGTCGGCGGTGAAGCACCTGCTGCGCACCTTCTTCGACGGCTCGGTCGAGGACGCGATGGCGGCGCTCCTCGACGGCGCCGACCGTCGGCTCTCGCGCGACGAGATCGACCGGCTGTCGCAGCTCATCGAACAGCGCAAGCGGGAGGGCCGCTGACGTGGACGCCACGCTGACACCGTTCGCCGAGCGGCTCGCGCGCCTCGCGGCCGACTGGCTCCCCGCGCTGCTCGACGCGACGCTCAAGGGGACGCTGCTCCTGGCGCTGGCCGGGGTCGCGACCACCTGGGGGATGCGGCGCGCCGCCGCGGCCACGCGCCACCTCGTCTGGAGCGCGGCCGTCGTCGCGGTGCTCGCCCTGCCGCTGCTCGGCCGCGTCGTCCCCGGGTGGACCGCGGCCGTCGTGCCGCCCGCGCTCGTGCGCGCCGTCGAGGCGCTGCGCGGCGACGCGGGAGACGCCGCGCACCTCGGCAGCCCCTCCCGAGCCCCGCGACGGCTGGAGCGGGCGCACGTGGAGCACGCGGCCCACGCGCCTGTGCTCGCCGGGCACGACGACGAGGTCACGGTCGGCGCCGCGCTCGCGGCCGGGGCCACTGCGCTGCGCGAGGGCGAGCCGGCGCCGGCGGCGACACCGCAGCCGGCGATCGCGCCAACGTCGCCGACCGCCGTCGCATCGGCGCCCGGGGCGGCAGCCGACGACCACGCGCCGGTCGTCGCCGCGGCTCCCGCCGGCGGGATCGGGTGGGGGGGCGCGCTGTTCGGCGTCTGGGCGGCCGGGGTGGGCGTCGCGCTGCTGCGCCTCGCGCTCGGCACCTTCGGGCTCGCGCGGCTGGTGCGCCGCGCGCAGCCGGCCGACGACCCGGCCTGGGTGATGCCGCTGCAGCGCCTGGCGCGCGAGCTCGGGATCCGCCGCCCGGTGTCGCTGTACGTCGGGCGCACGGGGACGGTGCCGGTGACGTGGGGCGTCGTCTACCCGGTCGTACTCCTCCCCGCCGACGCCGCGGAGTGGAGCGCGGAGCGCCGGCGCGCGGTGCTGCTGCACGAGCTGGCGCACGTCGAGCGGCTGGACGCGCTGACGCAGGTGGTGGCGCAGCTCGCGGGCGCGGTCTTCTGGTTCAACCCGCTCGTCGCGCTCGCCGGACGCCGCCTGCGCGCGGAGCGCGAGCGCGCCTGCGACGACCTGGTGCTCGCCGCCGGCGGCGTCCCGGCCACGCGCTACGCCGACGACCTGCTCGACCTCGTGCGCACGCTCGGCGAGGCGTCGCCCGCGGCGGCGGCGCTGGCGATGGCGCGCCGATCCGAGTTCGAGGGGCGGCTGCTGGCGATCCTCGACCCGGCGGCGCCGCGCGCCCGCACCGACCGCCGCCGCGCGCTCGTGGCCGCGGCGCTGGTGGGGGTGGCGGCGGTGCCGCTGGCCGGGATGCGGGCGGCGCCCGCCGCGGGCGCGTCCGCCGCTGTCGAATCGACCGTGTCGGCGGTGGAGCCGTTCGCCGCGCCGGTGGTGGGCGCCGCGCCGCAGGAGGAGCCCGCGACGCCCGCCGCCCCGCTCGCCGCCACCGCGCCGCTGACCGGGGCGGTGACGCACCTGGACGACGCGCGCGCACGCCTGGACGACGCGCGCGCACGCCTGGACGACGCCCGCACGCAGCTCGCCGCCCGACTCGACGCGACGACAACGTCGTTGGGCGCCTGCTCGGCGGCCGAGGACGGACGCTTCGAGTTCGTGTGGCGCGCTTCGGCGACCACGGGCTGCCTCGAGATGCGGCGCACGGGCACAGTCACGTACACGCCGGCCTTCGACGACGTGCGCGTCATCGCCGACGGGGGCGTGCTGGTGCTGCTCGAGACGCGCGACGGCGTGACGCGCCGCATGGAGCTGGCGCCGCAGGGCGGCCGGCTGGTGCGCCGCTACACGGTGAACGGCGTCGAGCGCCCCGCCGGCGAGGGCGAGGCCTGGTTCCGCGAGACGCTGCGCGACGTGGTGCGCCGCGCGGAGCTCGACCGCGAGGTCCACCCGCCAGCCGCACCAGCCGCCGACGCGGACCCCGACTTCAGCGCGATGCTGCAGGCGGTGCGCCGCACCGCGAGCGACGGCGAGAAGCGCCGCCTGCTGCTCGGCGCGGTCGAGCGCAACACGCTCTCCCCCGCCCAGCTCTGGAAGGTGGCGCTGGTCGCGCGCGGCATCGCGTCCGACGGCGACAAGTCGGCGGTGCTGGAGGCGGTCGCCAAGGTCGCGCCGCGCACCGGCGCCGTCGCCTCCGCCGTCGTCGGCGCGTCGCGCGGGATCGCCTCGGACGGCGACCGCCGCCGCGTGCTCGAGCGCACCATCGCCCCCGAGCTGCCGGCCGCCGTGGTCGTCGACCTGCTGCGCGCCGTGTCGGGGATGACGAGCGACGGCGACAAGGCGGCGGTGCTGCTGCGCCTCGCCCAGCGCGCCGGCGAGACGCCCGAACTGCGCGACGCCTTCTTCGGCGCGCTGCGCGGCTTCACCAGCGACGGCGACCGCAAGCGCGTCCTGCTCGCCGCGCTCGACCGCCCGGCCGACGACAGCACCGTCGCCGCCGCCCTCGGCGCGCTGCGCGGCATGGTCTCGGACGGCGACCGCGCCGAGGTGCTGAAGGCGGCCGCCGCGAAGGGGCACATGGGGAGCGCGCCGGTGCGCGAGCGCTACTTCAAGACCGCCCAGTCGCTGGTGTCGGAGACGTCGCGCGAGGCGGCGGTGCTGGCCGCGCTGCGCGCGCAGCCGTCGCACGCCGAGACGCAGGCGGCGGCGATCGCCGCGTCGACCACCTTCGTGTCCGACACGCGCCGCGCGAACGTGCTGCTCGAGGTCGCGCGCACGACCGACGCGCTGCGCGACCCGGCGCGCCGCGCGCGCTTCGTCGAGTCGCTGCGCGGGATGACGTCGAGCAGCGAGTACCGCCGCGTGATGGAGGCCGTGATGCCCGCGGCGCCACCCGCGCCCTGACGCCGCGCGGCGGGGCGGCTTCGGTCGCCCCGCCGCGTCCCTTCCGCTGGTGAATGCTAAAAAAATAGCACACAAAGGAGACGCCGTGTCCCGTCCCGCTCCGTCGCCCCGCGCCCTCGTCGCGCTCTTCGCCCTGCCGCCGGGCGCCGCCGCCCTCGCATTCGCTTCGCTCAGCGCATGCCTCGCCGGCGTCGCGCTGCTCGCCGGCCCGTCCCCCGCCCACGCGCAGTGGGGGTGCCCGGCGCGGCGCGGCACGCACATCAGCATCCACGAGACGAACGAGCGGCGCACGCTGCTCATCGCCGACGACCGCCGCTGCCTCGAGGTGCGCAGCGTCGGCGCCGTCACCTTCAGCGACGACGACGCCGACGTCGCGGCGCTCGCCCCGGGCGGGATGCTGTCGGTGGAGGAGACGCGCGACGGACGCACGCGCCGCGCAGAGTTCGTCGAGCGCGGCGGGCGCGTCGAGCGGCGCTACCTGGAGGACGGGCGCGTGCGCGAGGGCGCCGACGGCGCCGACTGGCTGCGCACGATCCTCCCGCAGGTGGCGCGCGAGAGCTCCGTGGGCGCCGAGGCGCGCGTGGCGCGCCTCCTCCGGCAGCGCGGCCCGCAGGGAGTGCTCGACGAGGTGCGCCTGATCGCCAGCGACGGCGTGAAGCGCACCTACCTCTCCGCGCTGCTGGCCGAGCCGAGGCTCGGCGACGACGTGCTGCGCGACGTGGTGCGCGCGACCGCGGCGCGCCTGACCTCCGACTCGGACCGCCGCCGCCTGCTCGTGGCGGTCGCCGAGCGGCCGGACGCCTCCGCCGCGCTGCTGACGGCGGTGGTCGAGGCGGCGCGCGCGCTGGTCTCCGACTCGGACAAGGCGCGCGTGCTGGCCGCCGCGCTGGCGGCCCGCAACGCCGACGCGGCCACCCGCGCCACCGCGGTGACGGTCTCGCGCAGCATCGTCTCCGACCGCGCCAAGGGGGAGCTGCTGGCCGCGCTCGCGCCCGCGGCCGGCGCCTCCGAGTCGGCGCGCGCCGAGTGGCTGCGGGGCGCCGGGAGCATCGTCAGCGACACCGAGCGGCGGCGGGTGCTGCTGGCGGCGCTCGACGCGCCGGCGCACGCCGACGCGCTGCTGGGGAGCGACGCGGGGCGCGGCGCGCTCTTCGACGTGGTCGACGGCATCGCCTCCGACCGCGAGAAGGGGGCGGTGTTGCGCGCGGTGCTGCGGCGCGAGCGGCTCCCGCAGCCGGCGCTGCTCGGCGCCCTGCGCGCGGCCGAGCGCATCGCCTCCGACCGCGAGAAGGCCGAGGTGCTGCTCGCGGTCGCCGCGCGCCGGGAGGCGCTCGAAGACGAGCGGGTGCGCCGCGCCTTCCTCGACGTGACGCGCGGGATCAGCTCGAGCGGGGAGTACCGCCGCGTGATGGACGCGGTGGTGCGCTGAGGGGCGCCGGTGCGCGCGCTGCTGGCGGGACTCCTCCTCGCGCCCTCGCTCGGCGCGCAGGCACCGGCGGCGCCGACCGCCGCCAGCGTGCGCGCCGAGCGCGCCCCCGCGATCGACGGGCGCGACGACGACGCGGCGTGGCGCGCCGCCCCCGTGATCGACGCCTTCCGCACCTTCGACCCGGCGGAGGACGGGGCGCCGCGCTTCCGCACCGAGGCGCGCGTGGCGCACGACGCCCGCAACCTCTACGTGTTCGTGCGCGCGCACGACCCGCGCCCCGACAGCATCGTGGCGCTGCTCAGCCGCCGCGACGTGCGCACGCCGAGCGACCAGCTGAAGCTGATGATCGACTCGTTCCACGACCGGCGCACCGGGTACGAGTTCGCGGTCAACCCGGCCGGCGTGAAGCGCGACTACTACACCTACGACGACTCGCGCGAGGACGTGAGCTGGGACGCCGTCTGGGACGTCGCCACGCGCGTCGACTCGGCCGGCTGGACGGCGGAGTTCCGCATCCCGCTCAGCCAGCTGCGCTTCGACCCGCCCAGAGGGCACCCGAAGGACTCGCAGACGTTCGGGCTGATGATCACGCGCGACCTGGGGCGCTACAACGAGCGCGTCGCCTGGCCCACCTACCGCCGCTCCCGCCCGGGGATCGCGTCGCAGTTCGGCGCGCTCACGGGGCTCGACGGGCTGGGCGCGCCGCAGCGCCTCGAGCTCGCCCCCTACGTGCTCACGCGCAACGTCAGCGCGCGCACCCCCGGCGGCTTCGGGCGCGTGCAGCAGCAGGCGGTGGGCGGAGACGTGAAGTGGGGGGTGACGTCGAACCTGACGCTCGACCTGAGCGTGAACCCCGACTTCGGGCAGGTCGAGGCCGACCCCGCGGTGCTCAACCTCACCGCGTTCGAGGTCTTCCAGAGCGAGCGGCGCCCCTTCTTCCTCGAGGGCGCGGGGATCTTCCAGGCCGGCCCCGACCCGACGCGCCTCTTCTACTCGCGCCGCATCGGACGCGCGCCGCAACTCGGCGGGCTGGTGGCCGACGCCACCGCGCGCGTGCCGGGGGCGAGCACGATCCTCGGCGCGGCGAAGCTCACCGGGCGCCTGGCGCGCGGCACCACGCTCGGCGCGCTGTCGGCGGTGACGCAGGAGGAGCGGGTGCGCGGCACGGTGGTCGAGCCGGGCGCGGCGTACGGCGTGGTGCGCGTGGCGCAGGACCTCCGCCAAGGCGAGACCGGCGTCGGCGTGCTGGTGAGCGGGGTGCGCCGCGACCTGGGCGACCCGGCGGCGGCCGAGCGGCTGCGGCGCGAGGCGCTGGTGGGGGGCGTCGACCTGCGCCACCGCTTCGCGGGCGGCACGTACCAGCTCACCGCGGCGGTGCAGGGCAGCCGCGTCGCGGGGAGCGCGGGGGCGATCGCGCGCACGCAGCGCGCCGGCGTGCACTACTACCAGCGCCCCGACGACGCGCTCGCCCTCGACACCACGCGCACGGCGCTGGCGGGGAGCGCGACGACCGTGTCGCTGAACAAGGTCGCCGGCGTCTTCCGCTTCAACTCGCTCTACGAGCGCGTCACGCCCGGCTTCGAGACCAACGACGTCGGCTTCCTCAGCCGCGCCGACATCCAGCGCTCCTACCTGGAGCTGCTCTGGACCTCGCGCCGCCCGCGCGCCTTCTGGCGCCAGGCCACCGCGACGCTGTTCACCTCGCACCAGTGGACGGCGGCCGGGATGCCGCTCTACCACAACGCGGATGCCTGGGTGGACGTGCAGTTCGCGAACCAGAAGAGCGTGTTCGTCGAGGCGTGGGTCGACCAGTGGGGGGGCTCGATGTGCGACCGCTGCGCCTTCGGCGGGCCGGCGCTGCGCCTCTCCCCCGACTACACCTACTTCCTCCAGCTCACCGACGACCCGCGCAAGGCGGTGTCGCCGCTGGTGGCCGCGATCCTCACCCGCGGCGACGAGGGGCGCTCGCTGCTCTGGCGCGTGCGCCCGCTGGTGCGGCTGCGCGCCGGGGCGCAGCTGCGCGGCGAGCTGGGGGCGCGCTACGAGCGCAACCGCGACGCCACGCAGTGGGTGGCCAACGCCGGCGCCGGCGCGGCCGCGCGCTCGCTGTTCGCGCACCTCGACCAGCACACGCTGGGCGTGCAGGCGCGCCTCGACTACACGCTGCGCCCGAACCTCTCGGCGCAGCTCTACGCCGAGCCGTTCGTGAGCGTCGGCGCGTACTCCGACGTGCGCGAGGCCGCGGCGCCGCGCGCCCCGCGCTACGCCGACCGCTTCCGCCCGGTGGCGCGCGAGGTCGAGGGGTTCAACGCCAAGCAGTTCCGCTCCAACGCCGTGCTGCGCTGGGAGTACCGCCCCGGCTCCGCGCTCTTCCTGGTGTGGCAGCAGGGGCGCGACCAGGGCGACCGCGACCCCGGGCGCTTCGAGGCGTGGCGCGATGTACGGAACCTGTTCGGCGCGCGCCCCGACAACACGCTGTTGGTCAAGGCCTCGTACTGGTTCGGTCGGTAGGACGTCGCCGCGGCGGGGCCGCGCAACCCTCGGGCGCGCCCCCCGTGTCGAACGCGCGTCCCTTCCCCCCCGCCCCCCGTCGCATGGTCGTCCGCGTGCTCCGTCTCGCCGTCGCGCTTCTCCTCGGCGCCGCCGCTCCCGCCGTCGCCCAGACCGGCCCCGAAGTCGTCCGCGGCCGCGTCACCGACGACTCGGCGCGGGCGGTGTTCGCCGCCGCCGTCACCGTCACCCGCGGCCCGGATCGGCTGGTGCAGACCACCACCACCGACTCGCTCGGCCGCTACAGCGTGCGCTTCGATCCGGGGACGGGCGACTACCTCGTCTACGTCGCCGCCCCGGGCTACCGCGCCGCGCGCCGCCGCGTCCAGCGGCAGACGAACGAGCGCGAGCTGGTGGCCGACTTCCAGCTCGGGCGCGACCTGGCGATGCTCGCCGCCGTGCAGGTGCGCGACCGCGCCCCGGTGCGCGCCGACAACCGCGTCACCCCCTTCCAGCCGGAGACGGGGGCGTCCGAGCGGTACGCGAACGGCGTGGAGGGGCAGCTCCCGCCGACCGTGGCCGGCGACCTGGGCGCGCTGGCGGGGACGATCCCCGGCGTCACGCTCACCCCCACCGGCCCCGCGATCCTAGGCGTCGGCGGCGAGTCCAACCTCACCACGCTCAACGGGCTCGCCATCCCCGGCGGCACGATCCCGCGCGCCGCACGCACCGAGACGCGCGTCACCGGCGCGACCTTCGACCCGACGCGCGGCGGCTTCTCGGGCGCCAACATCGACGTGCGCCTCGGCCCGGGCGACCGCATGTACCAGCAGCGCCGGGGCTTCCTCACGCTCGACGCGCCGCAGCTGCAGTTCACCGACGCGGTCGGGCGCGCGGGCGGCGCCGCGACCGGCGGCTTCCGCGGCTCGCTCGGCGCCGACGGGGAGCTGATCCGCCGGGCGCTCACCTACAACGTCTCGCTCGACGTCGCGCGCAACACGAGCGACCCGGCCACCCTGCTCGACGCCGAGGCGGAGACGCTGCTGCGCGCCGGCGCCTCCCCCGACTCGGTGGCGCGGCTGCTCGCGCTCGCGACGCCGCTCGGCCTCCCCCTCTCGGGAGGCGGGATCCCGTCGGCGCGCAACCGCGACGCCTTCACCTGGCTCGGCCGCCTCGACGACACGCGCGACTCGCTGCGGACGCGCACCCTCACCAGCTACGCCGGCTACACGAAGGAAGGTGCCGTCGGCTTCGGCCCGCTCACCGCGCCCTCGGTGGGCGGCGAGCGGCGCGAACGGTCGTTCGGGGGCCAGCTGGTCTTCGGCGACTTCGTGGGCCCCGGCCGGCGCGTGCTCACCGAGACGCGGTTGAGCGCGAGCACGGCGCGCAACGAGGCGACGCCCTACCGCGCGCTCCCGGGCGCCACGGTGCTCGTGCGCTCCCCCACGCTCGACGAGCGCACCGACGTCGCCGGCGTCGCGCTCGGCGGCGGCCCGTTCGTCGCCAGCGACGAGCGCCGGTGGACGGTCGAGGGGGCGAACGAGACGATCTGGAACGCGCGCGGGCGCCGGCACCGCTTCAAGGCGCTGGCCTGGGCGCGCGGCGACGGGCTGCGCCAGGACGCGGTGGCCAACGCGCTCGGCAACTACACCTTCAACTCGATCGACGACTTCGCGGCCAACCGCCCGGCGAGCTTCACGCGCACGCTGGCGCAGCCGGAGCGCGCGGGGACGGCGTGGAACGGCGCCGCCGCGCTGGCGCACCAGTGGACGCCGTCGCGCTGGTTCAACGTGCTGTACGGCGCGCGCGTCGAGGCCAACGTCTTCGGCGGCCGCCCGCCCGAGAACCCGGCGCTCGAGCGCGCGCTCGGCGTGCGCACCGGGGTGGCCCCCGCGCGCCTGCACGTGAGCCCGCGCGCCGGCTTCTCCTTCACCTACAACCGCGACCGCGAGAACGGCTCCGGCACCAACCAGACCAACGTCGGGCGCTTCTACCGCACGACGGCGGGGGTGATCCGCGGCGGCATCGGCGAGTTCCGCGACCTGCTGCGCCCCGGGCTCCTCGCCGACGCGTCGGCGGCCACCGGACTCGTCGGCGGGACGACGCTGCTCTCGTGCGTCGGCGGCGCGGTGCCGACGGCCGACTGGTCGCTGTTCGCCGCGAACCCGTCGGCGATCCCGACCGAGTGCGCGGGGGGCGGCGGCGCGCTGGCCGAGCGCGCGCCGAGCGTCACGCTCGTCGACCCGTCGTACGACGTGCCGCGCAGCTGGCGCGCCTCGCTCGACTGGAACACGAGTTGGAACCGGCTCCTGCTGCGCGTCAGCGCGCTCGGCTCGTACGACCTGAACCAGCCCGGCGTGGTGGACGCGAACTTCGGCGGGACGACGCGCTTCGCGCTCGCCGGCGAGGGGGACCGCCCGGTGTTCGTGACGCCGGCGGCGATCGACCCGGCCAGCGGCGCGGTGTCGGCCGCCGAGGCGCGGCGCAGCGCGGAGTTCGGGCGCGTGGGGGTGCGGCGGAGCGACCTGCGCGGCTACGGCGGACAGCTCACCTTCGCGGTGTCGCCGGACGTGTTCAAGTTCCGCTCGCGCGGCTCGCTCTTCTCGTCGGTCGCGTACACGCTGCAGGGGACGCGTCGCCAGTTCCGCGGCTTCGACGGCGCGGCGTTCGGCGACCCGGCCGAGCGCGAGTGGGCCGCGGGGCCGAACGACGCGCGGCACCAGTTCGTGGTGCAGGGCGGCTTCTCGACGAGCAGAACGGGGACGGTGACGCTCTTCGGGCGTGCGCAGTCGGGACTTCCGTACACGCCGCTGGTGCAGGGGGACGTGAACGGCGACGGCCGCGCGGGGGACCGCGCCTTCGTCCCCGCGGTGGCGCAGGTCGCCGACGCGCAGACGGCGGCGCAGCTGCAAGCGCTCCTCGCCACGGGCGCCGACGGGGCGCGCGAGTGCCTGACGGCGTACGCCGGGCGCGCGGCCGCGCGCAACGGCTGCCGCGGCCCGTGGACGCAGACGCTGAACGTGCAGTGGCGCCCGCCGATCCCGCGCCGCTGGGCGCGCCGCCTGACGACGAACGTCTACCTGCAAAACGTGCTCGGCGGCCTGGACCAACTCTTCCACGGCGACGGCGACCTGCGCGGCTGGGGCTCGTCGGCGCAGCCCGACCCGGTGCTGCTGGTGCCGCGCGGCTTCGACGCGCAGGCGCGCCGCTTCCGCTACGACGTGAACCCGCGCTTCGGCGACACGCGCGGGCGCCGCACGCTGACGCGCGAGCCCTTCCGCCTGACGATCGACTTCTCGGTGAACCTCGCGGTCGACTACCCGGTGCAGCAGCTCCGCCGCGCGCTCGAGCCGGTGCGCGCGCCGGGCGGCGGGTGGACGCGCCGCTCGGCGGACTCGCTGACGGCCTTCTACCTGTCGCGCACCTCGAACATCCACCGCATGCTGCTGTCGGAGAGCGACTCGCTCTTCCTCTCGCGCGCGCAGGTGGCGGCGCTCCAGCGCAACGACTCGCTCTTCTCGGCCGAGGTGCGCGTGATCTACGCCGACGTGGGGCGGTTCCTGGCGTCGCGCCCCGACGGCGAGCCGGGGAAGGTGGAGCTGGACAGCGTGTCGAAGGCGGAGCGGGCGTACTGGAAAGTGTTCTGGCGCCAGCCGGAGATCGCCGACTCGGTGCTCACGCCGCTGCAGCGCGAGCTGATGCCCGTGATGGCGCGGATGACGGCGATTCCGCAGGGCGAGCGCGAGGGCATCCAGTGGCAGTTCGGCTTCCCCGTGCCGTTCGACCCGAGGGCGCACGCGAGGCCGGTGCCGAGGCGGTCGTTCTGAGCGGCGGGCGGCGTGACTGCGGGAGTCGTTAAAGCGGGAGTCGATACGGCGGGAGTCGTTACGACGATGCCTCAAGCTCGAGGCCACGCAGTCACGACTCCCGCCGTGAAGACTCCCGCAGTCACGACTCCCGCCGTTTCGAGCGCCCGGCTCACTTCGACGAGATCACGAACGTCGTCCCGTCCGGATCCTTGAAGAGGAGCGACGACCCCCAGCTCTCCTTGCGCGGCGGGCCGAGCGTCTCGACGCCGGCGGCGACCAGCCGCTCGTAGGTCGCGTCGAGGTCGTCGCTCCAGAAGGCGAGCGGGGCGTGGCCGCCGACCCGGCCCTCGTGGCCCGGCGGCGTGAAAAGGACGACGCGCGTGTCGGCGCCGGGAACGCGCAGCTCGATCCAGCGCTGCGTCTCGGAGAACGGCTGGTCGGTGGCGACCTGGAGGCCGACCTTGGCGGTCCAGAACTCGAGCGCGCGGTCCTGGTCGCGCGCGGGGATGCTGACGAACTTGACGCCGCGGATCATGGCCGTGGTGGCTGGGGTGGGTGGTGGCGCGGCGCAATCTCTGGAGGGCCCGCGCGTCCGTCCAGCCGCGCACCGGCTGCCACGGCAACGAGTGCCATGGCATTGCGTGCCACAGCCGGCGGGCGTACCGTGCGGCGTGGCCGCCACCGCCGTCGACCCCTACGTCCTCGACGTCCTGCTCCCCGACCTGGTGGGGCACGACCGCCGCCCGTCGGCGTTCCTCGTGTACCTGGTGCTCTGGCACCGCGGCGCCGCCGGCCGGCGCGCCGTCGAGCTGAGTTTGCGCGAGCTGGCCGAGGCGACGGGGCTGTCGAAGCGCGCCGTGCAGGACGCGTTGGCCGTGCTCGCGCGCCGTCGGCTGGTCGCGGTGACGCGCGCCGGCGTCACGGCGGTGCCGGGCTACCGCGTGCTGCGCCCGTGGGAGCGCGGCGCGCGCCGACCCCCGACCGTCTGACGATGCCCGAGCGCCGGCTGCTCCTCCTCTCCAACTCGCGCGACGCCGAGGGGCGCTACCTGCATCACTGCCGCGACGCGCTGGCCGCGCACCTGGCGGGGGTGCGGCGCGTGACGTTCGTGCCGTACGCGGGGGTGGGGGGCGCGTGGGACGCCTACGCGGCGCGCGTGCGGGACGCGCTCGCCCCGCTCGGCGTGGCGGTCGACGGCGTGCACGGCTACGCCGACGCGGCCGCGGCGGTGCGCGACGCCGAGGCGCTGGCGGTGGGCGGCGGGAACACGTTTCATCTGCTCGCCGCGCTGCAGCGCACGGGCGTGCTCGGCGCGCTGCGCGAGCGCGCGCTGGCGGGCGTCCCGTACGTCGGGTGGAGCGCCGGGTCGGTGGTCGCCTGCCCGACCCTCGGCACGACCAACGACATGCCGATCGTGCAGCCGCCGGAGGGCTTCGGCGCGCTCGGCCTCGTGCGCTTCCAGGTCAACGCCCACTTCACCGACGCACACCCGCCGGGCTTCCAGGGGGAGACGCGGCGCGAGCGGATCGCCGAGTTCCTCGCGGCGAACCCCGACGCGACGGTGGTCGGGCTGCCGGAGGGAGACTGGCTCGAGGTGCGCGGCACCCAAGTGACGCTGCGGGGCGCGCACCCGGCGTTCCTGTTCGCCGCCGGCGTCGAGGCGCGTGCGCTCGCGCCCGGACAGGAGGTGGGTCCCCTGCTCGAGCCGCGTGGAAGGTCAACTGAAAAGCAGGAGGGGATGAAGATCTGAGAACTGCTCGGAAAGGGCGCGGAGGAGCTGAGAGCCTGGAGCTCTCCCCGCGGTTTCAGAGTAGTTCTCAGATGTTCATCCCCCCTGCTCTTCTCGGTCGTGCAAGGGCAACGACAGCTGCTCCTCCACGCGCGCCGCACGCACCGCCCGCCTTCCGTCCCGCCGGTACTCGCGCACGCGCAGCCCGTGCCGCTCGCACAGCCGCACCACGTAGTCGTGCAGCCCCCGCCGGTAGGCGTCACTCGCGTAGTGCCCGCGCGCGTACGTCGCCCGGTAGCGCGCCGCCAGCTCGGGGAACTCGCCGGCGAGCCAGGGGAGGTAGCGGTCGCGCGCCGCCGGCTGCAGGCGCAGCGCCCCCGCGGCGACGTGCGACGCGCCGGCCGCGGCGGCGCGCGCGACTAACGCGGCCAGGTCGCGCGGGCGGTCGGTGATCCCGGGGAGCACCGGCATGCAGTTCACCCCCACGTCCACCCCGGCCGCGGCGAGCCGCTCCACCGCGCGCAGCCGGGCGGCCGGCGTGGGCGCGCGCGGCTCGACGCGGCGCGCCAGCGCGCGGTCGAGCGTGATCAGCGAGACGTGCACGCTCACCGCCCCGCGCTCGGCGAGGCGCGCCAGCACGTCGGCGTCGCGCGCCACCAGTGCGCTCTTCGTGATGACGACCACGCGCAGCCCGCGCCGCTCGGCCAGCACCTCGAGCAGCGCGCGCGTGAGGCGGAAGCGGCGCTCCGCCGGCTGGTACGGGTCGGTCGCCGTGCCGACGACCAGCGTCTCCTCGCCGGCGAGCAGCGGGCGCAGACGCGCGCGAGGCGAGGCGAGCGTCTGACGCAGCACGGCGGGCGCGTCGCGCTTCACCAGCACGCGGCGCTCGAAGGCGAGCCAGGGCGGGAGGTCGGCCGGCTCCCCCGCGCGCTCCATCGCGTACCGGTGCGCGTCGCGCGCGTAGCAGTACGCGCAGCCGAAGGCGCACCCGACGTACGGGTTCAGCGACCAGACGCCGATCCCGGTCGACTCGGGCGGGTTCAGCACCGCGCGCGGGGTCGTCTCGCGGTAGACGATGTCGGACTGGGTGCCGAGGACGGGGAGCGCTCGCATGGTGGCACCCGAACATACGCCGAATATTCACGCGGCGCGATATTTAGATGATTACCTGTTGATCTATCGTACGCCCGGCCCTAGGTTGCTCGCCCATGGACCAGGAGCAGTTCACGCGCATCGCCAAGGCGCTGGCCGACCCCCGCCGCTTCGAGCTCCTCGAGATGATCGCGGGGTGCGACGAGCTGCCGTGCCGGACCATGGTCGAGCGCTTTCCGGTGTCGCAGGCCACCATCTCGCACCACCTCAAGGAGCTGGCGACCGCCGGGCTCATCGAGCCGCGGCGCGAAGGGCAGCACGGCCATTACCGCCTGCGCCCCGGCGTGCTGGAGGCCTACCGCGCCGAGCTCGGGCGGCGGCTCCACCTCGTCGCACCTGTCGGCTGACGACCACCGGATCCGGAGCTACTCCGCTCTATGATTTAGATGTTTGTATAATTGCGCGATCGGCGAAGGTTCCCCCCCAACCCGCAGCCACCATGAGCGTCACCCCGCAGTCCCCCCTGTTCGAGCCCGTGCGCGTCGGCGCGTGGGAGCTCCGCAACCGCGTCGTCATGGCGCCGATGACGCGCAACCGCGCCGAAGTCGACCGCATCCCGCACCCGCTCGCGCCGCGCTACTACGCGCAGCGTGCCGGCGCGGGGCTGATCGTCACCGAGGCGACGCACGCCCACCCGCGCGGCTACGGCTACCCGAACACGCCCGGGATCGAGACCCCCGCCCAGCGCGCCGCCTGGCGCGCGGTGACCGACGCCGTGCACGCGCGCGGCGGGCGCATCGTGCTCCAGCTCTGGCACACCGGGCGCATCGGGCACCCGTCGCTCTTCCCCGACGGCGCCCGGCCGGTTGCGCCGTCGGCGGTCGCCGCCGAGGGGAGCACGTACGGGCGCGACGGGCTCGTGCCGTTCGTGACGCCACGCCCGCTCGACCCCGAGGAGCTCCCCGCGATCGCGGCCTCGTTCGGCGACGGCGCCCGCTGGGCCGACGAGGCGGGCTTCGACGGCGTCGAGATCCACGGCGCCAACGGCTACCTGCTCGACCAGTTCCTGCGCGACGGGAGCAACCGCCGCACCGACGCCTACGGCGGTTCGGTCGTGCGGCGCGCGCGGCTGCTGCTCGAGGCGGTGGACGCCGCCGCCGCGGCGATCGGCGCCGACCGCGTGGGGGTGCGTCTGTCGCCGAGCAACCCGTACAACTCGATGCACGACTCCGACCCGGCGACGACCTTCCCGGCGGTGGCGCGGCTGCTCGCGCCGCGCGGGCTCGCGTACCTGCACGTGTTCGACCCGGTCCCGCAGGGCGCGCGCTACACGGCGGCCATCCGCGCCGCGTACCCCGGCACGCTGATCGTCAACGGCGGCTACGACCGCGCGAGCGCCGACGCCGCGCTGGCCGGCGGGCAGGGCGACCTCGTCGCGTTCGCGACGCCGTACATCGCGAATCCGGACCTCGCGGAGCGTCTCGCCGAAGGCGCCCCGCTGGCGACGCCCGACCGCGCGACCTTCTACGGCGGCGGCGCGCGCGGCTACGCCGACTACCCGGACCGCGACGGCACGGTGTGGGCGGGCGAGTCGCCGGCCGCGCGTCCCGCCGCGCGCGCCGCGTGACCGGCCGGTGCGTCGCGTGAGTACCGCCCTCTTCGTCCCGCACGAGCCCCCGCGGTCGGCGGCGTCGGACGCGCGCGACGGCGCGCGGCACGCCTCCCCGGCGCCCCGGCCCGGGGCTCACCCCCACCCGATCGGCCGCGTCGCCGGCGCGGCCGACGCCCCCGCGACGCTGGTGGTCTACGGCACCTACGAGTGCCTGGACTGCCGGCGCCGCTGGCCGGCGCTGCGCGCGCTCGCCGAGGCCGGGCGCGCGCGCGTCGAGTGGCGCCACTACGCGCCCCCCGGCGCCTTCCCGAACGCCGGGCGCGCGGCGGCCGCCGCCGAAGCCGCCGGCGAGCAGGGTGCGTTCTGGGCGATGCACGAAGCACTCATGGCGGCGCCCGCCCCGCTCTGGCCCGAGACGCTGACGGGTGTCGCCGCCGCCCTCGGCCTCGACACGGAGCAGTTCGCGCGCGACCTCCGCGGTTCGGCCGTGCGTGCCCGGCTCGACGCGCAGGAGGCCGTGGCCCGCGACGACGCGGTGCGCGGCACGCCGACGCTCTTCCTCGAGCGCGACGGCGCGCGCGATCGCGTCTCAGAGGATCAGCTGCTCGCGCTGTGAGCTCGGGTAAGATCTACTGAAAAGCAGGAGGGGATGAAAATCTGAGAAGGTCGGAGGAAGATCTGATGGATTCCGTGTGGCGGCGGGGAGCCGCGCGCCGGGCACACCCCCTCAGATCTTCCTCCGATCTTCTCAGACGTTCATCCCTCCTGCTCTTCTCGGTCTTGAAGAGCCCCCGTACCCAGCAGGTGCCCCGCCGCCGCCGCGTCCGCGATCGTCCGCTCGACCAGCGGCCAGAGCGCCGGCGCCCCCTCGCGGATCGGCGCCATCCGCCGGTACGCCGCCGCCACGGTGATCCCGTGCTCGCGCCAGGTGCCGCCGGCGTTCGCCGCGTTCTGCAGCATCCCCGCGAGCCGGTCGAGCGCCACCGCGAAGCGCGCCGTCGGCGTGCCGCCCTCGGTCGCGCCGCTCTCGAACTCCACCCAGAGCGCGCGCAGCTCGGCGCCCTGCTCGGGCGGCAGCATCCCGAACAGCCGGTCGGCCGCGCGCCGCTCGCGCTCCGCCTGCGCCGTCGCCACCGCGGGGTCGGCGATCGCCGCGAAGGCGAAGGTGTCGTCGGCGTCGATCTCGACGACGTCGTGCACGAGCAGCATGCGCAGCGCGCGCCCCAAATCGACGCCGGGCGGCGCGTGCTCGCCGAGCACCAGCGCCGTCGTCGCCAGGTGCCACGAGTGCTCGGCGCTGTTCTCGCGCCGCGACCCGCCGCCGACGCTGGTGCGGCGCAGCACGAGCTTCAGGCGGTCGAGCTCGCGCACGAAGGCGAGCTGCGCGTCGAGCCGGAGGTCGCGCGACGCGTCGCTCACGCGTCGTCCTCCGCCGCCAGCGCCGCGAGCACGCGCTCGCAGCGCGCCGAGCGCTGGTAGTAGACGCGCCGCCCGACGCGCGTGCGCTGCAGCAGCCCGGCGGCGGCGAGCGCGGTCAGGTGCTGCGACGCCGCGCCTGCCGTCAGCCCGGCGCGCCGCGCGACCTCGGACGTCGTCATCGGCGCCACGAGGCGCAGCAGCAGCCCCGCGCGCGACCCGCCGATCAGCTCCCCCAGCGCCGCGGTGCTGTCGGCGTCGGGCGCGCCGCCCTGCAGCCAGAGGCCGGCGATCCCCCGCGCCACGTAGCGCAGCGTCGGCCGGTACGCCGGGTCGGTGGCGACCGAGACGTCCGGCCAGGCGAAGATCGACGGCACGAGCAGCAGCCCGCGCCCCGCGGGGTGCACGTCGCGGTCGCCCGCGCGCCCGCCCACGCGCACCACCGCGTCGGCGTAGCACACCTGCGGGTGGAGGTCGCGCAGCAGCCCGTCCGCGCCGTCGAGCGCCAGCAGGCGCGCGCGCCAGAGCACGTCCCCCTCCAGCACCGCGTGGAAGCGCGGCCAGTGCGGCGCGACCGCGCGCTCCCAGTACGCCTCCAGCAGCCCGGCGAGCGGCGCCAGCGCCGGCAGGTCGCGCAGCCGCGCCAGCTGCCCGCCGATCGACGGCTCGGGCTCCTCGGGCGGCGGGGCCAGCAGGTGCGGCGGGCAGGGCGCGTCGCCGAGGAGGGCGCGCAGCGGCGCGAGGTCGAGCCCGCGCACCGCCTCGCGCGCCTCGCACGCCCACGGGTAGTGCACCGCGTGCCGCCCCGGCTCGGCGAGCACGCGCACGCTCGCGACGCACTCCCAGAGCGGGTCGACGGCGAAGCGGACCTGCGCGAGGTCGGCGGGCGTCAGGTGGAAGCGGTACACGGCGACAATTTAGCGGAACCCGAATCAGTCGGACGGCGGCGCCGGGCGCGGTACGTTGCGCCCCGACCCCGGCCCGGAGTCCCCCGTGGAGATCGTGCTGTCGCAGGCCGAGATGTACACCCTCCCCGCCGTCGTGCGCGCGGCCCTGCGCGCGGCCGCCGGCGCCGCCGCCCGCCGCGCCGGCGCCCTGCTGCGCGTCGCGCGCCGCGCCCTCGTCGGCGGCGCCGCACGCCCTCCCCAGCGACGCGCGGGCCGGCGACGAGTTCAGTCCACGGGCGGCAGACGCCGCCCCGCCTCGATCATCTCGCGCACGCGCGCCGGCGCCTCGCGCAGGAGGCCGGGGATCAGCGCCGCCTCGGGCAGGTTGCGCCAGTAGCGCAGCGGCATCTCGGCGCGCATCGCCGCGACCTTCACCCGCGCCGGGTTGAAGACGTGCGCGTAGTACGTCTTCCACAGCGCCTCGGCGTCGTCGCCCTCCGCCGCCGGCCGGGGGGCGCCCGGGCCGAGCGCGAGCGACTCGCCGTCCCAGCGCGCCGAGGCGAACGGCGTCACGACCGCCCACCGCATCGACGCGAACCGCCGCACGAAGAGCGGCGCCGCCAGCGCGAGCACGTCGTGCGCCGGCTCGAACCAGGCCACGTAGCGCGGCCCGTCCGCGTCCTCGACGACGCGGAAGCGCACGAAGGCGTGCAGCTTGTGCACCTCGCGGTCGACCGCCTTCGCCATCTCGGCCAGCGCGCGCACGTCCGGGTCGGTCGTCACCTCCAGCAGGTGCGGCTCGCCGCGCGTCAGCCGCCAGAGCGCGACGTAGAGCCGGTGCCAGCGCGCCGGGTCGCGGTGGCAGGCGACGCGCGCCGCCAGCTCGAGGAAGCGCCGGGGGACGCGCGCCGCCGCGCCGGGGGACGCCTCCGCCGGCGCCGGCGCGTCGAGCAGCGCCAGCGACGCCTGCGCCTCGCCGGCCACGCGCCACGCCACGCGCTCCGGCGGCACCCCCTCGGCGAGCAGCGCGCGCGCGGCCGCGCGCCACGCCGCGGCGGCCGAGTCGTGCCCCGCGAGGTCGAGCAGCGCCTCGCGCACGTCAGCCGGCCGCGCGGAGCGGCGCCCCGCCGAACAGGTCGAGCTGCGTGCGCCGCCCGAGCAGCCGCGCGCGCAGGTCGGGGGCATCGAGCACGCGCGAACCCCCGGGGCCGTCGGCGGTGACCACGAACGGGAGCGCGCGCCGCAGCGCCACGCGCAGCGCGGCCAGGTCGGCCGCGCGCACCCGACGCCACCGCCGCGCCGCCAGCAGCCGGTCGACGCTCTTCACCCCCATCCCGGGGACGCGCAGCAGCAGCTCGCGCGGCGCCGCGTTCACGTCGACCGGGAAGAGCTCGCGGTGGCGCAGCGCCCACGCGGTCTTGGGGTCGAGCTCGAGGTCGAGGTTCGGCGCCTGCGGCGTCGTCAGCTCGGCGGCGTCGAAGCCGTAGAAGCGCACCAGCCAGTCGGCCTGGTAGAGCCGGTGCTCGCGCACCAGCGGCGGCGACACCGGCGGCAGCAGCGACGACGCGTCGGGGATCGGCGAGAACGCCGAGTAGTAGACGCGCCGCAGCCGGTGGGCGGCGTAGAGCGTCGTCGCCGTGTCCAGGATGGTGGCGTCGCTCGCGTCGGTGGCGCCGACGATGAGCTGCGTGCTCTGCCCCGCCGGGGCGAACGGGGGCGGCGCCTTGGGGGCGCGCTTCAACTGGACGAGCTCGGGCCCGCGCCCCTCACGCGACCCGTCGCGCGACCCGTCGCGCGACTCGTCGATGCGGGCGCGGATGGACGCCATCGCGCCGCGGATCGCGCCCAGGTCCTTCTCGGGGGCCAGCGCCGCCAGCGACGCCGCGGTCGGCAGCTCGACGTTGATGCTCAGCCGGTCGGCCCACCGCCCCGCCTCGGCGACCAGCGCGGGGTCGGCGTGCGGGATCGTCTTGAGGTGGATGTAGCCCTGGAAGTCGTGCTCGACGCGCAGCGTGCGGGCGACGCGCGCCAGCGCCTCCATCGTGTAGTCGGGCGAGCGGATGATCCCCGACGAGAGGAAGAGCCCCTCGATGTAGTTGCGCCGGTAGAAGTCGAGCGTGAGCCGCACGACCTCTTCGGGGGTGAAGCGCGCGCGCCGCACGTCGCTCGACCGCCGGTTGACGCAGTACAGGCAGTCGTAGAGGCAGTAGTTGGTGAGGAGGAGCTTGAGCAGCGACACGCACCGCCCGTCGGGCGTGTAGCTGTGGCAGATCCCCATCCCCTCGGTCGACCCGACCCCGCCCGCCGTCGCCCGCCGCCCCTTCGCCCCGCTGCTCGCGCACGACGCGTCGTACTTGGCCGCGTCGGCCAGAACTGCCAGCTTCCCACCCAAGTCCAGCCCCATGCCGCCCCTCCGAGCCCGAAGACAGGCCGAAACTTAAACGGCAACGGCGGGAGTCGTTACTGCGGGAGTCTCAAAAGCGGGAGTCGTTACTACGTGGCCTGAAGCCTGAGGCGACGCAGTAACGACTCCCGTAGTAATGACTCCCGCAGTAACGACTCCCGCCGTTGGGGTTCGAGCTTATAGTTCCCGGCTCCCAGTTCCGCTCCCCCAGGTTTCAGGTTCCAGGCATGCACGTCCAGTACGTCGCCGTGTGCGACCACGTCCTCGTCGGGGCCGACGGCAAGCCGTCGCTCATCGGCGTCTTCAGCGACATCCAGGCGGTGCAGGTCCCCGTCACCCTCCCGCGCCTCGCCTTCGCCGCGCGCATCCTCCTCACCGCCGAGGAGACCGGGAAGAACTACAAGGTCGACCTGGTCATCAGCGACCCGAAGGGGAACGAGCTGGCGCGCCCCTCGGGCGAGATCGGCGTCCCCAAGGCGCCGGCCGGCGTCGACTCGCTGGCGATCGACCTGCCGATGCTGCTCGACATGTTCGGCCTCCCCGAGTACGGCCGCTACACCTTCATGCTCGAGATCGACGGCGAGCCCAAGGCCGGCGTGCAGATCGCGGTGCGTCAGGGTCAGCCGCAGGTGGCCTGAGCCCTGAGCGCAGCGAAGGACCTCTCCGACCTCGGCGCCCTGAGCGCAGCGAAGGGCCTCTGTGAGCTCCTGACTTGAGGCTCGGAGAGGCCCTTCGCTGCGCTCAGGACGACCGAAGGTGCGCGCGGCTCACTCGTCCAGCAGCTCCTCCGCCTCTTCCCGCAGCCGCGCGAACTCCCGCGCCACCGCCGCCGCCACCTGCGCGGCCGCCGCGGGGCCGGTGAGCCCGACCATGCGCCGCGGGTGTAGCGCGTCGCGCTCGGCGCGCGGCACCAGCCGCTCCAGCCGCCCCCAGTCGCGCCGCTCGACCAGCGGGAGCGCGGCCAGCGCCTCCCCGCGCTCCGCCAGCCGGTGCAGGGCGCGCACGACCGGCGCGACGCGCGTCGTCCACCCCGCGTCCGCCACCCGGCGCGGCGGCTCCTCGCGGGCGGCGTCTCCCACCAGGAGCGCTCCCCCGGGGCGGACCGCGAAGCGCAGCGTCCCGTCGCGCGGCGGCTCCAGCTGGTAGCGCGTTCCCACCGCCTCGTCGCCCGGGGGCGGGGCGGCGACGAACACCGTCGCCCCGGCGGCCAGTGCCAGGTCGCGCGCCGCCGCCAGCTCGACCGCGGGGGCCGACGCCGCGTCGCGCGCCAGCCAGGCCCCCGGCGGGGGCGGGGCCGGGCGCCCGCCGCGCCCGTACTGCACCCGCCCGCGCGGATCGACGGCGTAGGCGATGGTGGCCGGGTCGTCGGGCGCGTCGGGGGCGAGCCGGCGGGCCCCCCCGTCGACGACGGCGAACACCGGGCGGCCGAGCCGGCGGGCGATCGCCCGGGCCACCGCCAGCTCGGCGTCGGGAACCGCGGCAGGGGGGTGCGCGTCCGTGGGTGACGTCATGCCGCGGAGAACTGGCAGGGGGCGGGCCGGGATCCCGACGGGTGGGGCGGGCGGGGAACGGCGTGCGGGGTACGGCGTGCGGGATACGGCGTACGGGGAACGGCGGGCGGGGAACGGCGGGCGGGGAACGGCGGGCGGAGAACGGCGGGCGGGATGAGGCGACTGTCCGCTGCATCCCGCCCGCTTTTTCTCGCCCGCTGTATCCCGCCCGCCGTTCCCCGCCCGCCGTATCCCCCCCCCCGTTCCCCCCCCCCCGGATACCCCCCCCCC
>JAESGM010000362.1_pt1 | contig 50937 bp, 48 predicted proteins | sample 9269721 | NCBI WGS metagenome assembly JAESGM01 (sample SAMN15720920, study PRJNA650825) | algae metagenome | isolation source: Komarekiella atlantica HA4396-MV6 and co-occurring heterotrophs from... | place: USA: Theobald House, Kauai, HI | collected 2009-07-29
TCCAGCGACAGGTTCATTCCGAAGACGAGTTTCGCCATGCTGCAAAATCTCCAGTGCAGCGTCAGGATAGCTCGAACGCCCCGCGGATGTGACAGGAGGCAAGGTCCGCCGCCGGTGACGCCGATGCTCTCATCATGTAACCGTATTATTGCATGAAGAAGGCTCGCGTGCTAGCAACTCCCCATGGACCTCGATCGCCTCTTTCGGGCGCTGGCTGACCCGACGCGGCGTCGCATGCTGGACGAGCTCGCCGAGCGTGATGGCCAGACGCTGTTCGAATTGCATGTCCGCCTGATCAGCTGGCACGGGGCGAGCCTCTCGCGGCAGGCCCTGTCGAAGCATCTGCAGGTGCTGGAGGAGGCAGGCCTGCTCCGCACCGAATGGCGCTGGCGCAGCAAGCATCATTTCCTGGAGCGCTCGCCGCTGCGCCAGATGTGGGACGTCTGGATGCGGCCGCTGGCCGAACCGCCTGAGAAGGAGAAGGCCGATGCCGATCAAGATCGTCGTGACGAGCCTGCTGGTCGATGACCAGGAGAAGGCGCTACGCTTCTACCGTGACGTGCTCGGCTTCGAGCTCAAGCACGACATCCCGATGGGTCACCATCGCTGGCTGACACTGACCTCGTCAGGCGATCCCGAGGGCGTCGAGCTCCTGCTGGAGCCGGACGAGCATCCGGCGGCAAAGCCGTGGAAGAGCGCGCTCGTGGCCGACGGCATCCCGGCGACCTCATTCGGCGTCGAGGACGTCCATGCCGAGCACGAGAGGCTTTCCGGACTGGGCGTCGCCTTCACCCAGCCGCCGGTTCATCTCGGCCCGGTCACGACAGCGGTCTTCGACGACACCTGCGGCAACCTCATCCAGATCGCCCAGCGGCATTGAAGGGCTGCTTCCGCGGCGGTTACCGCTCGGTGATCTTGAACTCGATCCTGCGGTTGCGGCGCCAGGCGTCATCGTTGTTGGCGACGTCGAGCGGCTGGAACTCGCCGAAGCCGGTCGCCGCGATGCGGTCGGCCGGGATGCCCTTGCTGACCAGGTACTCGACCACGGCGACGGCGCGCGCAGTCGACAGGCTCCAGTTCGACGGGAATTGCGGCGAGCGGATCGGCCGGTTGTCGGTATGGCCATCGACGCGCAGGATCCAGGGCAGGTCCGGCGGCATTTCGCGGCCGAGATCGACGATGATGGCGCCCAGCTTGTCGAGCTCGCCGCGGCCTTCCGGCTTCAGTACGGCCTGGCCGGCGTCGAAGAACACCTCGGACTGGAAGACGAAGCGGTCGCCGACGACGCGGATGTCGGGACGGGTGCCGAGCACCTGGCGCAGGCGGCCGAAGAAGTCGGAGCGATAGCGCGCCAATTCCTGGACGCGCTGCGCCAGCGCGACATTGAGGCGCGAGCCGAGTTCGGAGATGCGCGTCTGCGATTCCTTGTCCTTGGCTTCGGCGGCGCCGATCGCCTCCTCCAGCGCGGCGAGCTGGCGGCGCATGGCGACGATCTGCTGGTTGACCAGCTCGACGGTCGCCTGCGCCTTGGCGGAAAGCTGCTTTTCGGCGTCGAGCGCCCTCTGGGCGTCGGCGAGCTGGGCCGGGGCATTGTTGCTGGTGGCGCCGTCGAGCATGCCCTGGACGCGCGCACGCTCGGCCTGCTCGCTGGCGAGCGAGGATTGCAGCAAGGCGAGCGAATCCTTCGCCTCCTTGCCGCTCGAGCGCTCGAGGGCGAGCAGGTCGCTGAGCTCGGCGATCTGGCGGTTCAGCCGGTCGAGCACCGTGTCCCGCCCGGAAATCTCCTGCGACAGGAAGAACTGGCCGAGGACGAAGACCGAGAGCAGGAAGACGATGCCGATCAGCATCGTCGAGAGCGCGTCGACGAAGCCCGGCCAGAAATTGACCTCTTCTCGGCGGTGCGCACGCGACAGGGCCATGCTCAGCCTTCCTTCTCAGCCTTGCCAGCGATGCCGCAGCACCATGGCAGGCTCATGACTCGCTGACCCGCTCGTCGGCGAGACGCTCGATCAGGCGCTTCAGATCCTTCTCGCGCGCCGCCTGCGCTTCGACCCAATCGCGGATCAACTGCTGCTCGGAGCGCATGTGCTGGACGAGGCCCTGGATGCCCTCGGCGAGATTGGCCAGCGCCTGCGTCGCCGCGCGGTTGTTGGAGCCGTCCTGCATCGCCGCCTGGAGCTTGTCGAGGCGCTCGACCACGACGTCGCCAGAGGCGGGGGCCGGGCCAATGACCGGCATTGCCAGCGGGATGGTGGCGGAATTCGCTGTGGCAGTGCCGAGATAACCCTCGACCTCGTTGCGGAAACGGCGCTGGCCCTGGCCGACCTGCAGGTCGAGAAAGCCGAGGATCAGCGAGCCGGCGATGCCGAACAGCGAGGACGAGAAGGACAGGCCCATGCCGGCGAGCGGGGCGGCGAGGCCGGCCTTGAGTTCGTCGAAGAGCACGCCGGCTTCCGCGCCGGTGCGCAGGCTCTTGATGACGTTGCCGACCGAGGAGACGGTTTCCAGCAGGCCCCAGAAGGTGCCGAGCAGGCCGAGGAAGACGAGGAGGCCGGCGAGATAGCGCAGTACCTCGCGGCCGTCGTCGAGGCGGACCGCGACCGATTCGAGCAGGCTCGCCGCCTGGCCGGGGGCGAGGTTGCGCTGGTCCAGCGCCGGCAGCACGGGTGCCAGCGGGCTGATCACCTGGTTGCGCCGGATCGTCGCCCCCAAAGGATCGGCGGCCATGCGGTTGGCGGAGCGGGCTTCGCTATCGACGCGCCAGAGCTCCCGCAAGGCCAGCAGCACGCCGACTGCGAGCGCCCCGACAATCAGGCCGTTGAGGCCCGGATTGGTCATGAAGGCGGTGCGCAGCCCGTCCTGCAGGATGAAGATCAGGAAGCCGATCAGCGCGAGGAAGACCAGCGCGCGGAGAAAATAGCGCAGCGGCCGGGAGAAGCGGAACGTCTGCGGCCTGTTGGGCACCGTCGCTGGGGGCTCCAGCGGCGGGACCTCGGGGGCCGCCTCGTCATTGGCCATGCCTGCTCATCCGATCCGATTTCGTCGCGGTGGCGACTGTCGCCTCCCGCCACGCCGGGATCAAGCTGAAAACCGCCTTGGTTTCGTCAAAGAACGGTCTTGAGGACTGCGCGCAACGCCGGCTCGCCGGCCTCGTTGCCGCAGATCACGTCCTTGGCCGAGGTCGGCTGCTTGCCGTCGAGCGTGCCGAAGGTACCGCCCGCCTCGCGCACCATCACCGCGCCGGCGCCGAAATCCCAGGTGTTGAGGCCGCGTTCCCAATAGGCGTCCATGCGGCCGGCGGCGACATAGGCGATGTCGAGCGCCGCCGAGCCCATGCGGCGGACATTGGCGAAGCGGCTCATCACCGCGCCCAGCTCCTTGAGGAAAAGCGGGTGGCCGCCCTTGCCGATATGCGGCACGCCCATGCCGATCAGCATCTCCGAGGATTCGCGCCGGCCGGAGACGCGCAGGCGGCGATTGTTGACATAGGCGCCCTTGCCCTTCTCGGCGATGAAGAGCTCGTCCTTGGCGGCATCGTAGATCACGCCGGCGATGAACTGGTTGTCGCGCTCCAGCGCCACCGAGATGTTCCAGTGCGGGATGCCGCGCAGGAAGTTGTGGGTGCCGTCGAGCGGGTCGATATGCCAGCGATTGCTCTCGTCGGTGCCGACGACGACGCCGCTCTCTTCCATGACGAAGCCATAGCCGGGGCGCGCCTTCTCCAGCGCCGCGCGCAGGATCTCCTCGGCCTTGTGGTCGGCCTTGGAGACGAAGTCGCCTGGACCCTTGGCCAGGACCTGCAGGTTCTCGACCTCGCCGAAATCGCGCTTCAGCGAACGCGACGCCTTCATCACGGCATCGGTCATCACGGTCATCAGGGGGGAGCGGATCATGTCAAAACCTCGGGGGCGCGCAGCGCGCGACGGAACGGAGCAGGCTATCAAAGAGCGGCGCTGGCCGTGTGGCCAGCAATTCGCCCGTCACTTGCTCGGTTGGCTCGGCGTCGTCAAGGCCGTGGCCTCGATCCGGTCGGCGGCGAGGCGGGCGGCGCGAGTGCGCTGCTCGGGCGATAACCGCTCCAGAACCTGGTCGAGCGTGGCGTCGCCGAGCCCTTGGGCGCGTGCGGCCAGATGCCAGGCGGCGGCCTCCGACAGGTCGGGCGGGACGGCCCGGCCGAACTGGTAGAGCTTGGCCAGCCGGTTCTGGGCGATGGCGTTGCCCTTGTTGGCGGCACGGATGAACAGTCTGGCCGCGGCGCGTTCATCCTTGGCGACGCCATCGCCGTTGAACAGCATGATCGCGTATTCGACCTCGCCAGCGATCAGCCCGCTGGCGGCCGCCTTGCCCATCCACTCGGCCGCGATGCCGTCGTCCTGCGGCACGCCACGGCCCAATTTGTAGAGCACGGCCAGCGCATGCTGGGCGTCGCCCAGATCGGCGGCGGCGGCGATCTTGAGTCCGGCGATGGCGCGCTGATCGTCCTGTGGTCGCCCCGTTGCGAGCAAGGCGAGGGCGAGATTGTAATTGGCGGCGGGGTGTCCGGCAGCGGCGGCCTTTTCCAGCAGGGCGCCGCCGGCCTTCGGATCGCGCGTCACGCCGCGGCCTTCCAGCAGCGCCATGCCGAGGGCGAAGACGGCGTTGATGTCGCCTCTGTCGGCTGCGAGTCGATACCAGTCGGCGGCGGCCTTGGGGTCGATGCGGACGCCGAGCCCCTGCCGGTAGATCTCGCCGAGCAGCGTCATCGCCGCGGCGTCCTTGGGATCGGCCTCGAGCCGCTTGAGGGCTTCCGACTGCGCGCGCCGATAATGCCCGGCCTGATAGGCGCCATAGGCATCGTCCGGCTCCGCCGCGGTCGCGGGCAGGGCGAAGGTCAGGGCGAGCGCGACAAGCGCAAGCCTCATCGCGCCGTCCTGCGGGCGTGTTGCTCGGCGATCGCGGCATCGGCCGCGGCGACCGCGGCGCGGATGTCGACGCCGTCGGCGAAAACCCAGTCGCCGAGCGCGACGAATTCAGACCCGGTCTCGATCAGGGCCGGAACCGATTCCGCGTCCGGGCAATAGGCGATGCAGGGTGTCTCGAAGATCTCGGCCCACCAGGAGGCGCGCTCGATCACCGCCGGCAGCGGCGGCAACGAACCGTCCGGCCGTGGCTCGCCGAACATGACGTAGTCGACGCCGGCCTCGCCCATATCCATGGCGTCATGGCGCGAGCGCAGCCCGCCGGCGCCGATGATGCGTTCCTGCTTCAGGCTTGAACGAGCGTCGGCGACAGCCTCGGCTCCCGCGGTGAGATGAACGCCGTCGGCGCCGCCGCGACTGGCGACCTGGGCCGAGGCCTCGACCACGAGAGCGACGTTCTGCGCCTGCACCGGCGGGGCCAGCGCCTTGACCCGTTCGGTCAGGCTGCGCTCGTCGCCGGGCGCGAGCCGCAGCAGCACGGCGGCGACATCGCCGCCGGCGAAGGCCTGCATCAGGCGAAAGGAGAGAGCGCCGGGATCCAGGATCGGCGGCGTGACGAGCATCAGGCGGGTGCGGGGGACAGATGTATTCATGATCGTCCGCGCAAACGGCCCGCGGCGTGGTCCAATGTCAAGACCAGAAGCCCAACGACCAGACTCCAGAAGGCGGAACCGACGCCGAACAGCGACAGGCTGGAGGCAGCGACGGCGAAGGTGACGACTGCGGCGAAGCGGTCCTTGTCGCTGCCCATCGCCTGGCCGAGCGCCCCGGTCAGTGAGCCGACGAGGCCGAGGCCGGCGACCGCGACGATCAGCGCCTTCGGCATGGCGAGGATCAGCGCCAGCAGCAGGCCGGCCGTGGCCGCAATCGCGAGCCAAAGGAAGCCGTACCAGATCCCGGCTTTCCAGCGCTGCTTCGGATCGGGATGGGTATCCGCGCCGGTACAGATCGAGGCGCTGATCGCCGCCATGTTGACCATGTGGGCGCCGGTCGGCGCCGTCAGGAAGGACATCAGCCCGGTGACGAACAGGCAGGAGGCTGTCGGCGGCTGATAGCCCGAGGCGCGCAGGACAGCGAAGCCCGGCAGGTTCTGCGCCGCCATGGTGACGAGATAGAGCGGGATGCCGATGCCGATGATCGCGGTCAGGTCGAGCTGCGGGACGATCAGCTCGATATGCGTCAGGGCGACCGGTCCTGCCGGCAGCGTCGCCGTGCCGGTGGCGAAGGCGAGGGCGAGCCCAGCGCCCAGCGCTGCGATGACGCCGAGGAAGGGGTTCCACAGCCGCGCCAGCAGGAAGACGACGAGCAGCGTCAGCACCAAGGCGGGCTGGAGCTTCATCTCGTCGAAGACGGCGACGACGAAGCGGAAGATCACGCCGGCGAGCATGGCCGCAGCGATGCTCATCGGGATGCGCTCGACCAGCGCCCCGAGCGGGCGGAAGGCTGCGGTCGCCATCATCAGCGCAGCGGCGGCGAGGAAGGCGCCGACGGCGGAGGCCGTGTCGACGCCGCTCGCGGCCGCGATCAGCGCCGCGCCCGGCGTCGACCAGGCGCAGATGATCGGCATGCGGTGCCGCCAGGACAGGATGAGGCTGGCGAGGCCCTTGGCGAGGGCGAGCCCGGCGAGCCAGGAGACGGTCTGGCCCGGCGTCGCGCCGAGCGCCTGCGCCGCCGCGAGCACCACCGCGACCGAGGCCGCGTAGCCGACGAAGACGGCGACGAAGGCAGAGAAGAGCTGCGACATCAGCCGGCCTGTTCATCCCAGGCTGTCGGCCAGGCCTCGGCGAGCGTGGCGCCGAGGCGCACCGGCCAGGCCGCCTTGGCGAGGCCGGTCCGGTCGTCTGTCTCGACCGCGATGCCCGAGAGCGTGCCCTCGCCGAGCGCCGGTTCCAGCCGCGAACCCGGTGTCTTCTGCAGGAAGCGCCGGATCGCCTCCTCCTTCTGCATGCCGAGGATCGATTCGTAGTCGCCGCACATGCCAGCATCGGTCTGGTAGGCGGTGCCGGCCGGCAGCACGCGCGTATCCGAGGTCGGAACATGGGTATGGGTGCCGACGACGAGGCTGGCGCGGCCGTCGAGATAATAGGCCATGGCGAGCTTCTCGCTTGTCGCCTCGGCATGGACGTCGACGATCACTGCGTCGGCAGCGTCCCCGAGCGGGCAGGCGGCGAGCTCGCGCTCCAGTGCGGCAAACGGGTCGTCGAGCGCGTCCATGAACAGGCGGCCCATGACGTTGACGACGAGGACGCGGGCGCCGTTGCGCGCCTCGATCACGGTCGCGCCGCGGCCGGGCGTGCCGGGCGGATAGTTCGCCGGGCGGATCAGGCGCGGCTGGCGCTCGATGAAGACCATCGCCTCGCGCTGGTCCCAGGAATGGTTGCCGAGCGTGATCACGTCGGCGCCGGCAGCGAGCGTCTCGTCGCAGATCGCCTCGGTGATGCCGAAGCCGCCGGCGGAGTTCTCGCCGTTGATCACGACGCAGTCGAGTTTCCAGCGTTCGCGCAGGCCGGGCAGGCGATCCTGGACGGCGAGGCGGCCGGCGCGCCCGACGATGTCACCGAGAAAGAGCAGACGCATGTCACTATCCAACCATCGGGCTGCGCTTTGCAGCCCATCCTGTCGCGTTTTCACGCAAGACCAGTCGTCGCGGCTTTCCGAAGACCGCGCGGTCGATTTCGCGGCTCTGAGGACAACATGGCGGGACGGCTGCGTCTTGAATGAAAGGCGCGCCTGCTAATGACGTGATCGCCGCAGCGAAATCAACCGCAGCAGATCGCCTCGTCCTGCGTGACGACCCAGTCGAGACGGCGGTCATGGGCTTCGGCAGGCACGGCCTCGATCTCCTGCGCCGCATAGGCGATGCCCACCGTGGCGATCGGCTCCAGCTCGGTGATGGCGCGGTCGTAATAGCCCTTGCCATAGCCAATACGATAGCCGCGCCGGTCGAAGGCGGCGAGCGGGACGATCAGGACCGCAGGCTTGATCTCTGGCTGCTCGAGAGCCGGCACCAGCGTGCCGAAGCCGCCGGGCACGATCGGCTCCCAGGGCGCCCAGCGCCGGAAATGCATGCGCTTCTCGACGATCGCCGGCAGGCAGAGCGAAAGGCCACGCTCGTGCAGGGCTTCCAGGATCGGGCGCGGATCGGCCTCGGAGCGCATCGGCCAATAGGCCGAGACCGGCCCTTGCTCGAACACCGGCAGGGCCAGGACGCTGGTGACGATGGCCTCATCCCAGATCAGGCGGTCGTCGAGTTCGAGCGCATCGCGCCGGGCCAGCGCTTCGGCGCGCAGCACAGCCTTGCGGGGAGAGGGGGCGAGGGAGGCGGTATCGGTCATGGGGTGCGGAGCCACCTCGGCCGTGGAGATTTCGATCCCGGGACACCTACAAAGTAGGTGGGCGCCGTGTGTCCGGGTCCAGGGACCCGGTCAGGGACAGCTCCCTAGGGAGTCGTATGGGCCCGGGAATACATGACTCGCACGCACCAGGCAGCCCCGCCGCGACAATGTAGGATACGTGCCGGCAAAGTGCCAGTGGCGTTCCAGCGTTGCATGAGCGGCGCCAGCGCCGATCAGGCCGAAAGCTGTGCACGAACATGACGGGCCAGCTCCTCGGCAACGTCAGTCATGGCCGATCTGCGGCAATACAGATTGATCGAAAATGCGCTGAGGCGCGGCAGGCCGCTGGCATCGTCGAGAATGCGCAGGCTGTCCGGCACAGTGGAGGCCAGCATGGGCGAGACCGCCATGTCGGCTTCGACCGTGGCACAGATCGGCTCGAAGCTGCTGACTTCGCAGATGAAACGCCAGTCGCGGCCGGCCTCGGCCAACGCCTTGAGAGCCACGGGACGATGGGGACAGGTATCGTCGCCCGTCGCGATCGGCAAAGGATCGCGCCGGAAGGCATCGCCATCCCGCGAGCCGGCCCAAACGAGTGGATCGGTCCGCAAGGCCTCGCCATGTTGAGCGCAGTCGGTCTGGACGGCCATGGTCAGATCGATCTCGCCGCGATCGAGCATGTCGAGCAGGCGGCCTGTTGTGTCGCAGACGATCGAGACCCGCACGCGCGGATGGGCCCGGCCGAAGCGGCGCAGCACCGGGGTACCATAAGGGCGCACAAGATCCGAAGGCATGCCGAACCGGACGTCTCCCGCGAACTCCGGCGCGTTCATCGCTGCCCAGACGTCGTCATTGCTGCGCAATAGCCGGCGCGCCTGGGCCAGTAATCGTTCGCCTTGCGGCGTCAGGCGCAGCGGCCGGCGGTCGCGTTCGATCAGCTGACAACGGAAGACGCTCTCGAGCCGCTTCAACTGCAGACTCGCCGCAGCCTGTGTCAGATGCAGGAGGCGCGCCGCGCCGGTGATGCTGCCCGCATCGACGATGGCGTCGAAGGTCCGCAGGAGCGCGATGTCGAGGTTTCGCGGCATGCAACACCAAATAAAGGTCCTTTATGCCTTGCATAATAATTCCAAGCTTTCTTTATGCAAAGCAAGTTTCCATGATGCCTCCCATGGCGCAGATGCCGCTGTCGGGAGAAAGGCAATGCCGGTCGAGGGACGCTTCACGCTCGCCGCGGTCCAGGCCGCTCACGTGCTGTTCGATCGTGACGGAGCCACCCGCAAGGCGTGCCGGCTGATCGGCGAGGCTGCAGCCGCCGGTGCGACGATCGTCGCATTCGGCGAGAGCTGGCTTCCCGGCTATCCGTTCTTCGTCGACGCCACCTTCCAGCCCCTGAGCTGGCAGGCCATGGCGGAATACCATGCCAGCGCCGTCGAGGTGCCGAGCCCGACCACGGACAAGCTGTGCGCCGCCGCGAAGAAGGGCAGGGTCGACGTCGTGATTGGCATCGTCGAGCGCGATGTCGCGACGCTCGGTACCGTCTATTGCACGCTTCTGTTCATTGGCCGGGACGGCGCGATTCTCGGCCGGCATCGCAAGCTCAAGCCGACGCATGTCGAGCGGGCGGTCTGGGGCGATGGCGATGCTCACGGCCTGCGAGCCTATCAGCGGCCCTACGCCCGGATCAGTGGCCTGAACTGCTGGGAGCACAACATCATCCTGCCGACCTACGCGCTCGCCGCACAGGGAACACAGGTGCATGTCGCCGCCTGGCCAGGGCGAGAGGTCGATCCGGCGCCGGCCTATCCCGACAGCGTCTGGCCGCGGCAGCTCCTGTTGTCACGGGCCTTCGCATCGCAAGCGGCCTGCTATGTGATCGCAGCAGCCGGGATCAGGCTGACCGAGCATGTGCCGGAGCGGTATCGCGAACTGTCGACCTATCAGCATACCGGCGAGAGCTACATCATCGACCCACGCGGCGAGGTCATCGCCGGGCCGGCGCGAGGCGAGACGATTCTGCTCGCGGAAGGCAGCATGGAAGCCGTGCTGGCCGCCAAGTCGGCCGTCGACGCTGCCGGACACTATTCGCGGCCCGATCTGCTGCGGCTGGTGGTCGATCGCGCGACACCGCGCGGGCTGAGTTTTTCACCCGAGCCGGCGCAGCCCACGGCGTAGCGAAGGGCCTAGTGCCAGCCGCCGGCCCGCTCAGGCCCCCCGCGCCATTCCGTGCCGGATCACGCGGTCGATCAGGTCGGGATAGGCGATGCCGCTGGCGGCGAGCGCCTTCGGGAACATGCTGATGTCGGTGAAGCCGGGGATGGTGTTGATCTCGTTGACCAACGCGCTGCCGTCCGGCCGCAGGAAGAAATCGACGCGGGCCATGCCATCGCAGCCGAGCGCGTAGAAGGCGCGCTTCGCCAGCGCCTGTAGAGTGGCGATCGTCCCCTCGGGGAGAGTGGCCGGCACCTCGACGCGGGCGCCGTCCTCGTCGAGATATTTGGCTTCATAGGTGTAGAAGCCATGGCTCGCGGCGGCGACGATCTCGCCGGGCAGCGAGACGATGGTCTCACCATCGGCCTGCTCCAGCACGCTGAGTTCGATCTCGCGGCCGGCGATGAACTCCTCGACCAGCACCACGCTGTCGTGCCGGAAGGCCTCGGCGAGGGCCGCCGCGAAGCTCTGGGCAGTCGTCGCCTTGCTGACACCGACCGAGGAGCCCTGCCGCGCCGGCTTGACGAAGAGCGGCAGGCCAAGCGTAGCGCTGGCCTGCTCGAAGCTGAGAGCCTCGCCCCGGCGGACGGTGAGCGAGCGGGCGACGCCGAGCCCGGCTTCGCGCAGCAGCCGCTTGGCCAGGTCCTTGTCGAGCGCATTGGCCGAGCCGACGATGCCACAGCCCGCGAGCGGGATGCCGGCGACCTGCGCCAGCCCCTGGACCGAGCCGTCCTCGCCGTCGAGGCCGTGCAGTACCGGGAAGAGCACGTCGATCTTCGACAATGTCTGCGGTGCAGCGCCGTCCTGCAGGCGCAGCAGGCGCCCGTTCCCACCCGGCAGCAGGCAGAGCTCGGCGCCGTCCTGCGGGATCGGGTCGGGCAGGACGCCATTCTGCAATTCGAGCTCGCGCCACTCACCGTCCCTGGTGATCAGGATCGGCACGACGTCATAGGCCGCCTTGTCGATCGCCTTGACCACATTGGCGGCGGACATCAGCGAGACCTCGTGCTCTGAAGACCTGCCGCCGAGGAGAATTGCCACCCGCACCCTGTCGCTCATCACCGCTGCCTTCATCGATTCGCTTCTGCCGGGAAGCGTCAGTCGGGCATGATTGAGGAATTGCAAAGGCGGCGGAGAAACCTGCGCTGGGCAATCACGTGGCGGGTTGGGGGATTCGCTCCAGCTTGTCGCCGAGTGTGATGCTCCCGCTTTCGATCACCCGAGCCGTGATGCCGCCATGGCCGCGCACGGCGTTATAGCCACCCGGCCCGAAGGTTTCTTCCATGCGCGAGCAGGGATGGCATTCGCCGGTCCATGCCAGCACGGCGCTGCCGAGGCGGAAGCGATGGTCCTTCAAGCTCGCCAGATTGATACCTTCGACGACGATGTTGCGCCGCAACTGCTCCGGGGCGACCTCTGCCAGCCCGAGATGGCTGGCGATTGCGGCAAGATGCTCGCTCTGGATCAGCGTGACCTGCCGCGTGCCGCTCCGGCCGCTGTAGCGATCTCCAACAAGGCCTTCCGCCGTGTCGGCGATGGCCGTCTCGACGCTGATCATCGCTGCGCGTCGTGTCGGTCTGAGACCGATCCAGACGATGCGGCCCGGCCGCATAGGAGCTTCAATCAGGCGTGCGAGCGGCGAGGCGGGGTTGAGCATCAGGTTAGGCTCCCGGCCCAAGGCGCAACAGCAGAGTCTCGCCTCGTGGAGAGAGCCGATAGCCGACATCGAGGCTTTCGGTCAGCCCCAGCGCCTTGAGCTTACGTACGTCCTGCTTGAACGCCGCCATATCCCGGCCAAGCAGCTCGGCGAGTTCGGTGGCGCGTCGTTGAGGATGCGCTGCGATCAGTGCGAGCGTGACCTGCGTCCAGGGGCGGCGGGCATCGAGCCTGCCGAGCCGTGCGATCAGCTCTCTTGCTTCGACTTCGGTCAGCTCGCGAGCATGGCGCAAAGCTTCGCGCGGATCGGGGCCGGCGACACGAATGCGGATGCGATAGAGGCCTCCGTCAAGGCCGGCCAACGCGGCGAGCGCGGCTTCGCGCGTTTCGAAGCCTGCGGCCCTCGCACCGGCTGCGTCGAGCTGGTCTTCCGTGATTGGCTCGACCGCGTCGATGGCGAGCTGGCCGATCGCCGTCAGCAAGGTGCCGCCACTCTTGACGCTCGGCCGGCGCCAGCGACGCAGGACAACAGTGATGCTGCGATCAGCGATGCCCTGAAGCGTACGTCGGTCGAGCAGCACGGCGTTTAGGCCATCACCTTGGCGAGCACATCCTTCAACCCGCCATCGCGTTCGAGCCAGCCGGGCACCGGCAGGTTCTTCGAGCGCAGAAAGTCCGGGTTGAACAGCTTCGACTGATAGCGCGTGCCGTAATCGCAGAGGATGGTCACGATGGTGTGGCCGGGGCCCATCTCCTTCGCCAGCCGGATCGCGCCGGCGACATTGATGCCGGAGGAGCCGCCGAGGCACAGGCCCTCCTCCTCCAGCAGCTGGAAGCAGAGCGGGATCGCCTCCTCGTCCGGGATCTGGAAGGCGACGTCGATCGGCGCACCCTCGATGTTTTTGGTGATGCGGCCCTGGCCGATGCCTTCGGTGATCGAGGAGCCCTCGGCCTTGAGCTCGCCAGTGGTGTAGTAGGCGTAAAGCGCCGCGCCCATCGGGTCGGCGAGGGCGATCCTGACCTTCGGATTGAAACCCTTCAGCGCGATCGCGACGCCGGCGAGCGTGCCGCCGGTGCCGACCGCGCTGACGAAGCCGTCAACCTTGCCGTTGGTCTGCTGCCAGATCTCCGGGCCGGTGGTCTCGATATGGCCCTGCCGGTTGGCGACATTGTCGAACTGGTTGGCCCAGATCGCGCCGTTCGGCTCGGTCTTCGCCAACTCCTCGGCGAGGCGGCCGGAGACCTTCACATAATTGTTCGGGTTGACGTAGCCGACGGCCGGCACCTCGACCAGGGTCGCGCCGGCGAGCCGCAGCATGTCCTTCTTTTCTTGGCTCTGCGTCTCCGGAATGACGATCACCGAGCGATAGCCGAGTGCATTGCCGACCAGCGCCAGGCCGATGCCGGTATTGCCGGCCGTGCCCTCGACGATGACACCGCCGGGGCGCAGCGCGCCGCGCTTCTCGGCGTCGCGGATGATGGCGAGCGCGGCTCGGTCCTTGACCGACTGGCCGGGGTTCATGAACTCGGCCTTGCCGAGAATCTCGCAGCCAGTTTCCTGCGAGGCGCGCTTCAATTTGATCAGGGGTGTGTTGCCGATCGCTTCGACGACGCCGTTGCGGATAGTCATGTCAGGCAACTCCAGCCATTTCCCTGTCGGTCGGCACCTGATAGGCCAAACCCGCAATCACGTCACGAGTTCAGCATCGCATGTCCGCCCTCGCCATGAATGAAACGCTCACGATCGCGCGGCTCGGCCAGCGCGGCGACGGAGTCGCCGAGACGGCGCAGGGCCAGGTCTTCGTGCCGTTCGCGCTCCCGGGCGAGAGCGTCCGGGTGGTGCGCGATGGCGATCGGGCGCAAGTCGTCGAGATCCTGACGCCCTCCGCCTCGCGCGTCGCCGCGATCTGCCCGCTCTTCACCCGCTGTGGCGGCTGCGCCGCGCAGCATATGGGGGAGGGGCTCTATGCCGAATGGAAGCGCCAGCAGGTGGTGACGGCGCTCTCGCGCGCCAGGCTGGAGACCGAAGTCGCTCCCATGGTCGATGCCCATGGCGTTGGCCGCAGACGCGTCACCTTCCATGCCCGCCGCGAGGACGATGGCATGCGTGTCGGCTTCATGGTGGCAGGTACTCACGATCTGATCGAGGTCGAGGCTTGCCCAGTGCTGGCGCCCGGGCTGGAGCGCGCACCGATCGTGGCGCAGCATCTCGCCAACCGGCTGCGATCCTCGAACAAGCCGCTTGATATCCAGCTCACCGCATCGCAGGCCGGTCTGGACGTCGACATTCGCGGCCATGGCCCGGCCGGGGATGCCTTGCGCCGGCAACTCACCGAGGTGGCCGAGCGGCTCGATCTTGCCCGCCTCTCCATGCATGGCGAGGTCATCGTCGAGCGGCGCGCGCCCTTCCAATTGATGGGCAAGGCGGCGGTGACGCCGGGGTCCGGCGGCTTCCTGCAGGCCACGGCCGAGGGCGAGGCGATCCTGTCGTGCCTCTTGCTCGAGGCGATCCCGAAGGCGAAGCGCGTCGCCGACCTCTTCGCCGGCTGCGGTCCGTTCAGCGTCCGGCTCGCCGAGAAAGCGCAGGTCTCGGCCTATGAGAGCGACAAGGCCGCGATCCAGGCGCTGAGCCGGGCCGCCAATCACACGCAAGGGCTGAAGCCGGTTTCGGCCGAGGCGCGCGATCTCTTCCGCCGGCCGCTGCTGGAGCATGAGCTCAACGTGTTCGACGCCGTCGTGCTCGATCCGCCGCGCGCCGGCGCGGAGGCGCAGGTCAAGCGGCTTGCGGCCTCCAAGGTGCCTGTCGTGGCCTATGTCTCCTGCGATGTCGGCAGCTTCGCCCGCGATGCGGCGCTTTTGGTCGCAGGCGGCTATGCGCTGGAACGCGTGACGCCGGTCGACCAGTTCCGCTATTCCGCCCACATCGAACTCGTCGGCGTCTTCCGCAAGGCAGTCGGCAGCCGCAAATAAGATCGCCTTGGAGGCAGGATGAGCGCGTCCGTTATCGAAGCTCTGGCCGGCATCGTCGGCGCGAAGAACGTCATCACCGACGCCGATGCGATGGTGCCCTATCTCAAGGAGCCCCGCGGTCTCTTCCATGGCAAGGCGCAGGCCGTGGTGCGGCCGGGCTCCGTCGCCGAGGTTTCGGCCGTGATGAAATGGGCGAGCGAGACCGGCGCGACGGTTGTGCCGCAGGGCGGCAATACCGGCATGGTCGGCGGCCAGGTCCCGGTCGCCGAAGGCAGGGAGATCATCCTGTCGCTGCAGCGGCTCGACAAGGTCCGTTCCGTTGATGCCGCCGGCGACACCATGATCGTCGAGGCCGGCGTCATCCTGCAGAAGGCGCAGGAAGCGGCCGAGGCCGCCGGGCGGCTCTTCCCGCTCTCGCTCGCCTCGGAAGGTTCCTGCACGGTCGGCGGCAATCTCTCGTCCAATGCCGGCGGCACGGCGGTGATCGCCTATGGCAATGCCCGCGAACTCTGCCTTGGGCTCGAGGTCGTCCTCGCCGATGGCCGCGTCTGGAACGGCCTGCGCCAGCTCCGCAAGGACAACACCGGCTACGATCTCAAGAACCTCTTCATCGGCTCGGAAGGCACGCTCGGCATCATCACCGCCGCGGTGCTGAAGCTCTTCCCGTTGCCGGCGGCGCGCGCCACGGCCTTCCTCGCCGTGCCCGATCCGGAAGCGGCCCTCGCACTGCTGAGCAAGGCCAAGGCCAGCGCCGGCGGCACGCTCACCACCTTCGAGATCATGCCGCGCATCGGCCTCGATTTCGTCGTCCGCCACGCCAGCGGTGCCCGCGATCCGCTCTCCGAGCCGTCGCCCTGGTATGTGCTGATGGAGGTCTGCGCCCAGGCCGAGACCGGGCTCACTGATGCGGTCGAAGCCTTCCTCGGCGAGGCGCTGGAGGAGGGCCTGGTCACCGATGCCGTGCTCGCCGGCTCGCTCGGCCAGCGCGCCGATCTCTGGAAGCTGCGCGAGATGCTCTCGGAAGTGCAGACCCATGAAGGCGGCTCGATCAAGCACGACGTCTCCGTGCCGCTCCATGCGGCGCCGGAGTTCCTGAAGCGTGCCATCGCCAAGGTCGAAGAGATGGTGCCGGGCTGCCGGCCGGTGCCGTTCGGCCATCTCGGCGACGGCAACATCCACTTCAACGTCAGCCAGCCGGTCGGCGCCGACAAGGCCGCCTATCTCGCCGGCTGGGACGCGATGAACGAGGCCGTGCACGCCATCGTCACCGAGCTGAAAGGCTCGATCTCGGCCGAGCACGGCATCGGCCGCCTCAAGCGCTCGCTGCTGCCGGGCGTCAAGGACCCGGTCGAGCTCGACCTGATGCGGACAGTGAAGGCAGCGCTCGATCCGAAGGGCGTGCTCAATCCTGGCTCGGTGCTGTAGCGTCTACGGCGTCGCGACGTAGCCGTCGCGACGCGGGTCGCAGGCGCCAGTCAACCGGCCTGTGGCTGGATCGCGCGAGACCGCCTGCATGCCGCCGACGCGCATCGTCCAGCCACCGTCATTGGCGAAGATGCCGTGTCCGCGCTCGGCGAGTGCGGCGATGGTCTCTGCGGGAATCCTGTTCTCGACTTCGACCTCGCGGCCGTCCCAGAGCCGGGCGCGTGGTGCCTCGATCGCGTCCTGCAGGGGCAGGCCGAAATCGACATGCTGGACCATGGCCTGAATCTGCGTCTGCATGATGCCGTAGCTGCCGGGCGTGCCGAGCGCGAGCACCGGCGCGCCGTCCTTCGTCGAGAGGGTGGGGGACATGCACATCGGCAGTTCCGAGCCGGGCAGCGAGCGGTTCGGGCTGCCGGGCTGGACGTCGGCCCAGTAGAGGAAATTGTTGAGGCTGATCCCCGTCCCCGGCACCACGACGCCGCTGCCGAACGGGCTGCCGATGCTCTGCGTCACGCAGATCAGGTTGCCCTCGCGGTCGGCGATCGAGAACGAGGTGGTGTGGCCGGGGTCCTCGCCTGCGGGCGCCTGCGGCATCCATTGTTCGGTCGGGCCATCGATCGGCTTGCCGTCGCGAACCCGCGCCCGCAGCCGTTCGACGAAGGCGTCGGATAGAATCTCGTCGAGCTTCTCGGGCTTGGGGTTGTTGTGGGCGATCCGGACGCCGGCGGCGAGGCGGATGGCACGGTAGACGAGGTCGAGATGCTCGACCCCGTTGCGCTCGAGCTTGCCGAGGTCGAAGCCGTCGAGGATGCGCAGGGTCAAGAGGAACTGGAAGCCCTCGCAGGCCGGCGGCGGCGCATGCACCTTGCGGCCGCGATAGGTGACGGCGAGCGGCTCGCGCCAGCGAGGCGAGACCTTGGCGAGGTCGGCCATGGTCAGCGTGCCGCCTTGCGCCTTGAGGTGAGCGGTGATCGTCTCGCCCAATTGGCCTTGGTAGAGGTGCTCGGGGCCCTTGGCGGCGATATCGCGCAGCGTTGCCGCCAATTCCGGCTGACGCAGAATCTGCCCGAGCGTGACGCCATCGCCGCCCGCGCGCAGATAGTTGCGCGCCCAGTTCTCGTAGAGTTCCGGCCGCTCACGCAACAGCGGTACCTGCTCGTTGAACTCGATCACGCCGAACTCGGCGATAGGGAAGCCGTCCTGCGCGAGCGCGATCGCCGGCGCAAAGATCTGCTCCAGCGAAAGGCGGCCATAGGCGCGGTTGAGCTCGCACCAGCCCGCGAGATTGCCGGGCGGTGCCACCGCGAGCGCACCGCGTTCGAGATCGGAGCGCTGCGTGAAGCGCTCGATCGGGAAGCTCTCCGGTACGGGCGGCACGAAATCGAGTACCCGCACACGTTTTTCGGCCGCGACCCACATGATCGCCGAACCCATGCCGGCGAGGCTCGACATGAACGGCTCGACCACGTTGAGCGCGGACGCGACGGCACCGACCGCGTCGAAGGCATTGCCGCCCTGGCTGAGGATGCGCGCGCCGGCCTGCGCCGCCAGTGGGTGGGCAGCGGCGACCATGCCGTGCAGGGAACTCATCGTCGGGCGGCGGCCATCCATCTCGCGCATTTCCTCTGTTGGTCTCGTTTGGGACCAGAGTAAGCGCGCCGGTGTTCCCTACGCTAGAACAGGCTGCCCTGTGCATCGTCGGGGCCGCCCCGACGCGAACGCATGGCGGGCTTGGCGGGAGGCGCCGGTTCCGAGGCCGGATCGAACGGTTCCTGGATCTCAGGGCCGTCATTGGCGACTTTGTTCACGCCTGCGCCGAGCCGGAACATCTCAAGCAGATCGTCCGGTGGCGGCCGCATCAGGGCCCGCACGGTGGCGGGCTCCGCCGAGGGATCGAGCCAGGCATCGAAAGCCTCGGGCGGCACGATGACCGGTGAACGATGGTGAATTGCTGCCATCTGCCCGTTCGCCGGGCCGGTGACCATCGCGACTGTGTCGATCTCGGAGCCATCGGGGCTGTGCCAGGTCTCCCACAAAGCTGCGAAGGCGAAGAAGCCCTGGTCGGACTTCCGGAAGAGATAGGGCCGGTTCTCCTGCTGGCGGCCTTCGCCGAGGCGATGCCATTCGTAGAAGCCATCGGCCGGCATCAGGCAACGCCGGCGAGCGAGGGCAGCGCGGAAGGACGGCTTCTCGCCGGCGCTTTCGCTGCGGACATTGATGACCAAAGGAAAGTCCTTGGGATCCTTGACCCAGCCCGGGATGAACCCCCAGCGCATCAGGATGAGCTGGCGGCGGCCTTCGTCGAGACGCACCACCGGCACGGGCTGCGTCGGCGCGATATTGTAGCGCGGCGGGAAGTTCGGCTGCTCGCGATAGGCGAAGGCCTCGCGCATCGCCTCCGGCGGCAAGGTAATGGCATAGCGACCACACATCGTCGGATGTCTTCCGTCTTATCGTGACCGGATCAAGACTTTGTTTGCGGTTGGCACAGCATAGTCGCTCCGCTTCCGGGGCCTCTTCATGTCTGCTTCCGCCACCGAGATATCGCCGACCGCGGCGGGCGGAACCACTCCGCAACTCTCGACCGACTATCTCAACCGGCACAGCGAGGCGCTGATGCTGCTGGAGATGGTGCCGATCGACCGCGAGATCGTCGGCGACCTCAAGGCTTGGCGCGCGGTCAGCTATGCCGAGCATTTCGCAACCTCCCAGCTGCGCTGTGCCGCCGATGCCGCGGCCGCCTATCGCGCGCTGGGAAAGCGCGAGGTCGAAGCCTTCGACGGTCTCTGCGCCGCCATGGACCGCCTGATCCATACCGCGACGGCGTTGCTCGACGAGATGCCGGCGGAGGAGGATCCGGGATTGATCGTCGATGTTGCCAGCCTGTCGCTGCGCCGCCTGATCGCCCGCGCAACCGCCTTCATCAACGCTAACGGCAAGGGCGAGGCGGCGTATATCGACCCAGATGCCGTGCAGGCCGATATCGACGCCGTGATGGCGGGTTAGCCGGCGCGATCGCCACCGAGCAGGAACTCGCGATTGCCGTCGCCGCCCTCGATCGGCGAGGGGATCAGCCCGCTGATGGCGAAGCCAAGGCCGGTGGCCACCTCCGCGATTTCCGTGCAGATTTGCTGCTGAAGTGCCTCGTCGCGCAGCACGCCTTTCTTCAGCGCCGAGCGCTTCGTCTCGAATTGCGGCTTAACCAGCGCGACCAATCGGGCCTGCGGCGCCAGCAGCTTCGTCACCGCCGGCAGCACCAGCTTCAGGGAGATGAAGCTGACATCGATCACTGCGAGCGCCGGCGCCTCAGCGAACAGGCCGGGATCGAGCGTGCGAATGTCCTGGCTCTCCAGGCTGGTCAGGCGGGGATGGCCGCGCAGGCTCTCATGCAGTTGCGCCTGGCCGACATCGACGGCGTAGACATGCGCCGCTCCACGCCGGAGCAGGACATCGCTGAAGCCGCCGGTCGAGGCGCCGACATCAAGGCAGGTCAGCCCGTCGGGATCGAAGCTGAAGGCGTCGAGCGCCGCGGCGAGCTTTACTCCGCCGCGCGAGACATAAGGGTGCGCCGCCTGGGCTTCGATCGATGCGGTATCGGGAACCGTCTCCGAGGCCTTGCGCAGCACGACCCCATCGGCGCTGACGAGGCCGGCGGCGATCGCCGCCTGCGCCCGTGCCCGGCTCTCGAACAGGCCGCGCTCGACCAAGAGCAGGTCGGCGCGGACCCGGCGTGGCAGGCCGGAGGTCACGGGTTCAGGCGCGGCGGATGGCGCTGGCCGGGCCGAGCGCCTTTTCGACGGCGCCCACGATCCCGGCGGCGTCGAGTCCGGCCTCGGCGTACATCGCCTCGGGCTTGTTGTGGTCCTGGAAGATGTCGGGCAGCACGAGGCTGCGGATCTTCAGCCCGCGATCGAGTGCGCCCTCGCGCGCCAGCAATTGCAGGACATGGCTGCCGAAGCCGCCGACCGAGCCTTCCTCGACCGTGACCAGCACCTCATGCTCCCTGGCGAGGCGCAGGATCATTTCCTCGTCGAGCGGTTTGGCGAAGCGGGCATCGGCGACGGTGGTCGAGAGCCCACGCTGGCCGAGCTGCTCGGCGGCAGCGAGGCATTCGGCGAGGCGCGTGCCGAGCGAGAGCAGCGCGACCTGCGTGCCTTCCCGGACGATCCGGCCCTTGCCGATTTCAAGCGGCACGCCATGCTGGGGCATCTCGACCCCGACGCCTTCGCCGCGCGGATAGCGGAAGGCGATCGGGCCAGCGTCATAGGCGGCCGCGGTCGCGACCATATGGGTCAGCTCGGCTTCGTCGGCCGCCGCCATCACCACCATCTCGGGCAGGCAGGCGAGATAGGCGACGTCGAAGGCCCCCGCATGGGTCGCGCCATCGGCGCCGACCAGCCCGGCCCGGTCGAGCGCGAAGCGCACCGGCAGCTTCTGGATGGCGACGTCGTGCACGACCTGGTCATAGGCGCGCTGCAGGAAGGTCGAGTAGATCGCGCAGAACGGCTTGAAGCCTTCGGTGGCAAGGCCGGCGGCGAAAGTCACGGCATGCTGCTCGGCGATGCCGACATCGAAGGTGCGGCCGGGGAACTCCTTGCCGAACGCGTCGAGCCCGGTGCCGGACGGCATGGCGGCGGTGACGGCGACGATCTTCTCGTCCTCGCGCGCCGCCTTGATCAGGGCGTTGGCGAAGACATTGGTGTAGCTCGGCGCATTCGCCGGCGCCTTGGCCTGCAGGCCGGTGACCGGGTCGAACTTGACGACGCCATGATATTTGTCGGCGCTCGCCTCGGCCGGGGCATAGCCCTTGCCCTTCTGCGTCACGACATGGACCAGGATCGGCCCGGTCTCGGCGTCGCGGACATTGCGCAGCACCGGCAGGAGATGGTCGAGATTGTGCCCGTCGATCGGGCCGACATAGTAGAAGCCGAGCTCCTCGAAGAGCGTGCCGCCAGTCCAGAAACCGCGGGCATATTCCTCGGTGCGCTTCGCCTTCTCGTGGAAGAAGCGCGGCAGCCTTTCGGCCAGGTACTTCGCGATCTCACGCAGCGAGCGATAGGTCCGGCCTGAGACGAGACGGGCGAGATAGGCCGACATCGCCCCGACCGGCGGAGCGATCGACATGTCGTTGTCGTTGAGGATGACGATCAGGCGAGAGCCAGTCGCGCCGGCATTGTTCATGGCTTCGTAGGCCATGCCGGCCGACATGGCGCCGTCGCCGATCACGGCGATGACGTTGTTCTTCCCGCCGGCGAGATCGCGCCCGACCGCCATGCCGAGCCCGGCCGAGATCGAAGTCGAGGAATGGGCCGCGCCGAACGGGTCGTATTCGCTCTCGGCGCGCTTGGTGAAGCCCGAAAGCCCGCCCGGCTGGCGCAAGGTGCGGATCTCGCTGCGGCGGCCGGTCAGGATCTTGTGCGGATAGGCCTGGTGGCCGACATCCCAGATCACCCGGTCGCGCGGCGTGTCGAAGACGTGGTGCAGCGCGACGGTGAGCTCGACCACGCCGAGGCCCGCGCCGAGATGGCCGCCGGTGACCGAGACGGCGTCGATCGTCTCGGCCCGCAGCTCGTCGGCGAGCTGGCGCAATTGCGCATCGTCGAGCCGGCGCAAAGCCGCCGGATCGGGCACCTGGTCGAGAAGGGGAGTGTTGGGGCGAGGCAAGGGCTGGCCGGAGCTTGCTGGATCGTTCACCCGAAATAGTCCCTCGCGGCGGTGCTGGCAAACCGGCCCGTCGTCGCAGGCGGACAGGAAACGGGTGGGAGCGGCCGGCGCGATCTGGAAAATCGGGCCTATCCTCTTCGCTGGACGCCTCCCATGACCTCGCCTTTCTTCATCGCCTTGCTGCTCGCGGGCGTCACGGCGCAGTTCGCCGACAAGCTCGCGCTCGATACGATCACTCTCGCGGCGACACAGGGCGGCGCCAGCCCGCGCTTTGTCGGCCTGCTCGTTGCGGCGCAGTCGGCGGCCTGGCTCCTGATCTCGCTGCCGGCCGGCGTGCTCGCCGACCGGATGGCGCCGCGCACGCTGATCCTCGTCGGCGGTGTCCTGATGGTGCTGGGCTCCGGCATCGGCGCCCTCCTGCTCGCCGGCGGCGCGATCGGGCCGGCGCTCGCGCTCTCGACCTTCGTCGCCGCGGCTGGGCCGGTCACCATCGCGCTCTCGATCTTCGTGCTGATGCCGAAGGCGGTACCGCTCGCCGAACTGCCGCGCGCTAATAGCCGCCTCGAACTCGGCCGCGCCGCCCTCAGCCTGGTCGCGCCGCTGATCGCCGGCTGGGCGGTGGCGCGCGCCTCGGGCTGGTTCGGCCTCGGGCTTTGTGCCGCCTGCGGCGTCATCGTGATCATGGCCGCGGCGCGCCTGCCGGCCGAAAAGCCACCGAGCCAGCCGCGCCAGCCCTTGCATCGCGCCATCGCCGAGGGCGGCGCCTTCGTCGTGCGCCATCCCTATCTCCGGCCGATCGCGCTCTGCGCCATCGGCTGGAACCTCGCCTTCTTCGCCTTCATGGCGCTGCTCGCGCCTTATGCGTTGCGCGTGCTGGCGCTCGACCCGGCGACCGTCGGCATGGCCTCGTCCGTTTATGGCGCTGGAGCGATCGCTGCCGCGCTCACCGGCGCCTGGCTGATCGCCCGCCTGCCGACCGGCTTCCTGCTCGTCTTCGGTCCGGCAGTCTCACTCGTCGGAGCCGCCGCGCTGGCGCTCGCGCCGCCTGCGCTCGGCTGGCCGGTGCTGGCGCTCGCTTTCTTCCTGTTCGGCTTCGGCCCGATCCTCTGGTTCATCACCCAGACGACCTTGCGCCAGGCGGTGACGCCGCAGCCGCTGCTCGGCCGAGTCAGCGCGACGATCACCACCGCCATGTACGGCATGCGCCCGCTGGGAGCGCTCGCCGGCGGCCTCGCCGGCGAATGGTTTGGCGTCGAGGCGGCGATGTGGCTGCCGGTCGGGCTCTTCGCCCTGTCGACATTGGCGATCCTCGCCTCGCAGATGCCGCGGCTCAAGGTCATGCCGGCGGGGGAGCTCAGCCCAGGCTAGGCTGCTTGGACCCGTGACCGCTCCGGCCGGGCCGCGAGCAGGACGCCGGCGACGATGAATGCGATCGAGACGCCCTCTGCCATCGTCGGGACCTCCCCGAGGACGGCGATGGCGAGCAGCGAGGCGACGACGGGGACGAGCGCGATCATCGCCGCGGCGGCCGACGGGCCCAGCAGGGCGACGGCGCGATTGAAGCCGACCAGCGCGACGATACTCATCAGCACGCCCTGATAGAGGCCCTGGACCGCGATTTCGGCCGGTGGAGCCTGGCCGAGATGGCCGATGCCGAGGTTGAGATAGGCCGGCACGAAGATCAGGCCCGACCAGAAGCAGATCAGCGCCGCCGACTGGATCGGGTTGAGGCCGCTGCGGCGCAGGAGCAACGTGTAGCCGGCCCACATCACTGCCGCCAAGGCGAGCAGTCCGAGCCCGAGCAGGCTGGGCGAGCCCTGGCCGCCGGCCGCGGTGAGGACGAGGCCGCAGAGGCCAGCCGCGATGGCGGCATAACCGACGAGCCTGATCTTGCCGGGAGGTTGGCGCAGCAGAAGCCAGCCGAGCAGGCCGGCGAAGACCGGCATCAGCGTCGGCGTCACCGAGGCGGCGCGACCGGCCGAGGTCATCTGCACGCCAAGCGCGACCAGGATCGCGAAGGGCGCACCCCAGAGAACACTGAAGACGAAGCCGTTGCGCCAGGCTCGCAGCGGCAGATCGCGCAGCAGCACCGGCGCCAGCAGGATCGCGCCGATGCCGTAGCGCAACGCGGTCAGGTCCCAGACATTGAGGATGCGGGTGACGCTGAAGCGCGTGACCACGAACCAGCCGGCGAAGACCGTGACAGTCAGCGCGGCCCAGGCAAAGCCGATCAGCCGCTTGCGTGGCGCGCGAGCGTCCTCAGGCGTCGAGGCGCGCTCGGGAGGCAGGCCCTCGACGGGCATGTCGGCGCGCTCAGCGCTCCGGCAGCGGAATGAACTCCTCCTCGTCGCCGGGGACGGTGTCGAAGCGTCCGGTCTTCCATTCCTGCTTGGCCTGGTCGATGCGCTCCTTCGAGGACGAGACGAAGTTCCACCAGATATGGCGCGGCCCGTCCATCGGCTCGCCGCCGATCAGCATCAGCCGGCTCTGGTCGACGGCGAGGATCGAGATCCGGTCGCCCGGCTTGAAGATCAGCAATTGGCCGGCGCCGAACTCGTCGCCGGCGATGTCGACCTTGCCGGAGACGATGTAGACGGCGCGCTCGTGATAGTCGGGATCGAGCGGCAGGATCGCGCCCGGCGCCAGCACGGCCTCGGCATAGAGCGTGTCCCAGGGGAACTTCACCGGCGAGGTCTCGCCGAAGGCCGAGCCCATGATCAGACTGACGCGCTTTCCCTCGCCGACGATGCGCGGCAATTCGGGCGCGGCATGGTGGATGAACTCCGGCGCGACCTCCTCATGCGTCTTCGGCAAAGCAAGCCAGGTCTGGATGCCGTAGAGCTTGGGTGCCTTCAGGCGCTCTTCCGGCGCGGTGCGCTCGGAATGGACGATGCCGCGCCCGGCCGTCATCAGGTTCACCGCGCCGGGGCGGATCGGCAGCGCCGTGCCAAGCGAATCGCGGTGCATGATCTCGCCGTCGAAGAGATAGGTGACGGTGGACAGCCCGATATGCGGATGTGGGCGCACATCGATGCCCTCGCCGAGCAGGAACTCGGCCGGGCCCATCTGGTCGAAGAAGATGAAGGGGCCGACCATCTTGCGGCCGATCGAGGGCAGGGCCCGGCGGACCGAGAAGCCGCCGAGATCATGGGCGCGCGGCACGATTACCTGCTCGAGCGCCTCGCAGGAGCGGGTATCGCCCGCGACCGGGTCATGATCGGGCAGCTGCGACATGGCGATCTCCTCCTGTGAGGGCCGGAGACTGGCCCCGGACGCCGCCCGCGGCAAGGGGACAGCCGGCCGCACGGGCTCGACGGAAGTGCCGGAAGAAATTATCGATAATTCATGGCTACCGAGACATCCGAGACCCTTCCCGTTCGCATCAGTCGCGTCCTCGCCGAGCGGATCATTTCCGGACAGCTCGAGCCGGGCGCGCGCCTGCGGCAGGACCATGTCGCGGCCGAATTCGGCGCCAGCCATGTCCCGGTGCGCGAGGCCTTTCAGCGGCTGGAAGCGCAGGGACTGGCCGTCAGCGAGCCGCGCCGCGGTGTGCGCGTCGCTGCCTTCGATCTGCGCGAGGTCCGCGAGGTCGCCGAGATGCGCGCGGCGCTGGAGGTCCTGGCTTTGCGTCATGCCGGCCCGCATCTGACCCGCGCCATCCTCGACGAGGCCGAGGAAGCGACCCGCGCCGGCGACAATTCGCCCGATGTTCGCGCCTGGGAGGAGGCGAATCGGCGCTTCCATCGTCTGATCGTCACGCCTTGCGCCATGCCGCGATTGCTGGCGGCGATCGACGATCTCCACGCCGCCAGCGCCCGCTTCCTGTTCTCGGCCTGGCGCTCGGATTGGGAGGCGCGCACCGACCATGACCACCGCGCCATCCTCGCCGCTCTGCGCGCCGGCCAGGTCGACGAGGCGGCGGCGATCCTTGCTCGCCACGTCCAGTGGATCGGCTCCAAGCCGGTGCGCACCGCAGCTGGCGGGACGCGTGACATCTTCGCGATCCAGGGCTGAGTCGCGGCAAATCAGCATCGCCAGATCGGCTGTGCGCTGGTGCGCTCACGGCTGATGGCGCATGCGCTCTTGCAATCGCTGCTCGTCTGTGGACTCTAGGATAGATCAACTCGCAAAATTATCTATAATTTTGGAATCGATGGAGACGAAGCCATGAGCGACCTCAGCTATGCCACCCCCTCCCGCTTCAGCCCGCTCGGCTTGCAGGCGCGCCCGGTCCACATCAAGGCGGCTGCTGTCTTGCTCGGTACCCTCGTGCTGGCGATCGCCTCGCAGATCAGCGTGCCGATGCTGCCGGTGCCGATGACCATGCAGACGCTGGCAGTGATCCTCATCGGCGCGCTCTATGGCTGGCGGCTCGGTGCGCTCACGATCGTCGCCTGGCTGGGTGAGGCGGCGCTGGGTCTGCCCGTGCTCGCCAGTGGCAATGGCGGTATTGCGCCCTTCATGGGCCCGACCGCCGGTTATCTCGCCTCGTTCCCGTTCGTCGCAGCGCTGGTCGGCTGGCTCGCCGAGCGCGGCTGGAACGGTCGCCGCCCGGCCTTTGCTTTCGTTTCGATGCTCGCTGGCCATGCTCTTTGCCTGGCGCTCGGCGGCCTCTGGCTCGCGACGCTGATCGGCGTTGAAAAGGCGATGCTTGCCGGCGTCGTGCCCTTTCTGCTCGGCTCGCTGGTCAAGTCGGGCCTCGGTGCCGCGATCCTAATGGCGTTGGTGCGCCGCACGAGCAACGCCGAACAGGCGTGAGCTGATGCTCGCCCGGCCGGTCAGGCGGCCTGCCGGGTTTCAAGCTGGGCGAGCCGCGTGACATAGTAGTCGGCGGCCGCCTTCAGCGCCTCGGCATCGGCCCGGCGCGCATCATAGATCAGGAACGGCTCCTGCCAGGCGAGGGCGCAGCGATGCGCGCTCGCCTGCAGCGGCTTCAGCAGATCGCGCAGCGAGAACAAATTCGCGCCGCTCGGCGCATAAGCCTCGGGAACATTTCCGGCAGTCGCGGCGATCAGGAGCGGCCGGCCGGCGAGCTTGGCGCCCTCGGCTTCGTAGTGGATGTAGAACATCCGGGTCAGCACCGCGTCCTGCCAGGCCTTGAGCAGCGGCGGCGTCGAATACCACTGCACCGGAAACTGCAGGACGATGCGCTCGGCGGCGAGAAGCCGCGCGACCTCCGCATCACCATCGATACGCCCATCCGGATAAAGCGCCTGCATGTCGACGACATCCGTGCCGGGCCGGCTGCCGGCCGCCTGGGCCAGTGCCCGGTTGGCGCGCGAGTTCTGATAATCGGGGTGAAAGAGCAGGATCAGCGTCTGTGTCATGGCGACCTCCTTCGGTTCGAAAAGAGGATGCCGGCGCCTCAGAAATTACTCCAATGGATGATCGATATATCATATTATCGATCTCATGAATTTAAGGGCGATCGATCTCAACCTGCTCGTGGTGCTCGACGCCCTGCTCGACGAGGCGCATGTCTCGCGCGCCGCCGAGCGGGTCGGGCTGTCGCAGCCGGCGGCCTCCAGCGCGCTCGAACGCTGCCGCCATCTCTTCAACGACCCGCTGCTGCTGCGGGGCAGGGGCCGGATGCGCCTGACTGCCAAGGCGCAGGCCCTACAGCAGCCGCTGCGCGACATCCTCGCTCAGGTGAGCGTGCTGCTCGACGCGCCGGAGCCCGATCTGAAGAGCCTGACGCAGACTGTCCGGCTGATGACGGCCGAGCTGCCGCCGGCGCTCGTGACGGGTCGGGTCTATGAGCTCCTCCGTCAGACCGCCCCTAACCTGACCCTCGCCATCCTGCCCTGGCAGGGCGCGCAGGCGACGCTCGAAGCGCTGGCGCAGGGGCGGGCGGATCTCGCCATCTCGGTCTTCCCGACGATCGATGCCGATTTCATCCGCCGGGAACTGCTGCGCGAGCGCTATGTCGTGGCAATGCGTCAGGGTCATCCGGCGGCGGCCGGCTTCGATCTCGACCGCTGGCTCGCCTTCCCGCATGTGCTGGTCTCAGGGAGGGGCGAGACGCATGGCCCACTCGACGAGGCGCTCGCCCGGCGCGGCCGCAAGCGTCTTATCGGTCTCGTGGTGCCGAGCTTCCTCAGCGTGCCGCCCCTGTTACTGGCTTCAGAGTTGATCGCGCTCTTGCCGAGCCGGACCTTGCCGCCGGAGGAGACTGATCGCTTCATCACCTTCGAGCCGCCGGTCGCGGTCGAGGGCTTCCCCTTGCATCTCGCCTGGCATCGGCGCAGCGAGCGCGATCTGGCAGTGCAGCATGTCGCTGATCTGATCGAGGCCGTTCTGGGCGAAGCGGCGGTCAGTCCGCCGGCCTGATGCCTGCGTCTAGTTTCCGACGTCGAGCGGCTGGGTGCCGGTCGGCTTGCCGTCGGCGCCGAGCGTGATCTTCTCGATCCGCGCCTCGGCCTGCTTCAGCAACGCGTCGCAGCGCGCCTTCAGCGCCTCACCGCGAGTGTAAATGTCGATCGATTCTTCGAGCGCCACGTCGCCGCGTTCGAGCCGGGCGACGATGCCTTCCAGCTCCTTCAGGGCCGCCTCGAAGGGCAGGCCGGCGACATCGGCATTGGTCTTGGCGTCGGTCACGGGCGCGAATCCTGTTGGGCGGCCGTTATCGGCTCTGATGTCCGCTGCCGCAACCCCGGCTCTCACATCGGCAGCGAAGAGGTCTTCTTGATCGTGCGCAGCGTCAGCGTCGACTGCACCCGGGTGACTCCCGGCAATTGCGTGATGATGTCGGTATGGATGCGCTCGAAATCGGCGCTGTCGCGATAGATCACCCGCATCAGATAGTCATGCGCGCCGGCAAGCAGATGGCATTCGAGGATCTCGGGCAGGTCCTGCACCGCCTTCTCGAAGCTCTCCAGCGAGGCGCGGCCCTGCTGGTCGAGCGTGACGAAGACGAAGGCGGTGCCGGGGAATCCGGCGATGCGCTCGTCGAGCATCATCACATAGCCGCGGATCAGCCCGCTCTCCTCGAGCTGGCGCACGCGGCGCAGGCAGGCCGAGGGCGAGAGATGCACCTTCTCGGCGAGGTCGGAATTGGTGATCCGGCCGTCCTTCTGGAGGATGCGCAGGATCGTCCTGTCACGCGAATCGAGTTCGATCTGCATCGCTGGGGCGTCGTCCCGTGAGCCGGCGGCGTCTGGCGCAATCGCCGGAAAGCGCAGATGTTTCTGCGCAAAAAGCGTGCTTGGCAAGCATGATCTTGCGCGTGATCACGCATAATCCGCATCGCGGCGCTGTCGTCGCGCCCTGCGCCGCAGGATCGTGCAGCGCACCATGCCGCAAGGACAGAGCGGCCACCGAGGACATACCCAAGCAGGTTTGGCCGCCTCCATAAAATTGTTTACAGATGAACTATCTTCTCCGGGATGCCGTCATGAATCTCTGGTTCCGCCTGATCTGGCTGTTGCTGACACGGCCCTTCCAGCCGAAGCTGAAGCCGCCTTTCGAGGCCTCGATCCTGCCCTTCCGGGTCTGGTTCCACGATCTCGACACCAGCCTGCATATGAACAATGCCCGCTATTGGGGGCTGATGGACCTCGGCCGCGCCGATCTGATGCTGCGCAGTGGCCTCTGGCGCGCGATCCTGCGCCATGGCTGGGTGCCGGTGGTCAATTGCGGCACGATCCGCTTCCGCCGCGAGGTCCGCCTGTTCCGTGCGCTCAGGCTGGAGACCCGGCTGCTCTGCTGGAGCGAAGGCTGGGTCGTGATCCAGCATCGCATTCTCGCCGATGGGCGCGACGGCAAGGAGATCGTTGCCGCGGTCGCGCTCGTCCGCGCAGCGCTCTACGACCGCAAGGGCAGGGCCTATGTGCCGGCGGCGCGCCTCTTCGCCGAGATGGGGGTGACAGCCGAAAGCCCGGAGCCTAGTCCCGAAGTCGCGGCCTTCCTAGCGGCCGAGGACGCGTTACGGCAGGCTGGGGCGGGGACGGCGGAGCCCCTGCCCGAGTAGCCCAAGCGGAGGCTACTCCGCTGCCAGCCGCGTCGCCCGCCATTGCGCCAGCAGTGCCCGCAGGGCTCCGGGCTTCAGCGGCTTGTTCAGCACGTGGATGTCGAGCGCCGCGGCTTCCTCCCGCACTTCCGGGGAGCGGTCGGCGGTCAGGAGGATCGCCGGCAGCCCGCCGACGCTCTGCCGCAGCGCCGAGATCAGCGCGATGCCGTTCTCGCCATGGTCGAGATGATAGTCGGCGATCAGCACGTCCGGCGCGCCATTGGCGGCGATAACCGCGGAGGCTTCGTCGAGATCGCCAGCGGTCTCGACCTTGCAGCCCCAGCCGCCAAGCAAGAGGCGCATGCCATCGAGGATCGCCGGCTCGTTGTCGATGGCGAGCAGCTTGAGGCCTGCGAGCTGGCTGCTGGACGGCGTGCCGCGTGCAGCCGGCGCCGTCGCCATCGCCGGCAGTGGTGCGGCTCGCGGCACCGCGATCGAGAAGCGCGTCCCGCGTCCCGGCGTCGAGGCGAGCACGAGCTTGTGGTCGAGCGTGCGCGCGATCCGCTCGACGATCGAGAGCCCGAGGCCGAGGCCGCGCGCCACCTTGGCGCCCTGGTCGAGGCGCTGGAACTCGCGGAACACGGTCTTCTGCTTGCTCGCGGGGATGCCGAGCCCGGTGTCGAGTACCTCGATCGCGACCTGCCCACCACGCTGGCGGCAGCCGACCAGCACCTTGCCGTTGGGCGTGTACTTGATCGCGTTCGAGACAAGATTTTGCAGCAGGCGGCGTAGCAGGCGCCGGTCGGAGCGGACCGTCGCCGCAGTCGTTACGAAGACGAGTTTGAGCCCCTTTTCCTGCGCGCTCGGTTCGAATTCACGCTGGAGCTGGCGCATCAATTCGTCGAGGCGGAAGCTGCCGATCTCGGGCTTGAGCGCGCCGCCGTCGAGCCGCGAGATTTCGAGCAGCGCCGTCAGGATCTCCTCGACCGCGTCGAGCGAGGCGTCGATGTTCTCGGCGAGATCAGGTTGGGTGCTGCTGCGGTCGCGCTCGACCAGCGCGGAAGCGTAAAGCCGGGCGGCATTCAGCGGTTGAAGAATGTCGTGGCTGGCGGCGGCGAGGAAGCGCGTCTTCGAGGCGTTGGCCTCGTCGGCCTCGGCCTTGGCGCGCTGCAATTCGGTGTTGACGTGCCGGATCTCCTCGGTGCGCTCGGCGACGCGCTTCTCCAGCGTCTCGTTGGTCCGCTCCAATTCCTCTTCGGCCGCGACCGAGTCGGTGATGTCGGTATAGGTGGTGACGATGCCGCCGTCGGGCAGCGGGTTCGAGCGGATCTCGATGACGTTCTTCGAAGGGTAGAGCTTGAGCCGGACCGGCTCGCGGTCGTTGATGAAACTCTCCAGCCGCGCCGCCATCAATTCGTCCTGCGGGCCGGCGCCATAGGCGCCGCGCTGGGCGTTGTAGCGCACGATCTCGTCGAGTCCGGTGCCGAAGCGCACCAGCGAGGGCGGCAGGTCGTAGAGCTGGATGAAGGCCTTGTTCCAGGCGAGCAGGCGCAGGTCCCGGTCGAGCACGGTGATGCCCTGGCCGGCATGGTCGAGGCCGTTCTGAAGGATGTCGCGATTGTACTGCAATGCCGCCGAGGCGTCGTCGAGCAGCTTGAATGCGGCCTCGGTCGAAAGGTTGCGCCGTTTCAGCAGCAGCGACAACACGAGGCGGGAGGAGGCGGCGCCGATCGCCGAGGAGAGCAGATGCTCGCCGAAGCGCAGCATATGGATGTCGGCCTCGCGCGTCCCGTTCAGCACCTCGCCGCGCGAATGGGCGAAACCCTCGAAGGCGCGCTGCGTCCGCTCCTGGCCGAGATAGCGACCGATGGTCGACTGCAGCTCGGCTTCGGTGACGCTGGAGCGCCAGAGCGAGAACGACTGGGCCATGGTCGCCCGATCCGACTCGACGAAAGCGTTGGCCTGCAGGCGCTCCATCGCGCTCGCCGGTCGCAGCATGGAGAAGCCGAGATAGCAGACGAGGTTGATGCCGAGGCTCCAGAGCACGCCATGCGGCAGGGCCGGCAGCGACAGACCGAACAGCGCCTCCGGCCGCAGCGCGGTGATGCCGAGCGGTCCATGCGCGACGATCTCCGCCCAATAGCTGCCAGGCTGGGCGAGGCTCGGCATCAGAAGCGTGTAGAGCCAGGTCAACAGGCCCGCCGACAGGCCGGCTGCCGCGCCGAGCGATGTGCCGCGCCGCCAGATCAGGCCTCCGAAGAAGGCCGGCGCGATCTGGGCGGTGGCGGCGAAGGAGAGCAGGCCGATCGAGACCAGCGCTGCCTCGCCTGCGGCGCGGTAATAAGCGTAGCCGAGCAGGATCACGACGACGATTGCGCCGCGCCTGATGTGCACCACTTGCGAGCCGAGATCGCCGCCGGTCGAGCTGCTCCGGCGCCGGCCGCCTTCGAGCAGCGCGGCCGCCTGTTCGGGATCGACGCTGACGCCGCGCCCGCGCAGCAGCAGCGGCGTCACGAGGTGGTTTGAGATCATGATCGCCAGCGCGACCGAGGCGACGATCACCATCGCCGTTCCCGCCGACAGGCCGCCGATGAAGACGAAGAGGGCGATGAAGCCGGCCTGCTTCTCCAGCGGCAGCAGCAGCACGGTCATGTCGCGGTCGACCGCCGTCCCCGGCAGCAGGACTTCGCCCGCCGCCGCCAGCGGCAGCACGAACAGGTTGATCAGCACGAGGTAGAGCGGGAACATCCAAGCGGCGCGGCGCACGTCACGCACGTCTCGGTTCTCGACGATCGCCATGTGGAACTGTCGGGCCAGCAGCAGCGCGGCGCAGGAGGACAGCGCCGTCAGCGTCAGGAACATCGGCCAGCTCGACGTCCGCTCCCAGATCGGCGGCCTGTCGCCGGCCGCCCGCACCGCCTGGGCGAACAGGTCGCCGGCGCCGTCGAACAGGCCGTAGACGACGAAGACGCCGAGCGCGAGGAAGGCGACGAGCTTGATCAGTGACTCGACCGCGATCGCCAGCACCAGTCCGTCCTGGTGCTCGGTCGCGTCGATATGCCGGGTGCCGAAGGCGCAGGCGAAACCGGCAAGCACCAGCGCGACCAGAAAGGCGAGATCGCTCAGCACCGGCACGTCGGTCATCGGCGGCGGCCCGCCGGCCGCGGCGAAAAACACCGAAAGCGAGTTCGCCACCGCCTTCAGTTGCAGGGCGATGTAGGGCAGGGCGCCGATCACCGCGACGATGCAGACCAGTGCGGCGACACGTTCGCTCTTGCCATAGCGCGCACCGACGAAGTCGGCGACCGAGGTGATGTTCTGCGACTTGGCGATGGTGACGATGCGGGCGACGAAGCGGTGCCCGAGCCCGATCACCAGCGCTGGGCCGACATAGATGCCAAGGAAGTCGAAGCCCGCCCGGTTGGCGAAGCCGACCGAGCCATAGAAGGTCCATGAGGTGCAGTAGACCCCGAGCGCCAGCGCATAGATCGTGGTGCGCGCCCGCCCGCTCATCAGGCGGCGGCCGGCCGTGTCCGCGATATGGGCGATCGCGAACAGCACGCACAGATAGCCGAGTGCGCTCAGGACGACGGACCAGGCCGGGAGCATCGCACCTCCTTGCAACGGCGCTCGCCGGCAAATCTATCGTTGTGCCGCCGTTGCCGCCATCGGCCTTTCGGCCTGTCCTCAGGCTGTTGCCTGGACCTGCGCCAGCCGTTCCAGTCGGCGTTCACCCCAGGCGTGCATGGTGCGCACGATCTGTTCGAGCGAACGGCCTTCCTCGGTCAGGGCGTAGTCGACCCGCGGCGGCACCTGCGCATCGACCGTGCGCAGGATGAGCCCGTACTCTTCCAGCTCGCGCAGTTGCCGGGTGAGCATGCGCTGCGTCGCGCTCGGCAGTTTCCGGAGGATCTCGTTGAAGCGCAGAGTGCCGGAGAGCAGGTGGTAGATGATCACGCCCTTCCACTTGCCGTCGATCAGATCGAGCGTCGCCGCCTTTGCGATTAGCCGATCGCCTCAAGGGCGGCGTTCTCCACCGCAGGTTGAGGAATAGGGTGAAAAGCTGATTTCCAGAGCCGTCAGACATGTTCTAGCTTGCCGTAGGGGCGGCATTGCGCAGCGCGGTGCCGAAGACTGGTCAAGCATTCGGAAAGGCGCTCCATGCTCAAGGAATTCAAGGAATTCGCACTGAAGGGCAATGTCGTCGATCTCGCCATCGGCGTGATCATCGGCGCGGCTTTCGGCAGGATCGTCGAATCGCTCGTCGGCGACATCATCATGCCGCTGATCGGCGCGATCGGCAGCGTCGACTTCTCCAACTATTTCTTCGGCCTCAACAAAGCCGTGACATCGCCGGTCCTCGTCGATGCCAAGAAGCAGGGCGCCGTCCTCGCCTATGGCAACTTCCTCACCATCGCGGTCAACTTCCTGATCATCGCCTTCGTGCTGTTCATGGTCGTCAAGGGCATCAACACGCTCCGCCGCAGGGAAGCGGCCAAGCCGGCCGAGCCGGTGGCTCCGCCGCAGGACGTCGCCCTGCTCACCGAGATCCGCGACCTGCTGAAGCAGAAGGCCTGACGGGCTCTCTGGAGCGGACCGACCCGTCCGGCCCGCTCCGCGATCCATCACCGCGACCGATCGGGTCGATCTCGTCATTTCATGCCGCCGCGACGCTTTCTGCGTTAGATTGGCCTGCATGTTTTCCGTGACGGATCGCCCGAAGGATCGCCCATGAACATGCATGCCCCGGCCGGCACCAGCCTGATCGCCGACCTGCGCCCCGAGGCGCGCAACGCGCCCGAGAGCGGTATCGTCGAGGTCGTCAACCACGGCCGGCTCAAGCCCGGGCTGATTCCGCTCTGGGTCGGCGAGGGCGATCTGCCGACGCCCGAATTCATCGTCCGCGCCGCCAACAAGTCGCTGGCCGACGGCGAGACCTTCTACACCTGGCAGCGCGGCATTCCGGAGCTGCGTGAGGCGCTGGCGCGCTATCACACCGCGCTCTACGGCCGCCCCTTCAACATGGACCGCTTCTACGTCACCGGCTCCGGCATGCAGTCGGTCCAGATCGCGGTGAGACTGATCGCTGGCGTCGGCGACGAATTGATTATCCCGACCCCGGCCTGGCCGAACTTCGCCGCCGCCATGGGCGTTGCGGGCGCCAACCCGGTCTGCGTTCCCATGCAGTTCAAGGACGGGCGCTTCACGCTCGACCTCCAGAAGCTCGAAGCAGCGATCTCGCCGCGTACTCGCGCCTTCGTCATCAACTCGCCAGCCAACCCGACCGGCTGGACCGCGACGCGTGACGAACTCGCCGCTATCCTCGCCATTGCCCGCAAATACGGCATATGGATCATCGCCGACGAGATCTATGCCCGCTTCGTCTATGACGGCTCGGCGCGCGCCGCCTCCTTCCATGACGTGATGGAGCAGGAGGACCGCGTCCTCTTCGTCCAGACCTTCTCGAAGAACTGGGCGATGACCGGCTGGCGCGTTGGCTGGATCGAGGTGCCGCCCGCCTTCGGCCAGATCATCGAGAATCTGATCCAGTATTCGACCTCAGGCTCGCCGGTCTTCGTTCAGCGGGCCGCCATCGCCGCGCTGGAGGAGGGCGAGCCCTTCGTCGCCGAGCAGATCGCCCGCGCGACCGAAGGCCGCCGCATCGTCGCCGAGGGACTGAAGGCGACAAACCGCGTCAACCTGCAGGCGCCGGACGGCGCCTTCTACCAGTTCTTCAGCGTCGACGGCTGGACCGATTCCCGCAAGCTCGCGATCGAGCTGGTCGACACGGCCAATGTCGGCCTGGCGCCTGGCACCGCCTTCGGCCCGGGCGGCGAGACCGGCCTGCGCTTCTGCTTCGCCCGCAAGGCTTCCGACCTCACTGAAGCGGTGGCGCGTCTGCAGAAGGCGCTAGCGGGCTGACCGCCAGTGTCATGCCCCGCTTGCGCTCCGGGCGTTTGACCTGAGCGCTGGCGGCCTTCATTGATGCGGCGGTGCGCAGTCATGGCGCATCGCGAGCGTCATGCCTGTTCCCAGCTACGTCCCCTACCATCTGCGCACCCTGTCGCGTGAAGCGGCGGTGATCGCCTGCGCGGCGGTGGGCGGCACGCTCTTCGCTCTGCTCGACGTGCCCGCGGCCTGGCTCTCGGGCTCGATGCTGCTGGTCTCGATCCTCGGCATCACCCGGCCACTGCCCGATCTGCGCCGCCCCTGGTTCGACTCGACCATGGTGATGTCCGGCGCGCTGATCGGCTCGGCCGCGACGCCCGAAGCGCTTGCTGCGACGGCGCGCTATCCCGGCTCGCTCTTGATGCTGGTCGTCGGCCTGCTCGCGATCATGGCGGCAACCGGCGCTTATCTGCGCTTCGTCGCACGCTGGAGCTGGATCGACTCGTTGCTCGCCGCTGCTCCAGGCGCGCTTTCGGCGGTGATCTCGGTGGCGCAGGACAAGGGCGCCAATATCGGCCGCATCGCGGCGATCCAGCTTTTCCGTATCCTCGTCCTGGTCGCGGTCCTGCCCAGCATCATGAAACTGAGCAGCGGCGGCACTCCCCTCGCTCTGCCGCCTCCGGTCGCAGTTGCGAGCGTCGGCGACATGGCGCTGCTGCTCGGCAGCGGTCTTGTGACCGGGCTCATCTTCGAGCGGATCGGCGTCACCGCGCCGTTCATCCTCGGGGCGACCCTGGCCAGCGCGGTGCTGCACGGCGCCGGCCTCGTCCACGGCACCATGCCGCCGGAGATCGCGATCGCGGTGATGGTCATGCTCGGCGCCGCCATGGGCGGGCGCGTCTCCAATCTCAAGCGCGGCGAGGTCGCAGCGCTGTTCCCGCTGGCGATCGGCGGTTTCGTCGTCTCGATGGCGGTCGCCTTCGCCTTTGCCTGGCCGGCGGCCTGGCTCGCTGGCGTGCCCTATGCCAGCGCCATGGCCGCCTTCGCGCCCGGCGGGCTCGAGGCGATGGCGATGCTCGCCTTCGCCATGGGGCTCGACCCGCTCTATGTCGGCGCCCACCATCTGACGCGCTTCATGCTGCTCGGGCTGCTGATGCCCTTGCTCGTCGGCTGGGTGAAGCCGGAGAAGCCGGCGGACGAGCGCTGACCTCAGGCCGCGCCGTTGGTGTGCGTCATCAGCGAATAGAGCGAGGTCGTGCCGCAGATGAACAGCCGGTTCCGCTTCGGCCCGCCGAAGCAGAGATTGGCGACCACCTCCGGCACCAGCACCTTGCCGATCAGCGTCCCGTCCGGATCGTAGACATGGATGCCGTCGGCGGCGCTGCTCCAGAGCCGGCCGGACACGTCGAAGCGGAAGCCGTCGAACAGCCCGTTCGTGCAGGCCGCGAAGACCGAGGAGGCGCCGAGTGTCTTGCCGTCGCCGGTGACCGCGAGCTTGCGGATATGGCGCGGCCCGTTCTGTGGATCATGGCTCGCGCCGGTGTCGGCGATGTAAAGCGCAGTTTCGTCGGGCGAGAAGGCGAGCCCGTTCGGCTTGACGAAATCGTCGGCAGCGATGGTGACGTCGCCGCTCTGCGGATCGATGCGGTAGACATTGCAGCCGCCGATCTCGCTTTCGGCCTTGTCGCCCTCATAGTCGGTGAGAATGCCGTAATCGGGATCGGTGAACCAGATCGAGCCGTCCGACTTCACCACCACGTCGTTGGGCGAGTTCAGCCTTTTGCCTTGATAGTGGCTCGCCAGCACGGTGACCGAACCGTCATGCTCGGTCCGCGTCACCTGCCGCCCGCCATGCTCGCAGGTGACAAGCCGGCCTTCCCGGTCGACGGTGTTGCCGTTCGAGTTGCGCGCCGGCTGGCGGAAGGTGCCGACCTGGCCGGTCAGGGCGTCGAAGCGCAGCATGCGATCGTTCGGGATGTCGGACCAGACCAGCGTCTGATGCGCCGGGAACCAGGCGGGCCCTTCCGACCAGCGCGCCCCGGTCCACAGCCGCTCCATCCGGGCCGAGCCGGGCACGATCCGATGGAAGCGCGGGTCGAGCACCTCGACGCGAAAACCCTCGATGAAGCCGAACGTCATGCCTGTCCTCCCTTGGTGGCGGGAGGATCGGCGATTGGGCTGGCCGAGGCAATCGCGTGAGGCACAGAGGCAGCATGTCCGGGTGTCATCCTCGGCAGCCCGAGCGTGACGCCCAACGTCACTCGGCTGCGATGACTCCGGCCGGAATCGCTTCCCCGATCCCGGCCTTGGCCAACCGCGCAGGCACCGGCCCGCCGGTCGCCCAGTCGAGCAGCTCTGCGGTGTGCAGGATCGGCGTGGTTGCGCCCTTGTCGGCGAAGCCTTTCGCGATCTGGGTGATGCAGCCGATATTGCCGGTGGCGACGAGGTCCGGCCTGGTACGCTGGATGTTGCCGACCTTGCGCTCGCGCAACTGCCCGGCGATCTCCGGCTGGAGGATGTTGTAGACGCCGGCCGAGCCGCAGCAGATATGGCCCTCCGGCACCTCCTTCACCCGAAAGCCGGCCCGCGTCAGCAGGCGCTTGGGCCCATCCTTGAGCTGCTGGCCGTGCTGCATCGAGCAGGCGGAATGATAGGCGACGATGAGATCGAACTGCCGGACCGGCGCGATCTCCAGCGTCTCGACGAATTCGGTCACATCCTTGGCGAGGGCTGCGACCTTTGCCGCCTTCTCGGCATAGGCCGGCTCGTTGCGGAACATGAAGCCGTAATCCTTGATCGTCGTGCCGCAGCCCGACGCCGTGATCAGGATGGCGTCGAGCCCTTCGCCCTCGATCTCGGCCGTCCAGGCGTCGATATTGGCGCGGGCGAAGGCGAGCGCGTCATGCTCGCGGCCCATATGGTGGACGAGCGCGCCGCAGCAGCCCTCGCCCTTGGGCAAGACGACTTCGACGCCATGGCGGGTGAGCAGGCGGATCGTCGCCTCGTTGATGCCGGGGTCGAGCACCGGCTGGGCGCAGCCCGAGAGCATCGCCACACGTTTGTGCCGCTCGCCCTGTGCCGAGAAGGAGGCCGGTCCCTCCATCGCCGAGCGGTCGGGCAGGCTCCAGGGCGCCAGCGCCAGCATCGCCTTCATTCGCGCGCCGATGACGGGCAGCGTTCCGAGCACTCCGGCCAGCGGCTTGCCGAGGCGAGCCGCCAGCATGGCGAGGCGGAAGCGGCCGGGATAGGGCAGGATCGCCGAGAGTATCGCCCGCAGCGTCCGGTCGGCGGCGGGACGCTGATAGGTTTCCTCGATATGGGCTCGGGCATGGTCGACCAGGTGCATGTAGTGCACGCCCGACGGACAGGTCGTCATGCAGGACAGGCAGGAGAGACAGCGGTCGACATGCTTGACTACCTCCGGCGTCGCCGGCCGGTCGTTCTCCAGCATGTCCTTGATCTGATAGATGCGCCCGCGCGGGGAATCGAGCTCGTCGCCGAGCAGCAGATAGGTCGGGCAGGTCGCGGTGCAGAAGCCGCAATGCACGCAGGTGCGCAGGATCTTCTCGGAGGCCGGAAGACGCGGATCGGAGGCGAGAAGCTCGGGCGTGAAGTTGGTCTGCATCGTCGGCTCTCAAATGCCCGCATACATCCGGCCGGGCTCGAACACGCCCTCCGGGTCGAAGCTCTTCTTGATGCCGGCGCTCACCCGCATGAGCGGTTCCGACAGCGGTTCGAACACCGGAACCGCCGCCCGCACCGCATCAGGCGCCCGCACCAAAGTCGCATGACCGCCGAGCGGCTTCAGCGCCGCGCGGATCGCAGTTGCGCCGGCATCGCCTTCCGTCGGCACGGCGAGCCAGACCAGGCCGCCGCCCCAATCATAGAACCAGCGCGCGCCCGGCACGGATCTCGCGATCGCGGCTGTCGCCTTCGGCCCGTTTATAGGCGCCAGTGAGAGCCGCCAGACCGCCTCCTGCGTCCCGGCGAAGAAGGTGGCATCGCGTACGTCGCGCCAGAGCGTATCCGAGGCACGGCCCTCTACCAGCTCGGGCCGGCCATAGCCCTTCAGCAGACGCGCGAGTTCGGCCGCGCGATAGCTGATCGACGCCGAGAAATTCTCCAGCCTGAGCAGAGTGCGCGCCTGCTCCGCGCCGATCCCGGCCGGCAGATGCGCTGCGGCCATCGGTTCGAAGGGCGAGCCGAGCGCGCCCGAGAGCAGCGCCACCGCCGCCTCGTCGGCAAGGTCTTCCCAGATCAGGGTGACGATGCGTTCCGGTCGCGGCAGCACGCGGAAGGTCACCTCGGTCAGGAAACCGAGCGTGCCGAAGCTGCCGGAGACGAGTTTCACCAGGTCGAGGCCGGTGACGTTCTTCATCACCCGCCCGCCCGATTTCACCAGCTCGCCGCGGCCATTGATCAGCTTGATGCCGATCAGGGAGTCGCGGGCGGCGCCGGCATTGATCCGGCGCGGACCGGAGATGTTGCCGGCCGCGACGGCGCCGATCGTCGGCTCGCCCTCGCTGCCGAACAGGGCGCGGTGGTCCATCGGCTCGAAGGGCAGCATCTGGCCGCGTTCTGCCAGCGTCTCCTCGATGAGCTTCAGCGGTGTGCCGGCCCTGGCGCCGATCACCATCTCCGCCGGCTCGTAAAGCGTGATGCCGGCGAGCCCGGCGCTGGAGATGGTGCTGACGGCGTTGTCCGGCCGGCCGAGGCCGGAGCGGGTGCCGCCGCCCCGGATGGCGAGTGGAACCCGTGCCTCGACGATCGAGGCGACGACGGCGCAGGCCTGTGCCTCTGTGGTGGGGGTATGGAGCATCAGGCTGCGATCCGCCCTTCGAGCGGGAACACCTTGGCCGGGTTCATCAGCCAGCGCGGATCGAATACCGCCCTGACCCGCTGCTGCTGGTGCAAATCGGCCTCGTTGAACTGCACGTTCATCAGGTCGCGCTTCTCGATGCCGACGCCGTGCTCGCCGGTCAGGCAGCCGCCGACCTCGACACAGAGCTTGAGGATGTCGTTGCCGGCATCCTCCGCCTTCTGCGCCTCGACCGGGTCGTTGCAGTTGTAGAGGATCAGCGGGTGCAGGTTGCCGTCGCCGGCATGGAAGACATTGGCGACGCGCAGGCCATAGCCCTTGATGATCTCGTCCATGCGCTCGAGCACGAAAGGCAGTTGCCCGGTCGGGATCGTCCCGTCCATGCAGATGTAATCGGCGATGCGACCGGTCGCGCCGAAGGCGGATTTGCGGCCCTTCCAGATCGCCGCGGTCTCCATCGCCGACTTGCTCTCCTTGACCGTGCCGACGCCATGCTCCCTGGCGATCGCGACGATGCGGGCGAGCTGGGCGTCCATCTCCGCGTCCGAGCCCTCGACCTCGATGATCAGCAGCGCGCCGCAATCCATCGGGTAGCCGGCATGGGCGAAGGCCTCGCAGATCTCGATCGCCGGCTTGTCCATGAATTCCATTGCCACCGGGATGATGCCGGCGCCGATGATCGCGGCGACCGCCGCACCCGCCTCGACGCTGGTCGGGAAGCCGAACAGAACCGGCCGCGCGCCCTCGGCCTGCCGCAGGATGCGCACCGTCGCCTCGGTGACGATGCCGAGCTGGCCTTCCGAGCCGTTGATCAGGCCGAGCAGGTCATAACCGGGCGAATCGAGATGGCTGCCGCCGATCTCGACGACACTGCCATCCAGCATCACCAGGGTGACGCCGAGCACGTTGTTGGTGGTGACGCCGTATTTCAGGCAATGCGCGCCGCCGGAGTTCATCCCGATATTGCCGCCGATCGAGCAGGCGAGCTGGGAGGAGGGGTCCGGTGCATAGAAGAAGCCGTCGGCCGAGACGGCGCCGCTGACCGCGAGATTGGTGACGCCGGCCTGCACCTTCGCGACCCGGTTGGCGTAGTCGATCTCGAGGATGCGGTTCATCTTGGAGACGCCGATCACCACTGCGTCTTCCTGGGGGATAGCGCCGCCGGCGAGCGAGGTGCCGGCGCCGCGCGGCACCACCGGCACGCCCTGTTCGGAACAATAGCGCAGGACCGCAGCGACCTCCTGCGTGGTCGAGGGCAGCACGACGGCGAGCGGCATGCGGCGATAGGCGGTCAGCGCATCGGTCTCATAGGGGCGCCGCTCGTCCTCCGTGGTGATCAGCGCATCGGGCGCGACCAGTTGGCTGAGGCCGGCGACGATGGCATCGCGGCGGGCAAGGATGCCGGCATCCGGCACCGGAAAGGCGATCGCACTCATGACACTCCGTCCTTGCCCGTTCCGATCCTCACGCGACTCTAGAATACTTCCACACGGGGCGCAGCGCGAGTAACGTGCATGATTGTTTCCAAAAGAGAAAAGACGGAGGGTCGATGGACCGGTTCGGTGATCTCGACGTCTTCGCCCATGTCGTTACGGCCAAGAGCATGTCCGCCGCCGCCCGCGAGCTCAACCTCTCGCCGGCCGTTATCTCCAAGCGCATTCGCCGCCTGGAAGACCGGCTCGGCGTGCGCCTGCTCCAGCGCACCACCCGCCAGCTCGCGCTGACCGAGGCCGGCCAGGGTTTTTACGAGCGAGTCGTCTCGATCCTTGGCTCGATCGAGGAGGCGGAGGCCTGGGTCGCCAGCGGCGCCGGCCAGGCGCGCGGGACCTTGCGTGTCTCGGCGCCGACCTCGTTCGGGCGGATGCATGTCGCGCCGCACCTCAAGCCCTTCCTCGATGCCAATCCGGCGGTGAATGTCGAATTGATCCTGAGCGACGCCTTCGTCGACATCGTCGCCGATGGCTTCGACTTGGCGATCCGGATCGCCGATCTCCGCGATTCCAGCCTGGTCGCCAAGCGGCTGGCGCCGAACCACCGCGTGCTCTGCGCGACGCCGGGCTATCTCTCCGCCCACGGCACCCCCGGGACGATCGAGGACCTGTCGCGCCACACCCTCATCGCCCACAATGCCGACCAATGGCGTCTCGATGGCCCTGAGGGCCAGGTGGCGGTCAAGATCAACGGCCCGCTGCGGACGAACTCCAGCGAGGTCGTGCGCGAGGCGCTGCTGGCTGGCGTCGGCATCGCCCTGCGCTCGACCTGGGATGTCGGACCGGAACTGCAGTCGGGCGCGCTCACCAGGGTGCTGCCGGCTTATTCGGTCGGCAAGCGCGTCGCCGTCTACGCGGTCTATCCGAGCCGCCGGCACATGGAGCAGAAGGTCCGCGCCTTCGTCGATTATCTCGCCGAGCTCTATGGCGCGACGCCGTATTGGGATGAAGGATTGGCGCTTTAGATGCCTGCACCTCGCCGGATTGCGTGGCCGTGCTTGCCCCTGGCGGCTCAGCGGGCTAACCCGCTCGGCGAAGCCAGTTCCAGCATTCCAACACCCGAGACGCAGATCCCATGTCCGCCGACAAGTCCGCCCCTGCCAAGCTGAAGGCCCGCCAGCCGCGCGGTTTCGTCGATCGCGGCCCGGCCGATGTCGCCGCGACCGAGCGCATGCTCGCCGTGATCCGCGAGAGCTTCTCGCTCTATGGCTTCGATCCGGTCGAGACGCCCTTCGTCGAGTACACCGATGCGCTCGGCAAGTTCCTGCCGGACCAGGACCGGCCGAACGAGGGCGTCTTCTCCTTCCAGGACGATGACGAGCAGTGGCTGTCGCTGCGCTATGACCTGACCGCGCCGCTCGCCCGCTATGTCGCCGAGAATTTCGACGCGCTTCCGAAACCCTATCGCAGCTATCGCGCGGGCTATGTCTTCCGCAACGAGAAGCCGGGCCCGGGGCGCTTTCGACAGTTCATGCAGTTCGACGCCGACATCGTCGGCTCCGGCACGGTCGCGGCCGATGCTGAAATCTGCATGCTCGCGGCCGATACGATGGAGAAGCTCGGCATCAAGCGCGGCGACTATGTCGTCAAGGTCAACAACCGCAAGGTGCTCGATGGCGTGATGGAGGCGATCGGCCTCGAGCAGGGCACGCGTCTCACCGTGCTGCGTGCGATCGACAAGGCTGACAAGTTTCCGCTCGATGAGATCCGCAAGTTGCTTCGGGAGGGCCGCAAGGACGAGAGCGGCGATTTCACCAAGGGCGCGGGCCTGTCTGAAGCGCAGGCCGAGACGATCCTGCGCTATCTCGCTGTTGGCCAGCGGCTGGCTGATCTCGGCAAGTCGACCGCCTCTGACGGCGCCAAGTCAGCCGAGTTGTCTGCCGAGGCCGTTGCGGAACTGCGCAAGCTGGTCGAGGGCGCCGAGAACGGCAAGGCCGGGATCGAGGAACTCGAACAGATCCGGGAGCTGGTGACTGCCGCCGGCTATCTCGGCCGCGTCATCATCGATCCGTCGATCGTCCGTGGCCTCGAATACTACACCGGCCCGGTCTACGAGGTGGAGCTGACCTTCCCAGTCACCAATGAGGACGGCCAGGTCGTGCGTTTCGGCTCGGTCGCCGGTGGCGGGCGCTATGACGGCCTCGTCGGCCGTTTCCGGCCCGAGCCGGTGCCGGCTACGGGTTTCTCGATCGGCGTCTCCCGGCTCTATTCGGCGCTGAAAGCCGTGAAGTCGCCGATCGTCGATGCCAGGAACGAACTGCCGCTCGTCGTCGTCACTGCGATGGACAACAAGTCGCCGGAGTTCATGCCGGCCTATCAGGCTTTCGTCGCGCAACTGCGCCAGGCCAAGGATGGCGAGGGCAGGGCGCTCTGCCGGGCCGATCTCTATCTCGGCTCGTCCGGTTTCAACGCCCAGATGAAATATGCCGACCGCCGCGGCGCGGCTTGCGCGGTCATTCAAGGCTCCTCCGAGCGCGAGGCCGGCACGGTGGTGATCAAGGATTTGATCCTCGGCGCCGAGCTCGCCGCCGCGGGCCGAGATGTGAAGGACTCGGCCGAGCACAAGGAACGGCAGGCGCAGGCGCAGTTCTCGGTGCCGGTGGGCGAGCTGGTCGAGGGGGTGAAGCGGGTCTTGGCACGCTACGCCTGATTCCCGTTCACCCAATTCCCTAAAAACCGTCGAAAATCGCGGGCGTCCCTGCTAGGACGGCGCCGCAACAGGGTTTTTGTAAAGTGCCGGCCATGCGCTCAAAGCTCGAGACCGTGATCGCGCCGTTCGAGCGCGAGGGCTATCGGCGCGCCGAGCCGGCGATCCTGCAGCCCGTCGAGCCCTTTCTCGACCTCTCCGGCGAAGATATCCGCCGCCGCATCTTCCTGACTCAGGACGATGACGGGCGCGAATGGTGCCTGCGGCCGGAATACACCATCCCTGTCGCGCTGGCGCATATCGCCGCCCACGCCACCGAGCCGGCGTCCTATGCCTATGCCGGCCCGGTCTTCCGCATGCGTGCGAACGAGCCGAATGAGTTCGCCCAAGCGGGCCTCGAATCCTTCGGCCGCACGGATTTCGCCGCCGCCGACGCCGAAATCATGGCATTGACCGTCGAATCCGCCGCCGCGCTCGGCCTGACCCGGCCGCGCCTGCTGATGGGCGATGTCGCGTTGCTGACGGCCCTGCTCGACCGGCTCGGCGTGCCGCAGGCCGCCCGCCGCCGGCTGATGCGCGCCGTTTCGCAGGGCAAGGGCGCCGACGCCGTCGCTGCGCTCGAGCCACCGGTCAACGAGGTCGAGCACGCCCATGCCGGCCTGCTCAAGGCGCTGGAAGGCCAGGATCCCAAGGCGGCGCGCGCCTTCGTCGAGGATGTGCTCTCGATCGCCGGCATCTCGACCGTCGGCGGTCGCTCGGCCGGCGACATCGCCGAGCGTTTCCTGGCTCGGGCGGCCGAGCGCGATAACCCGGTCAATGCCGAAGCGAGCGGCCTGATCGCACATGCGCTGGCGATCAGCGGCGATCCGGACGGCGCCTCCACCGCCTGGCGCAAGCTCGCCGGCGAGGCTGGGCTCGATCTTGCCGCCGCGCTCGACGCCTTCGACGAGCGCACCGGCTTCCTCGCCGCGCGTGGCGTCGACGTCGCCAATATCTCCTTCTCGGCCGGCTTCGCCCGCAATCTCGACTACTACACCGGCTTCATCTTCGAGCTGCACGACCCGGCCCGGCCGGATCTGAAGCCGATCGCCGGCGGTGGCCGCTATGACGGCGTGCTGCAGCGCCTTGGCGCCCCGGCGCCGGTGCCGGCCGTCGGTGCCTCGCTCTGGCTCGATCGTCTCGCGGGAGGCAAGGCATGAGCGGGGCGAAGACAATGACGAACGATGCGCCGCTGGTCCTCGCAGTCCCCTCGAAAGGGCGGCTGCAGGAGAACGCTACCGCCTTCTTCGGCCGCGCCGGCCTTTCCTTCGTGCAGGCGCGCGGCCAGCGTGAATATCGCGGCCAGATCGCCGGGCTCGGCGGGGCCGAGGTCGCCTATCTCTCGGCCTCCGAGATCGTCGCGCAGCTCTCCTCCGGCGCCGCCCATCTCGGCATCACCGGCGAGGATCTGGTGCGCGAGCAGGTCGCCGATGCCGATGCCAGCATGGTGCTGCTGGCGCCGCTCGGCTTCGGCCAGGCCAATGTCGTCGTCGCCGTGCCGCAGGCCTGGATCGATGTCCGTACCATGGCCGATCTCGACGACGTCGCTGCGACCATGCGCGCGCGTCACGGGCGTAAGCTGCGCGTCGCCACCAAATATGTGAACCTGACCCGCCGCTTCTTCGCCAGCCACGGCCTCGCCGATTACCGCATCGTCGAGAGCCTGGGGGCGACCGAAGGCGCGCCGGCTGCCGGCACCGCCGAGATCGTCGTCGACATCACCACCACCGGTGCGACTCTTTCCGCGAATGCCCTGAAGGTGCTCGATGACGGCGTGATCCTGGCCTCGGAGGCCAATCTCGTCGCCTCCGTGCGCGCGCCCTGGGACGCGCAGGCGCGGGAGGCCGCTGCCGCCATTCTCTCGCGCATCGCTGCCGAGGAGGAGGCGCGTTCGCTGCGCGAGGTCCGCGCAGTGCTCAATGCCGTTTCGCCGCAGCGGCTCGGCGAGATCGCCCATCGGCTCGGTGCGCGCCTGCCCTTCGGCGCGGCCGGCAGTGACGGCGTCGTCACCCTGCATTGCCCGCGCAAGGCGGTATTCCCGCTAGTCGAGGAACTGGGCAAGGCTGGGGCCGACGACATCACCGTGCGGACGCTCGACTATGTCTTCCGGCGCTCCAACCCGCTGATCGAGCGGCTGCTGGCGCGGATCTGACCCGCCGGATTCCCGACGCAATGTCGGGTTAACCAGCCGATGCGAGGCGATTTCAGTGCAAGTCGTACCAAGAGTGGTGCGATCGAGGCTTGCGCTCGCCACCGCGATCGGTGCAGTGGAAAGCGTCGGGTTCTCCTACGAGCTGCCGCGCTCTTTCTAATCGGGGTCTGGACCAGTTGAATACGCAGTCGCGCCTTGGCCTCCTGGCCGCCCTTGCTCTCTCCCTGTCGCCCATGCTGGTGAGCGATGCGCTCGCCCAGGGGCGTCAGCAGATGCCCCCTCGCGGTGAGCAGCCGCAGCAGGCTCCGCCGCCGAAGCAGGAGAAGAACTTCCCGCTCGACGCCTCGTGGACCCTGAACCAGATGAACGGCAAGCCGATGACCGGCCACCGCGCGACACTGAAGGTCGATTCCAATCTGCGCGGCACCGGCTTCGGCGGCTGCAACACCTTCTCGGCCACGGCTTATCCGTTGCGGCAGCAGGCCTTCGCCGTCGGCCCGATCGCAGTGACCAAGATGGCCTGCGACAAGGGCGCCTCGGATTTCGAGCGCGGTTATCTGATGGCGCTTCGCACTGCACGGCAATGGGATCTGGTCGAGGGTCGTCTCGTCATCAAGACGGGCGCCGGCGAACTCCGCTTCGACCGCGGGATCTGAGCGGGCGCTTTCCTCCCTTCTCCCCTTGCGGGAGAAGGTGGCGCGTAGCGCCGGATGAGGGATCGCATAGGTCTTGACAGTTCGAGTGTCGGGCGCGGCGCTAACGATCGGCGTCGCGTGACCCCTCACCCTAGCCCTCTCCCGCAAGGGGAGAGGGGACAGGTCGTGTTTACCCCGCCGCCGCCATGGCCTTCGCCTTCGGGCTGAAGGTGCCGTCGGCATTCTTCTCCATCGTGACCAGCTGGTCGTGCAGGTCTCGCAGCGTCGAGCGATGGCCGATCGAGATGATGCTGGTCTGCGGCAGCTCGCGCCGGATCACCGCATAGATCTCGCCTTCCAGCTTCTCGTCGAGCGAGGCGGTCGCCTCGTCGAGGAAGAGCCAGTCCGGCTTGGTCAGCAGGGCGCGAGCCACGGCGAGCCGCTGCTGTTCGCCGCCGGAGAGGCGCTGGCCCCAGAGATCGACCTCGTCGAGCCGGTCGGCGAGATGGCCGAGCTTGACCTTTTCCATCGCCGCATGAATTTCCGCGTCGCTGAAGGCGTCGGGCTCGGCCGGATAGGCCAGGGCGGCGCGCAGTGAGCCCTGCGGCAAATAGGGCCGTTGCGGCAGCACCAGCATGCGCTGTCCTTCCGGCGTCGCGACCTTGCCCTCGCCGAACGGCCAGATGCCGGCGAGCGCCCGGAACAAGGTCGACTTGCCCGAGCCCGAAGGGCCCATGACCAGCGTCGACTGCCCGGCGGGCAGCGTCAGGTTGGAGGCCTGCACGATCGGCTGCCCGTTCGGCAGGTTGAGCGCGAGCGTCTCGATCGTCGCGTCCTTCACCGGCTTCTCGACGATGTCGATCGCCGCGCCTTCGCCGCCGGCGCCTTGCGCCTCCGCCTTGACGATCGCCTGTTCGAAGGTGGTGAGGCGATTGATCGAGGCGAGATAGGAGGCGATCGACTGGTAGCTGTTGATGAAGAACGACATCGCCGTCTCAACCCGGCCGAAGGCCGAGGCGACCTGCGTCAGCACGCCGAAGGCGATCTGCCCGGCGAAGTAATAGGGCGCGAGCAGGACGTACGGAATGACGACGTTGGCCTGGTTGTAGGACAGGGTGAAGGTCGTCAGTTTCAGCTTGCGCCAGAGCAGCCGGTAGAAGTTGTCGACGATACCGCCGAAGGTTTCGCCGAGATGGCGGCGCTCCGCGGTCTCGCCGCGCATCAGCGCGATCTGTTCGGAATATTCGCGCAGGCGCGCCAGGGCGAAACGGAAATTCGCCTCGCGCCGCTCCTGTTCGAACTCAAGCGAGATCAGCGGCTTGCCGATCAGGTGGGTGACCCAGGTCGCGATCGCGGCATAGATCAGCGTCGCCCAGAAGATGAAGCCGGGGATGACGATGTCGGTGCCCGGCACCGTGATGGCGACCGGAATGGACCACAGCACGATCGAGAACGACACCAGTGTCGAGACCTGGGTGATCAGCGTCAGCGAGAAGCTGTAGGTCTGGTTCAGGAAGGAACGGGTGTCTTCCGAGATGCGCTGGTCCGGGTTGTCGGCGGTGCCGGCGAGCGAGATGCGGTAATGGTTGCCGTTGCCGAGCCAGCGCTTGTTGTATTCCGCCGCCATCCATTCGCGCCAGCGGATCAGCAGTACCGATTGCGCGACCGTCTCGATCAGATAGCTGATCACCGCAATCGCCGCCCAGACGCAGAAGACATTGACGAGCTGCTCCCAGAAGACCGGCGCGTTCCTCTCCTGCAGGGCGTTGTTGAAGTCGCGGTAGAAGAAGTTGATGCGCAGGGAGATGCCGACCTGCGCCTGGTTGAGCACGATCAGGAAGACGACCAGCGCGACGGCGAAGGTGCCTAGCCGCATGCGGTAGCGGCCGAACGGGCCGAGATTGGCGATCTGCGGCTCGGAGGATTCGAAATAGGGCGAGGCGATGCGCGCGATGCGCTGCACCACCGGCACGAAGGAGACCAGATAGATCAGGATGCCGAAGACAGCGACCGTCGTAGCGAGGCTGGCCGGCGGCGCAGCCGCCTGCCAGGCGGCAGGCCAGAAGCCGAGCTGGGCGATCAGCGTACCGGCGCCGAAGAGGACGTACTCCGTGCCGAAGATGCCGGCGAAGATCTTCAGGAAGAACGGGATGGTGGTCGCGCGGAAGGTGGCGAAGGCGAGCAGGACGCCGACGACGCCAAGGCCGAGAATGCTGGCGCTGCCGCTTTGCTGGCTGACGACGAGCGCGATCACGGCGAGCGCGGCGACGGCGAAACTCAACAGGCGCATGGCGTCGTCCTTGTCGGGGAATCAGCGCGGGATCCGCGCTGCGTAGGAGAGAGCGTTGTAGAGCAGCCCTGCGCACAAAAAAGGCCCGGCTCAAGGCCGGGCCGCGCTTTTTCAGCGTTTTGTGATGACCTCAGTCCTTGTCGACCGAGTAGGCGCCGGCGCCGGCCGCGAACAGCACGAGGAAGCCGCCCGCCACGGCGAGGTTCTTCATGAACAGCAACTGCTGCATCGGCTGGGCCCAGTTCATGTGGAACAGCACAGAGGCGGCGATGGTGAAGGCGAACAAGGCCAGTGCGGCGAGGCGGGTCTTGTAGCCGACCACGATCATCAGGCCACCGATCAGCTCGACGATGATGACGAGCGGCAGCAGGATGCCGGGCACGCCGGCCGAGCCCATATAGGCTTGCGTTCCGGCATAACCGTTGATCTTGGACCAGCCGCCGAGCACGAACATCAGGGCGAGCAGGATACGGCCGACCAATTTGGCGGCATCGCCCAGGGCAGGGTTGTTCATGGGAAAGACCCCCGAAAGCAGAGCGCGGCAGGATGCCGCACCTGCCGCGATCTAGGGCCTACAACCAAAGTCGACGCAAGCGCGCGGCCTCACATGCCTGTGCAAAGCGCCGCAGCCAACGAAAAAGGCCCGGCTTGCGCCGGGCCTTCCGTATCAATCGAGCTGGAGAGCTCGGACTTCTTATCAGAAGTCCATGCCGCCCATGCCGCCGCCGCCCATCGGGGGCATCGGGGCGTCCTTCTTCGGCGTCTCGGCGATCATCGCCTCGGTGGTGATCAGCAGGCCGGCGATCGAA
>JAESGM010000363.1_pt1 | contig 50020 bp, 54 predicted proteins | sample 9269721 | NCBI WGS metagenome assembly JAESGM01 (sample SAMN15720920, study PRJNA650825) | algae metagenome | isolation source: Komarekiella atlantica HA4396-MV6 and co-occurring heterotrophs from... | place: USA: Theobald House, Kauai, HI | collected 2009-07-29
CCTACTATTTCGCGCACTTCCTGATCATCCTGCCGCTGCTCGGTCTCTTCGAGACGCCGGAGCCGCTGCCGGCTTCGATCGCCGACGCGGTGATCAAGGATACGCACGGCGCGCCGGGCATGCTCGAAGGCGCGCATGCGGCGCCCGAGACCAAGAGTTGAGACATCAAACACCAGATTCGTCATGCCGAAGGCGCAGCGAGGATCTGCCGACCCAACTGAGAAAATGGCTTGCATACCAGCGAGGACACTTTGGACAAACAATCATCGCCGCGGCGGTCACTGACCTCTCCGCCGTCAAGGATATGCTCTCCGTCAGAACGGGTCTGACAACGTATGGGACGCGATCATCAGAACATGTTCACGATGAAATAGATGCCATCGTAGAGAGCGATTGCGTCGATCAGCGCCATCCGCTTGCATCACGAACCTTTCCGTTGCCCTGTCGCGATCTTCCGCCCGTAAAGCTCCAGCCGATGGCCCGTCAGCTCGTAGCCGAGCCTGCGGGCGATCGCTGTCTGCAGCCGCTCGATCTCCTCCGAGCGGAACTCGATGACCTTGCCGGTCTCGGTGTCGATGAGATGGTCATGGTGCCGGGCGTCGGCCTGCTCGATACGTGAGCGCCCGCCCTTGAAGCTGTGCTGCTCCACAAGGCCCTCATCTGCGAACAGCTTCAGCGTGCGATAGACGGTCGATAGCGCGATGCCAGGGTCGACCTGCGCGGCCCGCCGGTAGAGCTCGATGACGTCCGGATGGTCCTTCGCCTCCGCGACGATCTGCGCGATGATCCGCCGCTGGCCCGTAAGCCGCCGCCCCCGCTTGCGGCACCGCTCGAGAATGCCCGACGCTTCACCCGCCACCAAGGCCTCCTAATGAAAATGATTTGCAGATGCATTGACGAGCCAGCAATTAACAGATAATTTCTGCTAATGCAAACGTCTTGCAATAAGAGGCCATGATGTCGACAGCGTCGGGGCAGGAGGAGAATGGCTGGCGGCGGAGCCGCGGAGAACCCTCCCTTCTCGACGTTTTCCGATCGATTTCGGTCGCACCCGGGGGAACGCCCTGGCGCAAGTTCCTCGCTTTCTTCGGACCAGGCTATCTCGTCGCCGTCGGCTACATGGACCCCGGCAACTGGGCGACATCGCTCGCCGGCGGTGCGCAGTTTGGCTACGCGCTCCTCTTCGTCGCGTTAATCTCCAACATCATGGCGATCATCCTGCAGGCGCTCTGCGCGAGGCTCGCCATCGCGACCGGTCGCGATCTCGCGCAGGCCTGTCGGGACGCCTATCCGCGCTGGGTTTCGTGGCCGCTCTGGCTGCTTGCGGAGCTCGCGATCTGCGCCACCGACCTTGCCGAGGTCATCGGCACGGCGATCGCGCTCAACCTCCTGTTCGGCATTCCCCTCGAGATCGGCGTCGTCATCACCGCCCTCGACGTCTTCGTGATCCTCTGGCTGCAGACCAAGGGGTTCCGCTGGATCGAGGCCTTCATCATCACGCTGCTCGGCGTGATCGCGATCTGCTTCGCGATCCAGATCGCGCTCGCCGACCCGAACTGGGGCCAGGTCATCCGGGGCTTCGCGCCGACGACCGACATCGTCTCCAATCCCAACATGCTGTTCCTGGCGCTCGGCATCATCGGGGCGACGGTGATGCCGCATAACCTCTACCTGCATTCCGGCATCGTCCAGACCCGCGCCTATGGCGACAGCCTGCCGGAGAAGCGCGAGGCCCTGAAATACGCGACGATCGACTCGACCGTGGCGCTGATGTTCGCGCTCCTGGTCAACGCATCGATCCTGATCCTCGCCGCCGCGACCTTCCACAAGACCGGCCAGACCGAGGTGTCGGAGCTTGGACGCGCGCATGAGCTGCTAGCCCCGCTGCTCGGCGCCTCGATCGCGCCGACGCTCTTCGCGGTCGCTCTCTTGTGCTGCGGCCTCAACTCTACGGTCACGGCGACCATGGCCGGCCAGATCGTGATGGAAGGGTTCATCGACCTCAAGCTGCCGGCCTGGCTGCGGCGGCTCGTCACGAGGCTCGTCGCGATCGTCCCGGCGATCGTGGTGACCTTGATTTACGGCGAGGGACAGACCGCCAAGCTCCTGATCCTCAGCCAGGTGATCCTCTCCTTCCAGCTGCCCTTCGCCATCGTGCCGCTCGTCATGTTCACGGCTTCGCCCGCCAAGATGGGCGCGATGATCGCGCCGCGCTGGCTGACGGCGGTCGCCGCCTTGATCGCCCTCGTCATCATCGCGCTCAACGTGAAGCTGCTCTTCGACACCTTCGTCGGCTAGCGGAGAAAATCGGCTTGCGACAACGGCGCGCCTCGCCGCAGTCAGGCGCGAGCGCTATCTGACGAGGTATGAAGCTGCGGGCGATCCTTCACGAAGCGACGCGCAACGTCGTTTGCGCCCTGTCCGCCTATGCGCTCCTGCTTCAGCTCATCCTGGGCGCCGCTGCCGGCGCAGCCCATGCGCGGGCGATCGAGACCGGGGTGATTTGCACCAGCGAGGGCACCCAGCGACCGCCGGGCGTCCCCTCCGATCCCGATCACCATGGCGCTGATGCGAATTGCTGCGCATGGGCCTGCGCCACGCCGATGGGCCCGACGCTGGCGCCGGCGCCGACCTCGGTCCTGGCGCATGTCCCGGTACGCGGCGACGGCCTCGCGGCGACGGACGCGACCGGCACGACGATTCGCGGGCCGCCCCTCCGATCGACGCCGCAAGCGCCGCGCGCTCCTCCCATCCTGTCCTGAACGCATCCCGCATCGCGCGCGACCCCTGGGTCGCGGCGCGGTCGTTTTCGCTCTGACGACGGACAAGGACCATGAACAAGCCCTTCATCACGGCAGCCTTTGCGGCTGCATTCGCCCTCCTGCCGCTGACGACGCCGGCCGGAGCCCATGACTTCAGCGCCGGCGACCTTCGCATCGGGCATCCCTGGAGCCGCGCGACGCCGCCTGGCGCCAAGGTCGGCGGCGGGTATCTGAAGATCGAGAACAAGGGCTCGACGCCCGACCGTCTGATCGGCGCCGCCCTGGACCGGGCCGGGCGGGTCGAGATCCACGAGATGACCATCACCGATGGCGTGATGCGGATGCGGGAATTGCCGGCCGGCATCGCCATCGCCGGCGGCGCGGCGGTCGAGCTCAAGCCAGGCGGCCTGCATCTCATGCTGATGGAGTTGGGCGCGCCGCTCAGGCAAGGCGAGAGGCTGCGCGGCTCCCTCATGTTCGAGCGCGCCGGCAAGGTCGAGCTCGAGTTCGCCGTCGAGGCCATCGGCGCGAGCGGCGGTCCGGCCGCGCATGACCACTGAAGGAGGTGGGGCCATGGCGATGCTCAGACTCGTGCGGCGCGCGGCATGGGGCGCGGTGGGCGTCGCCGCGCTGCTCACCTTCACGCTCGCGCTCGGCTGGTGGCGGGTCGACGGGCCCGGCCGCCGCGACCTCTCCGGCGGCGTCGAGATCAAGGGCATGCCGCAGATCGGCGGCTCCTTCACGCTCGTCGATCACACCGGCCGCACGGTGACCGAGAAAAGCTTCCTTGGACGGCCGGCGCTGGTGTTCTTCGGGTTCACCCATTGCCCCGAGGTCTGCCCGACCACGCTCATGGAGATCACCAACCGGCTGAAGACGATGGGCACTGAAGCCGATCGCCTCCAGGTCCTCTTCATCACCGCCGATCCGGAGCGCGACACGCCCGACCAGTTGGCGCTCTACCTCCAGGCCTTCGACCAAAGGATCGTCGGCCTCTCGGGGACGCGCGAGCAGATCAATGCCGCCATCGCCGCCTACAAGGTGATCGCCCGGAAAGTCGCGCTGGACGGCGGCGGCTACAACGTCGACCACACCGCGTCGGTGTTCATGATTGACGCGCGAGGACGCTTCGCGGGTCTGATCGACTATCACGAGAACGAAGCGATGGCGCTGCAGAAGATGCGGCGGTTGGCCGGCATGTAGATGACCGTCCGCTTCTCGGGAGAGCGCTCATGCCAGCTGCCATGCCGCATGAATCGCTTGGGGCATGAATCCATCGTTTGCCGGCTCGCTGGAAGGGCATGCCTCTGCCCCATCGCGTCTTCGAAAAAGAGCAGCGGGTCGTCCACACCGAGGTCGTGGAGAACAAGCGCCTCAGCGAGATGCCGACGCTGGTCAAGGCGATGCAGGAGCAGCTGCCCCCACGCCCGGTGCGTGTTGGCAAACGCAGCAACTACCAACCGACCGGCCGCAAGCCTACCGGACGGCCATCCTTCGTCGACAAGCACATCGCGGCGCATGAGGCCCGCATGGCCGGGCAGGGCTGCGATGTTTGAGGTCTCCGCCCTGCCCGGCCATGCTCCATCGAAGCGGCGGACTGACATTTCAACTTTGCACAACCCGCGACAGTTCAACCTGGTGACAGCACCGACCGCCCAAGCAAAGTAGAAATGTCACCTTCTCTACGGGACAGCGACCCAACGACAGGACCTGAATGAGCCACACTCCGCCGGCATGTTCTGAGAGCAACCCACTTCCGGCGACCTCCTCCCCGCCGGCTTCGGCGGCCCGCGTGCGCTTCCTCCGGAGACCGCGGCCGCCGATCTGGCCCGGCGCCTGCAACGGCGTCGGGCCTTTTTTCGTCAAAGCCGTTCGCTTAAGCGACCCGTGAGGACGTTCGGGCATGGGGCGGCGACAACGAAACATCACCATCGCGAACAGCACGCTCCTCCCGCGGCTGTCTCGGCAACTGCTGCGCGTTCTCGACGCCCAGAGCCTGTCGATCCAGCAACTCTCGATCCGGACCGGCCTCAGCAAATCGTTCCTGCGAGCCGTGGCGCGCGCGGAGCAGAACCTGAGCGTCCTGATGATGGAGGAGATTGCGCAGGCGCTGGACCTCTCGGTCGAGCAACTGCTCCTGTACCAGTCGATCCCGGAGCCTGAAGGCGACGTTCCGATGCTCAAGGTCCGACGACGCCGACAGACGTCAATCGCCGGTCGGTGACGCCTTGCCGGGCCGCGCGAAGAACTCCAGCGGATCGGCCTCAAGCGCTTCCGCCAGCCTCTCCAGCATTTTTATCGTCGGCGAGTTCTTCTCGCCCTCGATCATCCCGATGTAGTTGCGATTGACGTTGGCGCGCTCCGCCAGCGCTTCCTGCGTCAGGCCCTTCGCGTTCCGCAATCGTCGCAGGTTGGTCGCCACTGTGCTCGTCAAACTCATGCCGACGAGGCACAATCGACGGGCAGAAAGCACCACCTAGTATACTAGGAATTCGTCAGGCTCCCGGGTATTGGGCGGGTCATTTAACATTTACGGCTTCGTTTGCCACAGAATTACCGTATCATTTGTATGAAGCTGCCATATGGAGCTGGCGCCACAGCCGCCCGCTCCACACGGCGGCGACCCGCGCTATGGTGCGTCCGGGACCGCTCCATGACGGGGCTCCCGGCATGCAGATCGTGGACAGGTCCAATCCCGCCAGGATCCTCGGCGCGGTCGATGCTCCGGATGTGGCGGCGCTGCTAAGCGTCCATGCCGGTTCCATGGACGAGAGCGAGAGGCGAGACGCAACGGCCGCCATACGCGCCATTCGGGCACGGCGAGCCTGGCTGCGCTGCTCCTGCCATCCCGAAGGGCCCCTTCTGGCGCCTGCCCGCCTCGGCGAGACCTACTATCTACGCCGCCTGACGCTGCGAGCGCCGCACATGCCGACGTGCCCCTTCCAGACGCCCCCTGCCCTCTCCGACGGCACGGAGAGCGTCAGCTTGCGTTGCCGTCCTTCACCCCAGGAATTCTGCCGCCCGCTACACCGGGCAGGTGAGCCTGAACATCGACGACACGACCGAACTGCTCATGGACCACGGCCGGCGCCAAGACTGGCGACCGAGCTCTGGCGCCTGATGGAGTTTGCAGGGCTGAACAGGGCCGATCCGCTCGCGCCTGGAGTTCCTCCATCGTCTCTGACCTCGCAGCTCGCGGCCATACGAAAGGCGGCGCGACGCATTCCTGTGACGAGGGGAGTTCGTTTGTGTGAGGTGCTGTCGACGTTTCCGGGCGACGCCGAGCCGCATTCCCCATGGCAGGCCAAGGCCATGGCCGCATGGCAACGTTTTGCGGACGGCGAACAGCCGCAGGCCTGCATGGTCGGGCTGGCGCGTGGCGTCGATGGCCGAAACCTCGCGACAGCCGTAGGCCAGATTCATTGTGCATCCGATGTCGCCTTCATCTCAGCGGCCGCGCGCCAGTCCGGTCCGCCGTTTCTGTTCATGCTCGCCGGCGTGATCGATCCGGAGCGCGACGCGATCACGCTTGTCCGCGCCTTTGCGCAGCCGGTGTTCAGCGCCAACCATCTGCTGCCGATCGATAACGAAGCCGAGCGGCTATTGATTGGCGCTCTGCTGGCGTTCCAGCGCAGCGCCGCGGCACGCTTTCCGTCGCTCAGGATCTCTGTCGAGAAGCCCCTTTTCGATATGGAAACGAGAGACGGGTTCGTGCGCCCGCCATTCGTGCTCGTGATCGACAATCCAACCACCAGGACGGTCGAGCGTCTGGTCGCTCGGCCCGCGGGCAACGATGTCGAAGGGCATGACGCACGGCTGGAGTCCATTGGGCGGGTTCTCGTCGTTCCGGATGATATCCTGACAGGCGATGCGCACATGCAGGCCGGCTGGTTCGTGGACGCGATCTATGGCGCGCCACTCCCCTTCCGTTTCCACTGCACAATCAGAAGCGAGGGGGCCGACCATGCCGCACTCCTCCCGTGAATCGCCGGACGGCAGGTCAGTCACGAGGTCATGGGACCCATGGCGAAAGCCGAAAGTCTTCTACTATGAGGCGCTCGCTGAGGGTTGGCCGGAGGTCGTTCTGTGCCAGCTCTGCGTATCGCCCGCCACGTCCCAAGTGCTGGAGTTCGCGATCTTTTGCGAGACCGAAGACGAGACGCGGCATGTCGCCGACGCGCTCATTGAGATCGTGCTGCGGCACGGGTTGGTTGAGGAGAGCGCCGAACTCATCCGGGGTCTCTGCGCCGGGGCCTCCCGACTCTCGAAGGAGGGCGTTGCCATCTACTCGGCCAAGGTCCTGGGCGCGCCGTGGCTCTATGTGGAAGCGGTCAACGATCCCGAACGCCCCTCACTCGCGAGAGGCCGTTACGCCTACCGGACGTTCAAAAGCCTCCATGAGGCTGAGACGTATCTCAACGCACGCCACCGCGTGCTCTTCTCCTCCGATACCGGAACGGCCTGCTACCGATCCCCATCCATGATTCCACCGAGCCTGCCACGCTTCCTGCTAGGCCCTCGGGAGTGAGATGGCTCATCCTCGTCTGGCAGCACGTGGCCCGTGTCGGCGAGGGAGCGCAAAGCGCGGACATAGCCCTTGCCCGGATCCTTTTCGTTGCGGTTGCGGATCGCTCTAAGGTCGTAACGCTCCAGCGGCATCCCGACTCGCAGCAACCGCTCCGGCGCCACATCCAGAGCGCGCGCGAGGCGTTCGATCACCATCAAAGTGGGGTTGGCTTGGCGGTGCAGGATGGCGAGAAGCGTCGACTTTCCGAGGCCGGAACGTTCATTGAGTTCGTCGATCGTGAGATTCTTCTCCAGCGCGAGCCGAGCGAACTCAACCGCGAGCACGCGACCTAGCGGGCTGGCGGCCAGCTCGGCTTCGCTCGGCTTCACTTTCGGCATTTTGCGGTTTCCCCGAACAGACGGCCTCCGGCGTTCTGCCGTTCCGTCAGCAGCCCTTTGAGGATTGATTTATCTTATCTGCGCCAAAAGAAAACCTTGGGAATGCGCCGATATGGTGGCTTCCCTTTTACGACTTTAGACTCGTATTTTTCAGGGGTTTTCACGCTTCATTGCAGGCTGAAGTAAACCCTCTCCGTCCCCTGCCCGTCGGCCCGCGGCATCTCAAAATAGTACGGCTTGTCGCGGAGCGGCCGCTGCGTCAGTTCGAAGCGTGACTTCAGCGATTCCGCGTCGAGCGTCGCAGGATCCGCCTTGCCGAAGGCCGCGTTCATGGGCATCGGCCGCGCGCACATCGGGGCGGGTTGGCCGTCGGTGGCGGTGGTCATGGCCATCGTTCCAGCCGGGCAATCCGCGTGGGGCTCGTGGCCGGGCGCGCCGGTCCTGGCTTCCGGGCAAAGCGGCCAGGAGAAGCCTCGTCTGCCCATCAGGCTCATCAGGGTCCGCATGATGGGCGCACAATAGGCGATGCCCTGCCACGACGGATTGGTGGCGGCGGCGCAGAGCAGGACCTTGCAGCCGAAGCCCGCGTCCTGCGCCTTCGCGCTTGGTGCGCCGGCCGCCAGCACAGAGGCCGTCAGAACGGGCAAGAATATTTTCATGGCTCGGTCTCCTTCAATTGGCGCGGGGCGTCGGCCCACGCTGCTTGAGAGCCCCCAGCAGGATCGGCGTCGGATGCGGCAGATCGGGATAGCGCCAGAGCCCCGCCTTCTCCTTCCGGGCGATCTCCTCCGCCGCGACATAGGCTAGCGCCACCGGCTCGCCCGAGGGCGCATAGGCCGCGAAGGCGAAGCCGGCGGCGATCAGCGCCTGCCCGAGATCGATGTCCTGGCCGGCAAGCGTCGCCCGGCAGATCACCAAGGTCTGGCGAGGCTGGGCGCTTTCCGCGACGGCGCGGCAGCGCGGCGCGCCGAGCCGCACGAGGCCCGCGAGATAGATCATGGAGATCGCGCCGCAGTCGCGCCGCTGGCCCTCGGCGACGAGGAAGGTGCCGCGCAGGCACGATTGGACGCCATAGAGGCGATGGACGCCGGCTGGCGCTCCGGGCATTGCGGAGGCTTGCCAGCTGTCGCCGCTAAGGTAGTTCGCATCCGGAGGGATAGCGATCGTTGGCGCAGCCGTCTGGGCCCGGATGCTGTCCGCCCAGTGGAGGCCGAGCGGCAAGGCGAAGAGGAGCGCGCCGGCGGCCAGCGCTGAAGGTCTGGACCAAGTCGCCGACAACCTGCCCATGGTCTCGCCCCTACGGCGCCTTGGGCGGCGGAACGCCGGCCCTTGGATTCCAGATGATCGAGCCCTTGGCGCGCGCCTTGGCCTCGGCCGGCTCAAGCTCAGGGCGGACGGCTTGGCCGTTCTTGTTGCGGGTGAGCCGCGCGGCGCCCGTCTCGAGCAGCGCCGACTCGGTGTGATTGACGATATCGACAGGGCCGAGGCGGTAGCGGTTCCAGCAGGTCACGTCCTGCACGGGCTTCTGCTGTTCCGTCGCGAAGGCGCGGCAGAGGATGATCGGCGCAGCCTTCAGCTCTCCGTTCAGGTACTCGGTCAACGCGCCGCTGCAGGGTCCCACATAAACCGCGACCTCGATGACGCGGTCGGTCGGGCAGGCCTCGATCCCGTGGAGCCGCAACGTCAGCCCTGCCAGCGCGATGGTCGGCCCCTGGCCAGCGCGGAACGGCTTCTCCGCCGTGAAGGTCCGCTGACCTTCGACGCGCGCGCCGGATGCGTCGACATACTCCACCACCGCCACATGCGCATGACGGCCCTGATAGCGCGACAGATAGGATTGATCAGGATCGCCAAGTGACTGGGCATGCGCTGACGCGAGCGAACAAACCGTAAGAATCACGGCATTCTGCGTCTGAATCGCTGACATTCGCATGATCCAACCAACCTCGCTTTCGCGATTGACAGAACTGTTTTATCAGCTTTATGAAAGCGGCGAAAGGGGATTCCGATGCACGTTACATCCCGTCCATCCCATCCGTTTCGCCAGCATCCGCGGCGCACCTGCGATGCTGCCTTTCCTCTCGCACTTGCCGTCCTGATTGTGCTCCCGGCGGCGCCAACCGTCCACGCCCAATCGCCGAAGCGCGGGGATCGCGTGCCGTCGCTTCCCGCCACGATCACCATCGACGCCGAAGGGATCGCGAGGGATGCACGGGACACCCCATCCCCCGCCGCGCCGACGATGCCCGATGTCGAGCGGCCCGATCTGCCGGCGCCATCGCAACCGAAGGCCGCGCTTCGCACATCCGATCCGTCGGCGGCCGAGCGCGAGGCGCTCATCGCGGCGGCGCGCCAGCGCCACCCCGAGCGCAGCCGCGCCACGATCGAGGCGATGGTCCGCCGGATCGCGGCCGAGCTGACGTTCAATGCGGAGTTTGTCGCCGTGATCGCCCGAATCGAGTCAGGCTTCGATCCCTTCGCTGTCTCGGACAGGGGCGCGATCGGCGTGATGCAGCTCATGCCGGCCGTCATCCAGGACCAGGGTCTCGCCGATCCGTTCGACCCTGAGGCGAACATCCGGGTCGGCGTCCGGCACCTGAAGGCGCTGGGTCAGGAATTCCGCCACCCCGTGCTGGTCGCGGCCGCCTATCACGCCGGCGCAGAGGCTGTGCGCTCCGCGCGCGGCATCCCCAAAGGTCCCCGCACCGCGGAATACGTGGTCGCCGTGCTCAACGGCTTCTACGACCTGATGGCCATCGCCGGCCCCGAGCCTGTTGGAACTGCTGCGACGCGTCCCTCTTCGGCGAGGCCGCAGGCGTCCGCCGCAGCATCTAGAGCATCCGCACGCCCGCCGCTGCGCACCGCCCGCGCGGAGCCCGCCGCGCCATCCAATCCGACCGGCATTTGGGAACGAGGTTTCGTCTTGCATCTCGATTGATCCGCATCCGAACCCGACAGGAGGACGCCATGACCACGGCAGCACTTGGAGCTCCACGCATCGACAGCTCGCCGATCCCAGGCTCGCGCATGGGACACGGCTTTTCTGGAACCGGGTCGGTCGGAGAACTCGTGACCTTCGCAGGCGCGGTCGCGGCTTCGGTCCTGCTGCTCGTGCTCTCGGCCGATCTCGCCCTCGCCCAATCCGTCGGCGGCGCCGGGCTCGAGCCCATCGACAACGCGGCGAAGCAATTGGAGCGCTTCCTGCGCGGTCCCTTCGCCAAGACGGTGATGGCGATCGCCATCGCGCTCACGGGCTATGTCTGCGCCACGGGCCGCGCGCCCTGGTTCTGGTTCGGCCTCTGCATCATCGCCTGCGCGCTCATCTTCGGCGCGCCGAAGATCGTCGAGTTTTTCTCCCAAGGCGCGAATTGAGGGGCGGATGATGGACGCCTTTCGCGATCAGGATGACGACAAGCGCATCGTCCACCCCGTGGTGGTGGGTCTGACGAGGCCGACCACGATGTGGGGCGTGCCGCTTCCCTGGTTCGGCATCACCTTCGGCATCCCGGCCGCCCTCTTCGTCGGCCTGGAGGACGTGCTGATGTGGGCCTGGGCGCTGCCGATCTACGGGCTTGGTTACGTGCTGACGGTCTACGACAACCGGCTCATCGACATCGTCTTCCTGAAGCTCCGCCTGATCCGCCTTTCGCCGATCCGCCGTCACTGGGGCGGCAACACCTACCGGATCTAGAGGGAGGAGACGATGCTGTCGGCGCTTGCTCCCCGCCTCATCACGGACCGTTTCATCGGCGACCTCGACTATGGGCACCTGGCGATGCGCGACCGGCCGGTCGCCAAGCACATCCCCTATATGCGGCACATCGCCGACGACATCATCAAGACCAAGGATTCGGAATACCTCTCGCTGATCCGTCTCGACGGCTATTCCTTCCAGACCGCCGACAACGCCCATATCAACCAGCGCTACATGGCGCGGAACACACTTCTCCGCTCGCTGACCTCAAGCCACTGGGGCCTGACCGCGCATATCGTCCGCAAGCGCATCGGCCCGGAGATCGGCGGCAGTTTCGACAATCCGTTCTGCGCGCTCGTCAACGAACGTTACCTCGACGGCCTGAAGCGCCGTTCGCTCTTCACGAACGAGATGGTGTTCACGGTTGTGCGCAAGAACGCCACCGGCCGCATCGGCATCGTCGACCGCATGCTGCGCGGCGCCGGCCGCCTCAACGACCGGACGAGCGATGAGGCGAACGAGCGGGAGGCGATCACCGAACTCAGGGATCTGACAGCGAACTTCGTCGAGCAGTTCCAGGACTACGGCGCAAGGCTGCTGACGGTGGCCGAATACGACGGCCGCCTCGTCTCCGAACCCGTTTCCTTCCTGCAGCAGCTCGTCAACGGGCCGAACGATCATCGGGTCGCCTTGCCCCGTATCGGAATCGATCAGATCCTGGCGAAGAAGCGCCCCGTCTTCGAGCGCCGGACGATCGCCCTCCATGGCCTGACCGAGCGCGACAGCTGGTTCGGCGCGATCCTCTCGGTCAAGGAATACCCGCCGGCCGCCGGTCCCGGCATGCTCGATGCGCTCTTGACCGTGAACCACGAGTTCATCGTCACCCAGAGCTTCGCCGTCCTGGAGCGCGCCGTCGCCCGCCAGCTCATCAACAAGATCGAGAACCAGGTCGAGAACGCCGACGAGGGCGGCACAATAGTCGGCGAGCAGATCGCCGAGGCGCGCGACGCCATCATGGGATCACTGGCCTCGCTTGGCGAGCATCACCTCGCGATCCTCTGCCTCGGACGAACACCAACCGAACTCAACCGCTGCATCAACGAGGTCGGCGCGGCGCTTACCGACATGGAGATGGTGACGACCCGCGAGGACCATGGGATGGAGCTCGCCTTCTGGGCGCAGCTGCCCGCCAACTTCGGCTACGTGGCGCGCCGCGCCCGCATCATGTCGACCAACTTCTGCGGCTTCTCCTCCTTTCACAACTACCCCTCGGGACGCCGCGACCGGTTGCACTGGGGCCAGCCGGTGACGCTGCTGGAAACGACCTCCTCCACGCCCTACGCCTTCAACTTCCACGTCAACGACCTCGGCAACTTCCTGGTGATCGGCCCGTCCGGGTCGGGCAAGACCGTCGCGCTCGGGTTCCTGGCCTGCCAGGCGCAGCGGATCACGCCCCGGCCGCGGCTCGTCTTCTTCGACAAGGACCGGGGCGGCGAGATCCTGATCCGGGCGCTCGGCGGCGCCTACGCTACGCTCGTCCCCGGCGAACCCTCCGGCTTCAACCCGTTCCAGATCGCCAATACGCCGCAGAACCGCGAGTTCCTGTTCCAGCTCGTGCACTACCTCTGCCTGCCCGTGAACGCGGAGCGGCTTTCGGCCGAGGAGGAGCAGGTCATCCGCGAGGCCGTCGCCAAGCTGATGACCTATCCGAAGCCGCAGCGGCAGGCGGCCTTCCTGCTGGAACTCTTGAAGGGCAAGACGCGGGCCCGCGCCGGCGATCTCGCCGCGCGCTTCCTTGACTGGGTCAACCCGGATCAGCGCGGCTGGCTCTTCGCCAATGCGGAGGACGAACTCGATCTGGGGAACGGCATCCTCGGTTTCGACATGACGGAGATCCTGGGCGAGCCTTCCGTCCGCACCGCCGCGCTCATGTATATCTACCACCGGATCGACGAGCTGCTCGACGGCCGACCCATCATGCTCTTCATGGACGAGGGCTGGCGGCTCCTCGACGACCCGGTCTTCATCGGCTTCATCCGCGACAAGCTGAAGACGATCCGGAAGCTGAACGGCATCGTCGGGTTCGGCACGCAATCCGCGGCCGACATCGCGAACTCGCCCGCGGCCAACACGCTCATCGAGCAATCGGCGACCGTGCTGTTCTTCCCGAACGCCAAGGCCGACGAGCGCTCGCATCTCGGCGCCTTCAAGCTCTCGCGCAAGGAGTTCGACTGGATCCGGGAGACGGCGGTCGAGAGCCGCTCCTTCTTGATCAAGCATGCCTCGGATTCCGTCGTGGCGCGCCTCAATCTCGGCGCGGCGCCCGAGATCATCAAGGTGCTGTCGGGGCGGGCCGAGACGGTGGCGGAACTGACGCGGCTGCGCTCGGAGGTCGGCGACGATCCGGCGGCTTGGCTCCCGCGCTTCATGGGACAGGCCGGCGGCAATGCGAGCGAAACATCGCGGCAATCCGGGGCGGGGCGGGAGGCGGCGGTCTCATGATCCCCATCCGACCCCCACGGGCCTTGGTGAGCCTCATCCTCGCCATCCTGTTCGCCGTCGCGCCGTCCCTCGCTCTCGCCGCCGTGCCGGTCATCGATGCGGCGCGGAAGGTCCGCACCACCGAGACCGGCCGCAACACGCTCGACACCCAGAACACCAAGCGCGGCCAGTCGCAGAGCACGGCGGGCGTCGGCTGCAACTTCAAGCGCTCCAAACAGCAGGTCATGTCGGAACGCGGCGATATCGCGAAGAAGATCGCCCAGACCTGTCAGCGCGTCGGCGTCGAGCCGGCGCTCGGCCTCGCGATCGCCTACCAGGAGAGCCAGTTCAACCAGAACTGCAAGGCGCCGGAGACGCCCTGGTCCGGCGGCGAGCGGGCGACGGGCGTGATGCAGGTGCTGCCAGCCACGGGCGCGCGCGTCGGCCGTCAGTATGTGGGACGGCCGCTCGATGTCGGGAACGAGGACGACAACATCCTCGCGGGTTGCCTCTACCTCAAGGAGGGGCAACGCATCACGGGCGGCTCCGAGTACCACACGATCACGGGCTACAATAACGGCTACAACAGCCGGGTGATGCGGGAGAACCTGCCGCTGCCATCAGGCTGGAAGAACGGCCTCAAGTATGGCGAGCTCGTCCAGAACCAGCACCTGCCGTATTTCCGGAACGTCGCAAACGGCATCGGCGATCCCGGCCGTTTCCAGTGGGATCAGCTGCAGGGGAACGTCTATTCGGCCGCCGCCAACTCCATCAACCACGTCCAGGGCCTGCAGGGGACCATGGCCGGGCGCATCGGCGACGAAGCGCAGAGCGTGGGCCAGGCGCCGACGACGATCGCGGCCTGGGACCAGTTCGTCAGGGCGCGGGCGCTCTCCGGCGAGACCCAGAACAACGCGATCGACGCGCTCCAGGTGCTGCTGCAATTGCGATGGCTCGGCGTCGTCGGCCAGAGCATGAACGAATCCGAGACGGCGAAGCTCCTGAGCGTGACGCCGCAGGCCTCAGGCGTCGCATCCGGCACTCCGACAGGCGCCGGGACAGGCGCGACCTTCGTCCGTGACGCGACCGGTCAGCTCTTCGTCCGGAACGCCGACGGCTCCCTCACGCTCTGGCGACCGCCGCCCACCATGGTCACGCCGGACGAGCTGGCGGCGCGGCTCGCCGCCACGAAACTCCTCGCAAGTCCATGACCTCACCCTCACCACGGAAGGAGAATGCCATGTCGACCATCCACCGCAACCGCAAGACCGTTTCGGCCATGCTCGCCGGCACGACGCTCGCCGCTGGCGTCGCGGGGGCATCCGCGCAGGTCATGGTCCAAGACAACGCCAACCTCGTGCAGGCCTCGCGCACGGCGCAGCACACATCGGAGATCATGCGCTCCAACCGCGAGATCATGGACCACACCAAGCGAATCCTGGACGCCGTCTCCGGCGCGCGTTCCGATCCGCAGAGCTTCGCCAATGCCGCCCTAGGCGGCGGCTTCCGCTTCGGGCAGGCGCCGTCGTTCTCCGATGTGCTGGGCGGCGGCACCATGCAATGGGGCCAGCTCTCCGGCGACATCCAGAAGACGGCGTCGGCGCTGATTTCCGGCTTGCAGCTCGCCAAGAGCCTCTCCGGCCTGTTCGAGGCCAACAAGAAATCCTCGAACGAGCAGGCTTATCTCGCGAACGTCAACACCGCGGGCCTGCTCGCCGGCGTCATCGCCGGCACGCAATCCTCTCAGTCCCAGCGCGCCAACACCTTCAACGGTTTCGGCCAGCAGATCGGCCAGGCCCAGGACATCAAGGGCTCGATCGACCAGGGCACGCAGGTCTCGCTGCAGCACGCGCTGACCACCAACGAGATGATTGGCGTGATCAACTCGCTGAACGCCGCCGAGCAGGCCAAGCTGATCAAGCGCCTCGCCGAGGAGAGCGGGACCGCCGACCTCTTGCGGTATCAGCCTGCGGGCGGCGGTGCGGCTCCGCCCGCTGCTCCGACGACGCCAACGATCGCAGGCCAGACGCCGGTCGCCATCGCGCCGGGTGGCGTCACAGGCAACAGCGTGACCTACCAACGCGTCGCGACGACGCATCCGTGACGGAGCCGTTGGCATGGGCAGCGGCAAGTTTCGGTGCAGCATGATCGGCATCCTGGCGCTCACGGCCGCCGCCTGCGCCCGCAAGGATCGCGTCGCGCCTTGCGCGCCGGGCGAAGGTTTCGTCGCGAGCTACGTCGCGTTCGAGCCGGCAACGCCGCAGCCGTTCGTCGTGTCGGCCGCCGGCGGGGAGCCCTGTGGTCCACTGCGGCGTCTGAACGGCGCGCCGCTGGCGTCATCGGCCAAGGAGTGACCCGCCATGGCGGGCTTCATCGAGGAAACCTTCCAGAAGATGCAGAACGCCGGGGACAGCTATGTGTCCTCGGCCTACCAGCAGCTGGCGCAGCCCGTACTGACGACGCTGAAAGTTCTCTTCGTCATCATGATCGCCTGGTACGGCTACCAGATGCTGATGGGGCGGGCGACGGTCGCGCTCTCGGAGATCGCACGCCGCGTCGGCTGGATGGTGGTGATCATCGCAGCGCTCCAGGCCTTCGCAACCTACCGGCTCTTCATCTTCGAGATCGTGACGAAGGTGCCGGAGACCGTGGGCCAGCTCCTCTTCAAGATCTTCGACGGTGCCGGTGGCGGCTCAGGCTCAGGCGGCACCGTGCAGTCCGGCCTGCAGAAGGTTTGGGACACCGGCTTCCAGGCGGTCTCCGCCGCCTACGCCAAGGCCGGCATCACGTCCCTCGGCGCCTTCCTGATCGCACTCATGCTCGCCGTCGGCACCATCTTCTTCGTCTGCATCGGCGTCTTCGTGATCGGCGTCGCCAAGATCCTCGCCTTCGTGCTCCTGGCGCTCGGACCCCTCTTTATCGGCCTCGCCGTCTTCCAGTGGAGCCGGAGCTGGACCTTCTCCTGGCTCAACATGCTGTTCAACGCGATGTGCCTCCTGATGGTGGGCTACGCCGTGATCGGCTTCTTCCTCGGCATCGCCAATCTCGCGGTCAACTCGACCGCGGCGGCGTCCAGCGATCTCTCGCTCGCCCTGCCGGTCGTCGCCCAGTTCTGCTTCTTCTGCTTCCTCGGCGGGGTCGTCTTCCTGCAGGCCCCGCAGATCGCGGCCGGCCTCGCGGGCGGGCTCTCGATCTCCGGCGTCGGCGCCGGCTTCTACGCCATGCGCTCGACGCGGATGGCCGCGCGGCAGGGCCTGACCGGCGCGGGGAACGCCGCGCGCTGGAACCTGAGGCGACAGGAACGGGTGCGCCAGGCGCGCCTCGCCGGCATGAGCCAACGCAGCTCCGGCGACGGCGGCCTCACCACGGCGCAGGCCACGCTGCGCGATCGCTTGAGCCGGTGAGGTCAGGGCGATGCGGTTCGGGCGGACAGCCAAGGACAAGGCGACAGGCGAGGCGCAGGATGGCGACCTTTTCGGCGGTGTCGGGACCCAACCGGTGACCGCGCCGGACGTCGCCGCTGCGCCGGCCGCTCCTGCCCAGCCCCAGCAGCCGGGTTCGGATGCGACGTCAGCCGCGGACCAAGGCCGCCGCGCCTACTACGAACAGGGCATGGTATGGGAGCGGCACATCTATCGCCGCGCCGTCGCCCATGCCCGCCTCGCCTGGTCGATCGCCGGCCTGTCGCTGCTGATGCTGGCGGCCAGCATCGGGGCGCTGCTCTTCACGATCCCGACGATCCGCTACGAGCCCTATGTCATCGCGGTGGACAAGACGACGGGCTACATGGAGATGGTGCGGGCGCTGAAGCCCGGCGATCTCGCCGACGACGAGGCCGTCACCAAGGCCAACGTCTGGCGCTACGTCCTCAACCGCGAAACCTTCGACCGCAACACGCTGCCGCAGAACGTCAGGGTGGCGGCGCTCCTCTCTCGCGCAGCGGCCGCGCGCGATCTCGAGGAGCTCTATGCGCCCTCCAACCCCCGCGCGCTCCACCGCACCACGCCCGACGGCGTCGTGATCTCGGTGCAGCTCAAATCAATCAACCTGCTCAACCCCAGGGTCGCCCAGGTCCGTTTCTCGACGGAGCGGCGCGAACTCACGCAGATCACGGTGCAGCACTGGGTCTCGATCGCCCGGTTCGAGTATTCCCGGGCGCCGATGCGCAACGAATGGCGCGTCGAGAACCCGCTCGGCTTCCAGGTCATCGAATACCGCCGCGATCAGGAATCGCTGCCGGCGCCCGGCGCCGCCGGGGCGGGATGATCCATGGCCCGGGGCAAGGACAGGAGGGCGGGCCGCAATGCCGCGCCGGGATCGGGCGCAACACTCATCTGGGGAGCGATCATGCTGCTGTCCTGCCTCTCGCCTGCCTCCGCCGAGCGGACGCCCACGCCCGGCCGCTACGATCCGCGGATACGCACCGTGGTTTATGAGCGCGACAACGTGGTGCGGCTCACCGCGAGCTTCGGCATCTCGACCATGATCGTGCTCGCCGACGCCGAGCAGATCGAGACGATCACGGTGGGCGACACGGTGGCCTGGCAGGTCACGACCAACAAGAAGAAGAACATCATCTTCCTCAAGCCCGTCGAGAAGGACGCCAACACCAACCTGAACGTTGTGACCTCGAAGCGGATCTACACCTTCGATCTGCGCTCGACCGATGCGACGACCGCCCGCGCCCAGATTTTCAAGGTGCGCTTCGTCTATCCCGAGGACGACTACGACGCGCGGCTGCTCACCCGCGCCCGGGAGATCACGCGCAGTCCGACGCTGCGCAATCTCGATGTCGCCAACCTCAACACGGACTACGCCTACAAGGGCTCGGAAGTGGTGAAGCCCGCGACCGTTTTCGACGACGGCCTCAAGACCTGGTTCAAGTTCACGGGCGATGCGCCGGCGATCTTCCTGGTCAACGCCGACCGCTCCGAGACGCTGGTCAACGGCCGCCGCGAGCGCGAGTACTATGTCGTAGACAAGGTCGGCTACCAGTGGACGCTGCGCGCCGGACGTGAAGCGACCTGCGTCTTCAACCTCCGCAATCCCGCCACCGAGCAACGTCCCACCGCCGACGGCCCGGCCTCACCGCGCCGTATCGAACCGGGGTCGTTCGGCGCGCGGCTCGGCCCCTGAGGAGGCTGCACGATGGCGCTGACCGAGGAGCAATACCGGGCGCTGGCGGCGGAGGCCGACGGCCTGATCGCAACCCGACCCAATGCTTCGCCGGATACGAAGCGCAACACCTGGCTGATCATGGCGCTGATCGCTCTCGCAGCTGCTGCGATCGTCTATCTCCTGTCGCCGCCCAACGACGGTCCGTCGCGTCGCCTGACCGACCCCGACCGGGAGCAGTTCTCGCCGGCGCGGATCGACGTCCCCGTCCTGCCCGGCCCGCAACAACCCCGCACCGGCGACCGGATCGAATTGACGCCCGCGCCGCAGCCCGCGCCACCCCCGGTGCTGCCCCCGCCGCCAGAGCCGCCCGTGGTTCTGCCCGTGCCGGCCCAACTGCCGCCCGCGCCGGTCCAGCCTCCGCCTCAGCCCGGCCCCGTCGACGACAGCGCGCGCCGCGCGGCGGAGGAGGCGGAGCGGCGCCGCTGGGAGCGCCTGCGCTCGCCCATGATGGTCTTCGACGATGGCGCGACGGGAACAGGGAGCGCCGCGGCGGGTGACCGCGCGGTCGTCGCGGCGCCTGACGAGGATCCGAACCGGCGGTTTCTCGCCTCCATCGGCAGCCAGGACGTCGAGACGTCCGTGGCGCGCCGCATCGAGCGGATCGATGCGCTCATCCCCCAAGGCACCATGATCCGCGGCGTGCTGGAGACTGCGATCAACTCCGATCTCGCTGGCATGGTCCGGGCGCAGACCTTGGAGGATGTCTGGAGCTTCGACGGCAGGCGGGTGCTGATCCCCAAGGGCACGCGCCTCGTCGGCGAGTATCGGTCCGGCGTCGCGCGCGGCCAGACCCGGATCTTCATCGTCTGGTCGAGGATGCTGCGCGCCGACGGCGTCTCCGTTCAGCTCGGCTCGATCGGCACGGATGCGCTGGGGCGGAGCGGCCTGCCGGGCGAGGTGGACAACAAATACCTGGAGCGCTTCGGCTCGGCGATCCTTTTGTCGCTCGTCGGCGGGGCCTCGCAGTTCATCGCTGGCCTTGGCCAGACCAACACCAACGCGAACAGCGGCAATCTCCAGATCGTCGATCCGATCACAGGCCAGATAACGACCATCCAGCGCGATCTCTCCACCCAGGAGCGGATCGCGAACGCCCGCCAGATCGCAGCCGCCCAGACCGCCAACACCCTGACCCAGCTCGCCCAGGAGGCGCTGAAGGACTCGATCGGCATCCAGCCCACGATCCATGTCGACCAGGGCGAGCCGGTCATCGTCTTTGTGCGGCGGGATTTGGATTTTTCGCGGCTTTATCCGGACCCGGTGAAGGAAGCGCTGCAGGACCTGAAGCGCGGACGGATCGATGGCCAGGGACGAGTGGTGCGGAAGTAGCACGAGGTGGGAAGGCGCCGGAACGTTCTGGCAAGGGCAGGAGCAGAGGAACGCGGCGATGCAACAGGCAGCCCAGGCACATGATCGGCAGGACGGCACCGTCATCCGCGATCCGCGGCTTTTCGTGCTGGCGGATGCGCTTGCCCCGCTCAAGACCTGGCTCGAGGCCCATGACGTCATCGAGATCGCGATCAACCGGCCTCATGAGGTCTATATCGAGCGCATCGGCTCCGGCCTCATGCATGTGACCGAAGTGCCGGAGCTGTCCGAAGACGCGATCCGCCACATCGCCGAGCGCGTCGCGGCCTCCACCCGCCAGGTCGTCAACACCGAGCGGCCGCTCCTCTCCGCCACTCTCCCTGATGGCTCCCGCTTCCAGGGCGTGCTGCCGCCGGCCGCGCCCCAGGGCGGCGCCATCTCAATCCGCAAGCAGGTCATCCACGAGATGAGCCTCGACGACTACGAGCGCCTCGGCGCCTTCCGGAACGTGCTGGTCGGGGGCGACGGCGGATTGTCGAAGCTCGAGACCGAGCTCGTTGGCCATCTGAAGGCGCGGCGGCTCAAGGACTTCCTGGCGCTGGCCGTCGCCGAACGTCAATCCATGATCGTCTCCGGCGGCACCTCCACGGGCAAGACGACGTTTCTGAACATGCTGCTGAAGCTTGTGCCCCCGCGCGAACGCATCATCACGCTTGAGGATGTCCGCGAGCTCAGGCCCGCCCAGCCGAACAATGTCGTGCTGCTCGCCTCCAAGGGCGATCAGGGCGAGGCGCAGGTCTCGATCCAGGACCTGCTCGAGGCCACTCTGCGCATGCGGCCCGACCGCATCTTCGTCGGCGAGCTCCGCTCGAAAGAAGCGTTTACGTTCCTGCGGGCCGTCAACACCGGCCATCCCGGCTCGATCACGACGGTCCATGCCGACACGCCGGCCGGCGCCTACCAGCAGCTCGTCATGATGGGATTGCAGGCCGACCTCGGCCTCAAGGCCGCAGACATCGAGGCCTATGTCCGCTCCGTCATCCCAATCGTGGTGCAGCTCCAGCGGACCGAGACCGCGCGTTTCGTCTCCGAGATCCACTATGCGAGGATGCCAGCGTTGACGACGATCCCGCGGCGGAAGCGGGTGGCATGAAGCGCTTCGCGGAGATCGGCTTCGGCCTCCTGCTGGCATCCGCCGTGTTCGCCGCAGTCTGGTCCCTTGCCTTCGCGATTCTCTTCGATCTGGCGCAAGCCGAAACCATCTGGCGCGACAGTCGCACGAGCCTGGTGCTGGCTCTGGGCGACGACCCGCTGGCGGCGGTCGCCTCGGCCTGGATCACGAGGCCAAAGGGACCCTGGCCAGGTTGGGCCGACGATCCGGTCGTCCAGCGCGCCACCCTGGCATTGCTGCCAGCCGCCGCAGTGGTCGTCCTGCTGTTCCTCGGCATGCCGCGCCCAGCGAAGCCGATCTTCGGGACTGCGCGATATCTCCGTCGGTCTGAACTCAATCGCGCGGGTCTGCGCGCCCGCGATGGCCTGGTGCTGGGACGCGCCGGGCGGATCGCGTTGCGGGACGCGGACCAATCCCATGTCGTGCTCATCGGACCGCCGAGCTACGGCAAGACCGAGGGCTTCGTCATCCCGAACCTGATCGAATGGCGAGGCTCCTTCATCGCGCTCGACTTCAAGGGCGTGCTCTACGAGCGAACAGCGCGCATCAGGGCGAAGCAGGGCGACAAGGTCTTTCTCTTCGCCCCAGGCTTCGAGCGCTCCCACAGCTACAACCCGCTCGACATGATCCGGACCGGCGCGTCCCGCGTCAGCGACATCCAGACGCTGGCGAGCCTGCTGATGCCGGTCGTCGAAGCCCGCGACGCGCATTGGAACGAGAGCGCGCAGACCCTCGTCGCCGGGCTGATCTCCTATGTGCTGGAGTCGGCCGAGGCCGCGCCCAACCGCTCGCTCGGCACGGTCGTGCGGATCTTCGCGACAAAGCCGGAGTTCAGCGCGACGCTCCGCGCCATGCTGCGCGAGGATGGCCTCTCCGACTTCACGCGCTCGCGCCTCGCCGAGTTCCTGGCCGTGCCCGGCGAAGAAGCGGGATCGATCCGCTCCACCCTGCTCCGCCACCTGAAGCCCTGGCAGAATCCGTTGATCGAGGCGCTCACGATGTCCGGGCCCGACGCGATCCGCATCGATCAACTCCGGTCCAGCCGCATGGCGGTCTATCTCGTCATCGACACCGCTCAGCTCGAGATCTTCACGCCGGTCCTCAAACTCTTCCTCGAGCAGGTCAACAGCTTCGTGAATGCGGGCTTCCGGAAAGCCAACGAGGAGAAGATCCTCTTCATGATCGACGAGTTCTACCAGCTCGGCAAAGTTCGCAGCATCATCAGCCAGCTCCCCTTCGCCCGCGACCGCGACATCCGGATCTGCCTCGTCAGCCAGGGCGTCGCCCAGATCGACGAGAAGTTCGGCATGGCGGGACGCGAGGCGATCATGGCGTCCTGCACGCTGCAGCTCTTCTGCGGCTTCAACGACAAGGTCTCCGTCGACATGGTCTCGGCCAAGGCGGGATCGCGCACCATCGCCTACCACACGACGAGCCAGGCGCTTGCGACGCTCTCGACCGAACGCCGGCGCACGCGCAACGAGCACCTGATCCCAGCGCCGCTGCTGCGCCCCGAGGACCTCTACCAGTGGGACCGCAACAAAGTGCTCGTGTTGAAGGCCTCGCACCCACCGTTCGTCATGACGAAGGTGCTGGCGGACAAGGCACGGCGGTACCGGCGCCTGGAGCGGGCGGCGCGCAGGCGGAAGCTCCTCATCCCGAAGCTCGGCACGCCGCCGCCCTTCCGGCCGTCTTGGATCTCGGCCACCATGACAGGCGACAGGGTTTCGGCAAATGCGCAGACGGCACGGCGTATGTCGGAGCAAGCGGCGGGGCTCAGCGGGCCCGCGTCTGCTCAGCAAAGTCCTGTGATGGCGGCGCCGCTTGCTCCGGTCGCGAACGATGCGCTCGCTCTGACCGACGAGGATCAAACGATCCTCGATCGGGTGACGGCGAGCGTGGCGGCGTGCGCTAGCCTCCAGACCGAGATCGAATCGTCCCCTGTGATCGAGGACAAGGCCTATGCGGCTGCCCGGCTTAATGACGTGCGCCGCGAGGGTGAAGCACTGCTGACGATGTTCCGGCCCGCGTGAGGTCTCCCACCCATTGGATGATGCGCTTCTAGCCTCATTCCGGGTTTAGTTTCAGGTCGAAACGGTCGCACATTTCCGCATGGCGAAGCCACGGCTCGCCGGGAATCTGGTCGATGATCCGGGTGAAGACCTTTACGAAGGCATCCCTCCCGCGCTCTTCGGTCAGCAGGGCCGCCTGAGGCGCAGCCAGCAATGGCCGCATGTCCGTCAGGAAGCGGGGATTGGCGAGCTTGGCGAACATGCGCTCCTGGGCTTGGGCCCGCGAGACCGTCTGGCTCTGCTCGACGAGATACTCCCCGAAAATCTCAATTAGGCGCGGAACCGCGAGACCGTCAAAGCTGTCGATCGCGTGGTCAAGGTCGAAGAGGTCACGACCCTTGTCCCGTTGCAGCAGCGCCCGCAGCTTGGTGGCCAGCATCTCTTCGCGGGAGAATGTCGGCACCGTCGCCGCCCCGGCGAACCACGGATTGTCGACCCTGAACGGGAGGCTCGCCGGCGGATCGAATGCTCTGATTTCGCGGGTGTTGATCTCAACCTTGAGCCTGATCGGCGCGCCGCCATCTTCGGCTTCGGCGCGGAACCTGAGCTTTGGCGCGACCGGGCTCTGGTCGAAGTTCGCCCGCCCAAGCCAGGGCTCGAGAACACCTCGGACGCCATCGAGAATGGGGCCGATCGGGCCGGGCGAGGTGCGGACCAGATCGATATCCTCGGAATAGCGCAGCGGCGCGGCGAAATGCAGCTCGTTGAGCGCGGTCCCGCCGCGGAACCTGAGTTCGCGGGCGAGCAGCGGGTTGGAGAAGATCGCGACGATCGCCCGGCTGATGATCAGATCCTGTTCGACCTGCCGTTGCTCGGCCCAGGGAACCGTGTTGCCCCAAGCCACGATGTTGAGCGCCGGGATCATTCGTCGATCTCGGGCGCGCGGCGGACCACGACCTTCCAGCGCGGATCGCGCTCGATGGGCGGCCGGGCCGCGACAGGATCGCCCGCCTCCCGGCGATCGAGCTCGGTCCAGTCGAAAGCGGCACGGCGGTTGAGCGCCTGCAGCATCGCCGCGGCGCGCGGGCCATAGCCGAGCCTGTCCAGGAGGTGGCCGAGGCGTTGCACCACCGGACGCTCCATGACGTCCGACAGGAACGCCAGCCTGGCGGCGTCGATCCGGGGCCCGAGATCGCCGAGGATCGTGGCGATGTTGTCGATGCCGCCTGACGCATGCGGATAGCGAAGGAGATCGAGCGCCGTCAGCTCGATCGACGAGACCTTCATCATGCCCGACTCGGTCTTGTGCTCCTCGATCCCGTCGGCGACCGTCTCCATGTCCTTGCGGTAGTAGAAGGCGATCTGGCTGCGCCCGGCGCGGATTCTTGGCAGGCGTTTTCCCGTGACGACCTGGAACTCCATGACGGCCTGATGCGTGGCCCCATGGATCTCCGCCGCCTTGAGGAGGCCGACATAGTAGGGTTCGCCCTCGTGGCGCATCAGCGCATCGATGTACCAGGATGGCGGCGGCGCCCCCCAGGACGCGTAATGCGGCGGCACGATTACATAGAAGCCCTGGCGCGGGCTGATAAGGTGCCTGCGCTTCTGGAGGCGCTCGGCCGCATCGAGGAAGGGGCCTCTCGGCAGTCCCCACACCTGCTCCGCTTCCGCCCGCGTGAAAACAGCCCGGCCAGCGGATAGCAGGCTGGAGACATGCGTCGCCAGAGAGGAGCGTCGATTCGGAATCATGCTTCATTATCCGCTTGAAGAGCGGATTATTCAACATGATTCTATCTTCTGCGATAATTGTGTTCAGATATCCGCTTGTCACGCGGACTTTCTCGCATGATTCATCCGATGTCGGGGCTTTGGGCCGGTCGTGATGCTGCCTATGTCGTCAAGCTCGCTCAACTGGCGGAGACCGGCTTCCAGCTTGTCCGAACGATGCTGCATTTTTCGGCCGGCGTGCGAAACCGGGCCAAGCCATCTCCTCAATAGCCTTTCATGGCCTCAGCGACGACCCAGGCCAGAAACAAGCCGATGATCAGCCAGCCAAGCACAAGGCTGCCACCCGCCCGGTCTTCGGCGCGCCGAACCCGGTCCGCCTCGTATTGAGCCCGCAGCTGGTCGTAGTCGATCCGCATCGGCCGAACTCCACCCTCAAAACTGCTTAATCATATCTGCCGATTGCGCCGGCTTCATGACTTGCGCCGCAGGCCGCGCTCGTTCGGACGCGTCATCTCCTGCCCGGCGGAGCGCTCCATCGCGACCTTCCGCTCGTCGTCCGCGGCGACGGCGAGCTCGGCCTTGCGCGCGATCTCGTCGGTGTTCTGCACGCCCAGCGTCTTCAGCTGCTGCTCGGCCTGGCGCGCCTCCTCGGCGGCTTCGCGGGCGAGCGAGCGGAAGCGGTTCTCCTCTTTCCGATCGGCCGGCGTCACGTCGCCCCGCGCCAGCGCCTCCCGACGGATCGCATCGGCGTTCTCGCGGGCCTGGGCCTCAGACATGCGCGCCTGCAGCGCCGTCTCGAAGGCGCGATCGATCTCGGCGCGCTTGATCTGCGTGTCGATCGCCTCCCGCATCGGCCGCGTTTCGGCGTCGAAGCGGGCCTTCAGCGTGGGGTCGCCGCGAAGCGCCTCGGAGGCGCGGGCGACAGCGCCCTCGAACTCGCGGGCCTGGCGGAGGAATGCGGCGCGGTCCGGCATGGCATGGATCCTTTCCTCATCACGGGTGAGCATGTCGGCGACTTTGGCGAAGGTCGCGACCAGGGTCACGACATCGGGTGCGTCGCCTATGGCGCCCGCCTGGCGGCTCGCGGCCCCGATCGCTTCGGCGTGACGGGCGAGCATTGCTTCGACGCCGCGCGCTCCCGTGCGCCTGAGTTCATCGAGCTCGCGCCGGGCCGCTGCTGCCGCCAGCAATCCTTCGGAACGCACCGGCGCGACCGCCCTACCCTGCTGGCGGGCAGTAACACGGGCGGTCGTCCGATCCGACGCCAAGCCCTTCTTCACGGCATGCAGCTGGCCCAGCGCATAGGACGGCGCATGGACGTTCTGCTGCCGGCGCGTCGCCACCATCGCGATCCCCTGCGACCGGGCGTGGCGCGCCATCGTCTCCCGCCAGCGCCGAAGATCCTCAATCCGGGGATCGAGCTTTTTGCCGTCGTTGCCGCGCATCAGGATGACCGCATGGAGATGGACGTGCCGGGTGCGCTTCTCCGCCTTGACATCGTCGGGCCCGTGCAAGGCGAAGGCGTAGCGATGAGTGGGGAACTCGTCGCCAAGGAACCCGCGCACCGCCCTGACGAAGGCCTCCTTGGCCGTCCCCGCCTTGGCGCTCAGGATAAGATGCATCACGTCGCGCGTGGCGTAGCTCCGGAGATCCCGTTTCCAGAGCCGCGCCACATCCTTGGCCTGCAGCCCGTCGCCGTCTGCCGTCAGCACCAAGCCATTGTCGAGCATCAGCGATCCATGGCGGGTCAAGGCGGTCTCGATCTGGCTGGTGACCGCATCGGGACCATGGCCGGCGGCGCCAAACGAGATCCGCGGCGCAGTCATCGTCTCGCCAGTTGAAGCGCGCTCGCCCAGACGACGGACGAGCTCCACTTGTCCCGCCTCCGTCCAGCTCAACCGCCTGCCTTCGCGGCGCGCCAGCGCAAACACGATCGTCGCCTCGACGCCATCATCTCCGGATCGCCCGATCCCGATCGCCATGCGATGGCCAGCCAAAGCCTGCCTTAGCCGCTCCTCCAATCGTTGGGCGTCCGGAGCGTCGCCGGCGCACCAGCGCAGCGTCATGGTCGCCACGTCGTTGCTGGGCTTCCGGTTATCGTAGAAGGGCTCCCACTCGGACAGCATCCGGTTGCGCTGCTCGCGCGTCGTCAGGATTTCGCCGCGCTCGGTCTCTAGCGGCAGCTCCGCCTTGCGGCTGTTGTAGTCCAGCATCGAGCGCGCCGCCTTGGCGCCCGCCCCGAAGCCGGACACCTTCACGACAGCCGCCTGCGCGCCGTCGGCTTGACCGACCAGGCTTGCCCTCAGCCCCATGGCCTTGGTCGAGGAGGATCCGCCGTGGCGGCCGCCGACGGCCTCCCGCAGCGCCTTGGCGCGGCCGGGCATGCCATCCCGTCCCATCTTGCCAGGACCGCCGACGCCTGTCCGGCGCTTCAACCGCCGGAGTTCGGACAACTCGTCGCGCTCGAGCCGTCGAGCTGCGCTGTTGGAGCCTGATGGGCCTGGGGCAGACAGGGCAGCGTCCTGGTCTCCGCGCCGACCCAGGATCGCCCGCCAGCCCTCGAACCTCGCGAGGAGCCGCGACAAGGCGACATCCCCTGCCGCATCGGCCCTGAAAAGCGCTTGGGTCGACCAGCCTGCACTCATCCGACGGCACCCATCAGCCGATCGCGTCCGTCGCGCACCATGGCGACATAGAGCCCAGCCAAGGCCTGCGCTGCCTCAGCGGCGTCTCTCAAAACACGCGTCACACCGTCGGGCACTGCGGATCTCTCGTGTCGAACTGTGCGCTCCAGCGCTTCGACCTGCTGCGCGAACGATCGCAGCGAGGCTATCACATCTGATAGAACTTGTCTGTCGGAAGCGGTCAATACGGGTCCAAGACCGGCGGCCTGCCCTGCCAGACGGCGCAGCAGGTCCGAGGCCGAGCACCCGATGCGATCGGCATCCTCCAGCAGAAGCCTGCGTTCTTCGGCGCTCATGCGCACGCTGACGATCACGCTCCGACCACCGCTGCGGCCGTTCGTCCTCGACGATCTCGCATCCATGCCGCGCCTCCGTCATGTGGGCGGTCGCGGCTTTGCCGATCTCAGTCCAAGGCCAGCCGCAAGGCGATGGGATTTGTACTACACAAATCCCTATCCGGCATTCGAAAACCATAACCCTCGAAGCCGATTATCAATCGCTGATTCAAAGCATTGACACACGCGCGCATCCACGAATGCGCGGCTGCGGCACTGGGACGATGCGGCATCCATCGCAATGCCGCACCACCTCGGTGACGCAGAACGAACAGCAATGTCGATGGATTGCGGCGATGCGCGCGAGCGATGCCGATGTCTTTGTGCAGATCACTTCTGCGCACGTCGGTCATTCTGGCAAAGGTCCTGTCAGCACAATTGCGACATGCCCCAGTCAGCAGGTGCGGAATGCGGCAGACGTCGCATTCGATGATGCGCTCATGATGGGTCGCATGGGTGCGCGCACTGTCTTGGACAGCGTTGCTTTCAAATATGATTAAACAGTTGTGTGAGTCGCACGATACGCTATTGTCAGAGCGGGTTGGGCGAAGGACGGAGGAGCGCCATGGCGGGCGTCACGATCGCGATGCTCAACCCCAAGGGTGGCGTCGGCAAGACCACAATCGCGCTCCTTGTTGCGGGCGAGATGGCCGAGCGCGGCGTCGCGACCGCCCTGATCGATATGGATCGGCGCGGCAATGTCGTGGCCTGGGCCGAGAAGGCCGCAAGGCGTCATCTCGAATTGCCGCGCATCACGGTCCATGACGGTCGCGGCGCAAATGCGGTCGAAGCGCTGCCGGGCTGGATCGCGGTTGCGCCTTTCGCCGTCATCGATCTGCCGGGCGAGGAGACGACCGCCGCGGCCGCAGCCGTGGCGCTCGCGGATTGCGTCGTGACGCCGATGAAGGTCAGCGAACAGGACATCGCCGGCGCGCGGGCGGCGCAACGTTTCGTCCGGCGGATTGGCGAGGAGACCCGGCGCGCCATCCCGCAGCTCTTCGTCGTCAACGAGATCACGCTGAACAAGGAGCGCTCGATCCTTTACCGGGCCTTCGACGAACTCGCGGCGTCCTTCGGCATGCGGATCGCGGCAACCCGCATCCGCGAGAAGGATCGGCTGAACCGCCTGACCGGCACCGAGGGCACGCTCTTCACCATGCGGGACGACAGCGAGGCCTGGCGCACATCGGCGGCGCTCGGCGCGCATCTGATCAATGAGGTTCTGGCCATGGTTCAGGCCGAGCGCCGGGCAGCCTGAGGATCGCCATGAGCGCTAAGCCCAGGCCTGAGATAGCCAAGCCCGACGCGGCGAAGCAGGGTTCTTCGAAGCCTGACACCGCGACCCTGATGGCGATGTTCGCGGATGAGGCGAGCGCCGCACCCGCAACGCCTCGAACACTGCCCTCCCGGAGCGACCTGACTGCCGTCGCGAGCGACGCCTGGCGCGAGGCGCAGCCGATGAAGTCCTCCGCCGCGGAGGAAGGCCCCAGGACGGGTGATCGTCGTCAGGACGTCGCGCAACGCCCATCCAAACCGCCATCGACAACCGCAGCACCACGGCCGGACTGGATGCGGATCAAGTCGGATGAGCAGCGCTTCACCTCCGTGCGCTTCAGCCCGGAGTTGACCGAGGTGCTGCGCCATCTCGCCTTCCTGACGCGGCAGTCGAAGACGAGCCTGCTCAACGAGGCGCTGATCGACCTCGTCGCGAAGTACCGCAAATCGGGCGTGCCGCTGCCTGAACTGACAGCGGACGGCGCGCTCAAGAGCTGAAGCCTGACCTCAGGGCTTGACGGTGCGCGGCCCAGTGGGTCGCGTGATCGTCGCAACCGCCGCTGCAGGCGTGCCTTCGAGATCGAACCGCCGCCCGGTCCAGCGCCAGTTCAGTGTCGTCTTCAGCACGGGCCGCATCTCGGTCGCAGCGCCGAAGAAGACGTGGCAGGTCACCCAGCCCTGATGCGCCCAGGTCTCTCCCCTGTAACGATCGAAGTAGCCGGGCCGGCAGGCGAAGAGTTGCAGTTGCTCCGGCAGGACGCCTTTGTCGACACCGAGCCGAGCCGGATCGCCGCCTTGGGCGAGGAAACGCCCGTAGGCGTGATTGGCCTCGGCCTGCGTCGGCATCCTGAGTTCGGGATGGGCCCGCACATTCGGATACCAGGAGCCGTCAGGTGACCAATCGATCGCGCCTTCCCGGCGGTGCTGGCCGAACACTTCGCCGGTTATTTCCAGGAATGCGAAGGCTGCGACAAGGACTCGACGCATGGCTGTCCTCCTATGGTCTGACCAAGGGCGCGGGATCACCGCCCTGCCAGAGCCCGCGCCGGTGATGGCGCGCTTCCGCTTCGACCGGCGCATAGCCCGGCACTTCCGGCTTGCCGTCTTGCGTGGCGAGGGTCGCCCAGCCGCGCTTCAGGATGGCCAGGCCGATGTCCGGCGTGACGGGGCTGGCGCAAACCGCAACCATGGCGGATGGCTCGCTCGAAGCGTTCATCGCGCGGCATCCCACGATCTGATCGGCAATGAGAGCGGCCAATGCGTCGCGAGCAAAGAGACCGGCGGGATAGGCGCGACCGTCCCGGTCCGGCAATCTTGCATCGAGCGCCGGCGCCTGAATCCCGGCGAGTCGAATGGTGAGATCGCCGATCCGAAGTGTCGCGCCATCGACGGTATGGGCGTAGCCCGAGACATGCGGCGTGGCGTGCTGCGTCAGGGCTGAATCGGCTCCGGCGAGGAGGGCGATCCAGCCGACAGCCACAGCGCGGACGGCCTTCATTCCGTGAGGTCCATGCGGCGGCCGGCCTCGCGCGGATTGCGCTCGCAGAGCGCCTGGATCGACTTGTCCGTGGCGCAGCGGGCAGCGAAGGCGCGCCATAACGCGGTGGGGCCATCCCAGGTCTTAACCGCAATGTCGTAGTACTTGCGCTCCAAGGGATGCTGGCAGCCGGAGCCGCCTGCGCCGCAATCGCGGCTCTGAGCGAACGCCGATCCTGAAGACGCAGCGACAATCGCGGCGAGAACGAAGGTTCGGGTCATGGCGATCTCCATAGAACTGCTTTATCATATCTATTGATTGACCACCAAGGCCTGACGATGTCGAAACGGGAGACCGTCGCCGGCCTCCCGTCGTTGTCGTCTCGACCTGCCTGCCGTCAGAACGGCAGCCGATCGACGCTGAAGCGCCCTGCATTGAGCGTCGCCTCCGCCTCGCGCTCGATGGCCGCGAAGTATGTGGCCTCCTCGTCGATGCGCAGCTGCTCCTTGAGCCATTCCAGCTCAGCGACGGCTTCGCGGCGCTCGCGCTTCGTCAGGTCGCAATGGGCGAGCTCGGCCCTGATCTCGGCGATGTGCTGCTCGATGGTAATGATGGGCATGACACGTTCTCCTCTTTGTCCTGAATGGACGGGAGGTCCGGCACGGGACGGTCGAGGACGGGCTCAAGGATCGGCGCAGCCGATCGCCAGCGGCGGCGCGTGGGGGAGCCGAAATCGTCGCGGGTCCATCCGCGAGCCAGCCGGATCAGGCTCCGGCTGCCCGGACCCGCGTCGATTTCGGGGGGACCGCGCGTCCTTGAACCCGGCCGAGCCGCCCGTAGGATGGGAAGTCCAGACAGACCCCTCCCCGGGGAGTTCGCACCCAAGGGAGGCTGATGCCGGGCGCGGCCGCTTGCAGCTTAGGCTCAGGTTTCTGCCGTCGCCTGCCATTCCGGCCCGCCCCAAACATGGTTCCGGCCCCGCCGAGGTGCGGCGGGGCCGGGTGGTCTCAGCTCGAATGCGGTCAGTCGCGGCCGTTCCAGATCAGGACGAACTCGCCCTCCTTGCCGCCGGGCGCGGGCGCGATGTTGGCGTAGAGCTTGCCGTTGAACTCCGGCGCCGAGAGCGAGGCCGAGACGTAGTCGCCGTCCGACGAGCGAGACTTGCGGGTCCAGGCGGCGCCGAGCTCGAAGCCGTTGTTGGTGGCGACGATGCGGAAGTCGGGCTCCTCGTCGCGGGTCTTGCGGGTGTTGGGCTGGAACTCGATCGGGGCCTTGGTCGAGAGCGTGGTGAGCGTGCCCTTGTAGCCGCCGTTAGAGGTCCTGGTGAGGTTGGCGATGGTGGAAGCCATGGTGGTCTCTCCTGCTTGGTTGCTCCCGGACCCATCTCCGGGACGCCGATCGAACAGGCGACGGCGGCGCGGGACGGTCAGCCGTAAGGCCGGCTGCCAAGCCGACCCCGAACGGGCCGGCCAAGGGGGAGGGGGATCACCCACCCGCAAGGCGCGGCGGAGCGCCAGCGCAGCCGTCTTCGTGGCACACGAAGATGGGGAGACCCCCTTGGCCGGTCCGGGCGCGGGTTGACCCGCCCCGCCCGCACGGCGCTCGATCTCAGGCGACACCGGAGATGAGGCCGGAGCGGACAAGTCTCAAGAGAAGGAGATGGCGGCGGCCAGCGGCAAAGCTCGGGATCGCCCTTGGGGCTGCGAGTGGACACAGCGCTCGCAGGTGAAGCGGGAAGCACGAGGGTCAGCCAGGGTGCTTGAGACCGCGGGCGCAGGCCCAACCTCATCGCTTCGCCTCCGGAGAGGCTTTGCGTGCGGCCGCATCTCCCGACCCGCCGATCGCATCAGAGCCTGCGGTGAACAAGTCCGTTCCGCTCGCCCCGAAGGTTCAGCGGCCCGCCAGCGTGTAGCCCCGCGCCTGCTTCCGGCGCAGGACGGAGACCAACTCCGCTTCCGCCGCAGCCCGGCTCTCGAACAGGCCGAGCATGATCCGTCCGCCGCGCGTGCCGATGCGGCCGAAGCTGCGCGTGCAGGCCCAGTCCTCGAACAGCGTCACCTCGACGGCAAATGTATAGTAGCGCGCCATGTTGCGCGCCGGATCAATCCGCTCGAGGCGAAGGCCGTGCCGAAGATCGTCGAGATCGCCGGCAGTCGCGTGATCGGCGACGGCTTTTGAGGATGGGGAGCGCTGCATGACGGCGGTGGCCCGGACGCGAGGGATGGGACCATCGATTCTCCAGCGACAGCATCCTGCCGTCCAACGCGTTTCCTGAATCGATCCGGTATGGCCGATTCAGATCGGTGATGGGCGGAAAAGCATTCCGTCGCGCGCGCTCTTGGCATGACCGCTGGACCCGAGTGCGGCGACAGAACGACAGGCGCGGTCCGACGACCGCGCCTGCGATTAAAATCCAAGGTCGGTGAAGGTCGCCGATCGGACGGCGTCATCCGTCCGCCTTTTCCTTCGAAGCGACCAGCCGCGGCGGCCGTTTGTCCATCCGCCGGGTCACCGAGTGGAGCTTCGTCTGGATGAAGAAACCATGGTCCGTGTCGCCGGTGCGCGTCACGAACTCCGCCTCGAACAGGCAGCGGTGGCAGAGGAAGCGGGCGAGGATGGGCGAGACGTCTTTGGCGACGTCGAGCGTCTGGCCGTCCCCGTTCTCGCCGACGACAAGGAAGCGGCCGGCGATGGCATTGACGCCGCCGTCGATCGCGGTGAAGCCTGAGGCCTCGCCCCATCCCTCCTCGTCGGTCCAGACCAGATGGCGCTCGTCAAGCGGCGCGCGCTCGACCAGATCGCAGCCGATCAGGGCATAGAGTTCGGCGAGGACGACGTTTCCATCGTTCAATGTCAGCGCCACCTTGCGCGCCTCGGCCCGCACGGGATCGATCAGCAGCGCCGTGATGGTGGAGAGTTTGGCTGTCGTGGTCATGATCCGCCCCCTCAGGCCGCAGCCGCAATGACAGCGTCGCCGCCGATGTCGTTGTCGCGGACGTCCTGGGACTCCGCCGGATCGCCACTGGCGTCCTCGGCTATCGGAGACTGTGCCGCCCCAGGCTGCTGCGCGTGCATCCAGTCGGCAGCGGCCTGCGCCTTGGACGCCGCCGTGAATATCGCCCGCGTGTCGTTCTTCAGCACCTTGAGCCACGAGGCGAGATAGGCCGTGCTCTCGGGCCTCGCGCCGCAGGCGAGCCCCAGGTCCGCCATGACGAAGGATGAGGTCAGCTCGGCGATGTGCTCATCCACCGCGTAGCGCTCGGAGCCGAAGCGCCCGCCGAGATCGCGGTCGAGGCGATGCTTCGCGCCCGTCGCGTGGCCGCATTCGTGCCCGAGGGTCGCATAGAACGCCTCCGCCGAGCGGAACCGGGCGAAAGGCGGCATGCGCACGACGTCGAGGCTCGGCACATAGCAGGCCTGGTCGCCCTCGGTCCGGATCGGGATCCGCGTGTTGCTAAAGAAGCGCTCGGCGTGAGCGATGCGCTCGCACTCGGGAAGGACAGGCTGCGCGGGTTGATCGAGGCCATCGACCTGGGCGGCGTTGAACACGCTGTAGCCGCGGGCCATAAAGCGCGGGCGGCCATGTCCGTCGTCGCGCTCATCAGTTCCGGCATCGGAGACGCCACTGGCCTCGTTTGCATCGTCATCCTGACCGCCGTTCCGGAACTGCTTCCAGAACACAACCGTGGTCGCGCGCTCACCCTTCCGCACCTGGGCGCCCGCGGCGGCGAACTGCCGGTAGGTGCCCCAAAGCCCGGAGGGGTAGCCGAACTTCATGGCGGCGACCCAGAGCGCCAGCACGTTCACGCCGCGGTATCGGGCCTTCGACGCGATGTTGAGGGGCCGCGCCAGGTCGCTGCCGTCGTGATGCCAGGGCAGCGTCCAGCCCTCGAGCTTGGCGTCGCCGTTGCTGGCGAGCGCGCATTCGATCGCCGCAACGATCTCCTGGGTGATGCGCGTGTAGACGTCGGCGCGTTCGGGTTGCGCTTCGGTGTGATGTGTTCGGCCCATGGCAGGTTCTCCGCGACGGGCCGGGGCAAGCCGCTCTCGCCCGCTCGAACCCGTCGCGGGACCGCGGCAGCCCTCGAACTCTCGAGAGCCGCCGCGAAATGAGGCCGCAGGCGCTCAGCCGCAGCGCCAGACCGGGATGCCGAGCTTGCGGGCCTTGTCGGCGAGGTTCTCCTGGATGCCGGTGCCGGGCAGCACGATGACCCCGATGGGCAAGGCTTCCAGCATCTGGTCGTTGCGCTTGAAGGGCGCGGCCTTGGCGTGGTGGGTCCAGTCCGGCTTGAAGGCGATCTGCGGCACCTTGCGCGCATCCGCCCAGCGCGCGGCGATGAGCTCCGCGCCGCGGTCCGAGCCTCCGTGCAGCAGCACCATGTCGGGGTGGCGGGCCTGGACCTGGTCGAGCTTCGCCCAGATCAGGTCGTAATCCTGAAAGGCCGTGCCACCGGTCAGCGCCACCTTCGGACCCTTCGGCAGCAGCACCTCGGTCTGGGCGCGTCGGCGCGCCATAACGAACTCGCGGCTGTCGATGACGGAGGCGGTCTGTGCGCGGTGGTTGACGAGCGAGCCGTGCCGGGGCCGCCAGCTCTGGCGGGTCTGGCGCTCGTAGAGCAGCACGGCCTGGTCGCGCATCAGCTCCAGCGCGTCGCGCCGCTCCAGCAGGCGCTGTCCCATGGCGAGCATGCGTTCGAGTTCGACGGAGGCCACCTCCGATCCGTCCTGCTCGCGCTGGCTCCGGCGCTGGTCCTGCTCGTTGGCGTCGAGGAGACGCTCCACGCGTTCCGCCGCGCGGTGGAAGAGATGCACGGCGCTCCAGAGCAGGCCGTCGAGATCGGGCTCAAGCCTCGTGTCGTCGAGCGTCGCGACCAGCGCATCGACGATGTCGGCGACGGCGCCGCGCATCCGCTCGTCGTCGGGCAGCGGACGGGGATCGTCGCCGTCCTCGAAGGCGGGCCGACCGTGCAAGGTGAGCTCGGTGAGCACGGCGGCAGTCGGCGAAGAGGTGGCGGCATCGGCCGGGCTGAAGAGGGTGTCGAGATCGGGATCGCGGTCCATGGCGCAAGGTCTCCGGGTGGGGCGAAGGGGTGCCAGCGACCATCGCGGGCCTTCGCGGGCGTCCCTCGCGCCCGGGCAGGTGGGGCTTGCACCCGAAGGGCCGGAGCGCGAGCGGAGGACGGCTCGCCCGTTGCAAGCCCCGTTCGGCCGGGCGACACGCCCGCCCCTCGAAGGACCAAGAGGACGCGGGGCGACAAGCGCCATCCTGCGGAGCCATGCCGCGGGGACGAGCGTGATCAGGCGATAGACAGCGGCAGCGGACCGGAGCCTAGCGCGATCCCGGCCTCAGCCTGCCGGCAGGAGGAACCGCACATCCTCGGGCGCGAGCTGCGGCCGGAGGTGACCCGCCACGGCTGCGACGCCGAAGCGGCGGAGATCGCCGTTGAAGTCGTCCAGCATGGGCCTGAGCACCAGGGCCTCGACGCCACCGGCCTCGACGCGGACCAGCAGCTTTGCCGTCGCGGCGCGTCCCGCCGGATCGGCGTCGGCGGCGATGTAGAGCCGACGCAGATTGGTCGGAAACAGAAGAGCCCCGAGATTGCCGGCCGAGAGCGCGGCGATCGCCGGCAACGTCGGCAGCACGATCCGCAGCGACAGCAGGGTCTCGATGCCTTCGCCGGCGAGCAGAACGCCGCCGGACCGCGCCGACGCGTCCACCGACCCGAAGCGCACGCCGCGGCCGAGCATGTCGCCGAGCGCGCGGCGGGGCGACGGGACCGGGGCCTTGCCGAGCAATGGGCCCAGCGGCACGTCGGAGATCAGCGCCTCCGCATCGAGCCAAGTCCGCTGCACGCCGGTGAGGATGCCGGTCTCATCCGTGACGGCGGCGATCAGCGCCGGCAGGAAACGATGATCCGGACGCGCCGGCGGCGCATCCGCGGTCGCGCCATTCGATGCGGCTGAGCGGCCCGGCGCATCGCGACTCTCCTCGTCAACCCGGTAGAAGCAGCGAGGATGGAAGCGCAGCACCTCCAGGCCGGCGCACCCAGCGATGCCGCGCCGGCGCAGGTAGGTCTCGGCGAGGGTTCCCGCGATCGGCTGCGAGGCCGCGAACAGGCGGCGTGCGGCCGCCACCGTGGGGGACGGAACGGGCGGCTCCTCGGGCACGATACTGTCGTGATCGGAAATGCGCGCTGTCGAGCCTTCGGGCTGAGCTGATCGCGAGCGACGCGACGTTCCACCATCGGGTTGCCCGAGGAACCGCCGCGCCTCGGCGACGACGTCCGGGAACGACCGCAACCCTGAGGTCTCGCGGATGACGTCGAGAAGGTCGCCGTGCTCTCCTGATTCTGCGTCTGTGAACTTGCCGGCTGGCCCCTTCGCGCTCGCCTTGAGGCGAACATAGAGCGACCGCCCCGGCGTGTTGCCGAGGTCGCCGACACACCAGTAGCCGCCCTGCCTGCGGCCGTTCGAGAGATAATGACGACAGACCGCTTCGGCATTGCGGGCAAGGTCATCGACGAGATCGGCGATCTCGGCTGATGTGAAGGCTCGGCTGCGCGACCAAGAGCGCTCCCCGCGCACGCCGGAATCGTCCCGCCTCTCCCCGCGGGCTGGCGCCGTGCACGGTTTCCGGCCGGCTACGCGGGATCTCCACCGATCATGCGATGCCGCGCTCATGACCAATCCTCCCGCGCGACGATGCGCAGCAGCGGATGGCGCGCCAGCACCTTAGACAGCACGGCCAGCCCCGAGTCGCCGGTCGGCACGAAGAGCCTGAGCTTCCAGCTGATGATCTCGGAGAAGAGCCCATCGGCCTTGAGCCGCTCGCGCTCGCTCTCGTCGAAGCCGGCGAGCTCGATGCGCTGGGCGTGCATCACCCGCGCCGGACGGAGCTGCATCCCGCCCTCGAGCTCGAGCACGGTCCGGCCTTCCTTGAGCACGGCGAAGGCGTCCTCGGGTAGAAGCGTCGGCCTGTCCGTGGCGACGGCGGCAGCCGCCCAGCTCGCTGGCACCTTGCGGCCAATGATGCGCTCGCCGCTGTCGGTCTGGAGCCGATAGACCCGCGCCGTCTCGTTGGGCAGCTTCGTCCAAATCGGCAGGAGCAGGCCCGTCACCATGTGGATCGTGCTCTCGGTGAACTCAGGGAGCTCGGCGAGCTCGCGAGTCCACGCCGCCGCGAAGCTCTCGCGGTCGGCGTCGCACCACAGCGTGTCCTTCATCGACGACAGAGGATGCGGCAGGGCCTCCATCGGACGGATCAGCCGCACACGCTGCTCGACGCTGCCGTCGTCGAGCATGAGGCTCGCGGCCGGGACCTGCAGGGCGGCGCGGCCGGAGCGCTCGTTGACCAGCAGCGTGGCGTTCGGCTCGCCGCTCCGGCGCAGCACGTCGTCGAGGGACAGCGGCGTGTTGCGCAGGGTCTGCCGGATCGTCAGCAGCGAGGTCTGGGCGCCGGTCGCCTCATGCACATGGATGACCTGACGCTTCTCGACCGTGAAGCGCTCGGCCTGCAGCGTCTCCAGCCCAACGTCGTAGGTCCCCGACGCGATGGCGCCGTCGATGCGCGCCTGGAGCAGGCCCTCGAAGGCCTCGAACAGGATGCCCTGCAATCGAAGCGTCAACGCCAGCAGCCGGTTAAGGAAAGTGGTGATCGGCGGCAGCTCGTCCTTCAGGCCGTTGGCGTCCATGAGCGACAGGCCCGTCGCCTCCTCGAAGGCTTCGAGGCTGCAGCCCTCGACCTTGCCGGCGGCGATCAGCCGGTAGAGCTGGCGCAGCGCATCCCTTGCATAGGCGCTCTCGAGATTGTCCTCGGCGCGGAAGAGCCCCTGCCCTCCTGTCTGGCGCTGGCCCCGCGTGATCGCGCCGAGGCTGTCGAGCCGGCGCGCGATGGTCGAGAGGAAGCGCTTCTCGGCCTTGACGTCGGTGGCGATGGGCCGGAACAGCGGCGGCTGGCGCTGGTTGGTGCGGTTGGTCCGCCCCAGCCCCTGGATCGCGGCGTCGGCCTTCCAGCCAGGCTCCAGCAGGTAGTGCACGCGCAGGCGCTGGTTCCGACATCCCAGATCGGCATGGTAGCTGCGCCCCGTGCCGCCGGCGTCCGAGAACACGAGGATGCGCCTCACGTCGTCCATGAACGCCTGCGCCTCGGCGAGGTTGGCGCTGCCCGCCCTTCCCTCCACGACGAGGCGATCGACGCCATCGGAACCGCGATTGCGGATGATGCGGCGTGAGCGGCCCGTGACCTCCGCCACCTGATCGGTCCCAAAGCGCTGCACGATCTGGTCAAGCGCAACGGGCACCGGGGCGAGCGACGCCAGATGCTCGATGAGGCTGTCGCGGCGATGCACGGCTTCCCGGCAGAGCACGGGCTGGCCGTCGCGAAAGACCGCGCGCGAGCGCAGATTCCCCTCGCTGTCGGTGAAGGGCTCGTGGAGCTGCACCGGGAAGGAATGCGCGAGATAGTCGAGGACGTATTCGCGGGGAGTCAGGTCGACCTGGACGTCATGCCATTCCGAGGTCGGGATGAGGCTCAAGCGTCGCTCCATGAGAGCTTCGCCGGTGGAGACGATCTGGATCACGCACGCATGCCCCTCCGCCAGATCCTGCTCGATCGAGCGGATCAGCGTCGGCGTCTTCATCGAGGTCAGCAGATGGCCGAAGAAGCGCTGCTTGGCGCTCTCGAAGGCGGAGCGCGCCGCCGACTTCGCCTGCGGGTTGAGCGTGCGACCTCCCGAAGCCTCGCCGCCGAGGCCGCCCGACCCGCCCTTGCCGCCGGTGATGTTGGCGGCTTCGAGCGCGGCATTCAGATTGCGGTGGATGATGCCGAACGCCTCGGCGTAAGCGTCGTAGATCGCCCGCTGCGCCTCCGTCAGCCGGTGCTCGACGAGCTCGTAGCGCACGCCCTCATAGGAGAGCGAGCGGGCGGTGTAGAGGCCGAGCGCACGCAGATCCCGCGCCAGCACCTCCATGGCGGCGACGCCGCCGGCCTCGATGGCCTGGACGAACGCCGCGCGCGTGGGGAACGGGAAGCCCGCCCCGCCCCAGAGGCCGAGCCGCTCGGCATAGGCGAGGTTATGGACGGTGGTGGCGCCGGTTGCCGAGACGTAGACGACGCGGGCGTCAGGGAGCAGGCGCTGGAGCCTGAGACCTGCCCTCCCCTGCTGCGAGGCCTCCCGGCCGCCACGCTCGCCGTCGCCGCCCGTTCCGCCAGCGGCCTCGCCGCCGCCGGCGTTCTGCATGGCGTGGCTCTCGTCGAAGACGACGACGCCATCGAAACACGCCGCTGCCCCTAAGCCAGGGGCTGCGCCCAGCCATTCGACGATCTGGCTGACGCGGGACGCCTTGACGCCGCCGGAGCGGGTGTCTTGGCGTTCGTATGAGCGGAGCGTCGCGTAGGTCGTGAACAGGATGCCCTCGGAAAGCCGGATTGGCGTCCCTTGCGGGAAGCGCGACAAAGGCGTGACCAGCAGCTTCTCCATGCCCAGCGCCGACCAGTCGCGCTGCGCGTCCTCCAGCAGCTTGTCCGACTTCGAGATCCAGAGCGCCTTGCGCCGGCCGCGCAGCCAGTGGTCGAGAAGGATGCCGGCGACCTGCCGGCCCTTGCCCGCCCCGGTGCCGTCGCCCAGCATGAAGCCGCGCCGCAAGCGGACGGCATCGCGTGCGTCATCCGGCGCGGCCGCGACCGTGTCGCCCGTGGCGTCGACGGTCCATGATCCGGCGAGATGCGCCTCATGGGCCTCGCCCGCCAGGATGATCGTCTCGAGCTGGGCGTCGGAGAGGATGCCATCCGTGACGAGGCGCGACGGCACAAGCGGCCGGTAGGAGGGCTTCGGCGGCGCGACCGAAGCCATCGCGGCGGATTGCACGAGACGTGTCGGATGGGGCTGCGCATCAGGGATCTGAAGCGTCTGCAGCGCGAAGGGTTCGTAGATCGCGTCGCCGAGGGAAGGTTGGTCGAGAGACGCTTCGACGAGATGCGCCTCGCCGACCTCTTTCTCTGTGCCGGCCGGCCGGTCGTGGGTGACGTAGGCGAGCGGGACGCCCTCGGGTTCGGATGATTGCGGCGCAGGCCGCGACACGCCAGGGCGCGCCGACGGGGCGTTCCGCGCGACCGTCGATGGCGTTCGGACACGGTGCGTTGCCGGCGTGTGTCGGACAGAGGCGAGCGGGCTCGTGGACGGCGGCGTGTCGGCACGCGGCGGCAGATCGCGTTCGATCCGAGCGAGCAGCGTCGCGACATCCGGAGCCATGCCTGATGAAGAAGGGAAACGGGCCGGCTTCTCTGCAGGCGTCTTGTCGATCACGGTAAGGCGCGTCTCGATCGTCGTGCCATGCCGGGCGAACGCCGCGCCGTCGATGGCGGCGGTGAACACGACGCGGGCTTGGCTCTGCAGTCGCACGAAAGCGTCGCGCCACGCTGGCGCATCGGGCGCGAAGCCCGCGCCGGTGATGGCGACCAGACGACCGCCTGGCTCCAGCCGAGCCAGCGCCGAGCGGACATGCCGCCAGGCAGCGTCCCGCGCGCGGCCCGCAACATGCGCCATCGCCGAGAAGGGCGGGTTCATGACCACGACGGAGGGGCGGATCGCCGGCGGCAGATGATCGTCGATCTGCGCGGCGTCGAAGCGGGTGACCGGGATCGATGGGAACAGCCGCTCGAGCAGCCCGGCGCGGGTTTCGGCGAGTTCGTTGAGGACGAGCGAGCCGCCCATCAACTCCGCGAGGATGGTAAGCAAGCCCGTTCCGGCCGAGGGCTCCAGCATGAGGTCGCCCGGCCGAACGCCCGCGGCGGTGACGGCTGCCCAGCCTAATTCGATCGGGGTCGAGAACTGCTGCAGGGCGGCGCTTTCCTCGGACCGCCGCGTCTGCGTCGGCAGGAGCGCCGCGATCCTGGAGAGCAGCGGCAGCATGGCCTCTGCTGTCCCCGCCTGGCGGAGCAGCGCCAGACCGTAGCGCCCGAGGAACAGCACGGTTGCGGCCTCGGTCGCCTCGTAAGCGAGCTTCCAGTCCCAGGCGCCGCTGGCGTCGGCCGCGCCGAAGGCTTCCGTCATGGCCGCGCGTAGCTTTGCCGCGTCAAGGCGCGCGCCACGCTCGAGATGAGCGAGGAGATGCTGCGCGGCCGCGAAGACGGCCGTCGCCTCAACCGAGGGGTCAACGGATGGCCCGACGACGGGATCGACAGAGCGACCAGACGTGCTGCCGTGTTCGACAACCGCATCGGTGAGCCGGGCTGCGGCGGTGCTGGGAGGGGTCATGGACGGGCTCCGGGAGAGATGAGCGACCAAGGCCCGGACTGCTCTCTCTCCGCCGTCCCGGCCTGCCCCGTCCCGGCCCCACTCTACCTCTGGCCTCGCCAAGCCCCCGGTGCGCAGCATTGACGCGGACCATTCAATGGTCCAATATTCTCTGGCATAGGATGGGAGCGAGGAGCGGCGCGATGCGCGTGTCCGTGAGCGAGGCGAAGGGGCAGTTGACCGAGTTGGTCCGCCGGGCCGAGGCCGGTGACGAGGTCGTGCTGACGCGCCATGGCCAGGCGGCCGTCCGGCTCGTGCCGGTCAGGGCTCTGCCCGATCCGGCGGCGCGCCGGGCGCTGCTCGACGCGCTGCGGGTCAAGGCCTCCGCCAAGGCGACGCCGGGCGCATCCGCCGCGCGCAGCCAGGACGAGCTCTACGGCGACGACGGTCTGCCGAAGTAGGGTTAGGCTAGACTGATGATCGCTGTCGATACTTCCGCCCTCATGGCGATCCTGCTCGACGAGCCGGAGGCGCAAGCCTGCATGGCGGCCCTGACGGACGCAGCTTCCGTCCTGATCTCGGCCGGCACGCTGGCCGAAGCGCTGATCGTGGCGGCGCGGCGCAACATCGGCGAGGAGATGGCGGCGCTGATCGAGGGCGCCGGCTTCGAGGTGGTCCCGGTGACGCAAGGATCCGCGCGCCGCGTCAGTGAGGCCTACGGGCGTTTCGGCAAGGGCGTGCATGCGGCCGGGCTGAACTTCGGGGACTGCTTCGCCTATGAGGTGGCGCGAGAGAACGGTTGCCCGCTGCTCTATGTCGGGGAGGATTTCGCGCGGACGGATCTCGCGAGCGCGCTTCAGGCGGGTTGATCGTCGCGCGGCGCGTGTTCTTCCGCCCCGCCACCCGGCGGTACGTACTGATCATAGGGGTTGCCGTCGGCGAGATGGCCGAAGGGCGTGAACACGAAGTCGCCTGCATCGCGACCGACGGCGCAGATCACGTAGCGGACGACCCCGGTCGCGGCGTCCCGGCACTCCATCAACGCGAGATGACCCGCTTCGGCAGCGCGCAGCAGGGTCTGGAAGTTCTTGCGGGCATACTCCGGGATCGCCATGGCGGCCTCCTTGAAAGGCAACGCCCGACCGGATCTGCGCCACAGTCTTGGCGCGTCGGCCGGGCTCGCGGAACTGGATGGAATGGAGGGGAAGCGGACGGACGGCAGCGTCTCAGCCGTCTGTCCCGACGAGGTCGAGCCTGTCCTCAATCCGCTGGGCGCGGCCCATCCACGGCTCGGGGCGGATGGCGCGGCCCCAGTCGGCGAAGCTCGGGATGCGGCCGAGATCCTCGCGCACGTGCTGCTCGCCGATCCAGCGCGTTGGGATCACCCGGCCCGTCGAGAGCGTCAGCGTCGCGCCGAAGATTGTCTCAGCCATGAAGATGCCCTCGGCATGGTGCCGCAGCGCCCGGTGGCGGAAGTCGGCCAAGATCAATTTACTCGCGTCGAACCAGTCGTGAACGGTGATATAGTCCTCGACCCTGCCGCCCCAGGTTTTCTGCGAGGATAGGGCGTGATGGTAGGGATGGGCCATGACTTCTCTCCTTCAGAACGTGGAGGTGTGCAGTTCGGAGGCGGTGAAGCGCAGATTGCAGTCGAGCGTGATCGACCACTGCGCGACGTCAAAGACGAAGGCCCCGTAGGACCCATCGTTGATCTCCCAGCCCGGATGCGCGCCGCCCAGCAGGTCGTAGGCGAGGCGCTCGATGGCCTCCGCGACCGTCATCTCCTCGCACTTTGGCTCCGTCTCGCCCCAGACGGCCCGGCGGATGACGAGTGTGGTCGCCGGGAGATCGCGGGGCGCGCCGTCGGCGCCGATTGCGTCGACGCTCTCGATCTGGCCGCTGTCGCCGTACCCATCGAACTCCACGGTGACCCTGGCGATGCCGACTCCGGCGAGGGCTACGAACAGATCGGCCTTGTTGGCGGAATGCAGGCTGGCGCTCAGGGCGCGGTGGGCGGCATCTAGCGCGGCGTAGTCCGGCGCGGGCGCCGTGGTTGGCGTGAGGTTGGTCGGGGCGGTCTTGTCCAATGGCCCGACATTGTCGGTGGCTACGGGTTGAGTTGGTGGGAGTGCATTCGTGGTCATGGCGACCTCCTGACGGGGCGCGGTCCGGTGCGAAGACCGGGGGCCGGTTGATGAATCTCGGATGGGGATGACAGGAGGAGCGGCCTTGCGCCGTTCCTCCCCTTGCATCGGCTCGCGGGGCTATTCGGCGGCCATGGCCGGCGGCGACGGCAGGTCAGTGTCAGGGTGTTCGGCCTCGGGATCGTCGGCGTCAAAGCCATTGTCGCCCGCTTCGCCATCCTCGCTGAGGAAGGCCGGCAAGTCGGTCGCCGCAGATACGTCCCCGACGGCGTTGGTCTGATCGACCGCATCGGACGCAACCTCCGCAACCGACGCATCGTGGCCGACGGTCCGCAGCGGCTCTGGCAGCCAGCCGGAGTCTGCCAACAGCCGTTCCGCCTCGCGCGCCATGTCGCCCTTCTTCAAGTGCGCGATCAGCTCCGCCGCCTTGTCGCCGGCGCCTTCCCTCACCGCCTCCAGGATGCGGGGCTTCGTGACGCGGGCGAGGTAGTTGGCCTCCGTCGGCCGCCAGCCCGCCTCCACCATGTCGAGATTGACGGCCAGGGCCAGCCGGTTCGCCTCGGCGATGCGTCGGGCCAGGCCATGCTGGCTCAAGCCCGATCCGCCATAGCGGTCGACCTTTTCCTGCAGCCCGTTGACGCCGAAGGAAACGCAATGGGCGAGCAGGGCGAGACGGCTGGCCCCATCGAGCCCATGCAGCCAGTCCCAGAGCGCATCGTCCCGGTCGCCGCCGCGATCGTCGCCCGCGAGCCTGCCGAGTTCCGCCGCCCAAGCCTCCCGCCGCGCCGCGATGCTCGAAGCGGAGGGGCAGTCCTTGAGATCAGGCGCCTGCGCCGGGAAGAAGACATGCCGGACGGAAGCCTCGAGGCAGCCGGCCCCGCCGCCGCGCTGGAAGGCGTCAGTGACCAGCCGTTGCAGCAGCAGCGTCAGCGCCACCTCGGGGTTCTGCGCGACCGCGTCGCGCAAAGCGAGCGTGCGATGCGCCGTCAGCTCCAGGACCAGGCGGTCCGGCAGAGGACGGATGGCGTCGTCCTCCTCCTCGTCGCCGCCGCCCTTGTCGCCAGCCACCGTGATGACGGCGCCGGAGCGGTTGGAACCGGCACACTCATCGATCGACGATCCACCGCCAGCGTCGGAGCTGCCACGTCCGTCGCCATCCTGGCCGTCATCCGCCTTGCGCTCGTCCTCCGGCCGCACGTAGCCGCGCTCGATCGCGAGCTTGCCGTCGGGCCTGAGGCTGACGAAGGCGCCGGCGCGCGCGACCTCCGCCGGATCGTAGACGACCGGACGCTCCTCGAAGCTCGCGATGAAGGCTTCGAGTTCGCCGAACCGCGCATCGACCTCCTCGGGCAGCTCCTCGGCATCCTGGTATTCCTCCGAAAGCGCCTCGTACTCTGTCTGGAGCTCGGCGAGCTGCTTCTGCTCGTCGTCGCTCAGCTCCGCCGCCTCGCCGTTGATCCGCCTAAGGCCATGGCTGTGGCCGTAGGGGAACTCCACCGCCACCTCGATCCAGCGCCAGCCTTCCCCAGCAACGTTCTCCGCCTCGCGCTTCAGCTTCTCCGTGACGAGACGATCGAGCAGCGCCGGATCGTCGAGCCAGCCGCCGTCGTCGGCGTGGAAGAGATCGCGCGAGACCGCGCCGCCCGCAGCCTGGTACTCCTCGACGCCGACGAAGAGCGTGCGCTTGTCGGACGCCCTTACCTGCTTCTCCGTCAGCATGCGGCGGATCTGGTAGGGCTCCTTCGCGTAGGACTGCTGCAAGGCCTCCCAGACCTGTTCCTGCCGCTTGTGGTCGCTCGTCAGCGTGAAGGCCATGAGCTGCTCAAGGGTCATGCCGTCCTCGGCGTAGACCTCGAGCAGCGCGGGCGAGACGGATGCGAGCCTGAGGCGCTGCCTCACCACCGTCACCGGCACGAAGAAGGCGGCGGCAATCGCCTCCTCGGTCTGGCCCTTCTCCTTGAGCGCCATGAAGGCCCGGTACTGGTCAAGCGGGTGGAGCGCCACGCGCTGGACGTTCTCGGCGAGCGAGTCGTCCTCCGCGAGGATCTCGGTGTCGGCGTCGCGCACGATGCAGGGCACCGGCCCGGACTTCGGGAAGCGCTTCTGCCTGACGAGAAGTTCGAGCGCCCGGAAGCGGCGCCCGCCCGCCGGCACCTCGAACCGGCCGGTCTCGTTGCGGTCGTCGTCGAGGATGGGCCTGACGTTGAGGCTCTGCAGCAGGCCGCGCCGGGCGATGTCCTCGGCGAGCTCTTCGATCGAGACGTTCGCCTTGATCCGGCGCACGTTCGCCTGGCTGAGCCTGAGCTTGTTGAAAGGGATGTCGCGCGAAGGCGAGAGGGTGAGTCTGGGGCTGGCCATGGCGGCTTCTCCGCGACGGGCCGCCGGGAGACCCTCTCCCTGGCTCTCAACCCGTCACGAACCTCCCCCTGCCCTCTCGCTCTCGGGGAGAGGATCAAGTGACAGAAGCCGCGAGAAGAGGGTGCGCAGGAGCAGCTTCAGCCTGTTGAACGTTGCGTCGGCCCAACGCCGGCGCGGCGAATGTAGTGACGTTGGTGATCGGCCGGAGCGGAACATCATCGATACGATCGTCGATTTCGCCGCTGGCGTAGACTGCCCTAGATGTTTAGTCCCGGCATCTGGTGGAGCGGACTGGCCTTGAACCGGTGCGGCTCGGCAGCCCAACGTTTGCAGATGAACTCGTACGGTGTGAGGCCCTTCAGCGTCTTGAGCCTACGACCGAAATTGTAGGCGGCAATGAAGTCTGAGAGATGCCGTTCGAGTTGGGCGTGATCGTCGTAGTGGTAGCGCCTGACGGTCGCGTCTTTGATCGTGCGGTTCATCCGCTCGACCTGCCCATTGGTCCAAGGATGCGCGGGCTTGGTCAGCCGATGCTCGATATCGAGATCGGCGCAAGCTGCCTCGAAGGAATGACAGCGGAAGAGCACGCCCTCGGCCCGCATCGCCTTGATGTCTTGTGGCGTCCAGCCGTCGCCTGTCGGCTCGGTGAAGTGCGTGCCGTTGTCCGTCAGCACGATGTTGACCTTGTACGGAACTGCCTCAGTGAGGTGGCGGAGGAAGTCGCCGGCGACGCGACAGGTCGCCTTCTTGTGCAACTCGACGAAGGCGAACTTTGAGGTGCGATCGATGGCTACCAGCAGATAGAGCCTGCCTTCGGCCGTCTGCACCTCGGCGATATCGATGTGGAAGAAGCCGATTGGGTAGGACTTGAACTTCTTCTTGTTGGCCTTCTCTCCGTCGACATCAGGCAAGCGGCCGATGCCATGTCGCTGCAGGCAGCGATGCAGGGACGAGCGCGTCAGATGCGGGATGGTTGCCTGCAGAGCGTAAAGGCAGTCATCGAGCGGCAGAAGCGTATGCCGCCGGAAAGCGACGACCACGGCCTCTTCCTCAACCGTCAGCACTGTTGATCGTGGTTCCTTTGGCCCGGTCGGCTTGTCGGCAACCGAGCTGCGCTTGCGCCACTTCGCCACCGTCTTCGGGTTGATCCCGTGCCGCTTCGCCAGCGTTCTCAGGCTCTCTTGACTATGCTGTATCGCTCGACGGACTGCCTCTGTCGTCGTGGCGCTCCCATGAAGAACCTGGCCCATAGCGCATCCCTCGCGACCTGCGACGACAATGCACCATCAAACCCTGGGATCAAACATCTAGTTCGTGCGCTCACTAAAACCCAATCCCTAATAAATTTCCGGCATGCAACAGATCTTCTGATGCGGCGTAAGGTCTACACACAGCAACGGCACGCCAGATTAGGTCCACAATGGATATCCCGACGACGCTGGCGGAAAACTAGGGCGTTGAATTTTCACCGGCATGGACATCGGCGTGTCTAATCCAACGACTAGCGCCTCGCCTTGTCCAAGCACAGGTAGGAAGGCTGCGGCCGAAGCATCAAGCGAGCCGCACGCCTGTTCAATGATCTGCCGATCCTTGTCGTTGATCAGTCGATGGACGATGAACATGCCCATTTGGCTGAGGACGTCTTCGGGAATGTCGCGCGGTCGCTGTGTTGCTAGCACAGTCAGCAGACCGTACTTGCGACCCTCCTTCGCAATCAGGCCGAAGGCCTCGAGGCGAACCCTGTTGTATTCATCGCCGACTGCTTTGTTGAGGAACTGATGAGCCTCGTCGAGCACTACGAGAACGGGCTTTTGTCTGAAATCGCCTTTGCGAGCGCGATTGAGCAGATAGCAGCCCAGCCCATTCGCAACGAGCTCGCGCGTGTTGTGTTCGAACGGGAGCTCTTCCATCGAGACCCGTAGGACGCTCACCCTATTGTCCAAGTGAAACTCGTTGATCGCTTCCGTGAGATCCTTAAGGTGGCCGGGATCAAAGATCGGCTTCATTTCATGGGAGTAGATCTGAACTGCTATCCGGCTAATCAACGTCGCGCAGTAGCCTCGGCTGTTTGCGTCCTGGTCGCCCCAATGATGTACTCCCTGTCGACCTGATGGCCAGATGCACTCCTCGTCAATCTGCGCAGGCAATAGGTTGATAGCAAACTCGGCTCCCGGCCTTCGAATTGCTGCAGCATGTCGCGCGATGGCTGAGTTGTACGCCGCTTTCGGCTTTTGCGCCTTCTTCAACAATCCATCTTCCGCCAGATCGGGCTGGCAACTGAGCAGCTTCAGACTGGTCAGCGCTTCGCGCAGCTTTGGACCCTGTGATCCCCCGCTCGGCTGAAACATCGCGAATAGATCGCTCTCCGACAGGTGCTTATAGGGAAAGCTTACGAACTCTCGACGATCTTCCGCGTCTTTAGGAGCGCCGCCCAGATACACATGGCGAACACGGGTGTTAAACGTCCTGAATTCTCCGCTCGGATCGAACAGGATTGCCTTGCCGCGGTTCCGAGCAACCTCCTCCAACAACCGCGCTACGGTCCAGCTCTTCCCTCCACCAGTCGTGCCCAATATCGCGCAGTGCCGACCAAACAGCGCCGAGGGAGAAAAACGTAGCACCGTCGCCCGCGACTTCGGCAAGTGAGCAAGATCGACCAGCTTGTCATTGCCGGACTCTTCGCCGATGGAGGCCCTCACAAAATCTGGATGGGCGGAATAGGCGTACTGGCCGACCCGTGGATGCTCTGGGATCCCCTGGGTTGTCTTCCCTGATGCAAGCTCTATCGATACCAAAAGCTGGACCATCCCCAGCGGGTTAGCTTGGTCACCCCCGTTTGGCCGGGTCGGCTCGACCGCCAGACGTTCAGCATCCGGCAGCCGCACCTGCACGATACGGCCCAAGATCGCAAAAGCTTCACCTTCAATGACAACGAATTCACCAACCTCGCCCCTTGCGACGCGATGGCCCGAGAAGCTGGAAGCAGCCGAGAGACTTCCATGCGGCAGATTGAGTCGAACAGAAGCCGGATCAACCTGAACGACAGAGCCCAGGTATCTTGCCGCCTCGAAGGGAGAGACCTTTAGTCCCATTTCGAAGACGTTCTCATGTTGCGCACACGCTCGTTGTGGCGTTCGAGATCGGTCTTGACGTGCTCCCCGGAAACTCCGCCAGTCTAAGCTAGAGTCCTCCACCACAGGAGGACGACCCATGAAGCGCAGCCGTTTCACCGAGGAGCAGATCATCGCGATCCTGCGCGAGCAGGAGGCGGGGC